>JAABUZ0100001703.1_pt1 | contig 40399 bp, 35 predicted proteins | sample 5562091 | NCBI WGS metagenome assembly JAABUZ01 (sample SAMN12813069, study PRJNA571459) | rock metagenome | isolation source: Antarctica rocks | place: Antarctica: Victoria Land, Linnaeus Terrace sud | collected 2015-12-21
TGTCGCCCACCGGATTCGGGTCGCCGCCCTTATCGCCTGCTCACGCCCCAGAAACCTGGGCTACGCACCAACGCTCACGCCGCGATCACGCCCGGTCCACACCGCCGAAAATCCCGAAAGTCGAAACATCTGGTGGCTGCTGAGCGGTAAACGTCTCCCGGGCCGAGTCGGACGGCGTCTACCGCTGCCGAACGTCGTAGTCGTCACCCCGTTCCCCAAGAACTTACCTGCTGACGTGCACGAAGTGCTCACCAGGTCAAAGTCCACCGGCACGGCCACGTGACCCTCGCCCGGGTCAACGATCGATGGCGGCGAGCCGCGGCCACGGGGAGTCAGCCACCGCCATCGACTACTGCCAGCGCTATCCCGGCGACGCTCGCGTCGATCCGGGAATCCGCGTGGACGTGTCGCCGATTGTCGCCACCCGACCCGCGGCGCTCCCCCATGCGAAATTGACGAAGCTCGCAAATGCTCGTCACCGTTGAGGGATTCAAGGCGGTGGCTGAGGCGTTTACCCCACCTGATTGGCTGTCGCAAGACTCTGGTGACGTGGAGGCTGTTGGGGGTGGTGTGGGTGGCGGCTCGAGGGCTGTGCGGTGTTGGTGGCCGTTTTGGGCTCCGAGCCGGTTAGTGGGGGTGGCGGCGGGCGGTTGGGGTCACGCGGGTGCCTCCCGGGGTCCGGGTGCTCGCAGCCTGAGCGTTATTTTCCTGTCAGGCTTCCTCGCCGGCCGCGCCGGCTTCGCCGGCTGCCCGGGTACGGTGAAAATAGGGGGGAGAACCCGAGCGCGTCGCGACCCGAGCGCGTCGCGACCCGAGCGCTACTCGCCTCAGGGGATCCTGCGCGCGCCATAGCTCGACAGTCGAGGACAGCGCTCAGGCGACTGTCGTGTGCGTGTCGTTATCCGCGCTCCACGCGACAGTCGCCGCTCAGCAGAGCTCGACTGTCGAGCTCTGACGCCCGGCGGCCCGTGAAGGTCCTGTCGAGTTGACGATCGCTTGGGCGTTATAGCCCTGTAGCCACCCGTCCTTGGTCTTCATGATCGGGCGGTCGGGATCGTTGCTGCTCGTCTCGCGTGCTCTCAGCGCGGCGCTCGCGACTGCTTGGCGGGCGCCGCTCAGCGCGATCTCTGCCCGCTCGAGCGTGTCCTTGGCCCGCTCGACCGGGCACGGCGCCGGCGCCTCGAGCGCCTCGCCGCGCTCGGCGGCGGCGAGCTTCGCCGAGCGTGCGGCGTGCATCGAGCGCAGACGCTCTGAGGCGACGGCGTGATCGACCCGCGTGCGGGAGAGCGCGGCGTGCGGCCCTGGGGGGCTTGGGGCCCGCCCGTCAGTTGACGGCCGTGCTCGGGGCCGCGTTTTACTCCACTTTGCACGGGAACGCGGCCTCGTGCATACCATCGGCTCTGACCGTGATCCGTTATCGGACGGCATCTTGCTCGGTACTCCTACGCCACGGGCGCGATCACGTAGCCCCGCCGGGGTGGGAGAATGCCCCGGTGGCGCGTCTGATCAGAGCCATCGGAGCCGTGGTGCTGCCCATTGCGCTCTCCTTCGTGGTGTCGTCCTGCGGGAGCGGATCAGCCACGACCTCTGCGCGATCAAAGAAAGCCGCCCCAACGGCCGGCTCGCTGCACGCGCCCGGCTGCACCAATCGTGCAGACGTCGGCGCGTCGCTCGACGGTGTTTCGACGACGATGGTCGACCTTCCCGGCGAGCCGTTCGGGGCGGTGAGCACCCGCGATGGGCGCTGGTCGTTCCTGTCGCTCGGCCACCAGGTCGCGGTCATGCGCGAGCGCGGAGGCGTGCCAAGGCTTGTGCGCTTGATCGGTGTGCCGGGCGCGCCGCGGGCGGAGACGCTCAGCCACGACGGCCGATATCTGCTGCTCACCGACGGAGGCGGACCGGTCGTGCTCAGCGTCGCCCGCGCTGAGAGGGGGGGTGCCAATCCGGTCATGGGGACGCTGTCGGCGCCGGGCGGCGTCGCCGGGGCGATCGACGTGGCCACCTCACCAGATGACGCGTATGCGTTTGCCACGCTTGAAACGCGAGGCGTGATCGCGGTGTTCGACCTCCGCCGGGCGTTGGCGCGAGGGTTCCGCGGGGCGGAGTACGTGGGGGCGATCCCGCTCGGTGTCGCGCCGCTGGGCATCGCGATCTCGCCCGACGGCCGCTGGCTGTACGCCACCAGCGAGTTCGCCGCCCATCCGGTGAGCCGGAGCCGAAGTCGTGGCACGCTCAGCGTGATCGACGTGCGACGGGCCGAGACGCAGCCTTCGCATGCCGTCCTCGCCACCGCGGCGGCCGCTTGCAATCCAGCGCGGGTTGCCGTCTCGCCTGATGGACAGACCGTCTGGGCCACCGCGCGCAGAAGCAACGCGGCGCTCGGATACTCGACCGCCAAGCTGCTCAGCGACCCCCGCCACGCACTCGTGGCGGTTGTGCCCGTCGGCCGTGAACCGATCGGCCTCGGGTTCGTCAACGGGGGTAGCCGGATGATCGTGTTCGACTCCAATCCGTCCAGGGCGCCGGGGGAGACGACCGGGCTCACCGTGATCGATCCCGCCGCGGCGGTGGCCGGCCGGAGGGCCGTTCTGGGGACGCTCGCGACGGGTCCGTACCCGCGCGAGGTGACACTTGCTCCCGGCGACCAGACCCTGCTCGTGTCCAGGTTCGCTCCCGGCGCGGACGAGGTGGTGCGCACCGCCAACCTGCCCTAGGGGTGCGCGTCAGAATGAGGGCGGTGATCTGGCCTGTGGCTGGGCGTGTCTGGCGTCGCCGGCTCGACCCGATCGTACTGGTGGTACGCGAGATCGAGCCGGTGGCGTCAGGCGCGTCCAGACGCCGCCGGAGCCCGCAATAATTCTGACGGGGTGCCCTAGGCTACCGCGCGGCGAAGTTCGTCTGTGGGGGCGCTGACGACGGCCATTACGAAATGACCGGCCCCGCACGGGACCGGCCCCGCACGGCGGATTCGCTCCTCTACGTCGGCGGCCACCGCGAGGCGGTTGGCGCCCGTAGCGGACGGGTAGTGCAAGACTGTGGATGTCGTGGCCGAGCCGATTCACCGCGCGCAGATCGTGCTGCGCGTCAACGGCGAGGAGCGCGATCTGACCGTCGACACGCGCTCGTCGTTGCTCGACGTGCTGCGTGAGGAGCTCGGCCTGACCGGCTCCAAGAAGGGCTGTGACCACGGCCAGTGCGGTGCCTGCACGGTGCTGCTGGAGGGGCGGCGCGCGAACAGTTGCCTGATGCTCGCAGTCGCCCACGACGGCGCGCGCCTGACGACGATCGAAGGCCTGGCCGCCGACGATGAGCTCCATCCCGTCCAGGCCGCATTCGTCGAGCACGACGGCCTTCAATGCGGCTATTGCACGCCCGGGCAGATCTGCTCCGCCGTGGGGATGCTCTCCGAGCTCGCAGACGGTTGGCCCAGCGCGGTCACGCCAGAGGTCACGGCGACCGCTGGTGGGATGCCGGCGCTCTCGCGCGAGGAGATCGCCGAGCGCATGAGCGGCAACGTCTGCCGCTGCGGCGCGTACCCTGGAATCGTCGCGGCGATCGAGCAGGCCGCGCGATGAGGCCTTTCACCTACGAGCGCGCGCACGACGACGCCGGCGCGGTGGCCGGGGCGCAAGCCCACGCGGACGACGGCGGGTCTCGTTACCTCGGCGGCGGGACGAACCTCGTCGATCTGATGCGCCTCGGCGTCGAGCGCCCGCGCCATTTAATCGACGTCACGCGCCTGGGCAACGACTCCGTGCAGCCCAGCGAGGGCGGCGGGCTGCGGATTGGCGCCGCGGTGTCCAACAGCGAGCTTGCGGCGCACGCGCTCGTGCGCCGCGATTATCCGCTGCTCTCGCAGGCCCTCCTGCACGGTGCGTCGGGACAGCTTCGCAACTTCGCGACGCTCGCCGGGAACCTGCTGCAGCGCACGCGCTGCCCGTACTTCCAGGAGGTGACCAAGCCGTGCAACAAGCGCCGGCCGGGCTCCGGGTGCCCCGCACTCGAGGGTGAGCACCGCAACCTCGCGATCCTCGGGTACTCCGAGGCGTGCGTGGCGACGCACCCGTCGGACATGGCGGTGGCACTGGCCGCGCTCGGCGCGCAGGTGCACGTGACGGGGCCCGGCGGTGAGCGTACGCTCCCGATCCCTGGGCTCCACCGCCTGCCCGGCGATGACCCGGAGCGCGATACGGTGCTCGAGCCCGGCGAGCTCATCACCGCAGTGACACTGTCACCACCGCTCGCCGGTGCACGCTCGCGCTACCGCAAGGTGCGCGAGCGCTCGTCGTTCGCGTTCGCGCTGGTCTCGGTCGCGGCGCTGCTGGTCGTGGAGGACGGTCTCGTTCACGAGTGCCGGATCGCCCTCGGTGGGGTCGCCCACGTACCTTGGCGAGCGCAGCGTGCCGAGGCTACGCTGCGCGGGCAGGGCGCCACCTCCAACCTATTCGCCGCCGCGGCGGACGCAGAGCTGGCACAGGCTACGCCGCTGCGCGATAACGCCTACAAGGTGACGCTGGCGCGCAACCTGATCGTGCAGACGCTGACGGAGTGCTCGGCTCCGTGACGGCCTCGACGCCCAGCGTGCGCGCGCCGGCACTCGGATCGCCGGTACAGCGCGTCGAGGCCCACGAGAAGGCAACAGGCGCCGCACGCTACGCATACGAATACCCGCGCGAGGATGCGGCGTACGGTTGGATCGTGGGCTCTGCGATCGCGCGCGGAGCGATCCGCTCGATCGACGCCGGCCCGGCTCGCGCGGCGCCCGGGGTGATCGGCGTGCTCACCCACGAGAACGCGCCTGCGCTTCCCCCGGTGGACGACGGCGAGCTCTCGATCCTGCAGTCCCCGCAGATCGCCTACCGGGGCCAGATCGCTGCCGCCGTGATCGCTGAGACGATCGAGGCCGCGCGCGAGGCGGCAGCGCTCGTGCGGATCGAGTACGCCGAGCAGGGGCACGACGTGCTGTTGAGGACCGAGCACCCCGGGCTCTACAAGCCCGATGTCGTCAACCCCTCCTTTCCGACCGACACCGAGCAGGGTGACTTCGATGCTGCCTTCCCCACGGCGGCGGTGCAGATCGACGAAACCTACGTTACGTGTGCCACCCACAACAACGCGATGGAGCCCCACGCGACGATGGCGGTGTGGGATGCGGACGCAGACGTATTGACCCTCTATGACTCCACCCAGGGAGCGTCCTCGACGCGCGACACGATCGCGGCGGCGCTCGGCTTGGAGCCTCGCCAGGTGCGCGTCATCTCTCCGCACGTAGGGGGCGGCTTTGGCTCCAAGGGAACCCCGCGCCCACATGTCGTCCTCGCCGCGCTGTGCGCGAAGCACACGGCCCGGCCGGTGAAGCTCGCGTTGACCCGGCAGCAGATGTTCGACCTCACGGGCTACCGGACGCCGACGATCCAGCGCCTGCGCCTCGGTGCCGGCGCAGATGGGCGCCTGCGCGCGATCGCCCACGAGGTGACAGAGCAGACTTCCACCGTACGCGAGTTCGCCGAGCAGACCGCCACCGTCACGCGCCTCATGTACGCCGCCGAGCACCGGCGCACCTCGCACCGCCTCGCGGCGCTCGACGTTCCGACGCCGTCGTGGATGCGCGCGCCGGGGGAGTGCCCGGGGATGTTCGCCCTGGAGTCCGCGATCGACGAGCTGGCGGTCGCCTGCGGCGTGGACCCGATCGAGCTGCGGGTCCGCAACGAGCCCGGCGCCGATCCCGAGCAGGGCACCCCCTTCAGCTCGCGCAATCTCGTGGCGTGCCTGCGCGAAGGGGCAGAGCGCTTCGGGTGGGCTGAGCGCGATCCCGCGCCGCGCGCGCGGCGGGAGGGGCGCTGCCTGATCGGTACGGGCGCCGCCGCCTCGACCTATCCCGCCTACCTGCGTCCAAGCGCAGCCGTTGCGCGGGCCCACTCCGAGGGCGGTTACCAGGTGGGGGTGGGAGCCGCCGACATTGGCACCGGGGCGAGGACGGTTCTGACGCAGATCGCCGCCGACGCGCTCGGTGTGGACCTCGAGCAGGTCGAGATGCGGATCGGCGACAGCGCGCTGCCGCCCGGTCCGGTCGCCGGGGGCTCGGCCGGAACGGCTTCGTGGGGGTCCGCCGTCACGGGCGCCTGCCTAGCGCTGCGCGACGCGCTGGCGGAGCGGGGTGGCGAGGCCGGTCCGGACGGGCTGGAGATGAGCTACGACACGACGCAGGACATCGAGGCGCGCGAGGACTATGCCCGTCACGCCTTCGGCGCGCAGTTTGCGCAGGTTCGCGTCGACGTCGACAGCGGCGAGGTCCGCGTCGCGCGGATGCTCGGCGTGTTCGCGGCCGGGCGCATCCTCAACCCGCGCACCGCGCGCTCGCAGTTCATCGGCGGGATGACGATGGGCTTCTCGATGGCGCTGCTGGAGGAGTCCAGGATGGATTCAGAGTTCGGCAACTACCTCAACCACGACCTCGCGCAATATCACGTCCCGGTCAACGCCGACGTGCGCGATGTGGACGCGACCTGGATCGAGGAGCACGACGAGCACCTCAACCCGATGGGGTCCAAGGGGATCGGCGAGATCGGCATCGTCGGGGCCGCCGCGGCCGTCGCCAACGCCGTCTTCCACGCGACCGGCAAGCGCTTTCGCGAGCTCCCGATCCGGCCCGACCGCGTGCTGGAGGCGCTGGCAGGCTGAAGGGGAGGCGTCGGGCGCGGCGAGGCGAGCTACCTCCTGCGCAACCTCACGACCAGGTAGATCACGACCACGATGTTTAGCACCAGCGCCGCGAGCTTCAGCGGCGTGGCTGACTTAGCCAGCTCCCAGATCTCGGGGATGAAGAACAGCGCAGTGGCCAGTACCGTGAGGTACTCACCCCACCGCCGGCGCCGCCACAGCCCGTAGGCCTCGGCGCCCTCCAGGGCGCCGTAGGCCAGCGCGATCACGCCATAGACCGCGTAGCGATGGGAGCTGATCAGGCTCGCCTTGGCGATGATCTTCTCGATCCCGTTGCGGCGCGGATCGAAGCCGAGGTCATGCGCCAGGTTCGAGATCGTATTTGCCCAGTTGGTGTGCGGATGGGTGACGAGCACGATCCCGATCGCCACCAGCACGATCGCCCGGATCGTGCGCTCGATCGCGATCAGAAGAAGGATCCGGTCGTGTCCTGAGCCGGAGTTGGCGCTGTGGCCGCGCTTGCGCGGTCTGGTCGACCCATCGCCTCTGGTGGCGAGGAAGTAAGAGGGACGCGTGGATGCTGCTGGCTTGGCCACGGCCTACCGGGGATTCGGAGGGGCAGGTTCGGAGCGGGCGTTGCTCACGGGTACGTAGCGGGCGTCGCTCACCGGTTCGGAGCGGGCGTCGCTCACCGGTACGGAGCGGGCGTCGCTCACCGATCGCCATCCTGGCTGTCCGGTAGCGGCGCGCTGCTGGCGCGTTCGCCGACCGCGGGCGCCGGGGCGACCGAGTACGGCGGCTTGCCGGGATCCTCCTTTAGGTCGGGGTGAAAGCTGACGTCGACGGTCTCCTTGTCGTCGCGCTCTTCGACCTTGGCGAGCGCCGCGCGCACGCGGCGGTCGGCGGGAGTGGGGGGGTCCATGATGCTGCGCGGCCACAGCTTGCGGGTGAGCACTGTGTTGATCTCGGCCGAGTAGACCAGCACGCGGGCGCCGAGGTAGAGCCAGACCAGCAGGCCGATCACCGTGGCAAAGGTCCCGTAAGTCTGACCGGCGCCCTTGAGCGCGTGGCCGACGTAGATGCCGCCCACCGCCTGCAGGATCTCCCAGAGGATCGCGGCGGTGATGATCCCCGGCCTCAGCTCGCGGGTGGTGATGGAGTCGTCGGTCAGCAGCCGGAAGACGGCGAAGAAGAGGACCAGGTTGAGGAACAGCGAGACGACGATCCCGACGAGCTTCAGTCCCACGCCGCCGAAGCCGCCGCTCACCAGCCCGGAGGCGACCGTTGAGATCAGTTGCAGGACCCCGAAGATGACCAGCAGCTTGAGGCCGCGCAGACGGGAGAAGACGAAGTTCGGCCGGCGCTTGAAGGGTACGGCGTAGACGGTGTTGAACGCGTTCTGGGCCGCCATCGTGATACCCAGGCCCGAGAGCAGCGCGCCGACGATCCCCACCACCAAGCCCAGGCCGTTGCCGTTCAGAGAATGCGTCGAGATCTTATCGCCGACGATCGGGAACTGCTTGAGCGCCGAGTGGACAACCTTGTTCTGCGCGCCCGGGTCGCCGTGCAGGACAAAGCCGAGGATCGTCACGAACAGGAGCAGCAACGGGAAGATCGAGAAGAAGCCGAAGTACGCGATCAGCGCCGCCCTGTTGCCTGCCTGGTCATCAGAGAACTTCTTGAGCACAGCGATCGGTATCGCCACCTGCTTGTGGCGCTGCTGGAAGCGATCGAACGCCTTGACGGGGGCGAGAATTTCCATTCAGGGTTTCCCGCGGGGTGCAACGGGTGAGGCCACACACTACCCGACAGGGGATTACCTCTCACGTCCCGAGCGGGTCACCTCTCACGTTCCGAGCGGGTCACGTCTCCCAGCGCCGAAAGCTGCGAAGCTGCGAGCCTATGCCGCTGCCGCCGAGCGACGCGATCGTGGTCCTGGATCAGGATCAGCCGGTCGCCTTCTCCTTCGAGGAGATGCTCAAGTACGCGGGCCCCCGCTCGCCGGGTGGGGTGGCGCACGCCTTCAAGGTCTTGCAACGGGCCTTGCCCCTGCTCGGGCCGCGGGGCCCGGTGCAGCGGCGCGAGATCGCCATCCAGACGGCGTTCGGAGGCCCGGGGGCGCGGGACGCCTTCGAGCTGGTCACTCGCGCGGTGACCGAGGATCGCGGAGACCGCGAAAGCCGTTACGTCGTCGACGCCTCGCTCGCGCGCCCCGAGCGCGGTGAGGCTCTGGAGCGGTTCGTCTTCCGGCTTATCCATGGGGAGCAATCCGTAACGCTGCTCGCTCGCGAGGGGTACGTGACAGATGAGTTCATCGCGCTGGCACGCAAGCTGCAGCCCAGCGCGGAGGACGACCTACGTCTCAGTGCCCTGAAGCTCGAGATGACAGACCGCGTGATGTCGGCGAAGGCGGCCGACGTCTATGACGTGGCCCTACGCGTCTAGCTGACCTGCACGGTCCGGCTGTAGTAGACGCTCCCGGCGCCCGAGGCCTGCCACGCGAGCCTCACCTGCCCCGCCGCGGGCAGCGCGACGTGCGCGACGAGGAAGCCCTCCCGACTGGCCGTTTGAACGACGCGGATCGTGCGCCAGGCCCGCGAGCCCTTCCTGCGGTACTGGATCTTTCCGTCCTGGATCTTCGTGTTGTCGGCGGGGCGAAGCTGGCCCCAGACCGTGACGCGGCGCCCGTGTCGCGCGACGGGCAGCCAGATCGGTAGGCGGTAGGCGGCGTAGGAGGGCTTCTGCGTGCCGTCGAGGTTGAGTAGGCCGGTTTGGAAGGTGCCCCAGTACTGGGGGCTGCCCACCGGGTAGAGCGGATTCGGAGCGTCGTCCATGAGCAGGAACTGGGTGAGCATCCGGACGAAAGGATCCTTCCAGGTCGTGTACTCCCCTTCGTCGAGCCAGGACGCCTGCGCTGCTTGGGAGGTCTTGACGAACGGGTTGGGCGGGTTGGTCTTGTACCCCCACTCGGTCATGTACAGAGGCACTCCTCCCCTCCGTCCCTTTCCGTACACCGCGAAGATCCCGCCGAGCAGGCGCTCGAACGAGGGCAGGTTGTAGAGCGTGACGAAGGTTCGATCTGGATAGGGCCGGTTCGGCGGCACGTCGAATCCATACGGGTGGTGCGCGTATCCCGTCGCGCCGAACAGGCCCGGATGCTGTGTCACGAATCTCGAGCGAGTGGAGGACGTGGGGCACCCCACCTGACTCGCGGCCCTGCCCCTCAATGGCCGCGAGGAGGCGCTGACGCAGTACAGCGCCCGCACGAAGGGGATCGGGTCCACGATTCCGCGGTTGGCGGTCTCGCCGACCAGGATCGTGTCAGCTCCGTGGCCAGTCGCCCGCAGCGCGCTCCAAGCCGCGTCGACGAGTCCCCGGTAGAGAACCGGCTGTATCAGCTCCTGCTTGCGGTGGGGGAGCTTGCGAAACCACGGGTTCAGCCACGAGCGTTCGTTGGGTTCGTTCCAGATACCCCAGTAATCGACTCTCGGCAGCGCCTCCGGAGTGCTGGGCGGGGTGGATGGGGAGGCGCTCGGCGGACTCGATCCTGAGCCGCTCGCCGGCGGCGCACCCAGGAGCGGTAAGCCCAGCCCACCCAGGAGCGGCGGCGGAGAGCCGGCAGGCGGCGGAGAGCCGGCAGGCGGCGGAGAGCCGGCAGGCGGCGGAGAGCCGGCGGGGACGGGGGGCACGTAACTACCGCTGTAACGCCGCCCGGCCGCCTTGACAAACTCGGCAAACTGAGCAGGTTTAGGTGCATGGCCGAGCTCCGGTCCCTGGTTGGTCGGCTGATTGGCGGGAAGGGCCCAGACCGGAGCCGGCGGGATGATCTGGACGTAGACCTCGAGCCCGAGCGCGGTCGCCTGGCGCACCACCGCGTCGTAGATGTTCCAGGCGCCGGCTGGGTAGGCGGCGGGATCGGTCGCGTCGAAGTTGGGACGCTTTGACGACGTGGGGTCGGGTGCCACCACCGACCAGGTGAGCGAGACCTTGACCCGATCGACTCCCAGTGCCTTGAGCTGCTCGAGCCTGTTCGTGACGTGCTGGGGGGACGAGTAGAGGAGCTCGTTGTCGTCGATCAGGCCCGACTCCTGGGTGGCGGAAGCGACCGCCCGCGCGGGCAGCGCGCACGCCAGGGCGCACATCACCATCGCCACCCAAAGGACCTTCTGCCGTGCGAGCATCGATGGGATCGTAGCCGTCCTGCGTCTGCGATGTGCCGCCGCAGCGACGCCGATCCGAACGCACAGACATCCACCGCTGCCGCCAGGAAGAACGCCGCCGGTCCGGTGAGAATGCGACCTGCCAGCCGCGAGAGCACCGCTGGAGGCTATCGTCTGTCGGTATGGCGTCCGTGAAGACCAATATCACCGAGCTCCCCGAGTGCCGCGTCCGCGTGCAGGCCGAAGTGCCCGCGGACGAGGTCGAGCGCCGCATCCAGACCGCGGCGAAGGAGCTCGGCCGCCAGCTCCGGATCCCCGGCTTTCGCAAGGGCAAGGTTCCGCCACCCGTAGTGCTCCGCCGGTTGGGACGCAAGGCCGTGTTCGACGAGGCGCTGCGCGACTCGCTCGGGAGCTGGTACGTGGATGCGATCGACGTTTCGGGGATCGCGCCGGTCGGCGATCCGGATCTCGATGTCGGCGAGCTTCCAGACGAGGGTGAGCCGCTCGCGTTCTCGATCGAGATCGGGGTCCGTCCCCGCGCGAAGCTCGGCGATTACAAGGGGCTCGAAGTGGGGCGGCGCGAGCCCCACGTCGAGGATGCCCTGATCGACGAGGAGGTCGATCGCTTGCGGGAGCGGCTCGGCAAGCTGGAGACCGTGCAGCGTCCTGCGGCGAGCGAAGACCACGTGGTAATCGATTACGTGGGTAAGGTCGAGGGCGAGCAGCCATTCCCGGGTGGGGAAGGCCGCGATCAGCTCGTCGAGCTCGGATCCGGACGGCTCGTGCCGGGATTCGAGGAGCAGCTCACCGGAGCGGCGGCGGGCGATCGGCGCGAGGTGCGCGTTACGTTCCCGGACGAGTATCCCGATGAGCTTTCAGGCAAGGAGGTGAGCTTTGACGTCAGCGTCAAGGAAGTCAAGGCCAAGCGCCTGCCGGAGCTCGACGACGCCTTCGCCTCAGAGGCCGGCGGCTGTGACACGCTCGCCGAGCTGCGCGAGGACATCGCCACGCGCTTGAAGGAGATCGACAGCCGCTCGGCGGACAGCGAATATGAGCAGGCGGTGGTGGATGCCGTGGTGGCCGGGTCTGAGATCGAGGTCCCGGACAGGCTCGTGCATGCGCGTGCGCACGAGTTCGTGCAGCAGACGTTCACGGCCCTGGCAAGGCAGGGCCTCTCCAAGGAGGCCTACCTGAGCATGTCCGGCAAGAGCGAGGAGGAGCTCGCCCACGAGGCCGAGCCCGACGCGGCGGCTGGCCTGCGCCGCGAGGCCGTGCTCGTCGCGATCGTCGAGGCGGAGCAGATCGCGCCCAGCAAGGAGGAGCTGCTCGAGAGCCTGAAGCCCGCCGCCGAGAAGGGCGGAGACGATGTCACGCCCGAGACGGTGCTCGAGGGGCTGCGCTCCACCGGCCGCCTGGAGCGATTGCGTGAGGATGTCGCGACCAACCAGGCGCTCGCGCTCCTGATCGCGGAGACCAAGCCGATCGCCCTCGAGCAGGCGACCCTGATCGAGGCGGCAGAGCCGGTCGGCCTCGAGCAGGCGACCGCACCCGAGCTCTGGACGCCGGAGAGCGCAGGCGAAGGGACGCAGGGCGGCTCAGAGAAGATCTGGACCCCCGAGCGTTGAGCCACACGACGACATGGCGTGGGCCGCGAGCCCCGGCGAGCGGCCACGACTCTACCCGGGGAGCCGGGAGGGCTCTGCCTGTCCGGTGCGCAGCACCTCGGTTGCTACATTCGGCAGGAATCCGACGCAGGAAGCGAAAGAAGCGAGGACCATGAGCCCATTGGTACCGATGGTCGTCGAGCAGACCTCCCGCGGGGAGCGCGCGTTCGACATCTACAGCCGGCTGCTGAACGAGCGGATCATCTTTCTCGGCACGCCCGTCGATGACCAGATCGCGAATTTGATCGTCGCCCAGCTTCTGCACCTGGAGTCCGAGGATCCCGACAAGGACATCTCGATCTACATCAACACGCCCGGAGGCTCGGTCTATGCGGGGCTGGCGATCTACGACACGATGCAGTTCATCAAGCCCGATGTGTCGACGATGTGCGTCGGGATCGCGATGTCGATGGGTGCGCTGCTGCTCTCAGGAGGGGCGAAGGGCAAGCGCATGGCGCTCCCCAACGCCAAGATCCTGATCCATCAGGTGTCCTCGAGCTTCCAGGGCCAGGCGACCGACATCGAGATCCATGCCAAGGAGATCATCGACGTGCGCAGGCGGCTCGACGAGATCATCGCCCACCACACGGGCCGCGACCTCGACAAGGTCCGCTCGGACACCGAGCGCGACTACTTCATGAGCTCCGAGGAGGCCAGGGAATACGGAATCATCGATCGCGTGATCTCTCAGCACTGAGGCCACCGGCCTCAGGCTTGGAGATCGGCGTTCGGAGACCGCTCTCAGGAAGGGAAACTGCATGGCACGACCGACGGACTCCAACGAACAGCTTCTCTGCAGCTTTTGCGGGAAATCTCAGAGGCAGGTCAAGAAGCTGATCGCCGGCCCCGGCGTCTACATCTGCGACGAGTGCATCGATCTCTGCAACGAGATCATCGACGAGGAGCTGACCGCCCCGCCGAGCTTCGACATCGAGAACCTTCCGAAGCCGCGCGAGATCTATGACGTCCTGAACGAGTACGTGGTCGGCCAGGAGCAGGGCAAGCGGTCGTTGTCGGTAGCGGTCTACAACCACTACAAGCGCGTCCAGATGATGCAGTCCGACGAGCACGACATCGAGCTGCAGAAGTCGAACATCCTGCTGCTGGGGCCCACGGGGTGCGGTAAGACGCTCCTCGCGCAGACGCTGGCGAAGATCTTGAACGTTCCGTTCGCGATCGCCGACGCGACGGCCTTGACCGAGGCGGGATACGTCGGCGAAGACGTCGAGAACATCCTCTTGAAGCTGATCCAGGCCGCCGACTACGACGTCAAGAAGGCCGAGACCGGGATCATCTACATCGACGAAGTCGACAAGATCGCCCGCAAGGCCGACAATCCTTCGATCACCCGCGACGTCTCCGGTGAGGGCGTCCAGCAGGCGCTGCTGAAGATCCTGGAGGGCACCACCGCGTCGGTGCCGCCGCAGGGCGGGCGCAAGCATCCACATCAGGAGTTCCTCTCGATTGACACCACCAACGTGCTGTTCATCTGCGGTGGCGCGTTCGCGAACCTCGACCGGGTGATCGAGCGCCGGATCGGTCACCAGGGCGTCGGCTTCGGCGCGGCGATCAAGTCCAAGGAGCAGCGCGACAGCGGTCAGATCTTCGAGCACTGCCTGCCCGAGGATCTGATGCAGTACGGCCTGATCCCCGAGTTCATCGGCCGCCTGCCGGTGATGTCGGCGATTCACCAGCTCTCCCTACAGGAGCTGATGCGGATCCTCACCGAGCCACGCAATGCGCTCGTCAGGCAGTTCCAGCGCTTCTTCCAGTTCGATGGGATCGAGCTGGTCTTCTCCGACGAGGCGCTGGCCAGCGTCGCCGACAGGGCGCTCGAGCGTGAGACCGGCGCCCGCGGCCTGCGTTCGATCATCGAAGAGGTCCTGCTCGAGGTCCAATTCGAGCTGCCCTCTCGCCGCGACGTCCGCAAGTGCGTGGTGACCAAGGAGACGATCGAGAAGGGCGTCTCGCCGACGCTCGTGACGGTCGCGCCCGAGGAGGAGGAAGGCGAGGCGGCGGCATAGGCGCGGGGCTCTAGTGAACTCGTGAGCGAGGTCCGATATGGACAGGTGGGTCCTACACTCCGCCCTCCCGATGCCGGACCCCGAATCAAAGACTCGCTATGACCCCTCCGAGGTCGAGCCGCGGATCATGCGCAAGTGGCTCGATTCCGGTCTCTTTCATCCCGAGCCGGAGGGCACCGCGGAGGCGAACTACTCGATCGCGATTCCGCCGCCGAACGTCACGGCCGTTCTGCACATGGGCCACGCGCTCAACAACTCAGTTCAGGACTGCCTGGTCCGTCATCACCGGATGGGGGGCCGGCGGACGAAGTGGATCCTGGGGACAGACCACGCCGGTATCGCCACCCAGACCCAGGTCGAGCGCGCCCTTCGTCACGAGGGCTCGAGCCGTCAGGAGATCGGGCGGGAAGCATTCCTGGAGCGCGTCTGGAAGTGGCGCGAGCGCTACGGCGGCGCGATCGTGGAGCAGCTCAAGCGCCTGGGCGCCTCCTGCGACTACAGCGAGGAGCGCTTCACGCTCGACGAGCGATACGCCCGCGCGGTGGCGGACGTGTTCGTGGCGCTGTACGAGAAGGGCTACATCTACCGCGACCGCTATATGGTCAACTGGGACCCGGGCAGCGGCTCGGCGATCTCTGACCTCGAGGTGCAGGAGCGCGAGGTCATCGACACGCTCTACTACATCGATTACCCACTCGCCTCGGGATCGGGAGCGATCACGGTCGCGACCGTGCGCCCCGAGACGATGCTCGCCGACACGGCGATTGCCGTCAACCCCGCAGACGATCGCTACCGCCGGTTGGTCGGGGAGACCGCGATCCTGCCGCTCGTCGGGAGGAAACTGAGGATCATCGCCGACGAGTACGTGAAGCCCGAGTTCGGCACCGGGGCACTCAAGATCACGCCCGGCCACGACCCCAACGACTTCGAGATCGGGCGCCGCCACGGCCTCGCAGAGCTGTCGGTGATCGGCGAGGACGGGCGGATCACGGCGCAGGCGCCCGAGCGCTTCGTGGGCCTACCGGTGTCCGAGGCACAGCGTGCCGTGGTCGCGGAGCTGCGCGAGCAGGAGCTGATCGCGCGTGCCGAGGAGTACCCCCACATGGCTCCCTTCTCGGACCGCTCAGGAGAGCGGATCGAGCCGCTCGTCTCGCTGCAGTGGTTCATGGCGATGGACGAGCTCGCGGCGCCGGCGATCGCCGCGGTCTCGAGCGGCCGGGTCAGCTTCCACCCCGATCGCTTCGCGCGGGTGTATCTGGAGTGGATGGAGAACATTCGTCCGTGGTGCATCTCACGACAGCTCTGGTGGGGGCATCGTCTACCGGTCTGGTACCGCGGCGAGGAGACCTACGTCGGAGCGGGCGCGCCCGAGGGCGAGGGGTGGGAGCGCGACCCCGACGTCCTCGACACGTGGTTCTCCAGTGCGCTGTGGCCGTTCGCGACGCTGGGGTGGCCGGCCGGCACGCCTGAGCTGCGCGCCTTCTACCCGACCGACGCGCTGGTCACCGGGCGGGACATCATCTTCCTGTGGGTCGCGCGGATGGTGATGATGGGGCTCGAATTGACAAACGAGGTGCCGTTCAGCGACGTGTACATCAACTCCATCATCCAGGCGCCGGACGGGCGGCGGATGTCCAAGTCGCTGGGCACCGGCGTCGATCCGCTCGACCTGATCGAGGGTGGACCGCGCCCGCCGGTGTTCGCTCAGGGCTCCTCGCCGGCGCGGCCGGCGGGCGATTTCCCCGCCTATGGCGCCGACGCGGTCCGCTGGGGCCTGCTGGCGATGTCCTCCGGACAGGACGTACGCTTCAGCGAGGAGAAGGTCGCCCAGGGTCAGCAGTTGATCAACAAGCTCTGGAACGCCTCGCGCCTGGTGGCGCTCGGGGTGGGCGATGGCGTGCACGCCGCGATCAGGCCCGGCGCCGTCGAGGATCGCTGGATCCTGTCGCGCCTGGAGCGCGCCAGGTGCACCTGCTCGGAGCGGATCGAGCACTACGACTTCTCCCACGCGGCCCTCGGTCTCTACGACTTCGTCTACGGCGAGCTGTGCGACTGGTACCTGGAGCTCGTCAAGCCGCGGCTGCGGGCGGTGGCACCGGGCGACGGCGACCTAGCGGCCACGCTGCTGTATGTCCTGACCGAGACGCTCGCGCTCGCGCACCCGATGATCCCGTTCGTGACCGAGGAAATCTATTCGAGAGTACCCGGTGCTCAGGGCCTGCTCGCCGCGCGCACCGCCGGGGGCGCCGGCGCGCGCGATGGCGCTTCGCTCGTCGATGAGGCGGCCGAAGCCGCGCTTGCTCGTGCGATCGAAGCGGTGCAGGCGCTCCGCGGCTGGCGCGACTTCGCTCGCGTAAAGGTGGGCGCCACGATCCCCGCCCGCCTCGCCGCGAGCGGTTACGAGGAGACCGTGGCCCACGTGGAGCGCCTCGCCCGGCTTTCGTTCTCGATCGGAGAGGGCGGCGGCGAGCCCGTGGCCTCGGTCCCGATCCCCGGCGGGACTGTGGAGGTCTTCGCCAGCGCGGAGCTCGACCTCGGTGCCGCGCAGCGCCGGCTGGCCGCTAAGCGCGCGGAGCTGCGGGCCGAGATCGGTCGCGCGCAGACCAAGCTCGCCAACCAAGGCTTTCTCGCCAAGGCCCCTGCCGCGGTCGTCCAAGCCGAGCGCGACAAGCTGGCGCGGTGCGAGGCAGAGTTGGAGGCCGCGTGAGCCCGGGACAAACTGAGCCGGAGTCCGCGTGAGCCCGGGACAACCTGAGCCGGAGGCCGCGTGAGCCCGGGACAAACTGAGCCAGAGTCCGTGTTGAGCCCGGCGCAGGACGAGCCCGAGCGTTACCTGCGCTCGCTGGAGCTGTTCGGGATGCGGTTCGGCTTGGATCGCATGCGCCGGCTGATGACCGCACTCGGCCATCCCGAGCGCCAGTTTCAGTCTATTCACGTCGTCGGCACCAACGGCAAGTCCTCGACCACACGAATGATCGCGGCGATCCTCTCCCGTCACGGATTGCGGACCGGCGCCTATCTGTCCCCGCACCTCCTTTCCTACGGCGAGCGGATCCGGATCGACGAGGCTGACCTCGACCCGGCGTCGTTCGCCGCCGCGGTCAAGCGCGCCGCGCGCGCCGCTGAGCTCGTGGACCGCTCGCTCCCGGGCGACGATCGAGTGACGCAGTTCGAGGCGCTCACCGCCGCGGCTTACTCAGAGCTCGCGCGGCGTGGGGTGGAGGTGGCGGTGATCGAGGCCGGTCTCGGCGGTCGCTACGACGCCACCAACGTCATCGCGTCCCAGGTGCAGGTCCTGACGAGCGTGGGGCTCGAGCACACGCGCTGGCTCGGCCCGACGATCGCGGACATCGCGGGCGAGAAGCTGGCTGTCATCCCGGAGCGGGTCGCGCCGCCCGCCGGCCCGCAGGCTGAGGGCGATGTCCCGCCCGCCGGCCCGCAGGCCGGTCGGGCGGCGGCGGGGACGCGGGCGCGGACATTGGTATTGGGCGCGGGGCTGCATCCGGAGGCTGACGCGGTGGCGCGGTCGGTGGCGGCGGCGCGAGGAGTCTCGATCGTGCGTGCCGACGCTGATCCGGGCGTGCCGGTCGGAGCGCTTGGCACCTTCCAGCGGCGCAACTTCGCGCTTGCGATAGCCGCGGCACGCGCTTACCTGGGCGAGCTCGATCCGGCCGCGGTGGCCGCAGCGGCGTGGGGGGTCCGCGTTCCTGGTCGCCTGCAAGTGGTCGCCGGCGAGCCGCTGACAGTGCTCGACGGGGCCCACAACCCCGACGGCATGGCGGCGCTGGCCGAGTCTCTGCCCCAGATCGTGGCCGGTCACGATCGCCTGGTGGCCGTAGTCTCGATTCTCGATGACAAGGACGCAGCGGGGATGCTCGCGGCGCTCCTGCCGGCCTGTGCCGCCGTCGTCTTCACGAGCGCTCAGAATCCCCGAGCGTTGCCGCCGCCGACGCTCGGATCACTTGCGAATCAGCTCGGCGCTCCATCGCGTGCGGTGGAGGTGGAGGTGGTCCGCGATCCCCGTGCCGCCCTGCACCGCGCGCGCGAGCTGGCCGGACGCGGTGGGGTGGTGCTCGCGACGGGGTCGATCTACCTCGTCGCCGACCTTCTGCGCACCGAGCCTGCACAGCGGGCTTCGATCCTGTGAACGACCAAGGACATCCGAGCTTTCTGAGAATGGCTCGGCTCGTCGCGCTGGTCGTGGTGGTCACGGTCCTCGTCTTCTTCGGGCTCGGATACCTGTTCGGGCGTCTGTTCCTGTAGTTTCCGCGCGTGCTCCTGTAGGTTCGGCTGCGTGCTCCCGTAGGCGAAGCGTCCGGGGGCATCACTACACTCGCGTCCTCAAATGCTCTCTCCGGCCGTCTTCGGGATCAACAACGGCAGCGTCAACACGGCGGTCGCGCTCCTGATCGTCTTCCTCGTGGTGGTCTGGTTCGCCCTCATCTACTGGACCTACGCGGACGCTAGGCGCCGGATCGAAGATCCCGTCCTCGTTGGTACCGCGACGGCCGTGTCCCTGGTCCCGTTCGTCGGGACGATCGTCTACATGATCGTCAGGCCACCGGAGTACCTGGACGATATGCGCGAGCGCGAGCTCGAGATGCAGGCATCCGAAGCCCGTCTCGCAGAGCTCGGCTACCACCTCTGCCCGCACTGCGACTACGAGGTCGACAACGACTTCCTGCGCTGTCCGAGCTGTAGGGGCAAGCTGAAGAATCCCTGTGAGTCCTGCGGGCGCCCGCTCGAGCCCGAGTGGAAGGTCTGCCCGTACTGCGAGAAGGAGATCGGCCCCGCCCCGCCCCCTCCCCGCCCGGCACGCCGGCGCCGGGCGAGCACAGAGCAGCCGGCGCCCGGCCCCTTCGACGAAGCCGCCACCTTCGGCGAGGCCCGTCCTTTCGGCGAAGCCCGTCCTTTCGGTGAAGTCGGCCCTCCTGGAAGTTGAACGTGGCGGGCGACACCGTGGAGCGCACGCTCGTACTAGTCAAGCCCGATGCCTTCGCGCGCAAGCTGACCGGCGAGATCATCGCCCGCTTGGAGCGCAAGGGGCTGGCGCTCCTCGCGCTCGAGCGGATGACTGTGAACCGGCGGCTCGCCGAGCGCCTCTACGGCGAGCACGCGGGCAAGCCGTTCTTCGAAGGGCTTGTGAGCTTTATCACCTCGGGACCGCTCGTGGCGATGGTGCTCGAGGGTGAGCAGGCGGTACAGGCGGCGCGTCAGGTGATGGGCGCCACCGATTCGCTTCAGGCGAGCCCCGGCTCGATCCGTGGCGACTTCGCGACCGCGGTCCGCCAGAACCTGGTCCACGGCTCTGACTCGGTGCAGTCCGCCGCCCGGGAGACGGGCTTGTTCTTCTCCGAGCTCGATTGAGCGCTCGCGCACGAAGCAGCGTAAGTCGTCGATCTCGTGGGATGGCGGACTCGTGGGACGCCGAACGCTGATCTCGTGCGGCGCCGAACGCTGATCCTCGCTTCGCGCTCGCCGCAGCGGCGAGCGATCCTGGGGCAGCTCGGGGTGCGGTTCTCGGTCAGGGTGCCGGAGGTCGAAGAGCTCGCAGAGCTTGAAGGTGGGCCACCGGAGGAGGTCGCCGCCGAGAACGCTTACCGTAAGGCAGCCGCGGTCGCATCGGACCTGGGCGACACGCCAGTCCTCGGCGCCGACGTTGATACGCCGGTCCTCGGCGCCGACACGATCGTCAGCGCCGGTGCGCGCAGCTTCGGTAAGCCGGCCGGCGAGGCACAGGCGCGCGCGTGTCTGAGGGCCCTTGCCGGTCGCCGTCACACCGTCCTCAGCGCCGTCTGCCTGATCGAGGACGGCAGCGCGAGGACGGTGCTGTCCAGGACGCTGGTCGATTTCCGGGCGCTGCCAGAGCCGCTGCTGGAGTGGTACCTGCGTAGCGGCGAATGGCGCGAACGTGCCGGCGGCTACGCGATCCAGGGCCGCGGCGCCGCACTCGTCGCCGGGATCGAAGGGGATTACACGGGCGTCGTCGGGTTGCCGGTCGCCACCCTGCTGGAGCTCGCGCCGTGGCTGCTGATCTGAGTGGACCGAGCCCTTTCGGGCCAGCGGAGGCTCGCGCGCCCAGACTGCGGAGTCCGCAGATTGCAGGTAATTGGCCAGCTCTGACGACGGACGGGCGTCGAGTACACTGGGCTGCGGCTGGACCTGGGCGTCACTGCACCGCCACTGCGCATCTCGTCTGTCCGCCGCTGGTCCCTACCTCTTTACAGCATGGGCTACTTCACGTATCTAACCGGCTTCGGTGGCCGCGACATGGCTGTCGACCTCGGCACGGCCAACACCCTCGTCTACGTTCGTGGTCGCGGGATCGTGCTCTCTGAGCCGAGCGTCGTCGCCGTCGACTCGCGCAGCGGCGAAGTTCATGCGGTCGGGATCGAGGCAAAGCGCATGCTCGGCCGTACCCCCGGGACGATCTCCGCCATCCGGCCCCTGAAGGATGGCGTCATCGCCGACTTCGAGGTCACCGAGCAGATGCTCAGGCACTTCATCCAGAAGGTTCATCAGAACCGCTGGGCGCATCCGCGCGTGGTGGTCTGCGTTCCCAGCGGGGTGACAGGGGTCGAGAAGCGCGCCGTCGAGGAGGCCTGCCTGTCGGCCGGCGCGCGGCAGGCGTACCTGATCGAGGAGCCGATGGCGGCGGCGATCGGCGCCGGGCTGCCGGTCGGTGAGCCGACCGGTTCGATGGTCGTCGACATCGGCGGCGGCACGAGTGAGGTCGCGGTGATCTCGCTCGGCGGCATTGTCGTCTCGCAGTCGATCCGGATCGGCGGCGACGAGCTCGACGAAGCGGTCATCAACTACGTCAAGCGCGAGTACAAGCTGCTGATCGGCCAGCAGACCGCCGAGGAGGTAAAGCTCGAGATCGGCTCGGCGTTCCCGCTCGCCGAGGAGGTCCAGGCTGAGATCCGGGGACGCGATATGGTCTCCGGGCTGCCGAAGACCGTGGTCCTGACGAGCGAGGAGGTCCGCGGGGCGATCGAGGAGCCCATGTCGCAGATTGTTGACGCCGTCAAGGAGACGCTGGATCGCACCCCGCCGGAGCTCGCGTCCGACATCATGGATCGTGGCATCATGCTCGCGGGAGGCGGCTCACTGCTGCAGGGGATCGAGGAGCGCTTGCGTCACGAGACGCAGATGCCCGCGCACCTGGCCGAGTCGCCGCTGACGTGCGTCGCGGTAGGCTCCGGGAGGTCGTTGGAGGAGTTCGAAGCGATCCATCGTTCCAGCAAGAATTCACGCAACCGGCGCCGTCGGTATTAGCCGAGCGGCGCGGAGCAAGACCTTGGAGAGAGCCGTCTCGTGCACCAAAAGCAAGTCAGGCGCCGGCGGGCAGTGCTCGCGCTGCTCGTCGTCGTCTCCCTGATCCTGCTAACCGCTTACTTCGGCGAGTCGCCCGGCAGCCCGCTGCACACCGTACAGCGCGGGATCGTCGAGGTCTTCTCGCCGATCCAGGAAGGCGCCAGCAAGGTGCTCTCGCCCGTCCGCGACGTCGCGGGCTGGTTCTCGGGCACCTTCAAGGCCAAGTCACAGCGCGACCAACTGAAGAAGCAGGTGCAGGCGCTCACCGTCAAGCTCGATCAGGCCCAGCAGCATGCGATCAACGATGCCCAGCTCAGCAAGGAAGTCGGGCTTGACGCCAGCCTCGGCATCTCCTCCTACAGGCCGGTCGGGGCGCAGGTGATCGAGCACGACCCGACGCTGTGGTACGCCACGATCGAGGTCGACAAGGGCTCCGATGACGGCGTGCACACCAACGATCCAGTGGTCGGAGACGGCGCGCTGGTCGGGGTCGTCTCGACAGTGGACTCGACCTTCTCGATCGTGAAGCTGATCACCGACAACCAGTACGCTGTCACCGCTGAGGTCCAAAACTCGCTCGGCGATGTCGGGGTGCTCGTCCCCAAGGTCGGCAGCCCCAATCAGCTCCTGCTTCAGTCCCTGCCCAACCATGCTCAGATCACCGCCGGCGAGCAGGTCGTGACCGCGGGCTTCAAGGCCGGTCCGCTCGAATCGCACTACCCGCCCGGGATCCCGATCGGGCAGGTGTCGAACGCTGACCAGAACAACCTGATCAACAACGGCCAGGTCGAGGTCGCTCCCACGGCCGACCTGCGACACCTCAGCGCGGTCCAGGTCTTGACCAGCCCCCACTCGGGCACGCAGGGCGCGCAGGTGCCAGGCGGGACCGGAGCGGGAGCTGGAGCAAGATGACCAGGCGTGGAACGTTACGGCGTAGCGCCCGACGCCGGATGACTCGAGTGCGGCCCGGACAGGCGAGGCAGGATGCCGAGCGGGCCGCAAGCTCGAGCGCGGGCGAGCGCAGGTGCGGAGCCGGATGAGCGACTCGCTTCAGCTCCCGCTCCGGCTGCTCGCGCTGGCGTTGCTCACGGTCGTGCTCGAGCAGGCCGCCGTGTCTCAGATCTCGATCTTCGGGGTCAACGCCGACCTTTCGCCGCTGGTCGTGATGTCCGTCGGCTTGCTGACCGGCTCGCTCATGGGGGCGGCGATGGGCTTTGGAACCGGCCTGCTCGTGGACCTCGTGCTGGTCCAGACGCTCGGCGTGACCTCTCTGCTCTACATCGCAATCGGATACTGGTCGGGGCGGCTGAGGGAATTGCGCGATCCCGCGCATGGGCTGGTGCCGCTTGCGATGGGGGCCGCCGCCACCGCGTTTGCCGGGCTCGGCCTCGCGTTGATCGAGTTCCTGCTCGGCGTCGACGCGCCCGTCAGCTTGCAGCTCTTCCAGCAGATCTTCATAACCGTGCTCGTCAACACGCTGCTCGCGCTCCCGGTTTACGCCGTTGTGCGGAGGATCATCCAGCCCGCGCTTCCGGATGATCCCCGCCGCCGACGCCGGCGCGCGTATACGACCGGCGGGCTCAGCCCGACCGGCGGGCTCAGTCCGCTGCAGCGCCCATCCGAGCGCCTGCGGACGCTTTCCCGCTCCGAGGCCCCATGACCAGGCCCCCAGACCACGGCTCCCTGCTGCCTCCAGACCAGGGCTCCCAGCTCCGATGATCGAACTGCCCCCAGACCACCGCCCGCCGCTCAGCCCCCAGCTCGCGGCGCGCGTGGCGATCCTCGGCACCTTCGCGCTGGCGATGTTCGCGATCATCTTCTTTCGCCTCTGGTTCCTGCAGGTCCTCTCCGGCGACCAGTACGTTGCCCAGGCGCGCGCGAACCGTACTCGAAGCATTGCGATCCAGGCACCCCGCGGGCAAATACTCGACCGCAGCGGCAACGTGCTGGTCAAGAGCACCCCGACGATCGCCGTGCAGATCACGCCGTCCGACCTTCCGAGCAGTCAGGTGCGCCTGCGCCAGCTCTACGGACGCCTCGCCGGGGTGCTCGGCACCTCGAGGCGCCTGGGGAACTGCCGCGTCGCCGGGCACGGTGTCGAGCGCCTGGCGTTCATCCCGTGCGAGGTCGCCCAGCAGCGCGCGATGCTGCCCTACGCGAACGTCCTGATCAAAACCGACGTCCAGAAACCGGTCCACTACTACCTCGCCGAGAACGCCGGCGCGTTCCCCGGCGTCAACGTCGAGCAGGTCTACCTACGCGACTACCCACTCGGCGAAACCGGCGCGCAGCTATTCGGGACGATCGGCCCCATCAGCTCAACCTGTACGGTGGGCGTCACTCCCTGCGTCCCCGAGACCCGCCAAAGCCACTTCCGCGGCGTCTCGCACAGCGCGATCGTGGGCCAGTCGGGCCTCGAGTACTACTACGACCATTATCTGCGCGGGAGCGGCGGCGCGCAGAAGCTCCAGGTCAACGCGGCAGGTAACTTCGCGGGCAACCTGCCCACCACCAAGCCCGTCGCCGGCGACTCGCTGGAGCTGTCGATCGACGCGAAGCTGCAGAAGGCGGGCGAGCAGGCGCTACAGCAGTCGATCGACAGCAACTCGGGGGCGGACGCAGGGGCGTTCGTTGCGCTTGACCCCAACAACGGCCAGGTGCTCGCGATGGGCTCGAACCCGAGCTTCAATCCCAACGTCTTCAACGGCGCCAAGCCGATCTCGCAGACGAAGTACAACCAGCTCTTCGGCCCGGGGACAGGCTTTCCGCTGCTCAACCGGGCGATCCAGAGCGCCGAGCCGACCGGATCGACGTTCAAGCCGTTCACCGCCACGGCGGCGCTGCAGAGCGGCGCCTGGAGCCTCGGCGACACATACGACGACGGCGGCCAGTTCTGCGTAGACGGTCAGTGTCGTCACAACTCAGGGAACGCCGCCTACGGCGTGCTCGACCTCGTAAACGCGATCCGCGTCTCCTCAGACGACTTCTTCTACAACCTCGGCGCGCGGACCAACGCCAACCCGATCGCCCACCCCAATGGCGGCGCGCTGCAGCACTGGGCGCGCCTGTACGGGATCGGGCGGCCGACGGCGATCGACCTCGGCGGCGAGGTGGGAGGGAACCTGCCCACGCCCGCGACGCGGGCGAAGGTCAACCGGCTCGAGACGGAGTGCGACAACGCGACGGGCCCGTTCAAGGGCAAGCCAAAGCATGCGCCGGGAGGTTGCGGGGTCGCCGATGGCACCAATCGTCCCTGGTCGATCGGCGACAACATCAGCCTCGGGATCGGCCAGGGCGATGTCCAGGTCACGCCGCTGCAGCTTGCCGTCGCCTACTCGGCGATCGAGAACGGTGGCACCATCGTGCGTCCCCACCTCGGGCTCGACGTCCAATCCCAGGACGGAACGGTGATCCAGAAGATCGATCCACGTCCGGCGCGCCACATCGCCATCGATCCGCAGAACCTCGGCGCGATCCGTCAGGGCCTGCGCGATGCGGCCTCACAGCCGGGCGGCACCTCCTACGACGTGTTCGGGAGCTTCCCCGAGCCCGTGTACGGCAAGACCGGCACCGCCCAGCAGAATGGTCAGGCCGACTCGGCGTGGTACGCATGCTACGTGCCCGATCCGGGCAAGCCGATCGTCGTCGTGGTGACCGTCCCGCACGGTGGCTTCGGCGCCGCCGCGGCGGCGCCCGTGGCGCGTGAGATCCTCTCCCAGTGGTTCTCAGGCAAGCGGGGATCTTTCGTGTCCGGAACGTCGCATACGCTGTGAGTACGGCAGCCATACACCCCGCTGACGATGCGGTTCTTGCCCGGCCCAGGAGGCTGCTCCTGTTCGACCCGCTCCTGTTGCTGGCGGGCCTCGGCCTCGCAGCGTGCTCGCTGGTGATCCTGCACGGGGCGACAGCGACGGCCGTCCGAGGGTCGCCGCTCTACTACGTCGAGCGCCAGGCGATCTACATCGCCTTGGGGCTGGCGATCGCGGTGCTGATCGCCCGTGTGGACTACTCACGGCTGCGCGAGTACAAGTTCGGCCTGTACGGACTGCTGATCGTGTCGAACGCGCTCGTGTTCGCGCTCGGAAGCACCTCGCTCGGAGCGCAGCGGCGCTTCAACCTGCCGCTGTTCCAGGTCCAGCCCTCCGAGTTCGGGAAGCTGCTGCTGGTCGTGTCACTGGCGGCATTCGCGGTTGACCGCTCACGACGGCTGCACGAGTGGTCCACGACGGCGCGGATCACCCTGCTCGCGCTGGGACCGGCGCTGCTCGTGATCGCCCAGCCGGACCTGGGAACCGGGATGGTGCTCGTCGTGGTCGGCTTCGCGATGCTGTTCCTCGCCGGGACCGCGTGGAAGCAGCTCGCCGCACTGGTCGCGATGTTCGCCGTCGCGATCGCGATCGTCCTCGCCGGAGCGCCGGGGCTGGGCGTGCACGTCGTCAAGCCCTATCAGGTGCAGCGCCTGACCGGCTTCCTGAACCCCTCGAGCAACCCGAGGAGCGGGGGCTATCAGATCCATCAATCGCTGATCACGATCGGCTCCGGTCAGAAGACCGGTCTCGGCGTCGCAAACGCGAAGCAGACTACGCTCGGGTACATACCCGAGAACTCGACCGACTTCGTCTTCTCGGTGGTGGGGGAGACCTACGGCTTCGCGGGCGCGGCGCTCGTCCTGTTGCTGTACGCGCTGCTGATCTGGCGCGCGCTGCGTATCCTGACGATGTCCAAGAACCTGTACGGGACGCTGATCGCCGGGGGCATCCTCGCGATGCTCATGTTTCAGGTGTTCGTGAACGTCGGCATGACCGTTGGGATCATGCCGGTCACCGGGGTCCCGTTGCCCCTGTTGAGCTACGGCGGCTCCTCGGTGCTGGTCACGTTCATCGCACTCGGTCTCCTGCAGGCGATCCACATCCAGGCACGGATGGCATCGGCCGGCAAGAACCGGACACTGATTTCGTAAAGCCTGCGCACAGTCGCGGCCAAAATAACCAAAGGACTGAATGACAATTGAAGAAGCAAGTGCTAGTCAGCGTCGACCGTGGGGAGACCCGGGTCGCGCTGTTGGAGGCGACCGGTACTGTCGCCGCACGCAAGCCCGCCTCCGGGGCCACTACGGCTTCCACGGGTTCCGCGGCCATGACGGCCACGACGGCCACTACGGTCACCGGCCGGAGCCGACGCAAGAAGGCATCCCGCCCGTCCGCGGGCTATGAGGTCGCCGAGCTCTATCTCGAGCGCCGCGGAGCTCGCTCGATCGTCGGCAACATCTACAAGGGTCGCGTGGACAACGTCCTGGCGGGCCTGGAGGCCGCGTTCGTCGACATCGGGCTGGAGAAGAACGGGTTCCTGCACGTCGATGAGATAGTGCTGCCCGGAGTCGAGGCGCCGCGGCGCGGGCGGGGAGCCACCCGCGAAGGCAGGCAAATCGCGGACATGCTCGGTCCCGGACAGGAGATAGTCGTCCAAGTCGTCAAGGATCCGCTCAAGACCAAGGGCGCTCGCCTGTCGATGGACCTCACGATCGCCGGGCGCTACATGGTCTTTGCGCCCTACGGCGAAGGCGTCGGGGTCTCTCGCCGCCTCGACGACTCTGAGCGCGAGCGGTTGCGCAAGGAGGCGGCCAAGCTCGACCTGCAGGGAGCTGGGGCGATCATCCGCACCGCCGCGCAGGGAGCCAAGCGGGTCGACCTGGAGCGTGAGCTCGTGTACCTGTTCAAGCTCGGCGAGGTGCTCCAGAACCGGGTGGCGCAGACGCCCGCCCCCGCACTCGTCTTCCAGGAGGCCGACCTCTCCGTGCGAGTCGTACGAGACATCTTCTCGGCCGCCTTCGAGCGTGCGATCGTCGATGATCCCAAGCAGCACCGCCGCCTGGTCTCGTTCTTCTCCCGGACCGCGCCCGAGCTCGTAGATCAGGTTGAGCTCTGGGAGGAGGAGCAGCCGTTGTTCGAGGCGTTCGGAGTGGAGCGGGTGCTGGCCTCGACCCTGTCGCGACGGGTCGACCTGCCCAGCGGCGGCTACCTGGTGATCGACTATGCCGAAGCGCTGACGGTGATCGACGTCAACTCGGGCAGCTTCATCGGGCGCGGCAAGGGCGCGCGACTTGAGGACACGATTACGAGGACCAACCTCGAGGCCGCCGACGCGGTGGTCAGCCAGCTACGGCTGCGTGACATCGGGGGGATCATCGTGATCGACTTCATCGACATGTCCCGGTCGCGTAACCGCGATGCTGTGCTGAAGACGCTTCGCAAGGCGCTCGGCGAAGACCGCACCAAGACCTTCGTGGTCGAGATCTCGCCGCTGGGCTTGGTCGAGATGACCCGCCAGAACGTGACCGAGGGCGTGAGGGAGATCATGACCAGACCCTGCTCGACCTGTGGGGGTGAAGGAGTCGTCAAGTCCGAGGAGACGATCGCGATCGAGTTCGAGCGCCGCTTACGCGAGCTCGCGCCCCGGACCTCGTCGTCGGCCCTCCTGATCCAGATGAACCCGCGGGTGAGCGCGGAGTTCACCGGCAACGACTCGCGCGTGCTGCGCGCGATCGAGGAGGAGACCGGCAAGTGGTTTCACTTCGAAGGATCAGAAGGCTTGCCGCTGGATCACTTCGCGGTGCTGCTCGAAGGGGACCGCGAGGAGGTGCTCGAGCGCGCACTGCCCTTCCGCGAGGGGGAGGAGGTCCACGTCGAAATCATCGAGCCGCACATGTACAACCGTGGCGACGCGGTCGCCAAAATCGACGGCTACATCATCTCGGTCAAAGGCGCCACCAAGTGCGTCGGCGAGAAGCGCCTGGTGCGAATCGAGGAGGTCGGACGCAGCGCGGCGGTCGCATCGCTGGTCGAGCTTCCGGACGAAGTGCAAAGGCCCCCGGGGCGCGGGCACGCCGGCGCCCCCGAACCTCGTGCAACGCGGGCGAGCGAGGCTGATGGACCTCCCACTTCCACGCGCGCCAGCGCCACGCGGGCCGGAGCTGCCAAGCCGCGAGCAACGCCGGCGAGCGGGGCTGATGGACCTCCCACTCCCGCGCGCGCCGGTGCCGCTAAGCGGCGCGCAAAGGCGGCCGACGTGGTGCAAGAACCCACCGCTGCCAAGCGCGCCGACGTCCCAACCGAGCCTGAAGGACCACCCGCTGCCAAGCGCGCCGGCCCCCCAACCGAGCCTGAACGGGTGCAAGGCCCCGCACGGGACACAGGGGACGCTGAAGTGCACGCGGATGGCGGGGAAGATGCAGACGGCGCTGGGACGAACGATGACGTAGAATCGAAGCCTCGGCGTCGTGGCCGCAGAGGCGGGCGGCGTCGCGCCGGGGCTGGGACCTCGTCAACCCGGACGCCGGCGTCTCCGTCCTCAGATTGAGCAGATATGTACGCGATCGTAAAGACTGGTGGTAAGCAGTACCGCGTCGAGGAGGGTCAAGCCCTACTCGTCGAGCGGTTGCCCGTGGAGGATGGCGCGAAGGTCTCATTGCAGCCGCTTCTGTACGTCGACGGCTCGACGCTCCTCGACGGGCCGGATCTCGCGCAGGTGCAGGTGCAGGCGGACGTCCTGGCCCACGAGCGCGGACCGAAGCTCCGCATCGTGAAGTTCAAGCCAAAGCGCGGCTACAAGCGCCGGACCGGGCACCGTCAGGAGCTGACGCGGATCCGGGTGAGCACGATCGCGCTCGCGTCCGGGATGCGGGAGGTTACCGATGGCGCATAAGAAGGGTCTGGGCTCCTCGCGCAACGGTCGCGACTCGGGCCCCAAGTACCTCGGCGTAAAGGTATTCGCAGGCCAGAGCGTCAGCGGTGGCGAGATCATCGTCCGCCAGCGCGGAACCCGCTTCAAGCCGGGCGACGGCGTCGGCATCGGGCGCGATCACACGATCTTCGCCCGCTCGGTGGGGACCGTCACGTTCACGCGCGGCCGGCGCGGGCGCGTGATCTCGGTGTTGCCCGCCAATCCGAGTAGCCGCCCGAGCGCCCCCGGATAGCAGGAGGGCCGGCGCACGCCCTGCGCCGCCGCCCTGACCAAGACCATCACCCGCACTGCGCCGCCGCCCTGACCAAGACCCTCACCCGCCCCGCGCCACCGGCGTGACCAAGACCCTCACCCGCTCTGCGCGGTGGGCCTGATCAGGATCTCGTTGATGTCCACGTGCGGGGGCTGGGAAACGGCGAACATCACCGCGCGGGCAATGTCGTCGGCCTGCAACCTGCCGGCGGAGTCCGGATCGTCGAAGAACGGCGTGTCGACCATCCCCGGCTCGACCACCGTAACGCGCACGCCGGTTTCGTTCAGCTCCTGGCGCGCGGACTCGCCCATCGCGGTCACCGCCCATTTGGTCGCGGAGTAGAGCGACCCCTCCAGCGCCCGCCGGCCGGCGACCGATCCGGTCAGCAGCAGGTGACCGACAGACTCCTTGAGCGCCGGCATCGTCGCCCGGATCGTCAGGGCTGCGCCGTAGACATTGGTCAAGACCATCGCGCGCCAGTGCTCGGGGGTCTCCTTCAGGAAGCCCCGTGCGGCGCCGAAGCCGGCGTTTGCAAAGGCGACGTCGAGGCGGCCAAAGTGCTCCAGCGCTCTGTCGATCATCGCGCGCTGCTGCTCCCACTCGGTCACGTCGCAGGGCACCGCCAGCGCGCGCTCCTCGCCGCCGAGCGCAGCCGCCAATTCCTTCAGGCGGTCCGCCGAGCGCGCCGCGAGCACGAGGCGATAGCCGGCAGCCGCGGCTTGGTGGGCTGTCGCCGCGCCGATGCCGCTCGAAGCGCCGGTAATCAGAAACACGGGGTCGCTCACGCTTGGCCTCCGCTCGCCATCCGGACGAGCCTACCGGACGCCGCGTGAGTGCTCCGGCTGGCAGGATTCTGTCGCATGCAGGATCGCGCGCGCATTCACGTCCAGGCCGGTGGTGGCGGCGACGGGTGCCTGAGCTTTCGCCGTGAGGCGCACGTGCCCAAGGGCGGACCGGACGGTGGGGACGGAGGCCGGGGAGGCGACGTGGTGCTCGTTTGCGAGGACTCGCTGCGTGATCTGGAGAGCTTCCGGCGCCGCTCGCACTTCAAGGCCCACCGCGGCGGGCACGGGCAGGGCTCGCTCCGGCACGGTGCCGGCGGCGAGACGCTCCAGATTGCGGTCCCTCCCGGGACCGAGGTCCTGGTCGACGGGGATGGGTCCCGTCACGATCTGCTGGCACCCGGCCAGCGCGCGCTCGTGGCCCGCGGGGGCTCGGGAGGCCGCGGGAACAAGCGCTTCGCTGGGCCCACCCATCAAACGCCCCGCTTCGCCGAGCGGGGGCTTCCGGGCGAGGAGGGGTGGGTTACCCTGCAGCTCAAGCTGCTCGCCGACGTAGGGCTCGTCGGCCTGCCGAATGCCGGCAAGTCTTCGCTGCTCTCGCGGCTGACCCGTGCGCACCCGAAGGTCGCCGCCTATCCGTTCACCACGCTCGAGCCGGCGCTCGGCACGCTCCAGGCCGAAGACCGCCAGCTTGTGATCGCCGACATACCCGGCCTGATCGACGGGGCCAGCGCGGGGGCGGGGCTCGGACACGACTTTCTGGCCCACGTCGAGCGCACTCGGCTGCTCGTCCACGTGCTCGATCTCCGCCCGCTTGACGAGTCCGATCCGCTCGCAAACCACGCGACTGTCGAGCGTGAGCTCGCGCTGCACGATCCCCGTCTGGCTGCGCTGCCCCGTGTGCTCGCGCTTTCCAAGGTGGACCTCGTCGACAGCGAGAACGCCGCGGGCGTGGCAAAGCAGTGGGCGCAGCGCCTGGGCCCGGGCATCCCGGTGATCCTGACCTCCGCGGTCACCCGTGAAGGACTGAAACCGCTGAGTACCGAGCTGCTGCGCCGGATCCCGCTGGAGGCAAACGAAGGCCTCCCGTCTACAACTGGGGGAGTGGGATCGGATCGGTTGGTCGCGGGAGGGGGGAAGGCCTCCCCGCCTCTCGGGCTAAGCTGGCGTCTTGGCCCCGGCCCCGGCCCCGCCCCCGGTCTCGGCTCTCCGCTCGCCGAGCACCGCGTCTTCCGCCCCGCGGCGCAGCGTTCCTTCAACGTGCAGCGAGTTGGTGATGGCGCCTACGTGGTGAGCGGGGCCGGCGTCGAGCGCCTACTCGCGCGCTACGACCTCGACAACGACGAAGCGCTCGCGCACCTGGAGCGGCGCCTGCGCGGGATCGGGGTGGTTCGGGCGCTGCAGGCGGCCGGGTTCAACGCCGGTGACGAGGTGCAGATCGCCGGGGTCGCGTTCGACCTGGACCCGGAGGCATAGCCGTTGAGTGCGCCGCCGGCTCTCGGGCGCGGACAGCCACTCCACCTGTGCTGGCGCTCGCGGCTCGCAAACATGGTGAAGCCCAAGTCTTTTTTCCATAAGAGCAGTTGACTAATCTTTTGGCACGCGATAACTTTGTGCTGTGCCTATCCAAGAGATGCGTTCGCCGGCGATCGAGGACTACTCGAAGGCGATCTTCTCCTTGCAGTCCCGTAGCGACGAGCCGGTTTCAACCAACGCGCTGGCGGGGCGGCTGGGCATTACGCCGGGCTCGGTTTCTGCGATGCTGGGCAAGCTCGATCACCTGGGCCTTACGACGCATGTCCCCTACCGGGGCGTGCGCCTCACCGACGATGGACGGCGCCTCGCGCTGGAGGTGATTCGTCATCACCGGCTGCTGGAGAGCTTCTTGGCCGACTTGCTCGGGATGCCGTGGGATCGCGTTCACGCGGAGGCCGAGATCCTCGAGCACGTGCTCTCCGAGGACCTCGAAAGCTTGATCGCGGCGAAGCTCGGCAACCCCGCGGTGGACCCCCATGGCGACCCGATCCCCAGCGCCGACCTCGAGCTCCAAGAGCCCTCGACGCGCAGCCTCGAGGGCCTGGAGCCCGGTGAGGAGGGGGTCTTCGTGCGCGTCTCCGATTCCGATCCCGAGATGCTGCGCTACCTCGCCGGCTGCGGGATCGCGCCGGGGGACCCCTTCGCGGTCCGCGAGCGCCAGCCGTTCGGCGGCCCACTGTACGTGGTCTTCGGAGAGCGCGAGCACGCGATCGGAGGCCAGCTTGCCGGCGCGATGCGCGTCGAAGTCGACCAGGCACCCCGGAAACCACAGAAATGCCCAACCCGTACCCCAAGCGAGCAGGTCGATGGCCGTAACTGAATCGCCGGTCGCACCCGATGTGACCGCCGAGGACGCCGCGCGGTCTCAGGATCGCCGTCGCGTCCATCACGCCCGCAAGCACCTCAGGCGACGGCATCTGCTGTGGCTGCTGGTGGGCCCCGGGATCCTCGCGATGCTCGGGGAGAATGACGGGCCGAGCATGATCGCCTATGCCTCCGACGGGGCGCAGTACGGGCTCGGGTTCTTCGTGCCCTTCATCCCGATCCTGTTCGTGATGGCCTACGTCTGCCAGGAGATGTGCATGCGCGTCGGCGCTGTCACCCACCGTGGCTATGGCGAGCTCGTCCTGCAGCGCCTCGGAAGAGCCTGGGGCTGGTTCGGCGCCGGCGATCTTGCCCTCACCAACCTAGTCACGCTCGTCGGCGAGTTCGTCTCGATCCGTGTCGGGCTGGCCTACTTCCACCTCGGCTCCGGCGTGGCCGTGGCGCTCGGAATGGTGCTTGTCCTGTTCACTCTCAGCGGTGGGCGCTACTGGCGCTGGGAGCGGATCGTGCTCGGCATGGCCCTCTTCAACGGCCTCTTCCTGGTCGCGGGGATTTTGGTCAAGCCCCACGTGGGAGCTATAGCGCGCTCGTTTGACTTCATGCCCTTTCCCGGCGGGAGCTTCAACACCCTGCTGCTCCTCCTGGCCTCCACGATCGGTGCCACAGTCACGCCGTGGATGATCTTCTTCCAGCAGAGCGCCTGCGCCGACAAGGGCATGACACCCAGCGACATCAAGCACGGGCGCTATGACACGGCGCTCGGCGCGGTTCTCGCGGCGATCTTCGGGATCGGAGCGCTGACTGCCGGGGCGGCGCTGCTCACCCACAACGGATCGGGCATCCAGGGCTTCGCGGGCGCCGGGTTCCCCGCAGCCCTGAAGCACGTCGCGGGCGCGGGCGCGGGCGCCGTGTTCGCGCTGGGACTGATCGAGGCCGGAGCGGTGGCGATTCTCACGATCTCTGCCAGCACCGCCTACGCCGCCGGAGAATGCATCGGGGTCTCCCACAGCTTCAACGCCTCACCACGCAAGGCTGTGGTCTTCTATGTGGCGAACATCGGGGTCGCGCTGATCGCTGCGGCGGTGATCCTGATTCCGGGCGCGCCGCTGCTCTCGATCGCGCTCAACGCCAACGTTCTCGCGACCGTGCTGCTCCCCGTCAGCCTGGTCCTGATGGTCATGCTCGCCAACGACAAGGGGTTGATGGGCCCGTGGGCGAACAAGCGCTCAACCAACGCGGTCGGAATCATGGTGATCGTGTTCGTCGGGCTGTGCGGAGCCGCCTACGGCATCGACTCCTTCCTCCAGACTGTCCATCTCGTCGGCTCGTGAAGAAGGCACCCACCATGGCCAGCGCGCACCAGGGCCCCCCCATCCGGGAGCAGGACCTGCCAGTGCACCAGGCCGCCGGCATCCAGGAGCAGGACCTACAGTCCCACGAACGCCTCGAGGACGAGCTGATCATGCACCTGGAGCGTGACCAGTTCGTTGCCGAGACCTCACGCCCCGTACCGCTGGCCGCGCTCAGCGCACGGACCAGAGCCGCGTTGTGGGCGCTGAGGATATTCGTCATCGTGGTGAGCGCGATGGTCATCTACGTCTTTATCAAGCAGCTCCACTGACCGCTTGCCCCTGGCCCGGGGCGATCTGGGAGGGCGGGCCCGCAGGCCCGCCCCATAAGCTCCCTCACCGATGGACTGCCTGGTGGTCAAGCTTGGTTCGAGCGTCGTCGCGGGCGAGTGGGGCGGGGTGCGCCCTGACGTGCTGGGGCGAATCTGCGACGAGCTCAGCGAGCTGCACCGCGCCGGCACGCCGCTCGTGATCGTGACGAGTGGCGCGATCGCGACTGGGATGGGGGTGATGGCGATGAGCCTGCGCCCCCGTGCGATGGACGAGCTGCAGGCAGCCAGCGCGGTCGGACAGGGAAAGCTCTACCAGGTCTACGACGAAATGCTGCGCGCCCGGCGCGTTCGCAGCGCCCAGGTGCTGCTGACGTTCTTTGACATGAGCGCGCGGACGCACTACCTAAACGCTCGTCAGACGTTGCGCAAGCTGCTCGAGTGGCGCGTCGTGCCGGTGATCAACGAGAACGATACGACCACAACCGACGAGATCTCCTTTGGGGACAACGACTTCCTCGCTGCCCAGGTCGCAATCCTGCTGGGAGCCGGGCGGCTGGTGCTGCTGACCGACGTCGATGGCGTCTTCGCCGCCGATCCTCGCACTGATCCGGGGGCGCGGCTGATCGCCGAGGTGGATGACTTCGCCGCACTCGCGGAGCTTCAGATCGGTCACGCAACTTCTTCCATCGGCTCGGGTGGGATGCGCTCGAAGGTGGTAGCGGCGGAGATGGCTACCGCAGCCGGCATCCCGGTGGTGATCGCCAATGGCCTGGTGGCGGGAAGGATCATCGCGGCCGCCGGCGCGGAGCCGGTGGGAACGCGATTTGCAGCGCGGACGGGTGGCTACTCGAGCTTCAAGCTGTGGCTCAAGTACGCCAAGCCCTCTCGAGGAAGTGTGCTGGTCGACGCGGGGGCGGCCCGTGCCCTGCGCGAGGGGGGCACGAGCCTGCTGCCGGTGGGGATCGTGGACGTCGTGGGGAACTTCGGCGCCGGGGACGCCGTCGAGGTGGTGCACGAGGGCGCAGCGATCGGCAAGGGAATCTGCAACTACGCCGCGGACGAGTTGCGTCAAGTGCGCGGGCTCAAGTCGGCCGGGGTGCGCGCGCTCGCTCCACGCGCGAGCGAGGAGGCCGTCCACCGGGATTACTTCGTGCTCGCGTAACCTGTAGGGGCAGATGGCGAGCATGGCGAGCACCACCACCGCGACCTTCACCGCCGCGACCCCCGTTGCCCAGACGTGCGCCGCGGCCAAGCGCGCGTCGCGTACGCTCGCGCTGCTGAGCTCCTCTGTCAAGGACCTCGCCCTGGAGGCGATCGCCGAAGCGGTGATCGACGCCACCGAGGAGATACTCGATGCCAATGCGCGTGACCTCGAGCGTGGCCGGGAGGCTGGCCTCGCAGATGCGCTGCTCGACCGCATGGCCCTCGACGAGCGACGCGTAATGGACATGGCCACGGGCGTGCGCAAGATCGCTTCGCTCTCCGATCCGGTCAATGAAGTTATCGACGGCTCCCGGCTACCCAACGGACTCGAGGTTCGTCGCGTGCGCGTCCCGTTCGGCGTGGTGGCGGTCGTATACGAGGCTCGCCCCAACGTCACTATCGATGCCGCTGCGCTGTGCCTGAAGTCGGGCAACGCGATTGTGCTTCGTGGCTCTAGCTCGGCTGCTGCCTCGAGCGCCGTCCTGGCGGGCGTGGCGGCGCGGGCGGCCACCGACGCCGGCCTACCCGAGGCGGCGATCTCGCTCCTCAACGGTGGCGGACGCGAAGAGCTGGCAGCGCTCGCCACCCAGAGCGACGTCGTCGATCTCCTGATTCCCCGGGGCGGCGCAGGATTGAAGGCGGCTTTGAAGGCCGTCGCAACGGTGCCGGTGATGTACGCCGCGTCGGGTAACTGCCACGTGTACGTGGATGCGAGCGCCGATCTCGAGAGCGCCCGGCGGATCGTGCTCAACGCCAAGCTCCAGCGCCCGGGCACGTGCAACGCGGCCGAGAAGCTCCTCGTCCACGCTGATGTCGCCGGCGCCTTCCTGCCGGGGATGCTGCTGGCGCTGAACGAGGCCGGGGTCACGCTGCGCGGCGATGCCCGCACCCGCGCGGCGGCGCCGGCTGCCCGGATCGACGCGGCGAGCGAGGAGGACTGGGACACCGAGTACCTCGCGCTGGAGCTCGCGGTCGCGGTCGTCGACTCGGCGGCTGATGCGATCGAGCACGTCAACGCGCATGGCAGCGGTCACTCCGAGGCGATCGTCACCCGCGACACGGCGGCCGCACGTGCGTTCCAGCACGGCGTCGACGCGGCCTGCGTCTACGTCAACGCGTCGACCCGCTTCACCGATGGGGCGGAGTTCGGGATGGGTGCCGAGATCGGCAACTCCACGCAGAAGCTACATGCCCGCGGCCCGATCGGGGTGCGCGAGCTGTGCACGTTCAAGTACCTGATCGAGGGCGACGGCCAGATCCGCCCAGGATGAGCAGGCGAGCGGGGCACGTGAGACGCGAGCGGGCGCGCGTAGGAGAGGCCGCCGGGCGGGGACCTGCGTGAGAGGCCGGGCAGGGACCTGCGTGAGAGGCCGCGACTGAGCCGTGCGTGTCGGGATCCTCGGCGGTACGTTCAACCCGCCACACCTCGGCCACCTCGTGTGTGCGCAGGAGGCTTACCGTGAGCTGGAGCTCGACCTCGTGATGCTGATCGTAGCCGGGACGCCGCCGCACAAGCCGGTGCCGGACGAGCCAGGGGTTGAGCACCGGCTAGAGCTCTGCCGGCTGGCGGTCAGTGATGACGATCGGTTCACCGTCTCCGACGTGGAGACGATTCGGCGCGGTCCGTCCTACATGGTCGATACTCTTGCGCAACTGCATTCCAGGGCGCCAGATAACGACCTGCACCTGATCGTCGGCGGCGATGTCGCGGCGGGACTTCCCGGATGGCGAGAGCCAGAGCGGGTTTTGTCGCTCGCTACGCTGGCGGTCGCTAAGCGCCGCGGAACTGCGAGGGCGGCGGTGCAGCAGTCGCTGCAGGCGCTCGGAGGCGGCGAGCAAGCCCGGTTCTTTGCGATGCCGCCGATCGGCGTCTCGTCGACGATGGTGCGCACACGGGTTCGGGCTGGCGCACCAATCAAGTACCTCGTCCCCGACCTCGTCGCCGAGTATATACAGGATCATCGGCTCTACCGGGGCGCACCCTGACGCGCCACCTCGACCATAACGCGCCCGACTCGACGTGGCGCACCGTGACGCGCCGCCCCTACCGGTGCTTGCATTGACGCCGGAGGAGATGGCTGTCGCGGTTGCGGCATACGCGGCTGACCGCAAGGCGCTGCAGATCGTCCAGCTCGACCTGCGGGGCGTCGTCGGCTACACCGATTACTTCGTCATCTGCACGGGGCGCACAGACCGTCAGTGCAAGGCGATCCACGACGCGATTCACGCCGGCATGAAGTCAGAGCACGGACTGATCCCCCGTCGCGTCGAGGGCCTGACGCAGGCACGCTGGATCCTGATCGACTACCTCGATGTCGTGGTGCACGTCTTTACCCCCGACACGCGCGAGTACTACCGGCTCGAGCAGTTGTGGGGCGAAGCGCCGGCCCGCACCGTAGAGGCCGGCGTCGGCTGATCGCATGGCGTGAGGGATGCCCCGCCCTCTCAGAACGCCGCGAGGAGCTTGGGCGCGACCTCCTTCTTACGGCTCATCACGCCGGGCAGCTCGATCACCCCCGCAGCGGCTGCGACGCCGAACGTCCGCGACACCGCGCCGGCGTCGCCGGCCACGAGTAGGTCAGTCCCCTTGTTGAGGACATCGGTGACCATCAGCGCGTAGAGCTGCAGATCCTTGTCCTCACGTTCTCGGACCATGGCCTCCAGCAGCTCGCCGGAGCGCTCGAGCAGGCCCTTGCCGACGACTTCGATCTGGGCGATGCAGATCGTTTTACCGCCGCGAACCTGGTACTGCTTGGAATCGCGAGAGACGATCTCCTGCGCGCTGACCTCCGAGACATCGGCGGTGGCCTCGAACATCTCGCGCCCGAGCTTGCGGGCATCGAGCGCGAGCTCTCGCTCCAGGCACTGGACCACCGCGTGATCGCGCTCAGTGGTGGTGGCGGAATTGAGGATTACCGTGTCCGACAGGATCGCTCCCAGCAGGATCACCGCCGTCGAGCGGCTTGGCTGCAGCTCGTTGCGCCTGAAGCGCTCGATGACGAGCGTCGCCGTCGAGCCCACCGGGTCGAAGGTAGCTGTTACCGGGACGCGAGTCTCGATCGACCCGATGTGATGGTGATCGAGGATCTCGACGATCTCCGCCTGCTCGACGCCGGGGACGCTCTGGGCTCGCTCGGCGTGGTCGACGAGTACGACTCGCCGGCGTGGCGGGGCGACGAGGTCAGAGCGAGTCACGAGGCCGACCGGCCGTCGCTGCGGATCGATTGCGATCGCGGCGCCGTAGTGGATCTCCTTGATCTGCTCGGACACATCGTGCACCAGGTAGTCGCCGGTGACGGTCAGCGGATCCTTCTCCATAAACGCTGAACAGGGCGCCGCAAGCGTGATCATCCGGCCCGAGACATAGGTGTCCAGCGGCGAGACGATCACCGCCGTCCCACGCTCACGTGCAAGCTGGAGCACATCGTCTGAAGGCGCGGATCCGTTGGATAGGACGATCAGCGCAGCGCCGAGATCGATCGCGCGGCGTTGGGCATCGGCCCGGTTGCCGAGCACCACGACATCGCCATCCGAGATGCCGCTCGGAGAGGTCGCGTTCATCGAATGGACCCACACCCGCCCGGCGAGCAGCCTGTCGCTGCCGGTCACGAGCTCGCCTTCCAGCACACCGACTACCGCGTTCACGTACGTCGGCCCGTCCTTCAGCGTGGATGCCTGGCGGGACTCGCGGATGTAGCGCCGCGCGAGCGCGCGCTCGGTCACCACCCCGGCCAGCGCCCCCTCGTCGTCGACGATCGGCACGAGGTCGAGGCCGGCGCGAGCCATGGCGAGGCCGGCCTCTCGGATCGGCTCGTCCTGGCCGGTGATCGGAAAGCTCGTCTGCATCACGTCGGACGCGCGGAGCATCACGTGGGGCAGCAGCTCGGGTTCAGAAGCTCCACTGCGCTGCAGCATCCAGCGCGTCTGGGCGTTGCACTCTCCCAGCCTGACCGGGATGTAATCGGTACCCGGGTCGATGCGCCCTTTGAGCTCGGCGTAGCCGATCGCCGACGCGATCGAGTCGGTGTCGGGGTTTCGGTGCCCGGTGACGTAGATCGGTGCCACGTAGTCCGATTATCGCGCCAACCCCGTCGCGATACGTCTCCTTGTGGCACCTGCAGGGTGTCCTGACGGCGCGGTAACCCGGAGGCAACGGCGGGGTATGTGTAAGCAGAGTTCGTTTTCTCGTGCTTCACAGCACGGTTAGGAATGCCTCAGAGCGTGTCGGGCATCACGAGTCCTAGCAGCACCGCAGTCTTCGTCGCCAGGCCTCGTGTGGTGCGTGTCAGACGTTGCCATGCGGGTACTCGTATGCAGCCGTGAGCTTGGCGGGCTTGCTATTTCTAGATTCTTTCGTCCGCCCGCTGGGTGCGGTCTGTTCAGTCACCGCCACGATCGATCGGCGCTACCGCCGCCGCTATCAGCGCGGAGAAGCGGGTGGCCGTGACAATTGATACGGCCCCGCAAGTCGCACAAACTTTCCCTGAATAGTGACAACTGGAAGGTAATTATGGCAGACATGACCAAGTCCGAAAAGAAGGTCGTGCAGTACCTGGGCGAGGCGCACGCGAGCGAGAGCGCACTGCTGAACGTGCTTCAGGCCCAGATCGCGAT
>JAABUZ0100001705.1_pt1 | contig 40330 bp, 42 predicted proteins | sample 5562091 | NCBI WGS metagenome assembly JAABUZ01 (sample SAMN12813069, study PRJNA571459) | rock metagenome | isolation source: Antarctica rocks | place: Antarctica: Victoria Land, Linnaeus Terrace sud | collected 2015-12-21
ATCAGCGAGGCACGACCCCGACACGGTGACCGCTGGGCCGTGCCATGTCGGGAGCTAGCGTGAACACGTCCCGGGTGGGGCCACTTCGAGCCAGCGCGGTGGGGCCAGATCGAGTCGTCATACCCAGGCGTCTTCTGTATCCGGGAAAGCCGTCTCGTGAATGACCGAACTGGAAGTTTTGGGATGCTCGGCTCGCGGCGCTTTCGATCGACGTCCGTGGCTGGTAGTTTCGTACTGGCCCAAGCCGCGGCTAGGTCGAGTTCGGCGCCCCAAAGGGACGACTCGGCACTATCTACTGCCTTGCGCAGCGCCGCAGATATTGACTTGCCCGTTATCCCTATATAGCCGAAGAGCGTGACGGCTACGCCGATGCCCTTGTCGGTTCCAGTATGGAGCAGCGTCGCTGACAGTACGACTGCAACAACCATGGCAACTGTCAGGACCACCATGGGCAGCCGATACTGGGCAACGGTGCGGCGAAGGATGCGTTGTACACGCCCCACGAGATAACCAGCCGCCTGCACGTAGTCATCGGCTGAGAGCTGATCGAGTGGTGCCACTTGGCCGGTTAGAAGCAGACGCCACCGTTCGCCTTGCGCTTCCAGCGTACACACAACTTCCTGACCGTGCTCAGTCCAATCCAGCAACTCACCGTGCCAGGTCGGGTGCTGGGCCCATTCTTGCCACTGGGTCACTGAGCCAATCAACTGCACCGGCGGCATGAGCCGGGAGGACTGATCGCAGCTCATGCGACCAAGCCGAGATCGCTCGGACGCGCTCACTGAGTAAATCATCGGAGAGCGACTTGGCCACCTTCAGGCTGGGGCGCAACGAAAGATCGGCCAGGGCTCGACCGACAGCATAGGCTAACCCGAGTTGGTGATCGACAGCTTCCAACGTGACGATCAGGTCATCGTGAATCTCTAGGACCGAGCAGGCCAGCTGATAGCGACCTTCCGCCGAACGCCGATGATAAGAGAGCTGTAGCCAGTTACTACAATCAGGAACCTCCAATCCGGCGGCCATAAGAGGTGCCACCCGGCCAAGTTCGACCTTTATTTGGTCTAAGAGCAATCCAAACTTCTGAGACTCGCTAAGTTTACCGAAACCCGGAAGATCGGCTTGCAGTTGAAACCGCCGCTCTGTCTTAGGTGCAGAAACGGTTGGCAACGGTTTGTGGGCGGTAGCTTTGGCGGATCAAGATCCTCGGGCTTGACCTGCCCGTACAATTCGGCCATCCGCCAACCCAGGTCGACCGCCGCTAGGATCGAGTTCGCGCCAAGCGCCCCGACTGCCGACTCCGCTGCCATCCCGCTCCTTCACCCTGCCGAACGAATACCACCATAGTGGGGGTAGGTCGGTGGACTACGGGCTTCGGATCACAGTCAGTTGTGCACCAGCCGCGGCCGCGATAGTTCCTGCAGTCGAGTTGAGCAGAGTGTCTAGCAATCCGAGGCGCAAAGAATGAACGGAGGGGCCCGTCGAGGCGGCCTGGTAACGAGCTTCCCGGACATGCGGCTGAACCATCACAACGACAACTCGCGACCGGGGACTGCGGTTGGTCAGGACCACGGCCACTGGTTACCTGCGCCAGCTGCTGGTCGCCCAAGATGTCCTTCCCGCTCGAGACGAGTCCCTGGTGGCCCTGGAAGCTTGGGTGGCCACCAAGCTCGGACAGATCGCCGAACCCGGTCAAGCCCGCCTGCTGCGCTCCTATGCCACCTGGCGGGTGCTGCGCAGGCCAGGGAGAGGCCGTTCAGGCCGGCCGGGCGCGCACCCCCCACCCACCGCGCCAAGACAAGGTTGCTAGCGGCCGTTGCCTTACTCGCCTGGCTGGATGGGCAAGGGATCGCCCTGGCCGACTGCGGCCAGGCCCAGTTGGATGGCTTCCTGGTCGAGGGGCCGCCCTCAGCCCGGGCAGTCAGGGACTTCTTGGACTGGGCGGCTCAGCGCCGCCTCGTCGCAGCCCTCGCCGTGCCCGGAGCGTCCCACCGGGAGGGAAGGGCCATGGACGACGAGAAGCGCTGTTCCATCGTCGAGGGCCTCCTGCACGACCAGGACCACTGTCTCAGCGACCGGGTGGCCGGCTGCCTGATCCTGCTCTACGGCCAGCAGCTCAGCCGCATCGTGGCCCTGACCACCGACCAGGTGGTTGTGGCTGAAGCCAGCGTGTCGTCGGTCTGGACCCCGGCCGCCCCCTCACCCCAGCACCCTCGGCCAGCGCCTCCGTCGCCTCGGCATTCACAGTTGCCCGGCCGGCGTGCCGCTCTCATGCACCTGGCCGCTCAGCTGCCCGCCGCGGTACTGGCCGACTTGCTACATCTGCATCCCACCACCGCCGTTCACTGGGTGGGGCGCTGCCGGAGGAGACTGGTCCACCTACGCCGCCCAGGTGGCTCGGAACCGGTGATCGCGAACCGTGTCGAATCCCTGGCCTTACCGTTTCACCCGACCAAGCATTCGACATGGTTCGAACATCGCTCACTATCAGTTTAGCCGCCGGAGTTGCACCCTCTGAGATCGCCCGTCGAGCCGGTCACCGCCAAGTCGCCTTCACCTTGTCCCGGTATGGACACCTGCTTCCCGAGCTCGATCGGGCGCCAGCGCTAAGCTCGACGCTCTACGCTCTACGCGCCGGCATGGTTCACTCGACACTTTGGCACGCCGGTGGCACGACGACCGTCCTGGCACAACTTCACCACCACGCCAAACTGCCCGACCTGGGCAGACGGCTCACGTCGGTGCTCAGAAGGCGCCATCACAGGCAGCACACAGTACGCATTCTCATGCCGAGGGTCCCAGGGCTCGCAGGACCACGGCGGATCGGGAGTGATCATGCTCCCGATCGGGAGTAAAATCACTCCCGATCGGGAGTCTTTCTTGGATCGGGAGTGGGATCGGGAGCGTTTGCGGGAGTCCCGAAGCGCTTGCTCGTAACCCGGGAGCCTCAGCCAGGTCCGGGCGGACCTTGGCCTGGAGGCCCCCGAGACTGCCGCCGGTGGTCAAGAAACATCCTCCGACCAACGCCGGGTCGCCATGACCGAGGGGGGCGGCGTGCTCGCCAGCGCGTGTTGCAACGGTCGGTCCCGGCAGAGCACGCCCAAGGTCGCAGCCCTGAAGTACCCAGCCATCGCGGCCATGGACGGTCGTTGTGAAGGTGCGGAATCAACAGCCATCAGGAGTTAATAGCCGTGTCAGTATCCGAATCTCTCCCCGCCGAGCGCGGCGCCGCTCTCGTTGTCACGGTCGAGGAGGCAGGCCGGCTCTTGGGTATTTCTCGAGGCCTGGCCTACGGGCTGGTGGCTCATCATGAGCTGCCTCACGTGCGCCTCGGCAGGCGCATAGTCATTCCACGAACAGCGCTGGAGGCTCTGCTCAATCCGAGCGACAGCACGACTGGCGGCCGATCCGCCGCCTACGAACTCGTCATCGAGGATCAGTCCTACCGCCGTCACCAGAAGCCGACGGTGCCGCCGAGGCGCCGTCGGTCGAGCCCGGGCCAGCCAGGCGCCCGCACCTGGCCAGCCGAAAGGATCAGCACTGCCGGCACGCGGATGGCCGCGGTGATAGGAAGGTCACTGGGCCCATCGGCGTTCATTGCTCGATCCGATAGTCCACACCGAGATCGCCGGCTCCGGCACGAAGAAGCGGCGAGGCCGTTGTGATCACCACCGTGGCAGAGGTCAGCAGGGCAACCGCTAGTGCCTCAGCGTTGAGCAAGTTGAGCTGCTGGCGCACTCGGAGAGCGGCCATCACAGGCACGACGGTTCGCCATCCGAGAATGCCGATCCCGGCGGGGAGATCGTCCAACTGCTGACGAACCTGGGCTTGCTCTACCTGTGCCAGCTCGCCGAAGCGGCTGGACAGAGAACCGGCCCCTGAGCTGGCGACCGCTCTGGCCAACCTGTAGTACCAACACCCGGTGGTGTATACCGTCCCCGACCTGGCCTCGTTTGTGACCGAGGGCGGGGCCGTGCCGCCCAGCAGGCTCAGCAACAAGTGGTCGTCGATGACAACAACCAAGGCGGATCAAGGCGCTACTGGTCGGCGAGCTCGGGATCGGTGGCTATCACGGTGGCTACCGCCTGGCTGTAGCCGCCATCGCTAATCCAGGCGGCCAGGATCTGGCGAGCCTTCGGCGACAACGGCGAGGCGACCTCGATGGCCGCTAGGTCCCTTAGCTCCCCAGCCTCCTCAGCGCGCCGCCGCGCATGCTCCAAAACCTCGGCGAGCGCAGGATCAAGGTGGACTCCGGTCATGTTGGCCTGTCATGTTACCGGCAGGCACGCCGAGCCCCCCTCGGCGACCTGGAGATTATTTGCGTTGGACCTTGGAGGAGGCCGAACCCGCTCCCCCGCTTGCTAACGGATTGCTAACGGAACTCGGCGCCAGTGTACGGATCACCCTGACACTGATTGGGACGGCTCTACGCCAAAGCCCTGGTCAGACACCATTTAGTGTAACACTCCGACACCTCATGGACATCCATTCGCGGGTTTAGGTCCCGGTCCTGAAAGGGATGGGAGTTCGAGTCTCCCCGCCCGCACCAGGTCCCGATTGCCGTCCCATCCTGAGGCATCCCCAACCAGCACTGTGGGACCCTATTGATGGTGCATCAGCTGGACTGGGTTTAGGATGCCACTCCATGGCGTGGTGGGGTGGAGTGTTCCTGACTGCGGCCGCGGTACTGGCCATCAGCGGAGTGGCAAAGCTGGGGTCCCCCCAAGCGACACAGCGGGCTCTGCGCGCCAGCCGCCTTCCTTCCTCCAGGTTGGCCGTCTCGTGCCTTGCGGTGGCAGAGGTGGCTCTCGCCGCCGCTGCCGTGGCCACGGGCTCATGGACTGCAGCCACTGCCGTGGCAGTTATCTACCTGGCGTATGCCGTATTCGTGGCGACCGCTCGTTACCGAGGCGGCCCAGAGACCAACTGCGGCTGCTTCGGAAAGGGGGAGACGCCACCGACTCTCCTCCACATCGTGATCAACCTTGTCTTTGCCGCCGCGGCTGGACTGGCCGCGACGCAGCCGACCGGCGGTCTACCCGCCCTGGTGGCTCGATCGCCTGGACAGGCAGGTCTTCTGGCTGGCTACGCCGTCCTGGGTGGGTGGCTCACGTACCTGGTGCTAGATGTCCTTCCCTCGATGCGAGCAGTCCGGTGAACCGCCACCTTCGATATCCGGCCCAATGGCCCCGGAAGGTCACCGGATGGTGACAGTCGCCATCGTCGAGGGCCTGGCCATCCTGCTCCTCGGGGTACTGGTGGCGGGGCTCCTGCGTTCTCATGCCGATATCCTTCGGGGCCTTCACCAACTGGGTCTGGACATGGGCGGTGGCACCGACAGGGATCGTGGCGCCAGCGGCTCTCCGCCAGGCACGACCTCGCCAGTACGGATCCAAGGGGCGAGGGCCAATGACATCGTCGGGGTGACGCTGGAGGATGAGGCGATTGGAGTGGCGGTTGGGCGAGAGGGTGGCGACACGGTGCTGGCCTTCTTGTCCAGCGGATGCGAGACCTGCGCCAACTTCTGGTCAGACTTCCGCAATCCGAGCCTGGCCGTGCCGGGAGGAGCCCGGTTGGTCGTCGTGGCCAAGGACGCCGACCAGGAGAGCCCTTCTCGGCTGCGGAGCATGTGGGCTGAGGGCAGCGACGGGGTCGCACTGGTGCTCTCCAGCCAGGGGTGGAATGACTACCAGGTGCCGGGCGCGCCCTACTTCATATACGTCCATGGAGACACTGGGCGGGTACTGGGCGAAGGCACGGGCGCCAGTTGGCGCCAGGTGTCCAGTCTCTTGGCCCAGGCGTTGGCCGACTCTCGTACGGCGACCCAGGCAACCGGCGACCCGGTCGAGCAAGAGTTGCTGACAGCAGGCATAGGCCCGGGACACCCGAGCCTTTACGGGCCTCCAGAGAGCGACCGGGTCGACTCTTGACTACCTCCTGGGAGATACCAGCGGCCGGCGTGATGATGGCCCTGGTGGCTGCCGTACGATCGACGTGGTCGCCCTGAGGAGAGTCGATGCTCTCGAGCATCACCCCGCTCGGGGAGCGGGCTCGCGGCAATCGATGGGCACTAACGGCCATGGCCTACGTGGCCGGCTCAGTCGTTGGTGGAGCGGGCGTGGGCGCGGCACTAGGTTCAGTGGGGATGTTCCTGACTGAGGTGCCCCTTGCCGTCCGGTTGGCAGTGGCCGGCGGCGTTGCCTTGCTGGGAGCGGGGATCGACATGACCAGCTCTCGTCTGAGCCTTCCCACCGTCCACCGCCAGGTGGACGAAGCGTGGCTGCGTCAGTACCGGGGCTGGGTCTACGGGGCGGGATTCGGAGTCCAGTTGGGTGCTGGGATGGCCACGATAGTGACCTCGGCCGCCACCTACGTTGCCTTCGCACTCTCCCTGCTGTCTGGCTCGGCGCTTGCCGGGGCGCTCATCGGAGGCGCCTTCGGCCTGGTCCGGGCCGCACCGATAAGCACAGTTCGTCAAGTCAAGGCTCCTGAACCACTCCGTCGCCTGCATCGCCAGCTCCTGCGGTTGGAGGGACCTGGCCACTGGACCGCAGTCGCCAGTCAGGCAGCGGTCGGCGCGGCCCTGGTTGCAGGTGCCGTGGCGGCGGGCGCAAGGGTGTCATGAACGACATGGCGGCCCTCCGATGAAAATGTCTCGCTACGGCCTTGACGTAGGCGTACCGTCCGGATTCGATGTCCGGCTCTACCGTCGAGCTGCCGCTCCGGGTGAGGCGACGTACCCCATCCTCCACGCCGGCAACTTCGCACTTCCTCAGCTGCGGGGCGACTTTGGCAGCGGGGCGGTGGAGAAGATGGGAGCCGCTCACGTACTGGTGGTGGTGGTCGAGCACGGATCGGCGGCCGCCAACACTGCGCTGTTCGCCAGCCAAGGGCGACCTTGGCTGTCGGCGGCCGACTTCGATCCTCGCCGGCTCCAGCGCATCGTCCCTGGACAAAGCGGTGCCCAATACTTCTACCAGGAGTCCGGGCGCGCCTTTTGCTTGTACGTGGTGCTGGGCAGCCGGGCTCAAGCCCCCTCGCTCATTGGCCAGGCCCAGCAGGTGCTCAATGCCCTTACTGTCCGTCCCGGAGTGGCCGGATGACCAAGGTCAGCCAACGAATGGTCGAGGCCAGCGCCGGGTGGCTAGGAACACGTACCAGCAGGCGGGGTTTTTTGGCCCGAACGGCGGTCGTCGGCTCGGCCTTGGTAGCCGCGCCGCTCGAGTTCGCCCTGCGACCGGTCAGCGCCTACGCCGCCGTGTGCGGCCCGGACAGCAGCTGTAGCGCCGGCTACAGCGTCATGTGCTGCTCGGTCAACAATGGAGTGAACCAGTGCCCGCCCGGCACTTTTGCCGGAGGGTGGTGGAAGGCCGACAATGCCGGCCTCTGCGGGGGAGGCCCGCGCTACTACATCGACTGCCAAGCGGAGTGCACCTGCTCCTATGGCTGCGGTCCCTTCTGCAACTCTGGCTGTTGGAACCACAAGTGCCACTGCAACGACGACCCCAACACCTGCGACCACCGCCTAGTGAGCTGCAACGTCTTCCGCTATGGGCAGTGCAACCAGCAGGTGGCCTGCAGCGGACCGGTGGTCTGCCGTCAGATCAGCTGCCGGCCTCCACACGAGTGGTTGCCATGCTCCTCAGTGACCGCCACCGATGACAACACCACCGATCACACCGCTCCGTGCCTGCCCGGCTGGGACGCCATCCAGGCTCGCTACTATGCCGCCTTCGGCGGCCCAGCCTCGTTCCTTGGCGCGACGGTGGGAGCCGCTTACTCGGTCCCCGGCGGAACTGGCCAGAACTTTCTGGGCGGCAGGATGTACTCGGGCAGGCCAGGCGTGTGGAGCGTGCACGGGGCGATCCTGGACCACTACCTGGCCTTGGGCGGTCCATCATTTGGCGGCTTGGCCCTGCCAACCAGCGACGAGGCAGGGACTCCCGACGGCCGGGGGCGCTACAACTTCTTCCAGGGCGGCGCCATCTACTGGAGCCCGGCAACCGGTGCCTGGAGCGTGCACGGGGCCATCTTCGCCCGCTGGGCCGCTTTGGGTTTCGAGCTGGGACCCAACGGCTATCCCCGCTCTGACGAGTCGGGGACTCCCGACGGCCAGGGGCGGTACAACTTCTTCCAGGACGGCGCCATCTACTGGAGCCCGGCAACCGGTGCATGGAGCGTGCACGGGGCCATCTTCGCCCACTGGGCCGCTTTAGGTTTCGAACGCAGCCCACTCGGCTACCCGATCAGTAACGAGGCAGCCACTCCCGACGGCCGGGGACGGTTCAACAACTTCCAGCACGGCTCCATCACCTACGTCTTCGCCACCGGCGCCACCACCGTCACCTATACCTGATCTGACCCAAGCCGAGAGCTTTGGCCAGCCAATGCCTGCCCACCGTGGTTCCGAGAGCCCAGGTACGCTGCGGCGGTGGTCGCCACAGCTGGGCGAGTAGCCGAGGACCGGCGGGAGGCCAGTCACCAGGCGCCGTCGCTCAGCTATTGGCTGCTGCTGGGTGTTGTGGCGTCCCTGGGGATGTTCATTGCCTTGTGGCATCTCGGAACAGCGACCTGGAACATCGACGAGCTGCTGTATGCCCGAGTCGGCCTGGCTTACGTCCACGGTCATTTCGCGGCCAACCAGGAGCACCCCTTCCTGGCCAAGGACCTGATCGGTCTTTCCCAACTGGTCATGGGAGCAGGCCGGGTAGCTGCCCGGCTACCGGCAGCCCTGGCTGGGCTGCTCACCGGCGCGGTCGTCTGGGACTTCACCCGATGGGTGAGCGGCCGGGGTGCCGCGCTGGGCGCCCTCGCCCTGTGGCTGCTGGTGCCCCACGCCGGCTGGTTCGTTGGCTACCAGCTCGACGTGGCCGACCTCGACCGATATGGGATGCTCGACGTGTTCGCCGCCCTGTTCATGATGGTGGCTGTCACCCTGGGCTGGCGGTGGGCCACCTCGGGAGGATGGCGGTGGGCATTGGGCGCCGGTGCCGCGGTGGGCCTGGCGACAGCCAGCAAAGCCCCTGGGATCCTGGTCCTTCCGGTGATCGTGGTGGCCGGCGTAGCTGGGATGGTGGCCACCGGGCGCTGGGTTCGTGGGGTGGCTCAAGGCTTCGCGGTGTTGTTGGTCGCCGCCGCTACCGGCATGGCCACTTACCTCCCGGCCGGACCAGCCCAGGCGGTCAACGCCATCCGGTACATGTGGCGCTTCCAATCCGCCCATGGCGCCGCCGGCCAGCCAGTTATCCTGGCGGGCGTCTTCTATCACCATCCTCCGTGGTGGGCCCACCTTTACTGGCAGACTCAGAATTACGGTATGACGGCCACGGTGGCAGGTGCCTTGGCCATACTGGCTGCCTTGTTCCTCGGGCACCGTCTGGTCCATCTCTATCTCTTGGCGGCGGCCGTGGTGCCCTGGGCTTATCTGTCGTTCCTGGTGGGCTTCGCCCTCCCCCACTACTACTACCTGTACCAGGCACCCCTAGCCGTGTTGGCGGCCATGGGATTGCTCGAGTTGCTCCGGCGGGCCCAAGCCTCGCACCGGGTGGCAGGCAAGGAGAGGTTGGCTGCCGCCAGCCTGGGGGGAGTTGGGCTGTTGGCCCTGCCATTTGCCGTCCTGGCCGGACGACTCAGTGCCACCGTAGCCAACCTGGCGCCGTCCGACTACTCAGCCGCCGCACAGATCATCAGCCGACACTCCGCGCCTGTCGGGATTGTTGCCGTGGCTGGCTACTCCAACGTCGAGGCCGCCTACCTGCCGCAGCGGTCGGTCATTGACGCCCGGGCATTATCTGGGCCGGTAAGTGCGATCCTGGTCGACCCGCTGGTGACCCGGAGATTCCTGTATCCCGGCCTCGGGCCCTACCTGAGCAGTCACAGCTCGGGAATGAGTTCCCAACAGGTTGGCCGCCTGACTCTCTACCTGGTTCCTAAGTGACGGCCCGGGGTGGGACAGTCGAGGCGAAAGGGGCGCCAAGAACGGCTCCGGCGGCGGACCCTGGCGTCAAGTCTGAGCCGGATCGCCTTGGCATCCATCCCCTGGTCCGCCGTCTGGCTTTCCTCGGCTACTTAGGGTTGGTAATTGCCGGGGCCATCCTCGTCATCAAGCCGTCCTCCCTGGCCTGGTCGGGTGGCTTCATCGCGGGTCACTACGCCCCGGGCGCTCCCCCCTACGGCGACCATCTCCAGGCTGCCTATTACCTCTGGCTGTGGGCTCATTCGCTTGGCAACTTCTCCCACGTCCCCTGGACCGATCCCTATCAGTTCGCCGGGCTCGGCCATCAACTCCCCCAACCGTTCGGCTGGCCGCTGGTCCTGGTCTCCGTGCCCGTCGACGTGCTGGCCGGCCCGGTGGCCGCCTACAACATTTTGGTGCTGTTGGCCTTTCCGGCCTGTGCGGCTGCCATGTACGGTCTGGCCCGCTCCCTGAGACTGTCGCCGGTGGCCGGGGCGGTGGCCGGCTTTGCATACACGTTCGAACCGTTCCGCATTCTCCAGGGCACCGGGCACATCAACGCTCTCCTGGCTCCTCTATTGCCCCTGCTGCTCCTCTGCGCCGAGTTGGCCCTGCGGCGTCGGGGGCCGCAGTCCAAGCTGGCGGCGTGGGGCGCGGTTGGCACCTTCATCTCCATCATGGCGTCGGCTGAGCTCCAGTTGGCTGTGTACGCCGCCTTCCTCCTGGTCGGCTGGGTGATCTTGCGGGCCCCCGGAGTGTCCCCAAGCCACCTTCGCACCCTGGCCTGGCCGGTTGCCGTCCTGGTGGGCGGGACCGCAGCCATAGCTGCCGTCGACGTCATCTACGTTCTGGGCCCGAGCACCACCGCCGGCGGCCATTCCGCCTCTATGGCCGCCGCTTTCGCTCCGGGTCTGAGAAACCTCCTGTCCCACAACGTACCGACCCAGGGGGAGCGCTACATCTATCCCGGCGTGGTCATCGTGGCGTTGGGCGTCCTGGGAGTGGCGGGAGCTCTGTTGCGCCGGGGCAGACGCCTTCTGGTCTGCGGTTTGTTGGCAGGACTGGCAGTAATCGCCTTCCTGGCGATCGGTCCCAGTCTCACACGGCACCCGATGATCCAGCACCTCTCCCGAGCCCTGCCCCCCCTGGGCTTCATCCGAGTGCCGGGCCGTATCGACATCGCCGCTGGGGTGATCCTGGCCATCCTGGCCGCCCTGGGCATCCAGGCCATCCGCCCACATCTTCTGCGCCTGGCGGTCGCGGTCGTCGCCCTGGTGGGCATCCTGGTGGAGCTGCCGGCCGGCTTTTACGGGTACAACCCGATCCCGCCGACGCTCGCAGCGGTACCCACTCAGTCGGTCGTTCTCGACCTTCCCCCGTTCGGACCCCAGGATGGTTACAACTCCACCTATGGCTTCGAGGCGGTGGGCCATCCCCTTCAGATTCTGGACGGCTACTCCCCGTTCGCCACGCCGACGATTCAGGCGGACGTATTTCAACTGACTGGTATCGCCGGCGTACCAGTCAACTCCTGCCTGTGGAGCAGGTTCGTAGCCCGATACTCAATCGGCTACGTGGCCGTCCACGTAGGTTTCTATGACGTCACTCAGGATGCCTGGCATACCACCGGCGAAGCCCTGGTGACTGCCTTGGAACACACACCAGGATTCATCCGGGTGGGAGTGGCCGAACCCGGCCAGGTGGTCACCTTCAAGGTGGAGCGAACATCGCTGATCTGTCCCATCGCCCCTCCCAACACGGCCGCCCAGGTCCGGAGAACCGGCCTTCCTGTGTCGGTGGCCGGCCGACAAGTCGGCCGCAACCACCGTCAATAGTCGTCCGGTCCCGCGCTGCGCTGGCGCTTACGGTCACCCTGGCGGCGCTTGGAATCGAGGCGGCGGATCTTGGAACCACGGGTAGCGGTGGTGGGGCGCCGCTGCCGCTCGACTTGTAGCCCCATGGCCAGGCGACCAGCCAGTCGCTCCAAGGCAAGCTGGCGGTTGCGGGCCTGCGAACGCTCGTCGGAGACGACCACCCGCACCGCAGGACCCAGGCGTTCCAACAGACGTGCCCGTTGGCGTGGACCGAGCGATGGCGAGCTGGCGATGTCGAAGCGAACCTCGACGCGGGTGTTGGCCGTATTGGCATGCTGACCGCCCGGCCCACCCGAACCGGTGAACCGCCAGTCCAGCTCGGAAAGGGATATCGCACAGTGACGTGTCACCTGAAGAAAGCCCGGACGGCTGATCCAGCCAAGCTACTTTGCCCGGCGCGTCCCAGGAGCAGCAACCAGGGCACCTAACCCCAGGGCCCCGACGACCAAGGCTGCTGCCTCGGGCGGCAGGGACCTTGGTCCATTTAGGCGAACGAGACGGTCAGGTGGTCGTTGGAGACCCCGTGGTGGACGGAGCGGGGGTGACGGGCGCCGGGGACGAGGGCGCGGCACTGGCCGGCGGCCTGTGTCCTTCCCCGTTGGCGTGGGCGCCGGGGCTGCGAATGGCGGTGGCCTGGCCGGCACTGGAGCCCTTCAGAACCATGGCCAGCGCCCTAAAGGCACGTCCTCGGTGCGACAGCCCATTCTTCTCGCTCGGCGTCATCTCGGCGAAGGTCCGTCCGCCACCACCCTCGGGCACGAAAACCGGGTCGTAGCCAAATCCGCCAGCGCCCCGGGGCGCCGCACTAATGCAACCCTCCACCTGACCTTCAGCTTGAAGTTGATGCCCGTCAGGGAAGGTGACCAGAGCAACTGTGCGAAATCGGGCACTCCGGTCGCCGACCCCCTCCAACTCCGCCAGCAGCTTGGTCACGTTGTCGGCGTAGGTGGCCCCCGGTCCGGCGAAGCGAGATGACCAGGCCCCCGGTCCTCCCCCCAGGGCCACCACCTCCAGGCCGGTGTCGTCGGCCAGCGCCGCCTCCCCGGTGGCAGCCACCAGGGCCAGAGCCTTGAGGGCGGCATTGGCCTCCAGCGTTGTTCCCGTCTCCACCACCTCCGGGACCCACTCCGGCCGGGGCGCCAGCTCCACTCCGGAAAGGATCCCCGAGAGCATCTGGGTGATTTCGGCCGCCTTGTCGGGGTTGGCCGTGGCCAGGACCAGACGGAGCCGCTCAACCGTCAAGGGGCTCCGCCGTCAAAGGCTCCGCAGTCAAGGTTTCAGCCCGTCAAGGGACACGGGGCGGTCCCTCAGAGGATCCCGTCCAAGGTGGCCGCCAGGCGGGGGCTTCCGGCGCCGGCTCGTCGGCGGATCCGGCCGGTAGTGGGCGCGGATCGGGAGCCGGGTCAGGCGCCTTTTCGCCAGGAGCACGTCGGGGCGCAGGCTCCTCGGCCAGCACCTCGGCCTGGAGATCGAGGAGCTGGGCAATGCCGTGCTCGGCCAGGTCCAATAGCATGTCCAGCTCGTCCCGGCCGAAGGGAGCCCCCTCCGCGGTACCCTGTACCTCTACAAAACGTCCAGATCCAGTCATCACCACGTTCATGTCCACATCGGCCCGGGCGTCCTCGGAGTAGTCAAGGTCAAGTAGAGAGACGCCTTCGACCACCCCCACCGAGACTGCCGCGCACGCCTCGGACAGCGGCTGGACATCCAACCTGCCCCCCTGGCCCAAGCGGGTGAATGCGTCGTGCAGTGCCACATAGGCCCCGCAGATGGCGGCCGTGCGGGTGCCCCCGTCGGCTTGGAGGACGTCACAGTCCAGCACCACCTGCATCTCACCCATGGCTTCGAGGTCGCACACCGAGCGCAGGGCCCGGCCGATGAGGCGCTGTATCTCCTGGGTCCGTCCCGACTGGCGCCCCTTGGTCGCTTCTCGGCTGACCCGCTCCGCAGTGGAGCCAGGCAGCATGGAGTACTCGGCGGTCACCCAGCCCTTGCCGCCACCGCGCAACCATGGCGGGACCCGGTCCTCGACCGAAGCGGTGCACAGGACCTTGGTCCGTCCCATGGTCACCAGCACCGAGCCCGGAGCCAGCTCGGTGAAATCCCGCTGGATCGACGCCGGCCGCAGATCGATGACGTCGCGGCCGTCAGCCCTCACAGCCCGCTGCCGATCGCCGGACCGGTAAGGCCATCGCCGGCCACGCGATCAGGCCCAGTGCCAGGTGACGGCGGTGCCTCGGCGGGGTCGCTTGCCCGAGCTGGGTCGCTTGCCCGAGCGGCCACCTCCCATGTCGTCCCCACACGGGCCTGGTCCACCGGACGACCCCAGACTGCGCTGGCCTCCTCGAAGATCTCCTCGGGGGAGACCGTCGGCCATCGATGGGTCACCACCAGGTGGCGGGCCCCAGCGTCGACGGCCGAGGTGGCCGCCTGGCGAGCACTCATGTGCTGATTCCTTCCCTCGTCGCGGGCACAGTAGGTAGCTTCGCACAGGGCGAGGTCCAATCCGGTGCCGAGAGCCTCCAGTGACCAGCCCGGCCCCGAGTCGGCCGAGTAGCCGAGGCAAGCACCGTCGCCGTCGACCCGCACTGCCAGGGTGGGCGGCCCGTGGTCGGTGCGGGAGAAGGCCAGGCCCAGGCGGCCGACCCTGATCCGATCGCCATCGGCCACCTCGTGCCAAGCCAGAGCCGGGGAACCGTCGTGGTACACCTGCCCGGCCAGGCCGGCCGGGGCGTAGACGGGGAGGGTCGTTCGCTCATCGGGGTCGGCTCCGACCGGCCGGAGCCCCCGCCGGTACCCACTCAGAGAGAGGGCCACCGCCAGTCCCTCCACATCGCTTCGGTGGTCGGGGTGCTCGTGGCTCAGCACCACCGCGTCCAGATCGTCCAGTCTCACGTGGCGCTGCAGGTTGGCCAATGTCCCGGGACCGGCGTCCAGCCACAGGGTGGTGCCGGCTCCCCGCACCAGGTAACCGCTGGCTGCCCCACCCGGTGCCGGGTAACCCCCGTCGCAACCCAGCACGGTGAGGCTCAGTCCCACCGGTAGGCCTCCCCCGCCAGCGACACCGCGGGCGACGCGGTTGGTGACGCGGCTGGCGGCGCCGCCTCCCTGGCTGCCGGCCCGGCATCCCCCGGTGCCGGCGCGTCCCAGCTGACCTGCTCCACCTGGCCCAGCTCCAGGCCCAGCAGCCGGGTCCCCATGTCCTCGAACCAGGCGATGTCACCCGACGAGACGAAGCGGTGGGCACCCTTGGCCGGACTTCGCCGGCCCAGGCCGGTCTCGTCCAGGATCGAGCGCACCTCGAAGGCGGTCTCCTCGGCCGAGGACACCAACACCACCTCCCGCCCCATCACCTCGCCGATGGTGCGGGCCAGGAACGGGTAGTGAGTGCACCCCAACAACAAGGTGTCGACCTCCGCCATCCGCTGGGGGGCCAGCAGCCGCTCGACCAGGGCATGGGCCGCTTCGCTGTCCGTCTCTCCCCGCTCCACCAGCTCCACCAGGCCGGGACAGGCCGAGCAACACAGCTTGACCGGCACCCGCAGGGCCAGCACCGCCCGCTGATAGGCACCCGAGGCGATGGTCCCCTCGGTGGCGATGACGCCGACCCGGGAGTTGGTGGTGACCCGTACCGCGGCCCGCAGCCCAGGGTCGATGACGCCCAGCACCGGCACCTCCAGCTCGAAGCGAAGCAGGTCGAGGGCGGCCGCCGAGGCGTTGTTGCAGGCCACCACCACCATCTTGACGTCGTGGATCTCCACCAGCCGCCGGGCAATCTGGCGGGAGAAGGCCCGCACCTCCTCCAGCGAACGCGGCCCGTACGGATAGCGGCCGGTGTCTCCCAGGTAGACAAGCTCCTCAGCCGGGAGGAGGTCGATCAGCGCCCGGGCCACGGTGAGGCCGCCGAAACCACTGTCGAACACGCCGATGGGGCGATCGTCCATGTCGCTGAGGCTAGGTCGCTGAGGCTAGGTCGCTGAGGCTAGGTCGCTGAGGCTAGGTCGCTGAGGATAGGTCGCTGAGGATAGGTCGCTGAGGATTGAGGGTCGGAAAGGACCCTAGAAGTAGATCGTGTGCCGGGCCCGCTCGGTCACGTCCTCGATGTCGCCGGTCCAGGCTCCGCTCGAAAGATACTTCCACCCGCCGTCCGGTGCTACGCCCACTATCACGCCTTGCTTGACCCGCCGGGCGCATCGGACCGCTCCGGCCATTACCGCGCCGGAGGAGATGCCGGCGAAGATGCCCACGTCGATGAGCCGGCGGGTCCACTCGATGGACTCCCTGGGGCCGATGATGGTCTTGCGGTCCAGCAGGTCGGCGCCCCCGTTGTCGGAGAAGATGGGCGGGATGTAGCCGTCCTCAAGGCTGCGCAGTCCGTCCACCGTCTCCCCCGAGGGGGGCTCGATGGCCCATACCTGCACCGCCGGGTTGCGCTCCTTCAGGAACCGGCCCACCCCCACCAGGGTGCCGCTGGTACCCAGGCCGGCCACGAAATGGGTCACCTCCGGGCAGTCACGCCAGATCTCTGGACCGGTCCCCTCGTAATGAACCCTGGGGTTGGCCGGGTTGGCGTACTGATGGAGCAGGGCCCACTCCGGATGCTGGCCAGCCAGCTCCTGGGCCAGGCGCACCGCCCCGTTCGACCCCTCGTCGCCGGGAGAGTCGATGATCTCGGCGCCCCACACCTCGAGCAGTTGGCGGCGCTCGACCGACACGTTGGTGGGCATGACGATCTTGAGCGGGTAGCCCTTGAGGCGGCACACCATGGCCAGTCCGATGCCGGTGTTGCCCGAGGATGGCTCAATGAGGATCTGTCCGGGGGCCAGGAGCCCGTCCTTCTCAGCTGCTTCCACCATGGCCAGGGCGATCCGGTCCTTGACCGAGCCCGCCGGGTTGAACCACTCCAGCTTGAGCAGGATACGGACATCTGGCTCGGGGCTGAGAGAGCTGACCTCGACCATGGGGGTATTGCCCACCAGGTCCAGCACGCTGGCGTAAGAGGTCACGAGCAGTCAGTCAGGCCGGTCGGTCAGTCGGCGCCCCCGGCTACCGCCGGGAGGATGGAGATGACATCGTCGTCGGAGACCTTGGTGTCGAGGCGCTCCAGGTAACGGACGTCGTCATCGTTGAGGTACACGTTCACGAAGCGATGCAGCGTCTTGCCGTCGGCCCCCAGCACTTGTCCAGACAGTCCAGGATGGGCACTGATGAGTTCTTCCAGCACCTCGCCAACGGTGGCTCCATCGGCTCGCACCACCGACTGACGTCCGGCATGTTGGCGAAGGACGGTGGGCAGTCGGACTTCAGCGGTCACGGCGCCTCCTGGGCTTGGCCCTGTCCTTGGAGTAGGAGCGGGATTGTTGACCTATTCGATCATTATTCTACTAGCCTGACAGCGCAACCGGCTCCTCGGTGATGTTGCCGTCCGTGATCCGGTACGAGCGGACGACCGGTTCGTCCTTGAGCGACACCAGGACGTAGTGCCAGCTCGGGTCGGGGGCCTGGGCCACATCGGTGGCCGAGGGATAGGCATCGGTGTGAGTGTGGGAGTGAAAGACGCCAATGATTTCCAGCCCCCGGGACTCGGCATCCCGGTCCGCCTTGAGATGATCGAGGGGGTGGACCTCGTACAGACGAGCCGAGGCCGCCTGGTTGCGGGTCGGGTAGCACCTGCTGGCATGATCGGTGGCCGGGCCGCCCGCCAGCAGCCCGCAGGCTTCGTCGGGCAGACCGTCGAGGCAGTGCCCGACCAGGCGGGCGTGGGTACCGGGCGTGAGGGTGAGCATCACTGGCGTGAGGTTGCGCTGCTGCTTGAGCTTCGACGGCTCGGTGGTAGCTCCGACGCCACGGCGTAGCCTGGTCGGTATGGCCGGCAAGGGCAAGTCACGCTCCCGCCCAGGGCCCGGCAACGCCGATGGAGACCGTTACCGCCGGATCGCCCAGAACCGGCGAGCCCGCCATGACTACGAGGTCCTGGAGACCGTCGAATGCGGCATTGCCCTCGTCGGTGGGGAGGTGAAGTCCCTGCGGGCCGGGGCGGTGCAGTTGCGGGAATCCTACGCCCGGGTGGACGAAGGGGAGGTCTGGCTGCACGGGGTCCACATCGCCCCCTATGCCTTCGCTCAGGGCTTTGGCACCTATGAGCCCGAGCGCCCCCGCAAGCTGCTCCTCCACCGCCGCCAGATCGACGAGCTGCTGGGCCGGTCCCAGCAGCAGTCGCTCACCCTGGTGCCTCTGTCCATGTACTTCAAGGACGGCAGGGCCAAGGTCGAGCTGGCCCTGGCTCGAGGGCGCCACACCTACGACAAGCGCCACGCCCTGGCGGCCAGGGATGCCGAGCGGGACGCCGCCCGAGAGGTCAGGGCAGCGGTGCGGGGCAGGTGAACGGGCCTGACCGGGTAGAGTAGGCAGGCTGTACCTTGACAAGGGGGTGACTGGCTTCGACTTTGGTCGTCGAGGCGGGAGAAGCGAGCCGTGGTCTCCGGAGCCACGTTAAAGAGCCGGAAACCAATACAATTGCCGATTCCAATCTGCAACTCGCTGCTTAATTAAGTAGCGACGTCTGCCCGGTCCCAGCCCTGCGGACCGGTTCCAGGCGACATCAAGTGGGGCTTACCCAACCGGTTCGGCCGACGGGCCGGTGGGGACATTTTCGTCGGCTAGGGCCTCGCCACGGTGCCAGTGGTGGGACGGGGCCCGAGACCTTCCGCTGGCTGCGCTCGGAGAAGTCCCGCTGAGAACCCGAAGGACGCGGGTTCAATTCCCGCCACCTCCACCTGATGTGGGCCCATACGAACCGGTGTCCCACAGGCCCGGGCCAGCGATGGCCCGGGCCGTTGTACGTCTGGGACCCAGAAGTAGGGCTGGGCGTGTTTGTCGGGGCTGATCTCGATGCGGTCGATGAGTTCGTCGAAGAGCTGCTTGATCACGTCGGGGCTGCCTTCGCTGACGGCCCGTCGGATGTGGGCGCTGACGGTGTGTAGCTGTGCGGCGGTGGGTAGCTGGGGCGGGGTCGCCTTGACCTGGACGGCGAGCTGGTTGCGGCGGGCGGTGAGCTCGTCGCGGCGCTGGGACAGCTCTGCGATCCGAGGGGCGCAGAGGGTGTCGGACATGGTGCCGGCTTCGAAGGCGTGCAGGTAGCGGTCGATCGCCGTTCTGGTCTCGCGGAGCTGGGTGTCGGTGCTGGCGAGTTCGGCTTCGAGGCGGGGGTGCTCGTTGGCGGCTTCGGCGTAGGCGTCGTTGGCGGCTTGTTCGAAGAGGTCGTGGGTGTCGTAGGTGGCGATGAGGGCGGCGGCGATGGCGTCTTCGAGGTCGTCGGCGGGTACGCGCTGGCCGGGGCAGGCTCGGGCGCCTTTGGCTTGGCGGGTGCGACAGACGTAGTAGCGGTAGAAGGTGTTGCGGCCGTGCGCTCCGGCCCCGACGTAGGCGCCGCCGCAGGTCTGACAGCGCAGCTTCCCGCTGAGGAGGTACTCGGAGGTGGTGGGCCGGATGGTGGTGGACTCGGCGGCTCGTTCGTCGAGGAGCAGCTGGGCTCGGGCGAAGACGCTCTCGTCGACGATCGGGTCGTGTTTGCCTTCGTGGAGGTCGTCGCCGTGGGCGATCTTGCCGAGGTAGACGGGGTTGCGCAGCACGCGCAGCACGGTCTGGTTGGACCACAGCTTCCCGTTGCGGGATCGGCGGCCGGTGTCGTTGAGCCAGTTGGCGAGGGCGGTGGCGCCGTAGCGTTCCTCGACGTACTTGGCGAAGATGGCTTGGACGATGGCGGCTTCGTCGGGGTCGGCGACGAGGGTCTTGGTGGCCGAGTCGAGGGCGTAGCCGTAGGGGCCTGGCCCGCCGAGCCACTCGCCGCGGGCGGCCTTGCGTTCGAAGCCTTTGGTGATGCGGTCGATGAGCAGCCCGCGTTCGAACTCGGCGAAGATCCCGAGCAGCTGGAGCAGCATGCGCCCGACCGGTCCTTGGGTGTCGATCGGCTCGGTAGCCGAGCGCAGGGCGACCCCGGCGGCGTCGAGGGTTTCGACGATGGTCATGAGCCCGACGATGGAGCGGCTGATCCGGTCGATGCGGTAGACGAGCAGCACGTCGAACTCGCCAGCCTTGGCGGCGGCGAGCGCGGCTTGGAGGCCGGGGCGTTCCAGGGTGGCACCGGAGGCCTGGTCGACGAAGCGGTGGGTGATGGTGTGGCCGGGCTGGGAGGCGACGAAGGCTTCGAGGCCTTTGGCTTGGGCTTCGAGGGAGTAGGGCTGGTTGACCTCGTCGGTGGAGATCCGGGTGACGACGGCCACCCGGGTCCCTCCGGTGGCGGGGCCTGGCGGCCCCGCCACCGAAGCACGGTTACGTCGAGTCTTGGCGGGCACGGGAACGCTCCTCCTGCGGCTATCGGTCGATGGGGTCCGAGGAGGCCTCCACGGGTGCCGCCGTGTCAAGTCGGCCGGCAGCCGCTGCCAGCTCGTCGCGCGCGTAGGGGATGAGCAGCGCCTTGAGGGCGGTGATGGCCCGCATTTTGCGCTCGGCGTCCATCGGCAGACGGCGCGCCGGGTGCACGACCAGCGCACTCCGCGCGCCCGGCTGGCCGCTACCGGGCCGTCGCTGTCGATGGACCGCGCCGGTCAAGGGCACACCCGGAACGCGAGGAGGTCCTCGTGGGCTACGACGGAGCGGGGCAGGCCGCGTGCTCTGGCCCGCCGTGCTTGGTCGAGGGCGAAGAACGAGGTGCGGGGGACGAGGCGGTCGTTGCGTAGCCCGGCGAGGAGGGCGACGTTGCGTTCGAACAGCACCAGGCCGGCTTCTTCCCCGACCCGGGCGAGCGCACCGGGGAGGTCGATGAGCTCCCCGGCTGACCACCACGGCCGGACGGTCATGGCGACCACGCCGCCGGGGCGGAGCATCTGGGCGCATTCGACGAGCACGGCGCGCATGGCGTCGAGGAGGCGCTCCAATCCGACGTGGGCGAGGTTGGCGGGGTCGGTGGAGTAGCGGTAGTTGGCCTTGTGGACGCCTCGGCCCGGTGCGGTGGTGACCTGCCCGTGGACCGACGGCCCATACGGGGGGCTGGTGAGGACCAGGGCGATCAGGCCGCGCAGGGCGGGGTCGAGGAGGCCGGCGAGGTGGCGGGCGTCGCCGCAGACGACTTCGCCGTGCCCGGTGGCGCCGCCGGCCCGGGCGTGGTCGAGGTTGGCTCGGGCGAGGTCGGCCCAGGCCGGCTCGTACTCGACGCCGACGGCGTCGCGGCCGAGGTGGACGGCTTCGACGAGGGTGGTGCCGATCCCGCACATCGGGTCGAGGACGTAGTCGCCGGGCTGGCTGTACTCGGTGATCACGGTGCGGGCGATGGCGGGCAGCATCTTGGCCGGGTGGGCGAGCGAGACCGGCAGGTACCGCCCGCTGCGCTGCGCCCGGGATGTTTGCTGGGCAGTGGCCCACACCGACAGCGGAAGCTCGGCGGTCATGGCCGCACCTGTCCGACCTCGCGGGCCTGGAAGACACAGACGTCCTCGTGGACTCCGAGGTGGGCGGGCTCGCCGCGCTGTCGGGCTTTGCGGGTCTGGGTGAGCTGCCAGAACGAGGGGCGGGCGGACAGCTGGCCGTCGCGGATGGGGCCGAGGAGGGCGATGACGTGTTGGAGGTAGGCGAACCCGGCCGCTCGGGCGAGGGTGACGGTGAGCCCGGCCAGGTCGAGGCAGCGTCCTCCTCGTCGGGTGTTCTTGGTGACGGTGACGAGCAGCCCTCCGGGGCGCAGCACCTGGTGGCAGGCGGTGTATATCTCGGCCATCGCCGTCGCGTAGGCGGCGCCGCGGGCGTGGCCGATGTTGGCCCGATCGGTCGAGTAGTTCAGCGTGTCGGGGGGGCACAGCCGCTGTCCGGCTTGCCAGGCGGGCTTGTCGATCACCCCGGCGTCACATCCATACGGCGGGGAGACCACGACGAGGTCGACCTTCCCGGCCAGGTCGCCGAGCAGTGCCGGGAGGTGGCGGGCGTCGCCGCAGACGACCTCGCCGTGCCCGCTGGCGCCATTGGCCCGGGCGTGGTCGAGGTTGGTCTCGGCCAGGGCGACCCAGGGGGCTTCGAGCTCCACGCCGACGGCACGCCGGCCGAGGAGTGTCGCTTCGATCAGGGTGGTGCCGATCCCGCACATCGGGTCGACGATGACCTGGCCCGGCGTGCTGTACTCGGCGACGATGCGGGCCGCCAGGGCCGGGAGCATCTTTCCGGGGTGGCGGGTGGAGTCGGGGTGGTAGCGCCCGACCCGCTGGTACTGGGCCGAGGTCTGAGCAACCGGCCAGACCGCCAAGGGCACATCGGCCGGAGCGGACGGGTTGGACTGCTGGGATGGGGTGTGGGTGGCCATGGGCTGTTGCCCCGGGCCGGGAGTTCGCGCCGATAGGAACCGGCAACGGGAGGGGTTTCGGCGACAAACCCGGTGCAGGCCTTGAGGTCCCAGCCGAGGTGGAGCTAGGTCCTCGGAGGCCAAAACAGACACCGACCTGAGGAGGCCACCATGCCCACCACCCGAACCACCACAGCCACCAGCGGCACTGCCGATGCGGTGCTCGCCGCCCTCGCCGAGGGGCCGGCCAGCGCGGCGGACATCGCAGAGACGGTCGGGATCGGCCGTTCGACCGCCACCAAGGCTCTCGCCGGCCTCGCCGCCGAGGGGAAGGTCGAGCGCAGCGCCGGTGGCCGCCACGGCGCCCGCCGTCTCCCGGACCGCTGGTCGCTGCCTGCCGCCACGGTGGCACCCGAACCGGCCGGAGAACCGGCCGAGGACGGCAGGTCGGCGGCCCGGCTGGGCAAGGGCGAGCTTGCCGGCCTGGTACTGACGTTCCTTCGGGACAATCCTGGCGATCACACGCCGACCGCGGTGGCCAAGGCCCTCGACGGGCGCAGCAGCGGGGCGGTCGGCAACGCCCTGGTCCGCCTCGTCGGCGTCGGCGACGCCACCCAGACCAGCCAGGCACCCCGGCGCTACCAGGTGGCGAGCCGCTGAGTCCCTGTCCACAGAGAATTTTCTGGCGAGGCGCCCTGATGGATCCCCGGGGTCGTGATCTTCGGGGTCCATCAGGGCGCTGAGCTGGGAGTTCACGACCGGTCCATCAGGTTTCCATCACCCCTGATGGACGCCCCACCCTCGGCCCATCACCGGTGATGGAGCGCCGATCTGATGGAAACGCGCTGGAGTTGTGATGGAGCGCCCATGGCGCGATGGCGGCCCCTCAACCGAAGGAGCCGCCGATGTCCGATCCCCGCCCCCGCCCGCCTGCCTGCTCCCCCAGGGAGGTGTCCCCGTTCGCCACTTTGGAGCGGGCCTTCGCCACCCTCACCGCCGAACCCCGTCCTCTGGCCCTCGACGGCACGGGCATCGCCGGTCTCCCGGAGCGGCCGATCCCTCTCGACGAGCTACGCGCCCGGCTGCTGCACCCCTGACCCGCTACGCCACCCGCGACGCCGCCTTGGGGGTCCTGATCGGCCGGGCACGCGCCGAGCGCGGCGCCTGGACCGTGGGGCTGGCAGGGGTGCTGCTGCCCGGGCTGCGCCGGGCGATCACCCCGCTGGTGGCCGCCTGCCCGGGCAAGGCAGCCGACCTCGAAGCCGAGATGCTCGCCGGGCTGCTCGTGGCGGTGGAGCGCTGCGCCCCGGGCCGGCCCCGACCGGCTGGGTTCCTGTGCGGCCGGGGTTTCGACGCCGCGAAGCGGCTGCTGCGCGCCGAGCTGGCGGAGCGGGCCCGACCCGGTCACGACCCGGTATCGGCCGAGCCGCCCAAACCGTTCGGGCATCCCGACTTCGTCCTCGCCCGAGCCGTGGTCGCAGGGGCGATCCGCGCCGATGACGCCGAGCTGATCGGCGCCACCCGTCTCGGCGAGATGACCCTGGCCGACGCCGCGGTCGCATGGGGCCTGTCGTACCAGGCGGCCGAGCGGCGCCGGCACCGGGCCGAGACGGCGCTGGTGGCATTTGTGGTGGACGGGTTTGTCGCCGAGACGGCGGTTCCTGCCGGTTCTAAGGGTGCGGGTCGACCACGGCAGGGTCACCGCCCCGACCACCGGCCGGGATTTCGCCCACCCACCGAGCCGCCCACCAACCCAAGGAGGCAATACACCCCACTGGCCGGCCGGTGACCCTGCCCGACCCCACACCACCGCCGTCGTAACAAGGAGGAGAACCAACGAAACCCACGATCGCCAAGCTGGCCACCCGGGTCGCAGCGGTGCTCGCCGTCCTCGGGATCGCCGCCCTGATGCTGGCACCCCCGGCCCTGGCTGCCACCCCAACTGCTCCCACCCTGAATGGGGTCATCAACTCGCTGCAGGTGTGGCTGGTCGGGATCCTCGCCGCCCTGGCCACCCTGTTCCTCACCATCGGCGGCATCCGCTACCTCGCCGCTGGTGGCGACCCCGCCGAGGTCGAGCGGGCCAAGACCGCCCTCAAGTCCGCGGCCATCGGCTACGCCCTCGCCGCCCTGGCGCCCCTGCTGGTGTCGATCCTGACCTCGGTCGTCGGCTGATGACCCGGCGAACGGCGCGCCCCTTCTGCCGGCTCGGCGTCGTGGTTGTCGCCGCGGTGGCGGTGGCGTTGCTCGGAGCCGGACGAGCCGCCGCCAGCCCAGCTTCTCGGCCCACCCCGGCGCCCGCCACGGCCGCGACTGCGCTGAGCCCCACCACCACGGCCATCCCGAACCCGGCGAGCCCCGCGCCGACCACACCGACGACGGCGACCCCTGCCGTCGGCAGCGCCACGCCACCGGGGATACAGGTCGGACCGACCCTGCCCGGCCCCACCCCGACCACGTCGCCGGGCGGCAACGTGTCGGCCGGCAGCGGCAGTGGTTGCGGGTTCTTCGACGTCACCTGCCACGTCACCTCCGCCATCAACAGCTGGTTCCGCGACCTGGTCACCTCGGCGCTCAACCCGATCCTCCAACTGCTGGGCCGCACCGTGCTCGCCACCCCCGACGTCACCGGCGGGAAGGTCGCCGAGCTGTGGGGCATCACCGCCGGGATCGCCAACGCCCTCGCCGTGCTGCTGGTGCTGGCGGGAGGGGCGCTGGTGATGAGCCACGAGACCCTCCAAACCCGCTACGCGGCCAAGGACATCGCCCCCCGGATCGTGGTGGCGGTGATCGCTGCCAACGCCAGCCTGGCGCTGGTCGGCCTGGCCATCCCGACCGCCAACGCCATCTCCCAGGCCCTGCTCGGCAACGGCGTCAACCCCACCGCGGCCACCGCGGCCATGCGCCAACTCGTCGTCACCCCCCTCGGCGGCGGCGGGATCTTCGTGGTGCTGCTCGGCCTGGTCGCGGCGGTGCTGGCGGTGGTGCTGCTCGCCACCTACGTCATCCGTGTCGCCCTGCTGGTGCTGCTGGTCGCCGCCGCCCCCCTGGCGCTGATCGGCCACGCCCTGCCCCAGAGCGAAGGCCTGGCCCGGCTGTGGTGGCGGGCGGTCGCCGGGCTGTTCGCCATCCAGCTCGGCCAGTCCCTGGTGCTCATCGTCGCCCTCAAGGTGTTCTTCACCCCCACCGGCACAGGAACACTGGGCTTGTCCGCCTCGGGCGGACTGGTCGACGTGCTCGTCGCCATCTGCCTGCTGTGGGTGCTCGTGCGCATTCCGGCCTGGGTGTCCAAGGCGGTCTTCGGCGCCGGCCGCTCCGGGAGCCTCGGCAAGGCGTTCAAGGTGGCGGTCATCTACAAGGCGGCCCGGGCCGGCCTGGCGGCGATGGCATGACCAGCCGCCCCGAATCCAGCGAGGCTCGCCGGGCAAGGATCCCCGCCGACGTCGACCGCCCCGACAAGCTGCTGGCCGGCCTGACCGCCCGCCAGCTCGTCACCCTCGCCGTCCCCGCCGTCGGGTTGTGGGCCGGCTACGCCGCGGTCCGCCACCACCTGCCGGCACCGATCTTCGCCGCCATTGGGGCGCCGATCGTCGTCGCCGCGCTCACCTTGGCGTTGGGCCGACGCGACGGCCTGCCACTGGACCGGCTCCTGGCCGCCGCGCTCCGCCAAGCCCGCCAGCCTCGCCGGCTGGTGCCCGCCCCCGACGGCGTGCAACCCGCCCCGGCGTGGGCCGGCCACGACCCCGCCCCGCCGCCGGCCCCGCTGCACCTGCCCGCCCGAGGTATCGGCGACGACGGGGTCGTCGATCTCGGCAACCAAGGTGCTGCGCTCATCTGTCAGGCCTCGGCGATCAGCTTCGGGCTGCGCACCCCCACCGAGCAGCACGCCCTGGTCGCCGCGTTCGGCCGCTACCTCAACGGCCTGGCCGCCTCCATCCAGGTGCTGGTGCGCTCCCAGCCTGTCGACCTCACCGCCCAGGTCACCGTGCTTCGCCACGCCGCGGGCGGGCTGCCCCACCCGGCCCTGGAGACCGCGGCGGTGGCCCACGCCGAGTTCCTCGACTCCCTTGCCGCCACCCGCGACCTCCTCGCCCGTCAGGTGCTGGTCGTGTTGCGCGACCCGGCCGGCGGCCCCGACGCCACCGGCCGGCTGCGACGCCGGGCCGACGACGCCACCGCAGCGCTCGGCGCCGCCGGGATCGTCCTCGCCGCCCTCGACGCCACCGCAGCCAGCACGTGCGTCCAGGCGGCCGTCGACCCGTGGTCGCCGCCCCGATCGGTCGGCATGGCGCCGTCCGACACCGTCACCACCGGACTTGACACCACGGGACTTGGCACCACCGGACTCGGCACCACGGGACTTGGCACCACCGGACTCGGCGCCACCGGACTCGGCACCACCGGATCTCCCATCGCCGACCCAGATGTCACAGGAGACGTCCCATGAAACTGCTCCGCTTCCGCACCTCCTCCAAGAGCGTCTCGACCCGGGCGAAGCACCCGGGGTCCGGGTTGCTCGGACCGCACGCCGTCGAGGTTCGGGCGCGTCACCTCGTCGTCGGCGACGGGGTGTGCCGCAGCTTCGCGGTTACCGGCTACCCCCGCGAGGTCGGCCTCGGATGGCTGGCCCCGCTCCTCGAACACCCCGGCCGTCTCGACGTCGCTATCCACGTCGAGCCGATGCCGAACGACGTTGCCGCTGACCGGTTGCGCCGCCAGCTCGCCCGCCTGGAGTCCGCCCGTCGCGTCGACGCCGCCAAGGGCCGCCTGGCCGACCCAGAGGTCGACGTCGCCGCCCTCGACGCCCGCGACCTGTCCGCCCGCCTGGCCCGCGGCGAGGGCAAGCTGTTCCGCCTCGGCCTGTACCTCACCGTGCACGCCGCCGACGTCGACACGCTGGAGGTCGAGTGCACCCGGGTCCGCTCCCTGGTCTCCTCCCTGCTGCTCGACGTCGCCCCGGCCACGTTCCGGTCCCTGCAAGGCTTCGTCACCACCCTCCCCGTCGGCGTCGACAACTTGGGGATGCGCCGGGCCGTCGACACCGACGCCCTGGCCGCCGCGTTCCCCTTCACCGGCGTTGACCTCGGCACCGGCGGCGGCGTCCTGTACGGGACCACCACGACTGGGTCGGGGATCGTGTGCTGGGACCGCTTCGCCTGCGACAACCACAACTCGGTCATCCTGGCCCGCTCCGGTGCAGGCAAGTCGTATCTGGCCAAGCTCGAAGCGCTCCGCTCCCTCTACCAGGGAGTCGAGGTGTTCGTCGTCGACCCCGAAGACGAGTACCGCCGCCTGGCCGAAGCGGTTGGCGGCGCCTACGTGCACCTCGGGGCGCCCGGGGTGCGGCTCAACCCGTTCGACCTCGCCCCCGGACCCGACCCGCTCACCCGCCGGGCCCTGTTCGTCCACACCCTCGTCGCCGTCCTGTTGGGCGCCAAACCCGACCCGGCGACCACCGCGGCGCTCGACCGGGGCGTGCTCGCCGCCTACGCCGCCGCGGGGATCACCTCCGATCCCCGCACCCACGCCCGTCCCGCCCCCACCCTCGCCGGCCTCGCCCGGGCGCTGCGCGACGACGGGGATCCGGCCGCGGCCGGCCTGGCGGCACGGCTGGCGCCGTTCGTGACCGGCAGCCACCGCCAGCTCTTCGACGGTCCGACCACCACCCGCCCCGAAGGCCACCTCGTCGTCATCAGCCTGCGGGACCTGCCCGACGAGCTCAAAGCCGCCGGGACCCTGATCACCCTCGACGCCGTCTGGCGACGAATCACCGACCCCACCAACCGCAAACGCCGGCTGGTGGTCATCGACGAGGCGTGGCTGTTGATGCGCGACCCCGAAGGCGCCCGGTTCCTGTACCGGGCGGCCAAGTCCGCCCGCAAGCACTGGGCCGGGCTGACCGTGGTCACCCAAGACGCCGCCGACCTGCTCGGCACCGACCTCGGCCGAGCCGTGATCGCGAACGCCGCCACCCAGATCCTGCTCCGCCAAGCCCCCCAAAGCATCGACGCCCTCACCGACAGCTTCGGGCTCTCCGACGGCGAACGAGCCTTCCTCCTCGGCGCCCGCCGGGGCGAAGGCCTCCTCGCCGCGGGCAGCGAACGCGTCGGGTTCACCGCCGTCGCCAGCCCAGCCGAGCATGCGCTGATCACCACCGACCCGGCCGAGCTGGCCGACGACGAACCCGACATCTGACCCCGGCCGCCGAGCGCCAAAGAGAACGAACCCCTCGAGACAAGGAGACGCACCGAATGCCGATCACCCCCACACCGAAGCCGCCGACGGGGCCGCTCGCCCGCTGGCTCGCCCATCCCGGTTCCACCGAAGCCCGGGTCCTCCACCGGCTCGGCCACGTCCTCGCGGCAGCGGTCCACACCTGGTGGCCGCTCGGCGCCGCGGTGCTCGTCGTGGCGCTTGGGGGCCTGGTCGCCGCCGAGGTGACCCGGGCCCGCCAGGGGCGGCACGGCCGGTGGGTGGCCATCGCCCCGCCCGCCGAGCCCGACCCGGCCGGCGGGCTCGCCCTATGGCGGATGCTCACCCCGCTGCTCACCGCCCCCCACGGCCTCACCGGGGCGCGGCCTCCCGTTGCCTTCGAGTGCCACGCCGACGCCAGCGGCCTGCGGATCGGGCTGTGGGTGTCGGCCACCGTGGCGGTCACCGGCATCATGCGGGCCGTCGAGTCGGCGTGGCCCGGCGCCCGAGCCACCATCACCGCACCGCCCGAGCTGCCAGCCGGTACAGCGGTCCTGGGGGGCCGGGCATGTCTCGCCGGCCCCGACTGGCTGCCCCTCGGAACCAAATCAACCGGTGCCGACCCGGCCGGTGGCGACTCGATCCGCGGGCTGCTCGCAGCGCTCGTCGCTGACAGTGACGGCGGGGCGGTGCTGTTACAGGTACTGGCCCGCCCGGCCCGGGGCCGCCGGGTGACCCGAGCGCGTCGAGCGGCGCGGGCGTTGCGCCGCGGGCAGCCCACCACCGGGATCGGGCGGGCCCTCGACCTTCTCCACGACCGGTCCCGCTCCACGCGGGGCGCGGCGTCGAGCGACCCGCTGGCGCTGGCGGACGTACGCGACATCACCGCCAAGCTCACCGCCCCGCCGCACTTCGAGGTGGCCGTCCGCTACGGGATCGCCAGCCCGCCCGGCACGCCCCGACGAGACGGACGACGGTCCCGGCGGGCTCGGGGCCGCGAGATCGCCGCCGGCCTCGGCCTGTATGCCGGGCGCAACCACCTCGTCGCCCGCCGCCTCACCCGACCCGGCAACGCCATCGGGACCCGAAGGCTGCGGCGCGGGTTCTTGTGCTGCCTCCCCGAGCTGGCCGCCCTGGCCCATCTGCCCGCCGAGCCCGCCGGCTACGGCCTGCCCGCCGCCCCCGCCCGCACCGTCGCCCTACCCCCCGAGGTCGCCCATGCCTGACCGCCCCCGCCACCCCGCCGCCGCCCCCAAGCCGGAACCGCTGCGGCTGCTGCCCCCCGACCACCCGGGGCGTCGAGCCGCCAAGACCCTCGGCCGTTCCGACGCCGGACCCCGCCGTAGCGTTGCCCTGGCTGTCGCCGACGCCCGCCACCACACCCATGTCATCGGGGCCACCGGGTCGGGCAAGTCGACCCTGCTCGTCAACCTCATCCTCGCGGAGGTCACCGCCGGGCGCGGCGTGGTGGTGTTGGACCCCAAAGGCGACCTCGTCACCGACGTCCTCGCCCGCCTCCCCGCCCATGCCGGCGAGCGGCTGGTGCTGCTCGACCCGGCCGAGACCACCGCCCCCGCCGCCCTCAACGTGCTGGATGTGACAAGCCGGGACCCTGAGCTGGTCGTCGACCAGCTCGTCGGGGTCTTCCACCGGCTCTATGCCGCCTACTGGGGGCCGCGCAGCGAAGACGTGCTGCGCTCCGCCTGTCTCACCCTCACCCGGCGGGCCGGCACCACCCTGGCCCACGTCCCGCTCCTGTTGTCCAACCCCCGCTACCGGGCTGCCCTCACCGCCGGGCTCACCGACCCGGCCGGGCTCGGCGGGTTCTGGTCGTGGTACGACGGGCTGTCCGAGGGCGGCCAGGCTCAGGTCATCGGGCCGGTCATGAACAAGCTGCGCGCGGTGCTCACCCGCCGCTTCGCCACCGACCTGCTCGGCTCCGCCCAGAGCACCTTCTCCCTCGGTCGCGTGCTGGACGGGGAGATCCTGCTGGCCCGGCTCCCCAAAGGTGTCCTCGGCGATGACACCTGCCGCCTCGTCGGGTCCCTGCTCCTCGCCGGGTTGTGGCAGGCCGCCACCGCCCGGGCCGCTACCCCCGAGCCGGGCCGCCTCGACGCGGCGGTCTACGTCGACGAGTGCCAGAACTTCTTGCACCTGCCCGGCTCCCTCGACGACGTCCTCGCCGAGGCCCGCGGCTACCACCTGGCTCTCACCCTGGCCCACCAGCACCTCGGCCAGCTCCCCAAAGACCTCGCCGACGGTGTCGCCGCCAACGCCCGCAACAAGATCTTCTTCACCACTAGCCCCGACGACGCCCGCATCCTGGCCCGCCACGTCGGCCCCTACCTCGGCCCCGACGACCTCGCCCACCTCGACCGCTACCAGGCCGCCTGCCGCCTCGTCGTCGACGGGCGCGACACCACCGGCTTCACCCTCGCCACCCGGCCGGTCCCCGCCGTCGCCGACAACCAGAGCGATCAGCTACGCGCCGCCGCCCGCCGCCGGGGCCGGACCAGCGACCAGCGCCGAGCCGAGCGGCTCGGCCGGCGCTGGACCGCCCGCAGCGGCACCGACGACAGCGACGACAGCGACGACAGCGACGAGGCAGCTTCGCTGGATGGTCGGTCGGTTTCCGTGCCGGTGTCGTTGCCGGTATCGGTGCCGGTGCCGGTCCCCGTCTCAGACACCGGCACGCACACCGGCACCCCCGACCAGTCGAACCGCCACGACAGCGGCGGTTTTGGCGGCCTGCGGTGAGACCCCGACTCGAGGGGACAACTCCGCTCCGTTCCGCTTCATCACGCCGTGGCGGCGGCCCGGCCGCTTCCGATCCGCTGTCGGCTGGCCGTGGTGCCGATCCCCTGATCGTGCTGCGCTGCCTCACCGACCGGGACCGTTGTCTGGTCTCGGTCCTCGCCGAGCATCAGGTGCTCACCACCACCCAGGTCACCCAGCTCGCCTTCCCCAGCCTCGACGTCGCCCAGCGTCGACTGCTCCGCCTCACCCGACTCGGGATCCTCGACCGGTTCCGCTGGCACGCCCTGGTCGGCTCCGAAGCCTGGCACTACACCCTCGGGCCCGCCGGCGCCGCCCTCGTCGCCGCCGAACGCGGCGTCGAAGCACCCAGGCCGGCCGACCTGCGCCGCCGAGCGCTCCGCCTGGCCGCCAGCCCCCGACTCGCCCACCTGCTCGGGGTCAACGGATGGTTCTGCGCCCTCGCCGAAGAGGCCCGCACCCACCCCGGCACCGCGCTGGTCGCCTGGTGGTCCGAGCGGCGCTGCGCCGAGCACTACGGCGAGCTCGTCCGCCCCGACGCCTACGGCGCCTGGACCGAGAACGGGCGACAGGTCGAGTTCTTCGTCGAGTACGACACCGGCACCGAGCCCCTCGCCCGTCTCACCGCCAAGCTCGGTGACTACGCCGAGCTGGCCGTCGCCGGAGGCCCCGACCACCCCGTCCTGTACTGGCTGCCGAGCACCATCCGCGAGGCCCACCTCCACCAGCTCCTCGCCCAGCGACCCCCCACCGGCCCGGTGGCCACCGCCACCGCCGAAGCAGCGGCCGCCCTCGACGCCAACCCCGCCGGTCCGCTCTGGCTCACCCCCGGCAGCCAGCGCCGCCGCCCGCTCATCGACCTCGCCACGCTCGCCACCGGCCGGGACCTGATAGGCACCGCTTCGGGTCCACGTGTACGAGCAGCCAGTCGTCGCGTTCGGGGCACTCGGGTCATACGGGGCGCCCGGCCCGGCACAGGTGACCTGGTGGCCGTCGCCCATGTCCCACACGACCTTGGCCGGCGTCGCGGTGGCGGTGGCCGCCACCGTCCCTGCCGTCGCCGTCGCCGAAAGCCCTCGCCAGGCGCCCGGGGCGATCCACAACCAGGCCTCCACGTTCACCAACTGGGCGGCGCCGGTGGGCGGCGCCATCTCGATGCTCGGCAAGGGGAGCGCCAGCTTCGACACCGCCTGCTGTGCGACCACGGCAGGGTTGACTTGGGGAACCGGGGCTTTGGCCTGGGCCACCCAGAACGGCGGCATCGGGTTGAGCACTCCCGGCCCTGCACAGATCGGGAACACCCACTGGCCAGGCGTGGGACCTCCCGACCCCAGGAGCTGGTTCGCCTGCGCGCCGGCCGCCTGGTAACGACAGCCATAGGGCTGGTTCGGGTTCGCCCTGCCGGGCGGAGCACCCCCGGCCTCTTCGCCCACGGCGAGCCGGTGGGCGGGGTCCACCGGGTCACGCCGGCCTGCACCGTGAGCTGACCACCGGACGCGGAGGCACCAGCCCAGACATACTGACCGCCAGGGTCGCCCGCCCACGCCCGGCCAGGGGCGACCAGCACCGACGTGGCGGCTGCGATGAGCACGATCGCCATTACGAGCCGGGCGCGCATGTCCCGTCCGTCACCGTCTGCTTGGACACCTTCCACGTCGAACCGGACAGCACGAGCGCCGACCGCACCCCGTCGTTCTCCGGCGGTGTCACCGGCGGCACCGGCTTCCCGGTATTCGCGTACACCAACGCCGCGGTGCTGAAGGCGCAGTCGACCACCGTCGCCGTCGTGGCCGTCACCGCAATGAGCTTCGGATGCAGCGCGAAGCTGCCACGACCGACGATCCCCGCGTTCTTGTCGGCCAACAGGTTCGCCCGGACGCCCTGCAGCTGGGGGTCGACCATCGTCGCCGGCAGCTCCGGGTCATAGGCGTTCGCCGTGGCCAGCGCATGCTCGAACGCCGCCCAACCGGCGCGGTAGGCAGCGAGCACGGCTGCCGTCGCCGGATCAGCGGTGGTCGTCGTTGGGGCGGCGCTACTTGTCCTGGTTACTGGCCGGGTGGTCGTCGTCGGCTGAGCCACCGGGCTACCTCCGCCCCCGCAGGCCGCCAAGGGGAGGACGAAGAGAACGCATCCCAGCGCGAGCCGCCATTGCGGGAGACAACGCGTACACCGCGACAACGAGCGTGGCGGGAATGATCGACGCGGGCGCGGCGCTGCGCCGTGTATCGCGTGGACAGGTGACCCTGCCCGCCAAATTGGCATGGGCGTGGACCTCCCCTCAGCCGAGGCCGTCGATCCCCAGCCGGGCGATGTGGTGGAGACTGGCGCCTCATGCCAGCGGGTTCCAATGACGAAGTCGTTGTCAGCGACGATGAGGAGTTTCCGGTGGAATCCGGCAGACGGGCTGGTCGGGATACACGAGGTGGCGCTGGGCGGGGTGGACGATGAGCTTCCACACGGATCTCGGCGAGACGAACCCAGCGTTCTTCCGCTTCTGCCGGCTGTCATCCATTAGGCGCGTTCTGAGCGGAGTAGCTGCTGGCGTGTCTCGTAGTACTCGCGCATCACGCGGTTCGCCGATCTGGTGCTCTCTGCGGCTTCAAGGAAGCTCTCCAGTCGAGGGGCGGGGAGGACCGCGAGGAGAAGGTTCTCGCTCACCCCGGTGAAGGTTCGCATCCCTATACAGCCGGCGGAGAGCGTGGGTTCCGAAGTCTCGAGAGCGATGGGCAGTGCCGCGCATCCCGGGCGGCCAAGGAGCGCAGAGGGTGGGCTATTGCCCCATCGTGTTCGGCCCGCTGTTTCTTGGAACAACATTGCCTGACTGGGCTGTAGCCACAGGAGTACTAGGTCAGCCGTGAGCGGGAAGCGGTCCAAGGGACCATAGACGATCCCAGTCGCGTGCCCCTTCACGGTGGGGATGTTGGCGGGCTCGTCCGGCAATGTATTCGCAGCCGCACATCTTCTCGACGACCGACTGGAGATCGCCTTGTTGGGACTCGTCGGCCGGGAATCCCATGACGTGTGCGCCCAGTGGGCAGTTGGCATGCTGGGCAGCCGAAGCGTAGAAAGATCCTTGTTCGGCTTCAGGCCAGAAGGCGCACGCCGAGGGGACGGTCCCAGAGAATGTGGGAACGTCTGGTGGTGGGTTGTCCACGAATGCCAGGGCAATGGGCGTCGTGGTGAGCCCGAGAGCCTCGGCGAGCTGTCGCGCCGTTTCCTCGTAGCTGTTGTGCTGCTGGGCACTGTCGTACATGTTCGGGTCTCCTTCCATTGGGTCGTGTTGTCAGGCTGCCGCGGGGGCTGCCGGTTCGTGTTCTTCTCTTGGGCGACGCGTTCTGCCCGCGGTCGGGACTCGTGGGTTGTACCGGAGGACGAGCGCGGAGTTGACGACGACGGAGATGAAGCTGGCCGCTTGGAACAGCACCGCCACGCCTAGCGGGATGACGCCGGACAAGGCGAGCGAAAGCCCAACGATGTTGTACCCGGTGGCGAAGAAGATGTTGACCCTGATCGCCCACACGCCGCGTCGTGCGAGGCGGGCCGTGGCCAGCACGCTGGCGATATCGTCACCGTGGACGATGACGTCGGCGGCGGACGCGGCGACCTCGGCACCGGCGGCGACCATGGCGATGCCCACGTCGGCGGCGGCGAGGGCGCCGGCGTCGTTGATGCCGTCTCCCACCATGACCACCGTTGCCCCGCCCTCACGCCAGCGCCTGACCTCTGCTTGCTTCGCTTCGGGAGTGGCTTCTGCTCGGTAGTCGACGCCGAGCTGGCGTGCGACCCTTGCAGCGGGTGCCGAGCGGTCACCGGTCAGCATGACCAATTGGCGCACCCCTAGGCGACGGAGCCCGGCCACGACGGCAGGGGCGTCGGGGCGCGCCGCGGCCGAGAAGCCGAGTAGGCCGACCACCGTCCCGTCTACCACGACGAAGGCGAGGGTGTGCCCCTCCGCCTCGCGGCGGGCAGCTGCCTCGGACAGGTCCGGGGGGATCGCCAGGTTCGCGGCGTGGATGAAGCGCTGGTTGCCGACGGCGACCGTGCGCCCAGACCACCGGGCCGTGATGCCGTGCCCGCTCGCCACCTCGAAGCTGTCGGGGTCGGGGATGTGAATGCCCCTCGCCTGCGCAGCGCGTACGACGGAGTGGGCGAGGGGGTGGCTCGAAGGGCGCTCGGCGATGGCTGCCAGGCGGAGCACCTCAGCCTCCGAGGCGCCGTCGGTGACCTCCACGACGCTGAGGTCCGGGGTGGACGCGGTCAGCGTGCCGGTCTTGTCCAAGAGGACCACCGTGGCCCTGCTGCACGCCTCGATGCAGGACCCTCCCTTGATGACGATGCCCCGGCGGGCTGCGTTGCCGATGGTGGCGATGAGGGCGAGGGGGGTCGAGGCGGAGAACGCGCACGGGGTGATGACCAGCAGGATGGTCGCAGCGCGTTCGAGCGAACCGGAGAGGATCCCGGCGAGCGCGGCGGCGACGATGACCAAGGGCAGGAACCAGGTCAAGAAGCGGTCAACGGTGCGCTGCACCGGCAGGCGGTCTGTCTGCGCCTGGCGCATGAGGGCGACGATGCGGGCGACGGTGTTCTCCGCGACCGCCCGGGTGGTGCGCACCCGGATGGCACCTTGCAGGTTGAAGGTGCCGGCGAACACCTCCTCCCCGGGACCTCGGTCTACCGGGATGGCTTCTCCGGTGATGACGGCTTCGTCGACGGCGGTGTCGCCGTGCACGATCGTCCCGTCGACGGAGATCCGTTCTCCGGGGTGGACGATGACCACGTCACCGACCGCCACGTCCTCGATCGGGATGAGCCGCTGGGTGCCGCCGGAGCTGACCCGGGCTTGGCGGGGCATGAGGCGCATCAGCTCTTCGACGCCCGAGCGGGCGTGCTGGCCGGCCCAGGCCATGAGGGTCTCGCCCACCCACATGATGAACACGACCCACGACGCGTACCAGTACTTGCCGACGTAGACGACGGCAACGAGCGCCAGGGTGATGAACACCTCGGTGGTGAGCTTGCGTCGAGCGAAGAGCACGGTCTTGATGGCCAGCCAGTACATGGGGTAGCCAAGTGCGAGCCCTGTGAGCCCTACGGCCTCGACGACGGTTGGCCAGGGCTGACCATGCAAGAACACGTCGATGACCGCACCCGTGGCCATACAGGCCGCCGACGCGACCAGGAACCGGACGTTGCGGGCGAGCAGCCGCTTCTGGCTCAGGTCGGCCGCTCCGAACAGGCCGTCCCCGGCGGCTTCCTCGTCAGCTTCGCACGTGGTCGGGCAGGTACTCATTCGCATCCTCGCTTTTCTCGCTTGTGTTGGGGGTGGTTTTGGCTGTAAGGACTCGAAGGGAACGCAACGCAGTTCCGCTCAGAAGATGGCGTCGACCGGGCACTGCTGGGCGCAGGCGTAGCAGCTCATGCAGGCTTCGACGTCGCTGAGAACGGCCTTGCGGTGCTCGTCGAGGGACAAGGCGCCCTTGGGGCAGACCTTCACGCAGATGTCGCAGCCGGTGCAGGTCTGCTCATCGATCCGGGGCAGGAAGCCGGGTGGCGCCAGGGTCGCCGGGTACAAGAAGCACAAGAGCTGCTGCTTGCACGCGTCGGTGGGCGACCAGCTCGGGAAGTCGAGCCCGATGAGTACGCCCATCGCCGCGAGCAGGCCTGCTCGCCATGCGACCGCCCGGTGGTTGATCGTTCCCCGCGGACCGATGGTCATGGCCGCTGCGGCGAGGACGGCGCCGAATGGCAACGCCTGGGGGAAGCCGGGCTCAAGGGGAAGGAGCGGATAGGCGACGCCGAAGACGGTCGAGGACAGGTAGGCGAGCGCCGCCACCGCGGCCCCCTGTCGTCTCCCGGCCACGAGAGCGGTCGGAAGCCCGAACATGCCTGCCGGCCACAGACCGGCACCCACCGCCATCTCCACCCGTCGGCGCAGCGGGAACGTCGCCCGGTCCGGTACCAGGCGGGGGAACTTGTCGTCCAGCCAACCGGGTAGGTCGGTGATCTCGATCGGCCCGAACACGACCCGCCACCCCGTTCGCTGGCGGACTTCGCGCCGGTTCACTCCCGGGGTCGCCAGGCGCGGTAGGACGAGGCGGCGGTGGTCGACCAGCCGTTCGATGCCGCTGAGCTTGATCGCCGCCTCGACCTCATCGGCGCCGAAATGGCCACCCGCTGCCGCGCACCACACGTTCATGCCCTGGGTGGGGGCCACGAGCAAGTAGCAGTCGTAGGCGGCCAGCACCCCGCTGACGAGGCGCACCGTGTAGTCGAAGTTGCAAGTCACATACACCGGCGCGTCGCGCCCGGGGTTGCCGAAGCGGTGCAGCCCCGGCTCGGTCGGGAACGGGAAGGACCGGAAGGCCAGCTCGGCCAGGTCCTTGCAAGCATCGACTACGCGCTGGCGGGCGAGGGCCATGCCGGTTTCGTCCCTTCGAGAAGTTGCACCGTGCCGCCGCCCAGGCCAGCCACATGGGCGAGTACCAGACCCCGACCGGCGAGCTTGGCGGCGTCGACGGTCCGATGGGTGGTCGTCTGGGTGAGCAAGTAGGTGATGGCCGCCAACGGAGCCCGCCCAGCGTGATAGGCGAGCCTCCGGGCTCGGTCCTGTGGTGCCGCCTCGTCGGCCACCACCACGGTGCCGCCGGGTCGGGCCAGACGGCAGAACTGGTCGAGAGCGTAGGCCTCCTCCGCAGCGGACAGCTCGCTCAGCACCAGGCAGCACACGACGCAGTCGAAGCGGTCGTTGGCGAAGGCGCGGTCCAGGGCAATAAGGTTCAACTGGCGTAGCTCAAGTCGCCCATCCCTGACGGCGCCGTCAAGCTTGCGGGCGGCGATGGCGAGCATCGATGGCGAGCGGTCGATCGCTACCACGTGCCGGCAGCGATCGACGAGGTACTGGGTAACGCCACCGGTGCCACAGCCGACCTCGACCACCTCGCTTCCCTTCGGCACCCGCTCTGCGACCGCCCGGTACAGCCGGTCGACCGATCCGAGGCTGAGCAGTGCCATCCCAGCGTCGTAGCGGGAGGCGCTGGTCTCAAGGAGCTTCATGAACACGAACGACGACACGGCTCCCCGAACTCCTCGACCTGTGGCTCGCCCAGCAGCGCTGGCGTTCCCGGCGGGACGGTCCACTCGGCGTGGCCGGCCCGGCCTGCTACGCCGCGCTCCTCCATCGCCCGTGCCACTACGGCCGCCACGGCAGGGACCCACGGTGCCCCGGCAAAGCCCAACCCGACCAGCCCCAGTTGGCCCGCCAGGGGCCAGGGAGACCCCCGCCCGGCCAGCACACCGCGTCCTTGGCGCAAGATCAGAGGCAGCGCCCAGAGGGCCGACCCCCACGCCAGGCGGCGGCCGACAGTGGAGTTCCGCCAACGGGGCGGCAGCGAGAACACAAGCGACGCAGCGCACAGGGCGCTGCTGGTGCCGAGCGCGGCTCGGCGGGTCAGCCGCTGTCGGCGGTCGCCAAGGCGGCGTCGGTCGTCAAAGCTCAGGTCCGACGAGCTGGCACAGCACCCCTCCTGTCTCCGCGAGCCAGGGGCAACGGCGATCGGTACGCTCATGACCTCTTGTTCTAGTGCTATGCTTGTCCTATGTCAAGTGGTCAAGATGGTCCCAGAGGTCAGCAAGGCGGGGCAGGGTACGCACGCCGCTGCACGGGCCGCCCCCGGGTCCCCGCCGGGGGTCCGGTGACCTCCGGTGCTCCGCGCGCGAGCATCGTGTCGATGCGAACGACGACGCGGCGACGAGTCGACCAGCCGGGGTGGTCTCGCCTCGTGCTAACGGGCCGCCTGCCATGGTGACGGTTGCGATTAGCCGCTCGCTGAACGTGCCCCTGGCGACCCAGATCCGCGACCAGGTGGTCGCCGCCATCTCCGTCGGCGACCTCAAGGCAGGCGATCGGCTCCCGACCATCCGCCAGCTCGCCAGCTTCGTCGGCATCAATCGCAATACCGTCGCCCAGGCCTACCGGGAGCTGGAACGGGAGGGCTACGTGATGACCCGCTCCGGTGCCGGAACCACGGTGACCGCTAGTCCCGCCACCGAGTCGTCCATCCGCGGCGGGCACCTGCGCGAGCTCGTGCGCAACGCGCTGGCCCAGGCGGAGTCGGCAGGGTTCAGCCCGCAGGCGTTCGTCGAAACCGCCTACTACGAGGCCACCACCTGGCAGCCCTCGACCAGGGTAACGGCCCTCGTCGTCGACGAGTACCGCGGGGAACTGGACTTCCTCTGCAACGAGATCCGTAGCGCCGTCCCCGCCGCTGTAGAGGGCCTGGTCCTCGCGGAGGTGGAGCAACGACTGGCGGAAGGCCGGGCCGCCGAGCTGGCGCGCTTCGACCTCGTCATCGCGCCGTTCTACTGCACCGACCGGGCGACCTCGCTTCTCGCCGAGGTGGACGTACCGGTCCTGACCGTCGGGGTTGGCCCGTCGATCGCCACGATGCTGCGCATCGCCCAGGCCGCCGAAGGCAAAGCAGTCGCGATCGTGTGCACGGAGGACTCTGGCCCAGAGCAGATGCGACAAGCCTTGGCCGGAGCCGACATACCCTTCGCACGCATACAACCGGTCGCCGTTCACGACGAGCACTTCGGCGACCTCATCCGTTCATGCGATCTCGTCGTGGCCAGCCAGGGATCCCTCGACGCTGTCGGCGACATCGTGGACACCGATCAGGTGATCGCGTACTCGTCTCTTGTCAGTGAGTCCTCGCTTGCGACGGTCCGCAGCTACGTCGAACATGTTGGGCGCAAGAAAGCAACGGAGAACGGACCAGCACCGGAAGGGAGATGAGGCTGTGGCCCAACGCGAGTGCTGCACGGTGCGACCGGCTGGTGCGCCCAGACCGCCCATAGCACCAAATCCCCGACACCCAAGCCAAGGAGAAGCCATCGTGCACAGGCTCGTGATCCCCGCCGTGGCGCTCGTGGTCGGCCTCGCCGCTGGCGGCGCGGCAGTCGGCGTGGCCACGTCCTCGCACTCCCAGGCCACGCAGCGCAGCTCGTAGTCCCGAACTGCGTCGGGTTCGGGGGGCGTGTGTTGGCCGCTGGGCGGGTGTGTCAGGTCAGGCGGCGGGGGTAAAGGGGCTCTACGCGGCCAAGCGGGGGGAGCGGCCCCGCATTCGTGCGGTAGGTGGAGCTTGCCATGACACTCCACAGTGCAACAACAACCGCAGTCGGTAGTTCTTGAACGAGCGGAAGCCATGTCCG
>JAABUZ0100001708.1_pt1 | contig 40307 bp, 33 predicted proteins | sample 5562091 | NCBI WGS metagenome assembly JAABUZ01 (sample SAMN12813069, study PRJNA571459) | rock metagenome | isolation source: Antarctica rocks | place: Antarctica: Victoria Land, Linnaeus Terrace sud | collected 2015-12-21
GGGATCACGTCCCGCAACCGAGCGGTGGCGGGACTGGTGAACCGGGCAAATTGGCGGATACGCGACTGAGCGCAGCGAGTGGGGAAGGGGCAGACTACCCCCTCACTTACTGCGCATGTTATCTAGTGTCTACGCCTGTTTACTGCTGTCAAACGATACGATCTTCACTAATTCAGTTTTCTCTTCCGTCGCCGGGCTTGAGAAAATCCGGCTGCGCCCAGGCGGGATTTGGGTAGGTATAGAAGCCTCGTCCGGTCTTCATACCGAGGTCGCCGCGTGTAACACGGTCAGTGAGGATTTTCGGCGGCACGTCGGACGGATCGTTGCTCTCGGAGGCGTAGTGCTCCTCGATGTCCTTGACAACATCGAGACCGATCTCATCCATCTTTCCGAACGGCCCCACCTCCGTGTGGTACATCGTCATCCAGGCGCGGTCCACATCCTCGAATGAGGCGACGCCGCTGTCCACGACCTTCAGCGTCTCCTTCTTGATCGCGCGCCAGACGCGATTGAAGATGAAGCCAGTACTCTCCTTCTGAACGTAGAGTGGCAGGAGATCAATCGTCCGCGCGTAGGCGGTCAGCGCGTCAACCGTCTCCGTGTTCGTGTGCGTGCCACGGCCGATTTCGACCATCGGTATCTCCCAGACAGGATTATAGAAGTGCAGGTTCGCGACCTTGTCGGCGCGGGCCGTCGCGTCTTCGAGATAACTGACGCGGATAGAGGAACTATTCGTCGCGATGATCGCGCTCTCGCGGCACAGTTCGTCTAATTGACTGAATAAAACGCGCTTCATCTCGACACGTTCCGGGATCGCCTCGATCACGAGATCCGCATCGCGCACCGCATGCGCCAGATCGTTGGCGTAATGGAGACGCCCTTCGATAGCGCTTATCTCGATCCGTGCGAGCGTCCCTTGCGCGAGCCAGTCACGCAGGATGTCGTGAATTGCTGCGCGCGCCCGGTCGAGGGCGGCGGGGTCGCTGTCAGAGAGGGTAACGGGGATGCCGTGCTGCGCGGTTCGCAGGGCGATCATCCGCCCCATCGTTCCCGTGCCGATCACCGCGACGCGTTCGATCTGTGTCATACTGCTATCCTCTCATCCTTTCATCCTTTCGCGGGGCCAGACGATATGCTTGGTGGATTCTCCTCCAAACTGGCTGCGACGCCAAGTGACGCCGATCACTCCGGTAACACAATCAATCCCCCTTCGCGTGCGACGACCCCGAAGTGGCGCAGGTCGAGCGTCAATACCCGTCCGCCGTGACGTTTCGCACAAGCGATCATGGCGGCATCGGCAAAGCCGAGTGGAAGATCAGCGTAGCGACGCGCGAGCGCACGAATGCGCGGCACATCATGTTCTCCACAGTCAATGCTCTACGCGCCGCGTCCGCAATTAGAAAGAAAAACGTCAAGAACACGGAGACCGTATCGCGTTTCCACTATGTACGCCAATTCGCTCAACATTCCCGCCGGAATGCGATACGGCCCGACGTCGTGCTGTCGTGTGGTAGGTACCTGAATGTGGGAGCGATCATCCGCGTTTGAGGATGGTGAGGAGCGCAGATCTATCGAGGGTAATCATTCATGCCGGAAGTTCGCACGATACCACTCCTCGGCATCGGTGCCGTTGAGATCAGGATCGTTCGCAATGCCGATGGAGCGGGGCATCGGGCGGTCCGCGTGCTCTTGCACGAATGTTTGTAGCGCATCACGCATCATTATCCGCCTGTGGGCAAACCCCATTCGCCGGGCAAGCTCGCGGATCACAAGTGCAGTTCCGTTGGGAGGTAGAGGGTCGTCGTATCCATGTGCGTCACTCTACCATCTCTCGCGTATGGCGACAATCTTTTCGTTCAGGCGTCGCATGAAGTGCTTGCGATTGTGATGCGCACTTGCTATGGTAGAAAAGGCTCGGGCAAGTTGCTTGTATTATTATCAATGAGTACCGGATTGTCAGACGAGAGAAGGAGCGGACGTTGTCGGCACAGGTCTCGCGCTCTGGTCGCGCTTGCGCCCCGCGTTGGTGGGCAGTTGTGCTTCTCCTCATTGCTGCTCTGCCGTTCGCGAGCATCCATACGGGTGCCACGGGGCCGATCATGACCGCGACGACCGTAGCCACGTTGATTGCCGACATCAATGTCGCCAATACCAACCCAATGCAGGGGCCGTACACGATTAACCTGGTCTCTAATGGTCTCTACAGCCTCGTTGCTGAAGCGGTGACAGGCAGCGGAACCGGTCTGCCCGCCATCGTGTCCGGGGTGGACCTGACCATCGTGGGGACCGGCGCAACGATTCAGCGGAGCACGGCGAGTGGGACGCCGAACTTCCGCATCTTCTTCATCAATAATGGCGCGACACTGCGGCTGAACACGCTCGCAGTGCGGAATGGATCATTCGTCGGCGTGGCGGGCGTGTATGTCGGGCCGGGATTTCCCGGTGGATTCGGCGGAAATGCCTTCGGCGGCGCGATTTTCAATAGCGGGACGTTGATCGTCTCAGACAGCACATTCGCGAACAATCACGCGGTCGGCGGTGCGGGAGGGGATGGCGGTAACGGCTCCAACAATAGTGGATTACCAGGCGGCGCGGGCGGCGCGGGCGGCGATGCAGGCAGTGCCAGCGGTGGCGCGATCAGCAATCTCGGCACGTTGATCGCCACTGGGAGCACCTTCTCCGATAACGCTGCGCTTGGTGGCATCGGTGGAAATGGCGGCAACGGCGGGAACGGTATGGGGAGTCCCGGTGGCCCCGGAGGCAGTGCGGGTAAGGGCAGCGATGCGACGGGTGGTGCGCTGAATACTGGTGGAATGATGACCGTGACGAACAGCACGTTCGCTGGCAACACCGCGACGGGTGGAGCGGGCGGCAATGGCGGGAATCCCGGTATGGGTACGGGCGATAGCATACGTGGCCTCGGCGCAAGTGGCGGCATGGGCAAGGGTGGCGCGATTGCCGACATCGCCGGTGACCCGTTGACCGTAACGAATAGTACGATTACCACGAACACCGCGACGGGCGGCACGAGCGGCACAGGTTCTAATGGGATGGGTGCATCCGCCACCGGTTCGGGTGGTGGGATTCGTACTACCGGTGGGGGTGTGACTGTTCGTAACACCCTTCTGGCGGCAAACACCGCGATCAGCGACGGCAACTGTGGTAATTTTGTCACGGACGGCGGATACAATCTCGAATTCAGCCCGACCACGACGTGCAACTTCCTGGACCACGCACAATCAGGCGATCCGCTACTCGGCGTACTCGCCAATCATGGTGGCCCGACGCAGACAATCCTGCTTGGTACAGGCAGCGCGGCAATCAATAACGGCAGATCAATGGCCTGTGCCGGAACGACGGGCGGTGTAGATCAACGCGGGCTGCCGCGCCCGGCGGGGCAATGCAGCATCGGCGCGTTTGAGCCGCAAGCGCCGCCAACCCTCACAGCGATGAGCCTGACTTCCGGGCCCATCGCGGGCGGGTCGAGCGTCACACTGATCGGCACAGCGTTCCTGCCCGGTGCGACCGTTACCTTCGGCGTGAAGTCGGCAATCACCGTCACGGTCGTCAATCCGACGACGATCACGGTCACGACGCCCGCACAGATCGCGGGAATCGTAAGTGTCGCGGTGACGAACCCGGATTTGCAGACGACACCCGCGATGCCTTATACCTATGGAACAGTCTCCACGTCTCCCGCCGCGCGGCCGAGCGGTGTGTCCCTCGGGGGATCACCCCGCCCCCTCCCTGGTGCGAGGCAACCGCCCAGTGCATCATCCGGCGGGCCACCGAGTCCATTGCCGCCGTCCCGCTAACCCCCTGGGCTGCTCAGTATCGCGGGTTGGATTTGGGGATGGAATAACCGGCGGAAGTCTCAGCCGTCAATTACGTTTTGCGGCTCTGTCGCGTCAACGCATCCCGCGCGGTGCGGACGATGCGGAGGGCATCATCGGCGCTACTCGCCAATGCGGTGAGATGGCCCATTTTGCGGCCGGAGCGGGGCGTTGCCTTGCCGTAGAGATGGAGTTTAACGGACGGGAAGGCGCATGCCGCCGCCCAATCTGGTTCGCCTCCCTGCCAGAGATCGCCAAGCAGATTCGCCATGGCGGCGGGGCGTAATTGCTGCGTCGTGCCGAGTGGCAGCCCGCAAACGGCGCGCAGTTGCTGCTCGAATTGGCTCGTCGCGCAGGCGTCCACAGTGAAGTGGCCGGAGTTGTGCGGGCGGGGCGCGATCTCGTTGACGAGGAGCGCGCCGGTATCTGTCAGAAAGAACTCGACGCACGCCACGCCAACGACGCCAAGCGCGTCCAAAACACCACGCGTGATTGCGATGGCATTGCGTGCCGTTTCCGCTAGTATGGCAGCAGGCGCGACGGTCGTGTCGAGGATGTGGTTCGTATGGGTGTTCTCGACGACGCCGAAATGTGCGAACGATCCATCGAGTCCCCGTGCCGCGACGACCGAAACTTCCCGCTCGAACGTCACAAACGTTTCGAGGATCGCCGTGCGACCGGCGAAGGGCGCGAACGCCGCGTCCGCGTCCTCCGCCGTGCCGATCTTCGTCTGACCTTTGCCATCGTAGCCGAAATCGGCGGTCTTGAGGATAGCGGGATAGCCGAATGCCGCCAGCCCTGCACGCAGATCATCCCGCGTCGCGACCGGACAAAAGGGCGTCACGGGAAAGCCCGCACCGCGCAGAAAGGTCTTTTCCCGGATGCGGTGCTGCGTCGTGTGGAGCGCCGCGCCACTCGGTCGGACAGGAACGATTGCCGCGATCGCCTCGACGGTCGTGGCCGGGACATTCTCGAACTCCAGCGTTACGATATCCACATCCGTTGCGAAGAGACGGACAGCATCGAGATCGTCGTACGCGGCGGTGATCTCGCGATCCGCAACCTGCCCGGTCGGTGTCGCGCGCTCCGGCGAGAAGGTATGGACGCGATAGCCCATCCGGCGGGCGGCGAGGGCGAGCATCCGCCCCAATTGCCCACTGCCAAGGACGCCGACTGTCGCGCCGGGCAAAATCGGCGCGCTCATGGCAGCGTCGCTGCCCGCACCCGCGCCGCCTGCGCCGCGCGGAATGCCCGCAATTGCTCGCGTAATTCCGGCCGTGTCGTGGCAAGGATAGCGATAGCGAGCAAGGCGGCGTTGATCGCCCCCGCGCGGCCAATCGCCAGTGTCCCGACCGGTACGCCGCCCGGCATCTGGACGATTGAGAGCAACGAATCTATCCCTTTGAGGGCGTGGCTCTCGACTGGTACACCAAGCACCGGCACGAGTGTTTGTGCTGCGACCATCCCCGGCAGATGCGCCGCGCCGCCCGCCCCCGCGATGATCACCGCGATGCCGCGTTCCTCCGCGCCCGCCGCATATTCTGCCATCAGGTCCGGCGTCCGGTGCGCCGAGACGACGCGGCATTCGTGCGGCACGCCGAACTCCGTCAGCGTCTCGTCCGCGTGGCGCATTGTCTCCCAGTCCGACGTGCTGCCCATAATTACAGAGACGAGTGCTGAGTGGGTCTTTCCCCCTCCCGTGTCGGGTGGAGGTTGGGGGGTGGGCTGGTCCATCGTTTATTTCTCCCCACGGTAGGCGGCGCGGTGCAGGCGATCCCAGACGGCGAGCCATGCGCCATCGTCCGGCACATCTTCGACAAGGATACGATCATATCCGCCCGCGTCCAATGCCCGCAGCGTCGCGTACAGGACATGCGCATAGGTGGTCGCATCAGCGGAGGCGATATACCAGGCGATGCCGGAGAGCGTTGATAGCGCTTTTCGCCGTGCGAGGACCGCGACGTGTGATCCTCGTGCGGTGCATTGGGTGGCACGTTCTTCGAGATCGTCCGGTGCGATCACATCGAGGGGCGTGCGCGGTGCATAGTGACTCGGCAGCGTGCCCGACGCGCGCGGGGAAGCGGCATGCGGCGCATCCAGCGCTTCACCAAGCGCTGCCGTGAGTTGCGCGGGGGTGATGCCGCCGGGCCGAAGCAACACGGGGCGATCACCGGAGAGATCCACGATCGTGGACTCGACGCCGACATCGGTCGGGCCACCATCGAGGATCAGGTCTACCGTGTCGCCAAGTTCGGTGCGGACGTGGTTGGCATGCGTCGGGCTGAGGCGGCCAAAGCGGTTCGCGGAGGGCGCGACGATGCCATCACCGAACGCTTCCAGGAGCGCCTGCGCGACCGGATGACGCGGTACCCGAATCGCGACGGTCTCCTGCCCGCCGGTGACGAGATCGAGTACATGCGCGGCGCGTGGCAGCACGAGGGTCAGCGGGCCAGGCCAGAATGCGGCTGCCAGCATGACGGCGGTAGATGGCACGCAGCTCACCCACTGGGGCATCGCGTCCGCGCTGGCGAGATGGACAATTACCGGATGATCGATGGGCCTTCCCTTGGCGGCAAAGAGGCGGCGGATCGCCTCGGGATTGCGCGCGTCCGCTCCAAGGCCGTATACCGTCTCGGTCGGGAAGGCGACTAATCTCCCAGCGCGGAGGATTGCGGCTGCTTGCTGGATGTCGTCGTGCGAAACCAACCTAACCCCCTGGCCCCCTTCCGTCCCTCGGCGTGGGAAGGGGGTGACTCATCGCAGTGCCGTAGCCTTCCACCTTACGCCCCGATTTCTCTGGGGCTCGCTCCCCCTTCCTCGCGGGAAAGGGGGCCGGGGGGTTAGGTCGGCAGTATACAATGCGGCATGAGACGAAAGTGGATAGAACGAAGGGAAGCAGACCGTGAATACTCAGCCCTCATCCCGCCCAAAGGGCACCCGGAGTCCCCAGTCCTATGTACTTGCGCTCGATCAGGGGACAACGAGTTCGCGCGCGATCCTCTTCGATCACGATGGGCACGTCGTCGCGGCGCGGCAGCGGGAGGTTCCGCAGATTTTCCCGCAGCCCGGCTGGGTGGAGCACGACCCGGAGATGATCTGGGAGACGCAGCGAAGTGTCGCACTGGACGTGTTCGCGGCTCAGGGTGTCACGGCGGCAGACATTGCCGCTATCGGTATCACGAATCAGCGCGAGACGACCATCGTCTGGGACCGGGCAACGGGCCGACCGATTGCCAATGCAATTGTCTGGCAGGACCGGCGCACGGCGGGCTACTGCGACGAACTAAAAGCGGCAGGATGGGAAGATCGCATCCGTGCGAAAACAGGTCTCGTCATTGACCCCTACTTCTCAGGCACGAAGGTGCGCTGGCTGCTCGATACTATCTCCGGCGCGCGGGAGCAGGCGGAGCGCGGCGATCTTGTCTTTGGCACAATTGATACCTTCCTGATCTGGCGGCTGACGAGTGGTAGGCAGCATGTCACGGATGTCACGAACGCCGCACGTACGATGCTTTTCAATATTCATACCGGCGCGTGGGACGATGAATTGCTCGCCGCGCTGCATATCCCGCGCGCCATGCTTCCGGACGTGTTACCTTCCAGTGGCCTGTTCGGCGAGACGGACGCTGCCCTTTTCGGTCAGCCGATCCCGATTACCGGTGTCGCGGGCGACCAGCAGGCTGCCACCTTCGGCCAGGCGTGCTACATTCCCGGCATGGCGAAAAATACCTACGGCACCGGCTGCTTCATGCTCATGAACACCGGCACGGAAGCGAAAGAGTCCAAAAACGGTCTGCTCACAACGGTCGCATGGGGATTACCTCACCCCCCAACCCCCTCTCCATCGCAAGCGATAGGAGAGGGGGAGTACGTAGGGGCGGTCGCGCCGGAGTTACAACCGCCCGCCCCCGTCTTAACCTATGCTTTGGAAGGCGCGATCTTCGTGACGGGCGCGGCGGTGCAGTGGCTGCGGGATGGGCTGAAGATCATCAAGAGCGCAGCGGAGACGACGGCGCTGGCGGCGTCAGTGCCGGATACGGGAGGTGTCTACCTTGTTCCCGCCTTCGCGGGGCTGGGCGCGCCGTATTGGGATCCATACGTGCGGGGCGCGATTGTTGGCCTGACGCGGGGCAGCGGGCGGGCCGAGATCATCCGGGCGACGCTTGAAGCGGTCGCCTATCAGACGCGCGACGTGCTCGACCTAATGCAACGCGAGAGTGGTATTGCTGTTAGGCAACTGCGCGTGGATGGCGGTATGGTACGCAACGACTTCCTCATGCAATTCCAGGCGGATATGCTCGGCGTGCCTGTGCAGCGTCCGCAAGTGACGGAGACAACGGCGCTCGGTGCGGCCTACCTGGCGGGGCTGGCAGTCAGTTACTGGCGGGATCAAGACGAGATCGCCGCTAACTGGGCCGTGGACCGCACGTACGAACCCCGGATGCCTGACGAGGAACGCGCACGATTGTATGAAGGCTGGCAAGTAGCGGTGCGGAAAGCGCGGGCATAGCCGCGATTTGGCTGTTCGCGATGAAACGATGATTCGGGTAGCCAAACGTGAGTTTAAGGAGGCATTGGATGGAACAGGATACCGGTGCGTTGGAAGTAACGCCGGAGAATTTCGGCGATCTGTTTGTTGAATCGGCCCGACAGGCTGTGGCAATCGCGCGACGGGATGCACCGGAACTCCGCAAGTGGATACGAAAGCAAGAATCGGTCGTGATCTCGCTTCCTGGTCTGTCACACGAGGAGCGCCAATAATTCCTCACCATACGCATCGGCGGTTTTGTCGCCGATGCCCTTAACACGGCGGAGGGCAGCCGATGATGCCGGGCGCATGACGGCGAGCGCTTCGAGCGTCGCATTGGGAAGAATGCAGTAGGCGGGCAAGCCCGCGTCGCGCGCCTTATCCGTGCGCCATGCCTTTAGTTCGGCGAGCACGTCGGGGTCCGCCTCGTTCATCTCGTCTGGATCGGGCATCTGGCGTGACCATTCCGGTAGCAAATCCGGGTCATCAATCGCCCGGCGACCGCGCGGGGTGAGGGTGAGGACCGGGAAATCGCCGACCGCCTCCCGCCCGATCAAGCCGTCCACAATCAACTGCTCGATCACGTCTTCGAGGTCCTTGATTGTGAGATGCTGGAGCGCGCCGAACTCGGTGCAGCGTTCCTCGCCGAAGGGGCTGCTCGTCGCGCCAGTCAGCATACGCGCCACCTTGCGCCGCCCCATCGGGAAGGGAAGGGCGACCAGACCCATCAGGATACGTAGCGTATCCGGGCGGTCGTCATCGGTGTGGATTGGGACGGGGCGACGGGCGCGGGACGGCGCGACTGCCCGCTGTCGTTCCTCTGGCACGCAGACATCACAGGCCGTACCGCAGCGGGCCATCCGCTGGCCGAAATGGGCGGCGATGGCGCGGTGGCGGCAGATCGCCCCCTTCGCGTAGGCGGCCATCGCCTCGATCCGCTGATCCTGCCGCAATTGGTAATCCGCGAGTAGCGTGTCTATCCGCTCGCTGACATTCGGTGGCGCGGGAAGGAATTCGATCAGCGGGTCGCGCCCCGTGCCGGTGTAGCGAACGAGATTGGCATCCGCCCATGCGAGAAGAGAGGATTCGAGCGCGGATGGCTCCATATCAAGCGTGCCCGCGAGGTCAATCAGGTTGACATCGGCGGTCTGTCCGAGCCGCAAACCGCTCTCCTGCGCGAACCAGCGCATCTCCGGATCGCTGTCGCTCCGCAGGGTGACCGTCGCACCGCGCGGCAGGTCGAAGTGGCGGCGGATCAGGCCGACGCGTTCGAGCATGCTGACACCGACGCGCACAAACGTCTCATCGGCGCGATCTGCCATGCGCTGGAGCGTTTCAAGTGAGACGATCCCGTACTGGCCGGAGACCATCGTCCGCAGCGTCCGGTACAACTGACGCAGATCATCTTTGCCGATCGCTTCCTGCTTCAGCCAGGTGCTCAATTGCGCTTTGTCGGCGGCGGCATAGAGGAGGATGCAGCGCGCAGGTTGGCCGTCCCGCCCGGCGCGGCCCGCCTCCTGATAATACGCCTCGACACTCTGCGGCAGGTTATAGTGGATGATCGCGCGCACATCTGCCTTATCCACGCCCATACCGAAGGCGACGGTGGCGACGAGGACGCGCGTCTCGCCGCGCATGAACCGCTCCTGCACCCCGGCGCGGTCGGGCACCTGCGCGTGGTAGTGCTCCGTCTTGACGACGCCGCGTCGGAGTCGCCCGGCCAGTTCCTCGCAGGCGTCGCGAGAACGGGCATAGACGATAATTGGTCCGGCGATCTCGCGACACAGGGCAACGACTGCCGCTAATTTCTCCTCCCGGTTTCCGGCACGACGTACCGAAAAATGGAGGTTTGGGCGGAAGACGGAGGCCGTCACCTGCGTCATCGGGCCGAGCCGCTCCTGAATCTCTGCCTGCGTCTCCGCCGACGCGGTCGCGGTGAGGGCGAGGACAGGAACATCGCCGAGATCGTCCAGCGCGGCGCGAATGAAGAGGTAATCGGGCCGGAAACTGAGGCCCCACATGCTAACGCAGTGCGCCTCGTCCACGACGAAGAGCGAGACCCCAGCGCACTTCAGGGCGTGCAGGAAGGGGCGTTGCCGTAGCCGCTCGGGTGCGATGTAAACAAGTTTGTAGTCGCCTGCCGCGATGCCGCGCATGCGCTCGCGTACCTCCGTCATGGTCATACTGCTGTTGATCGCCGTCGCGTGGCTGCGCAGCGCATTCGGCAGTCCGTCAATCTGGTCCTTCATCAGCGCAATCAGCGGGCTGACAACGAGCGTCGCTTTGGGGAGCAGCATCGCGGGCAGTTGGTAGGTAAGTGACTTGCCCGCGCCCGTCGGCATGATGGCGAGCGTGCTTCGTCCAGCGAGGACATTGCCGATCACCTGCACCTGATTTGGGCGGAAATCGCGCAGACCGAACTCCTGGTCGAGAAGTGTGTAGGCTTCGGGTGGGAGGGAAACCTCACCCCCCGACCCCCTCTCCATTCCCTCGGAATGGAGAGGGGGAGCGAGAGGGGATGCGTCGGAATCTTCGTCTTCTGTGGGGCCGAATTCGGCTTCGAGGGCGGTGCGTTCTTCGGCTTCGCGGCGGGCAATCTGGTCATCGAGGGAGCGGACAGCCGCATCGTCGTCCAGATCGCGGCAAGCATCGCGCAGGAGGCAAAGTTCCTCGACGGTCGGGCGGCGTTCGGCATTGCGGACGAGCAGCGTCTCGATTTGCCCGCGCGCAGCGGCGGCATCACCGGTTTCGAGGGCAAGTTCGGCCAGCCGCCGCAGCGGCGCGGCGCTATCGGGTGCCAGTTCGGCGACACGTCCGTAAGCATCCGCCGCCTCATCCTGTTTCCCGGTAGCGCGACAAACATCGCCGTAGCGGAGCCAGGCGGAAACGTCCGATTCGGTTTCCATTTCTTCATCGGGTTCGGGAGCGAGAGCACGAAGCGAGGCGTGGTCGCCCGCTGCCTTCAGCGCGTGTAGGCGGATCAGCCAGCGTGTCTGCGTCCGAGGTCGCTCGCTGTCCAGCGCGTCGAGCATCATCAGCGCCTCGTCTGCCTGCCCGATCACGACGAGCGTCCGCGCCCGCACCTCGCGCAACGTCACGCTCTCCGGCTGCTCATTGAGCCACCGATCTATATATCCCAACAGCACTGTCTGGTGATCCCAGCGGTCGAGCCAGGTGATGAGGCGCGTGCGGCGGTCGCCCCGCAGGAGGTCGAGGCTGGTGGTCGGCAGGTTGAGCAGGACGGAATCGGACAACAGTTTTCCCCACATCTGTAGCAATCCACGCGTTGTCTCGCGCGATAATAGTATACCATTTTCTCCCGAGGTATCGGGCGATTTTTGGTGCGATGTTTGTGGACTGGCTATGTATTCCCATCGTGATTGACGAACGTAATGCTTGGCGACGCTGTATCATATCGGTGTACGATGCGGGCTGGGCAAGGCTCAGTCGTCATGGAGCGTGATGGTATGTAGATTGAGTCACCCCTCTCCTTTGCTGCCAAGCAAAGGAGAGGGGCCGGGGGTGAGGTTTCCCTATGCACGCACTTTCGGGCGAGACACGAGCGGAACATTTACGGCGGATGGCGGCGGAGCGGGTGGATGTCTGCGTGATCGGCGGTGGCATCACGGGTGCGGGCGTCGCGCTGGAGGCGGCCTCACGCGGGGCGTCCGTCGCGCTGATCGAGCGTGGGGACTTCGCGAGTGGCACGAGTAGTTGGTCCACGAAACTGGTGCATGGCGGCATTCGCTATTTACCGCAGGGGCACGTCGCGCTCGTTCGGGAGGCATTGCACGAGCGCGCGACGCTGTTGAAGATCGCGCCGCATCTCGTCTGGCCGCTCGCCTTTGTCCTACCGATCTACGCGACGACGCGTCGCCCGATTGGCGTGCCGGTTTCACTGCCGCGCGGTATCGGTGTCGGGTTAGCGATGGAGATTGGCCTGACCGCCTATGATGTGCTCGCAGGCAAGGAAAATATCGCCCGCCATCGCCATATCCCAGCAGATGAGGCGGTGCGGGATGTGCCGGGCCTGAGGACCGATGGCCTAAAGAGCGCTTTTGTCTTCAGCGATGCGGGTACGAACGACACGAAACTCGTCGCGACGATCATTCGCACCGCTGTCGAGCAGGGTGCGCTCGTTGCGAATTACACCGAAGCGACCGGATTCGTGCAAGAACATGGCCGGATCGCGGGCGTCGAGGTGCGAGACACGATCACGGGCGCGGCCCTCACGATTGCCGCACGACATGTCGTCAACGCAACGGGCGTCTGGGCGGAGCACGTCGAATCGCTCGGCACGCGCGATCCGCAGGTGCAGGTGCTCCCCGCGAAGGGTATTCACCTCGTCGTGGATGCCGCAAAGGTCGGCATGACGAACGATGCTGTCGTGTTGCCGGAGACGGAGGACGGACGGCTGATCTTTATCGTGCCGTGGCAGGGACGCGCGATAATCGGCACGACGGACACGCCCGGCGGCGACATCGAGCATCCTCGCGCCGACGCGGATGAGATCGCCTTTGTCCTCCGCACGGCGAACGGCTCGATCCGGGCGCAACTGACCGAGGCGGACATCATTAGCACGTATGCGGGGTATCGCCCGCTCGTCCGGGCGCGGGACGGCGCAAAATCCGCCGCGCTCGCCCGCACGCACGCGGTGATTCCCTCCCCGAACGGCCTTGTCACGATCGTCGGCGGCAAACTGACGACCTATCGTCGCATGGCGCAGGACACCCTCGATACGCTGGAACTGCATGGCCTCAACATCCGCCCCTCCGTCACCGATCACCTACCGCTCGCCGGGGCGGACGGCTACGGCCACTGGAAGCGGACGCTGCCTGCTGAGGCTGCGAAGCGCGGGTTGGATGCCGATGTAGCGGCGCATCTCCTCCAATCGTACGGCTCGGACGCACCGCTCATTTTGGCGATGATTGACAACGACGCGCTCCTCGCTGCCCGGATGGCGCCCGATCTGCCGGTACTTTTCGCGGAAGCGCTCTTCGCCGCGCGCTACGAGATGGCGATGACCGTTGATGATGTGCTCGCCCGCCGGACCCGCCTCTCGCTCATTGATCGCGCGCACGGATTTACTGCTGCGCCGGACGTGGCGGCAATCCTCGGTGATGCGCTCAGCTGGGATGACACGGAACGCGCCCGGCAGGTCGCCGCGTACCGCACCACAGTCGCAGACCTCCACATGCCATCCGCCGCGCCAGAACATGCGACGATTACTGCAGCGACGCATAAGGGCGAATTGCAAAATTGCTGAGCCGCTCAATGCCCACTCCTGCCTCTCCGCCCGCAAGCGGAGGAGGGGAACTCGCTTCACTTGAGAAACCATTTTGCTGTCATGTCAGCCCTCTCCCGCTCGACAGGGGAATTTGGCTAGGGGTGAGCCTGTGCCGCTCTGCCTCTCTACCGTTCATGATGTCGCGCGAATCTTGCAGATGCATGAGGAGACCGCCCGCCTCCTGCTGCGTTCCGGGCGGCTGAAAGGGATCAAACTCGGCCCGCATGCGACGTTGCCCGGCCGGTTCGAGTGGCGGATTACCGATCAGGCGCTCCGCCGGTTTCTCGACGAAGGAGCTGAACCGGCGGCAACGGGCGAACGTCCCGGCGATGCAGCATACCGATACCGCGTCTGATGAAAACGCTGCCCTGATACGCCATGTCGTGTGCAAGTATTCTTTACCGTGCGAATGATGTTGTGGCGATGCGCCACACACGGTATCATTCCCTCCAAGCGAGGTGTTCGGTGCGGAACACAACCGAACAATGGCATCATCCATGCGCGATACTGAGACAGTCGCGGTGGTGCGACGAGAAAGAAGGAACGGTCCATGCATATGACGATTTCACGGCGGACGATCCTCGCGGGGACGGCTGCGAGTACGGCGGCGGTACTCCTCGCGGCCTGCGGCAGCAGTAAGGCGACCGACACGCCAAAACCAGCCGGTACGACCGGAGCGGCGACCAAGCCCGCCGGTAGCGCGGTCTCCGCCACGACTGCTCCTGCCGCGACGACGAGCACGACCGCTGGAGGGTCCGCCATTGCAGGCACTACAACAGCGAGCAGTTCCGCCGTCGCCTCCACCGGCACAGGCACGCTGAAGCCGAAGGCGGCTGCAGACGCCTTCAAGGGAAAGACCCTCGGTTACTTCCAGAAGGTCCAGTACTATAAGGCCGTGCAGGATGGTATTGGCAACAATATCAAGGATTATGGGAAGTCCGTCGGCGCAAGTGTTGATCTGTCCATTGCAAGCCCCGATAACGGCCCGAACGTGCAAAAAGTGCAGGCGGGTGTCCAGAACGGGAGTCCATTCGATTTCGCGGACGATATCCAGGTCAGCCCGCAGCAACTGATTACCCTCGGTCTGCTCACGGATGTTACTGACGTTACGAAGCAATTGACCGATGCCTACGGCACGCTGATGCCGATCATCGCGCCTGGCCTTCAGAAGGATGGCAAATTCTGGGCGATCCCGTATTTCACGAGTTCGGATGCATGGTTCGTACGTAAGGATTGGTGTGCGGCAAAGGGAATTGACCCCGCGACGCTCGACACCTATGAGAAGTGCCGCGATGCCGCGCTAGCGATCTCCGATCCGTCCAAAAACCAATTCGGCTGGGGCTTCTCGCCGTATGCAGTCGGGGACGGCCCGCAACTCATCTCGCACGTCGTCAACTCGTATGGTGGCTCGATCCAGGATAAGACTGGCACGAAGGTCGTTTTCAACTCTCCCGAGACGGTTGCGGGAATCACCTTTTTGGCGGACATCTACACGAACCCGAAGTACAAGAACATGTTGCCGACCGGGTTTGAGTCGTGGGATGGTTCCGGCAACAATATGGCGTGGCTGAATGGCACGATCGGGATGACCGCTAACGCTTTCACACTCTACGCGAAATCCAAGGATGATAAGAACCCGGTCTTCGATAAGACCTTTGTCCTCCAGCGGCCGAAGGGGCCGGGTGTGAAGGTCGCGCTGCGTGGCGGCCAATTGGGTTATTTCTACATCCCGAAGGGCGCGAAGAACGCCGATCTCGCGATGGAGACCGCCAAGTACATGATGCAACCCGATCAGTGGTTCGCTCTCGCGAAGCAGGCGGGCGGCCTGATTCTGCCCGCGTACGAGTCGCAGTGGAAGAATGACTTCTGGAAGAGTGATCCGAACTTTGCCCAATTGGAGGGGCAGGTGCGGGATCCGTCCGGCTACAACCAGCAATATTATCCCGGCCCCGTGACCCCCGGCGTTGATGGTGTGTTCGCCAATAAGGTGCTCGAAGACATGATGGCCGCCATCATCCAAAAGGGCCAGAAGGTCGTGGACGCCGTCAAGGCCGCGGACGACCAGATGCGGAAGATCTACGAGCAGTTCGGCCTAAAGCAATAACCGAGTACTGAGTAATGAGTGCTGAGTGCTGAGTGGTTTGGTTCTCAGCACTCAGCACCCAGCACTTTTGAGGAGCGGAGCGACGGTATGGCGGTAACCCTTCCCGAACGGCTGAAAGTGCATGATATGATTATCGTGGACGCGGATGTCCATGTGAGCGATACACCCGGCGGCCTTGCGCCATACTGCGATATGCCGTGGCGTAAGTCACTCGAAGCGCTCGATCAAGGGCCGCAACGCTACCTCGACATCCCCGGCTTCGCCCCCTCCTTCAAACTCGACCCGCCGATTCCCGGTGGCCATGCCGCCCGCTCCGTGCGCACGGCGGCGGAAATGCGCGAGTCACTCTCGGCGCTCTCGATTGATGTCGGCGTCCTCTTCCCGGACAACATGCTACTCTTCGCGCCGATCCCGCATATCGAATACGCGACTGCCCTCTCGCACGCATACAACCGCTGGCTGATGACGGAATGGTTACGCGACGAACCAGGGCTGTACGGTGCGCTCCTCGCCTGCCCGCAGAACCCGGAGGACTCGGCGCGGGAGATCGAGCAGTACGCGAAGGAAGACCGGATTGTCGCCGTGTATTTGCCAACGGCGGGCGTCAATCCCTTGTGGGGACACCGCAAGTACGACCCGATCATGGCGGCGGCGGAGGCGGCGAACTTGCCGGTGCTGCTGCACAGCGTAACGGTCATTTCCCCGGCCTTTCCGTGCGAACTGGACCAGTTCGAGAATCACTTCGCGCGTCAGGTGCTCTCACACTCGTTCGCAATGATGGCGAATCTCGTCAGCATCATGCATACCGGCGTGATGGCGCGCTATCCGAACCTGAAGGTTGCCTTCACGGAGGCGGGCGTGGGATGGGTGCCGTACTTCATGTGGCGGATGGATCGCTACCACGAGGAATATCGCCGGATGGTGCCCTTCCTGGAGAAGCGACCAAGCGAGTACATGAAGGACCGGATGTGGTTCGCGACACAGCCGTTGGAGGAGCCAGATAACCCGCAACACCTCGTGGACATGATCCGTATGTATGACGGCGAGAACCGCACGCTCTACGCCTCCGACTGGCCGCACCACGACTTCGACCATCCGAAATCCATCATGAACCTGCCGATGCCGTTGGAGATGAAGCGCAAGATCATGGGCGAGAACGCCCTCGAACTCTTTAGCAAGATTCCCGTCCCGGCGGGGAAGATTACGTAGGACTAAGGGCCGAGGACAAAGGACTAATGGGATCAGTCCCTTCTTCGTCCTCAGTCCTTAGACCTTACTCCTTCAGGAGCGCAGCGACGCGTGGCTTCCCATATCGTTGGGCCGGTAGCGGAGTTCCCCGAGAACACGCATCGGGTAGTGAAAATTCGCAATATCGAGATCGGCGTTTTCAATGTTAACGGCGCGTTTTATGCGCTGCCAAATGTCTGCCCGCATGCCTTCGGCCCACTCTGCGAAGGCACTGCTAATGGCACAATGGTCTGCAATGTGGCAACGGGCTGGAAACATGTCTGGGTGCGCGACGGAGAAATCCTTACCTGCCCATGGCATGGCTGGGAATTCGATATCCCCACCGGCCGCGCGCTCGCTCGCTCCACAGTCCGCATCCGCACCTATCCCGTCACCGTCGAGGACGATCAGGTCGTCGTTATCCTCTAAAGCAATGAGGATGAAGCCGTGAATCACTCATTGCTCGTTGCTCATCGTTCATTGCTTCCCCTTGACATGCACGTACGTTCTGAAGAACAATCACACGGCACACATGGTCCGATAACACTGGGTTCGATTTCGTGCCGCGATGTGTGCGGGTTGGTGAAGGGTACAAGGAGGAAGATCATGCACCGGTGGTATCAGAGACGGCTCCAATTCGGGGTCGCCATTTTTATGCTTGCGACGTTCTTGCTGTCGGCGTGCGGCACGAGTAGCGGTGACAAGACTGCTACGGCAGGCGGTGCAGCGAAGCCGACGACTGTCGCCAGTAGTGCGGCGGGTGGTGCCGCAACGACCGCGCCCACAACTGCCGCTGCCGCTGCCGCTGCGACGACTGCACCAACGGCAACGACCGCTGCGGCCGCATCCACGACGGCGAATGCGACTGCACGGCCCGCCAGCACGACGCCTGCCGGGAGCGTCGTCGCACCGGCGCCGAGTGGCACGAGCGCCGCCAGCAGCGCCGCTGCCCCGACGACCGCGCCGCCGCCTCCGAAGCCCGTTCCACAACCCGTGGCGAGTGGGCTCGGCAGCGAGGCAAAGCCGATCACAATGTACTTCGTGCCGTCCGAGCAGGTGGACAAACTGACTCTCAGCGGCAAGCAGGTCGCGGCCGACCTCGAAAAGCTCACCGGTTTGAAGTTCAAGACCGCTGTCCCGACCTCGTACGGTGCGGTGATCGAGTCCATGGGCAGCGGCGATGCCGATGTCGCATGGCTTGCCACCTTTGCCTATCTGATCGCGCATCAAAAATATGGCGTTAATGTCGGGCTAACGACGACGCGTAATGGCCTGGACACGTACAAGGGTGAGATTATCGCCCGCACCGATAGCGGCATTAATGACATCAAGGGGTGCAATGGTAAAACCGTCGCGTGGACCGATGCGGCGAGCACCTCCGGGTATGTTTTCCCGTCCGCGTTGTTCGCGTCACAGGGCGTCAAACCCGGCAAGGAACTCTTCGCCGGTGGACATCCGCAGGCCGTTCTCGCCGTCTATCAGGGTACGGCGGATTGCGCCGGAACCTTCTACAGCCCCAACAACCCGGACGGCTCGCCCGCCGACAGCCGCGCCGCGCAACTGAAGACGTACCCGGACATCCTCCAGAAGGTGAAGATCGTTGGCTTCACGCCGGACATCCCGAACGACACGATCAGCTTCCGCAAGGATTTCCCGAAGGAGTTGCAGGACCGGATCGTCAACGCGATGCTCTACTACGCCTCGACGCCGGAAAGCAAGCAGCCGCTCGCCGATGTCGGTAACATCACAGGCTTCGTGCGCTCCGACGATAGCCGGTATCAGGTCGTCCGCGACTCGCTGACCGCGCTCGGCAAGAAGCCGGAAGACTTCTTTAAGTAGAAAGGACTGAGGCCTAAGGACTGAGGACCACGTAGCGTCGTTCACTCTCAGTCCTCAGTCCTCAGTCCTTAGGCCACTGAGCAATGCTGGAAATCCGTAACCTGACGAAAATCTATCCGAACGGGACGGTCGCCCTCGACAATGTCAGCCTGACCGTGCGGGATGGCGAGTTCGTTGTTGTACTCGGCTTGTCAGGGTCGGGGAAGTCCACGCTGCTGCGCTGCATCAACCGGCTCGTCGAACCGACGAGTGGGACGATCCTGCTTGACGGCACGGATGTAACGGCGGCGAGCGAGGCGGAAATCCGGCGCATCCGCCGCTCGATCGGCATGATCTTCCAGCAATTCAACCTCGTGAAGCGCGGCACGGTGCTGATGAATGTCCTGAGCGGGCGGCTCGGCTACGTCACGACTATCGGGCCGCTCCTCTATCGCTTCCCGGCGGCGGATGTCCAGCGCGCGATGCACAATCTCGGACGTGTCGGCATTGCGGACCGCGCGCGTCAGCGGGCAGATACACTCTCCGGTGGTCAGCAGCAGCGCGTCGCTATTGCCCGTGCCCTGATGCAGGAGCCGACATTGATGCTTGCTGACGAGCCAGTCGCCAGCCTCGACCCCGCCACCTCGCACTCTGTCCTGCGGTATGTCGAAGAGATCAATCGCGACCAGGGGATCACCGTGCTCTGCTCGCTCCACTTCCTCTCGCTCGCCCGACGCTACGCGACGCGCATTATCGCCCTCAAAGCGGGTACACTCGTTTTCGACGGCCTGCCGACCGACATTGACGACGCCCGCTTCAAGGCGATCTACGGCGAGGACGCGATTCAGGTCGAAATCGCATAACGAAGTGCTGAGTGCTACGTGCTGGTATCTCTGACTCGGGGGATGTATGGCGACGGAGGAAGAAATCCGATTAGCGATGGAACTCGGAGTGGGTCCGCGAGAGGTGCCGGGTTCCACTCAACACTCAGCACTCAGCACTCAGCACTTGCCTCGCCAGGCGGTTGCCTTCCTGCTCGATTGGATCATCGCCGGGTACGCGGTCTATATCGGCCTATTTGTCCTCGACGCGTTGATTCACGCGCTCTGGCTGCCCTCGAAGATCGCCGCAAACCCGGCGCTGGACCTGCTTGCATACGCGTGGCGCCAGTCCGAAGGGGTGACGACCCTCGGTGGCGTAGTGCTGCCGAAGATCCTCTTCTTCCTGCTCGCGAGCCTGCCGATCCCGATCCTCCTCCATTTCACGAACGACACGCTCGGTCTGCGGTTGATGGGTCGGGCGCGCCCGGTTGTGCCGCTCGAAGGGCAGCCGTGGTACCGGACACTTTGGGTCTTTACAGCCGGCGTCCTCGGCATCGAAACCTTTATGGCGGGATGGTACATCAGCGAGATGGACCCGATCTTTATATTCCAGCGGTTTCCGCGTGGCTGGCGCATCTCGAAGCAACTGCTGACGCCGGACTGGGGGGTTTTCTGGCCATCGGTGCAGTTAATGTTGGAAAGCATCTTTCTTGCACTGATCGCGACAATTTTCTCGATCATCCTCGCGGTACCGCTCGCCTTTCTCGGTGCACGCAACCTGATGCGCGGATCGCGCGTGCGCATGGCGATCTACACGATCGTGCGCGGCTTCTTCAACATTTTCCGCTCGATTCAGGAACTCGTTTTTGCGATCATCTTCGTTACCGTTGTCGGGATCGGGCCGTTTGCGGGCATGCTCGCGCTCTTTGTCCATTCCGTCGCGTCGCTCGGCAAACTGTATTCCGAGCAGATCGAGAGCATTGATCCCGGACCGATGGAGGCAATTACCGCGACGGGCGCGACGCGGTTGCAAACGGTACTCTACGCAGTCGCGCCGCAAGTCGTGCCGCCCTTTCTCGCCTTCACGATTTACCGATGGGACATCAATGTCCGCACCTCAATTGTCGTCGGCTTTGTCGGTGGCGGCGGGATTGGTCTCGCACTCTTCCAGTATCAGCAACTGACGCAGTGGCACCGCGTCGGCACGGTTGCCTTTCTCACGATTATCGTCGTCTGGGCACTCGACGCCCTCAGCGCCCGTGTCCGTGAGAAACTGATCTGACCTAAACTCCCCAGCCCCTTCCGTTCCTCGGTGTGGGAAGGGGTGACTCATCGTATTGCCGTGGCCTTCCCCTAAACGCTGCGATCTCTTGGATGCTCACTCCCATTCTTACGCCGAGGGGACGGAAGGGATCAGGGGGTAGGCACATCTGGTATTCTCACCGCTATGAGATTGTGTCGTCTGTTCCTCAGTGTATTGCTCGCATTGGTCGCGCTGCTCGCGTTCGTGGCGCCGGTGGCGGCGTGGCCGACCGCACCGTATCCACATTTGGCGCTATCGGCGTCTCCGCCGACGATCACGGCGCGCGGCGCGCTCGTGCAGGAGAACACGAGCGACCTGCGGCTCTACCAGAAAGAACAGGAGACGGCGATTGCTCCGGCGAGTACGATCAAGTTGCTCACTGCGATCACCGCGCTCACACTTGGGCCGGTAGATGAGAAGATTCAGGCGCAGAAGGATGACCTCGTTGGTGGAAGCACAATGGGACTCAAACCGGGCGATACGCTGACACTCGGTAATCTGCTGATGGGCATGCTCATCCCCTCCGGCAACGATGCCGCGACCGTGATCGCGCACGCGGAAGGCGCGAAGCTGCCGGACGCGGCGACGCTCGGCCCCGTTAATGCCTTCGTGGCGCGCATGAATGTGGTCGGCGTCGAGCGCGGGCTGACGAGAACGACAGCGGTCAACCCGAGTGGTCTCGACGCGCCCGGCATGGTTTCCACCGCGCGGGACCTCGCCCGGCTCGCCGATCTCGTGCTTGCCAATCCGATCCTCGCGCCGATAGTTCGCATGCCGGAGGCAACAATCCCCTCAGCATCCGGCGCTTACCCGGTCAGGAATACGAATGAACTGCTCGGCACGCCGGGTGTGATCGGTGTGAAGACGGGCACGACGGACGAAGCGGGCCAGAATCTCATCCTTGCCGTGGCCGAAAACAACCACCGGCTGATTATCGTTGTCCTCGGCAGCACTGATCGTTACGCGGATGCCCGCGCGCTGCTCGGCTATGCCCGCGCGGCGTGGTCGTGGGTCGCACTCGGCGATCCAAAGGCGCTGCCTGGGCTCGCGCATGCCCTCGATGCCTGGGGCGTGACGACGCGGGAGACCAGGACAGTTGTGATGGACAGCAAACTCGCTCCACTGGTGCGGTACACGCTTATCATATCGCCCGCGTCGGTCGCGACGCTGACGCCATCCGCCACGTCTGTCGCGACTGGGACAGGCGCGTCTGGCCTGCCTGTTGCGCGCGGTGTTATCATCTTCTCGCTTGGGGATGGGGAACTCGCGCGGATGGATGTTTTCACCATGAGCATCCCGACGCCTGCCTAACCCCCGGCCCCCTCCCCGCGAGGAAGGGGGTGACTCACCGCACTATCGGGGCGTTTCCCGAAATGCCTCGATTTCACGGAGGCTTGCTCCCCCTTTCTCGCGGGAAGGGGGCTGGGGGGTTAGGTTTACTATGCCCGATATACCGCGACGTCCAATCAGCCGCACGCGTCGCCCAGCCGAAAAATCGTCATCCCCTTCCGGGCACCCTCTGGGCAGCATGGGAAAGGGGCCTGAGGGGTCAGGGCAGGAGCGCCTTCAGAAGGTGCTTGCCGCGCGGGGCATCGCCTCCCGCCGCGCCGCCGAGGAAATCATCAAGGCGGGACGCGTCAAAGTGAACGGTCAGGTTGTGCGCGAGATGGGTGTCAAGGTCAATCCGGAACGCGACAATATCCTCGTGGACAACAAGCAACTCGCCCGCCCCCGGATGCGCTACATTATCCTCCATAAGCCGAGTGGCTACATTACGACGACAAGCGACGAGCGTGGGCGCTGGACGGTGATGCAACTCGTGGACGTGCAGGAGCGTGTCGTCCCCGTTGGGCGATTGGATCGGGACACCGAGGGTCTCCTGCTGATGACGAACGATGGCGAGGTGGCGCATCGCGTCATGCATCCGCGCTACGGTATCCAAAAGGAGTATCACGCGCTCGTCACGCCGTTGCCCAACCAGGACGCTGTCCGCGTGCTCGGAGCGGGGATGGAACTGCGCGATGAATACGGCCAGATCGAGCGCACCGCCCCGGCAAAAGTGAGCCTCCTGCCCATCAAACACGGTGAGCAATGGATCCGCATCATCATCAGTGAGGGGCGCAAGCGACAAGTGCGCCGGATGCTCGAAGCCATTGGCTGCGAGGTGCAGAAACTCGTCCGCGTCCGCCTTGGGCCGCTCGTCCTTACCGGTATCCCGAAAGGCGCGTGGCGCGAACTGACCCCCGGCGAGCGCCGCGAACTCTTCGTCGCCCTGAAGATCGCTGATCCAGAGATGCCGACGGAGGAACGGGAATGAGCGCGGGGGGTGAGGGTCCCATATGATTCCCCGCGTCATCACGATTGATGGCCCGGCGGGTGTTGGGAAGACGAGCCTGGCGGAGCGGTTGGCGGAGCGGCTGGGTTATCATGTCTATGATACGGGCGCGCTTTATCGCGCGGCGACGCTCCTTGCGGTGCGGGCGGGGCTGGCGGCGGTTGGATCGAACATTGCGGTTGAGGCGGAGATTGTGCGGCTCATCATAGCGGCGCGCATCCATGTCGGCCCACCGCGGGATGCCACGAGCGAGCCGGTCGTGACGATCAACGATGAAGATGTGACGAGCGATCTCCGTTCGCCCGTCGTCAATGGACTCGTCTCGGCAGTCTCGCAGCTGCCCGGTGTGCGGGATGCGCTGCTCGCAGTGCAGCGACAGGCAGCGGCGGTGGGCGGCGTCATCATGGTGGGGCGTGATATGGGGACGGTTGTCGTACCCGATGCCGATCTGAAAATCTATCTTGACGCCGACCCGCGCGTTCGGGCGGAGCGGCGGGCGCGGCAACTGGCAGCGCGGGGGCGTCCCCGCCCGATTGGTGACATTGTGCGTGAGGAGGCGGAGCGGGATCGGTTGGACAGTAGCCGCATTGTCGCACCGCTCCGGCCCGCACCGGACGCGATCATCATTATCAATGACACACTGACGCCGGAAGAAGTCGCGGAGCGGGCGCTGCATGAGGTGGAGAAGGCGACCGCCCGCTCCAGCGCGGGAGGGGAAAGATCGTGAGTGTCACGCCGAAAACGTCGTCTGTGCATCGCGACGAGCGCGATCGCGTTGACGCCTTCCGCCGCACGCGTCTCTATGGAGCAATGTTCCGCGCGACGCGCTGGGCCTTCCGCGCGGCATTCGTGCCGCTGATGCGCCTCGATGTGCGGGGTATCGAAAACGTGCCGCGGCATGGCCCATTGATCGTCGCCAGTAACCACCTGCACAACTTTGATCCCGAAGTGGTCGGCTCGGTGATTCCCCGGACAACCTTCATCATGGCGAAGAAAGAACTCTTCACGGTCCCGATTGTTGGCGGCTTTATCCATTTCTTTGGCGCCTTTCCCATTGATCGGGGCGCGGCGGACCGTGTTGCCTTGCGCTACGCCGTGCATCTCGTGGAGGACGGTCACGCACTACTGATGTTTCCGGAAGGGACGCGCTCGCTGACCGGGCGGATCGAGAAGGTGCTGCCTGGCGCGGCATTCGTTGCCCTGCGGACGGGCGCGCCAATCCTGCCCGTCGCGGTGACGGGTACCCAGACGTTGCCGTTCGATACAAAGGCGGCGGCATCGGGGCGTCAGCGGCGGGGCCGCGCGCGGGTGACGATGACGATCGGCACGCCCTTCCATCTCAGTCCTGGTGCGGATGGCAAGCGGCCGACGATGGAGGTGGCGACGGACGAGATGATGCAGCATATCGCCATGCTCCTCCCGCCAGCCTATCGCGGTATCTACGCGGATACGGATGAGGGCGGCGCGTGATGGCGGGCACCGACCGCTCGGCACGCATGCACGTCGCGGCGATTTTCTCCGCGATGGAGGACGGCGACAATGAAGGTGCCGCCGACCGCGCCGGGCAGGGACTTGCCGTCTTTCGCGATGCAGCCGTCTTCCACCGCCTGCGAGGCATCGCGCTCTTCGCTCTCGGCGCAAACGACGAGGCGAACGCGCACCTCGCCGCTGCGCTCGTCGTGGACCCGCTCGACAACGACGCAATCATCACGCTCGCCCGGTTGGCTGACGCGGCAGATGACCCCTACACCGCCGCCGAGCAGTTCCTGACCGCATGGGAGCATGACCCGGCTAACCCCGATCTCCGCGCCGAGCTAACCAAGCGGCTGTCATCGCTCTACGGGCCGGAAGGGTACTTGCAATTCACCCGGCCCGCGCTCGCCGCCCTCTATGTCTGCAATGGGTACCCGGAGCGCGCCGCACGCGAGTACCGCGCTATCCTTGCCGAAAACCCGAACCGGACAGACCTCCGCGTCGCTGCCGCCCTCGCACAGTGGCGGCTGGGCAATCTGACGGAGACCGTCGAGGAATGCACTGCCCTCCTGACGGAGCAGCCGCAGGTCGTGTCGGCCCGCTGGGCGCTGGCGGACGCGCTGGCGCGACTCGGCAACGGCGATCTGGCGCGAGAGCACGCGAAGCACGCCGCGCGCTTCGACCCGGACGGCACGATTGCCTGCACGCTGATCGCGAGTAACCCGGATGCGGCGATCGTTGACCCGGACGAACCGCTGTACGTACCGGACGATTGGCGGCAGCGCTTGCCATCCGTCGCGGTGGCCTGTCCGCTCCCGTCAGTCGTGGAGGAGGAAGCGATGACCACCGAACCGGACGCACAGGATGCCAAGCTTGCACCGACTCCCGTCAGTGCTGTGGAACCGGCTGCGCAGTCCGACACGATGCGGCTGGTGGCGGCGCTCTCTGGCCTCGCGGCGGCGCTCGTCGAAGCAAAGGCAGCGGACGCCAATCCCGATCCGCCGCATGAGCAGCAAGAAACAGCGGCGCACGTCATGACGCCGGATGCCGAAGCGCTGACAGTGGTCGAGGAACCGATGGAATCGGAACTGGAATTCACGCTGCCGGGTGTGGCGGGACTCGCGGCGGCGATTGCCGCGCTCGATATACCCGTTGCTCCGCCCATCGAATCCCCCGCCGAATCGCTCCCCAACCCGCTTAACGTGCCGTATGCCGAGCCGGAGGACGCAGCGGCGCTCGCAGAGACCACGATGCGGATGGAGGACGAACCCGAGCCAGTGGTCGCTTTTGTTGATGCGGACGGGGCAATCATCGCTACGCAACCGAGCGGCGAACCATCACTCGATGCAGCGGACGCACTGCCTAACCCCCTAACCCCCTTCCCTCAAAGGGAAGAGGGAGCCGTAGGGGCGGTTCGCGAACCGCCCTCCCGCGCGGCACTCACGAAAGCGCGGGCGGCGTTGGGAGCGGCGGGGAAAGACCATGACCAACTCTATGCCCTTCTGCCCGACCTCCGCGCCCTCGTGGATGCGACGCCCGAGCGCCCCGACGCTCACCGGCTTCTCGGCGATGCCTATACCCGTCTCGGCCTTTACGCCCAAGCCGAAGGCCAGTATCGTCAGGCCCTCCTTATCCGCGTCGCGGGCAAACGCCCGTAGGTAGTGGGTCAGTTTGAGCATTCGAGCCAGTCGTGACAAGGCCAAAAACGTCAAACTGACCCACTACCCGCCCGTACGGAAGCGGGAATACAAGGTAAGACGCAATTCCCCTTAGATTCTACCTAGCAAACCATTGCTGAGAGATCGGAGACAGGGAATGCCTTGGTATGCTGTCGTAGAACAGCGCGGTGAGCAGCGATACACCGCGTGGATAGTTGAAAGGGGTTTACCACGGAGAACGATGCGCGAACCTCAGCTGTCCGCGATGCGAGAGATAATAGTGACGCGAGGCTGGAAGCGACGGTCACCACATTTGTCGCGAATGATTTGGCAGATGCCAGAAATGAATCCATACGGCGGGGACTCGACTGGCGATTGATAGGACATGAACACGCGCTTATAGGTGTGATGTTACGTTGGGAGAAGTACAGTGGGCGGGATCATGATCATTGCTATTTTTGCTGGCGCAAGTTCGTGAACCGCGATGATCCTCAGATTGATCCTGAGCAGTTCGAGAACAACTACGTACAGGATTCCGGGTATGTTACTGTCGCCGATCGTCAGGGAAGTAAACACACATACTGGATTTGTCGGTATTGTTTTCCTGATTTCGTCTCGGTGTTCCAGTGGAATGTCGTAGACGCGGTAGATAGACATATCGAGATATGAGCCAGTCTGCTGGGCGAGTGGCACAATCAAGAGGAGAAATATGTTGGACACGTCGCTGCATTGCTAGAGTATGATGCACCCGACGACTTTGACGGATTGATCCGAGGAGGAATGTGTGGCGGAGATGGAGCGGACACTGGTGATCGCGAAGCCAGACGCGGTGCAGCGGGGATTAGTCGGGGAGATTATCGGGCGGCTGGAGCGGCGCGGGCTGCAACTCGTCGCGTGCAAGATGATTACCGTGAGCCGCGCGCTCGCCGAGGAGCATTACGCGGAGCACAAGGGCAAACCATTCTTCGAGGGGTTGGTCTCGTTCATCACGTCGTCGCCCGTCGTCGTCGCGGTCTTTGCTGGGCCGGGCGCGATTGCTATCGTCCGCAAGACGAACGGCGCGACGAACCCCGCCAATGCCGAACCCGGTACGGTGCGCGGCGACCTCGGCGTGGATGTCGGGCGTAATCTCGTCCATGCGTCGGACGGCGCGGAAAGCGCGGCGCGAGAGATTGGCCTCTGGTTCACGCCTGACGAACTCCTGCCCTGGGAGCGCGCTAACGAGCGCTGGATTCGCGAGTAAGAGACTTCCACCCCGTGGCTCTCCGCCCGCCATGCGGGGGAGGGGTGACTCTCCGTAATGCTTCGAGCAATGCTCAAGCAAATGGCATTGATTATGGATTGAACTCCCCTCCCCCGCATGGCGGGTGAAGATGCAGGGGGTGGGGCCATGCGGGAATAATCCGCCCACTCGCGTGTTAGAAGCAGTGCAGGGAGAATATGTCCTGTAAGGACGCATTGAAACCGCATACTGGCACGATAGGCATTCAATAAGGCATATTCCTTCCCTTCCCTCCTCTCCCCGGTTCGGTATCACCCACACCGAACCACAAAGACCGGCAGCCACAAGGTTGCCGGTCTTTGCCATGCTTGCAGGCGGAGAGGCTGGGGGCTGCGCCCCACCGCTTGCGTTCCTTCGCGTTATGCACTATCCTCCCGCGTGATGGAGACCATCCCTTGCACCATAACTGATCGCCGAAGGGAACGAAGAAACACATCACTCAAAGAGATGTGATTTACTCGGAAGCAGAAGGAGCAAGCCGGAAGGGGAATGACATTAGATATTCGTGCCTAGAGTGGTTCATTTCTCTTGGGATAGGACGAGAAAGAGGAGAACAATGCGCACACGAACAATAACGACCCACCTCTCGCGCCGCGCGGTCCTGGGCGGCTTCGCTGCTACAGCAAGCGCGGCCATCCTCGCCGCGTGCGGCGGCGCAAGCGCGACGGGTACGCCACAGGCGGCCGCAACGACCGCCAGCGGCGCGGCAACCAGCGCGGCACCAACTGTCAAGGCCGCCGCGACAACTGTGACCGGTGCGGCGACCAGTGCCGCCCCCACCGTCGCGGCTGCGGCGACTGCTAATGCAACGGCTGTTAACAGCATCGCGACGACCGTCACGGGCGCGGCGACGAGCGTAGCGCCATCGGTCAACGCGGCGACGACTGCCGTGACCGGGACGGTGGCAGTGAGTGGTTCGGCGGTCGCCTCCGGGCCGTATACGGGCAAGAAATTGAACGTCGCGCTCGTGATTAATGGCAATCTCGGAGACAAGTCCTTTTTTGACTCCGCGCAGCGCGGTGTGGATCGCGCAAAAGCGGAACTCGGCATGACCGTCAAGACGATTGAGTTGGGGTACGATCAGAACAAGTGGGGCCCTGGCCTGGCGGACGCCGCCAACCAGAACTACGATGTCGTCATCTGTGGCACCTTCGACATGACGCAGTACATCAGCGAGACTGCATCGAAGACGAAGAACAAGAAGTTCGTCTACTTCGATAACGTCGTAGAGTACAGCAAGGGCGGCTTCGACAATGTCTATTCCGTGACCTTTAAGCAGAACGAAGGATCATACCTCGCGGGGTACATGGCAGGTCTACTCGTGCTGAGCAGCGATGCGAATGTTCAGAAGGGGACGGGTGGCGGTAAGAAGATTGGCTTCCTCGGCGGTGATAGCATCCCGGTGATCAATGACTTCCTCGCGGGCTGGAAGCAGGGGGCAAAGGACGGGGGATTGAAGGATACCGATATCCTCGTCTCGTTCGTCTCTGGGCAGACACCCTTCTCGGACCCGGCGAAGGGAAAAGAATTGACGCTTGCGATGTACACCCAGGGGGCCGGGATTGCCTTCAATGTGGCGGGGCAGTCCGGCCTCGGGCTGCTTGATGCTGGCGGGCAGGCGAAACGGTTCACCGTCGGTGTGGACTCGGACCAGTGGCTGATCCTCAAGGATTCCAAACCCGATCAGGCGCAATGGATTACCACGTCCGTACAGAAGCGCGTTGATAACGCACTCTATCGCGCGCTCCGGCTCGCGGGTGAGGGCACGTTGAAGTATGGTGTGCCAGAAGCGCTTGGCCTTAGCGATGGTGGCGTGGAGTTGGCGGACAACGACAACTACAAGAAACTTGTCCCGCAGGACATCCGTGACAAAGTCGCCGCGAAGTCCAAGGATATCGCGAGCGGTAAACTGAAGGTGGATACGGCAATCAAATAAGGGAATCAAACCCCCCGACTCCCTTCCATTACGTGGCATGGGAAGGGGAGCGAGCGTCTGAAAGATCGCGTATAGGGGAACACCTGGATTATCGTGATGAGTCACCCCTCTTCATCGCAATGGAGAGGGGCCGGGGGTGAGGTCGGCCCATGTCCTTCGTTTTGGAGGCGCGCGGAATCACGAAGCAGTACCCGAACGGGGTGCTTGCGAACGATCATGTGGATTTGCGCGTTCAAAAGGGTGAAATCCACGCGCTTGTTGGCGAGAATGGCGCTGGTAAGACAACGCTGATGAAGGCGCTCTACGGCTTGGAGCAGCCGGACAGCGGGCACATTCTGCTCAATGGTCAGCCGATGACGATTGCCAATCCGGACGCGGCAATCCGGCAGGGTATCGGCATGGTGCATCAGCACTTCATGCTCATTCCCTCACTGACAATTGCCGAAAATATTATCCTCGGTCGCGAGCCAACGAAACGCGGCGTCATTGCTCGCGGTGATGCCGTCCGCATCACGCGGGTGCTCAGCGATCAATACGGGCTGCATGTGGACCCTGAAGCGCGCGTGGATGTTATCCCGGTCGGCGAGCGGCAGCGTGTCGAAATCCTTAAGACGCTCTATCGCGGTGCGGAAATCCTCATCCTCGACGAACCGACCGCTGTGTTGACGCCGCAGGAGACGAATGACCTCTTCCGCGCCATCCGGTCGCTCGTTGCGCAAGGGAAAACGGTCATCTTCATCACGCACAAACTACGCGAGGTCAAGGAAATCTCTGACAACGTTACGGTCATGCGGCGTGGCAAGGTCGTTGGTACGGTGCGCACAGAGGACGTAACGCGCGAGGAGATCGCGCGGATGATGGTCGGGCGCGAGGTGCTGGATCGCACGCGCAAGGATGTGGTGGCGCGCGGACCGCTCGTATTGGAAGCAACGAACCTCAATTACGTGACGCCGGACGGCAAACGTGCGCTGTCGGATGTGTCGCTCCAGGCATATGCCGGTGAAATCCTCGGCGTCGCGGGTGTGGAAGGAAACGGACAAACGGAACTGATCGAAGTGCTCGCGGGTCTGACCCTTCCCGCCGCAGGCGCTATCGTCGTCAACGGTACGGAGATCACTGGGCGCGGTGCGCGGGGAACGCGTGAGGCGGGTGTATCACATATCCCAGAAGACCGGCTCGAACTCGGCTTGGCAGCGGACGCAAGCATCGAGGAAAACCTTATTATTGATCGCTACTATCGCGCGCCCTTCTCGCACAGTGGCTTCCTGAACTTCGCGGCGCAGGCAGAGAATGCGCGGCAAGCGATCGCTGACTTCGATGTGCGCACGCCGGACGCGAAAGTGACCGCACGCAGCCTCTCGGGCGGCAACATGCAGAAGCTCGTCGTCGCGCGGGAACTCTCGGCGCACCCGAGTCTGCTCCTCGCCGCCCAACCGACGCGCGGCATTGACATCGGCGCGACGGAACTCGTCCACCGGCAACTGATCGCGGCGCGGGACGCGGGCACGGCGGTGATCCTCGTCTCGGCGGACCTCGGCGAGGTAATGGCGCTTTCCGACCGCCTCGCGGTAATGTATAACGGCGAAATTGTCGCGCTCTTCACCGATGTGCCATCCTTGACCGAGGAAGAGTTGGGCTACTACATGCTTGGCGTCAAGCGACAGGAGATAGCGGGCGACGGGCAGCGGGCAGCAGGCGGCAGTTAGCGGAAGGGGACGTACCATGTTGGGAATCTGCCTTAGTCCATATGCCGTCCGGTGGGCAGCCGAAAACTTCAGGCCTCGCGCTGCCTACTCCCTGCTGTCCGCTGCCCGCTTGCCCCGGAGCGACGCATGAAACGGCGGGCGGTGTTGCTCGAAGTGGCGCGGGTGGTGATCGTGATCGCGCTGGCGCTGCTGATCAGTTTCCTCGTTATCCTCGTCGTCTCGAAGCAGCCAGGCGAGGCGTTCAAGGAGTTCATCACCGGCGCGGCGGGGAGCCGGAACCGGATCAGCAACTGGCTCGTGCAGGCGACGACGATGACCTTCACGGGATTGGCGGTCGCGCTCGTCTTCCAGGCGAGGCAGTTCTCGCTCGGCGCGGAGGGGCAACTCTATCTCGGCGCGCTGATGGCGGGCGTGACGGCGCTCCATTTCCCCGGCAATGCCGGGATCGTCGCGGCTGTTGCAATCATTGTCGCTATCCTTACCGGCTTCCTCTACGGTCTTATCCCCGGCTATCTCAAAGCGTACTTCGGTGCGAATGAGATTGTCTCGACGCTGATGCTCAATGCCATTGCCACGGCAGTGTATGCCTTTATCCTTGTCCAGTTCCTCAAACCCCCTGGCGCGGGGACGAATAACTCCAAAGTTTTCAGCATCTTCGGGCCGACAGGTCGGCTGCATTCACTGATCCCGGACACGGAGATTTCTATCACGGCGCTTCTCGCCATCGCCGTCGCGATCGTTACGCACATTCTCCTGTACCGCACGACGTTCGGCTACGGCCTCAGGATGAGTGGCTTCAACTTGCGGTTCGCGGAGTACGGTGGCGTCAACACGCGGCGGACCGTAATGCTGGCAATGGCGATCTCCGGCGGCATTGCCGGAATCGCGGGTGCGGGGCTGGTACTCGGCACCTTCGGGCGTGTCAATGCCGCGCCTTCCGCCGGGTACGGCTTCGATGGCATTGTCGTCGCGTTGCTCGCGCGCAACTTCCCCCTCGCCGTCATCCCCGCTGCGCTCTTCTATAGTTATTTACGCGTCGGTGCGGATGTGATGGGACAGAACACTGACGTGCCGTTCGAGATGGCAAACGTTATTCAGGCGATTATCATTCTGCTTATTACGGCGGAGGCCCTCACCCGCTGGATACGGCGAAGGCGGAATAATCGCGATGAACTAGAACTGCCGCCGATGTCCGCTCCCGCGACGATCACCAGCACGGCAACAGCACCGACGGAAGCGGCAGGCTGAGATGCAGGAAGCGCTGAAAGCGATCCTCACCTTCACGTTTATCGCGAGCGTTTTTCGGATCACGACGCCGATTTTGCTCCCCGCGCTCGGGGGCCTACTAACAGACCTCGGCGGTTCGATTAATGTCGCCCTCGAAGGGATGATGCTCCTTGCTGCATTCACTGGCCCACTCGTCTCGAACCGGACGCACAGCAGTTTCGTTGGCATGGTCGCCGGTGTGGTCGTCGCGATGCTCGCCGCCGCTGTGCTCGCCTTTGTCCACCTCAATCTCGGTGCGGACATCGTCCTTGCCGGCCTCGCTCTGAATATTTTCGCCTCAGGCGCGACGGTCTTCCTACTCTTCAAAATCCTCCACGACAAAGGCTCCTCCAGCACGCTCGACACGAAGAAGTTACCCTTCTGGGCGATTCCCGTGCTGGATCGCATCCCCGGCGTCAAGCAGGTAATTAGCGGTCAGCACGTCCTGACGTACACCGCGTTTGTGATGATCTTCGTTGTCGCCTTCTATCTCTACCGGACGAAGTGGGGGCTGCGGCTCCGGGCGGTCGGCGAGAATGCGGAGGCGGCCGCAACGGCGGGAATCAGCGTGGTACGGACACGATATACGGCGCTCATCCTCAGCGGCCTCCTTGCAGGGTTGGGGGGCGTCTTCCTTTCGATGGGACAGAACGGCCAGTTCGTGCGAGACATGACGGCGGGACGCGGCTTTATCGCTCTCGGCGCGGTGCTCCTCGGCGGGCGCACGCCGTACGGGACGGCGCTTGCCGCCCTCCTCTTCGGCGCGGCGGACGCTCTGGCGAATCAACTGAAGCCGGTTGGCGCCTTGCAGGACTACGCGCAACTCGTCTCGGTCATCCCGAATGTCATCACCGTCGTCGCCCTTGTCGTCTACGCGCAACGACAAAAAACGCAGCGCGCCCGCCGCGCCCGCCGCTACCGCGAGCAACAAACCCTTGCCGAACCGACCACCCCCGTGTTGACGGCAGACGGGGATTGACGGAATTGAACCACGAAGACACGAAGAGCACGAAGGGACACCGGGAAAAGGTGAAGAACACAATACTTCTTTCTCCTCCCTTCTTCGTGCTCTTCGTGTCTTCGTGGTTCAATGTATTTGGAGGTGTGATATGGCACAACAGATGAATGGCGATGCGGTACCGGTGATAATGGATGTGGATCCGGGGCACGATGATGCGCTGGCAATATTGCTAGCGTACGCGCGGCCGGAGATAGATCTACGGGCGATCACGGTCGTCGCAGGGAATCAGACGCTGCCGAAGACGCTCAGGAACTGTCTGCAACTCTGCACCGTCGCGGGAATGACCACTGTGCCGGTCGCGGCAGGGGCGGGAGCCCCGATGCTGCGGTCGCAGGAGATCTCGCCAGAGGTACATGGCGAGTCAGGGCTGGAGGGGCCGCAGATGCCGGAACCGACGATGCAGCCGGAGCCGGTGCATGCCGTGGACCTGATCGCGCGCACTATCCGGGAAAGTGACCGCCCCGTGACGCTCATCCCGACCGGACCGCTGACGAATATCGCACTCTTTTTGCTCAAGTATCCCGATCTCAAGGAGCGCATCGCGCATATTTGCCTGATGGGTGGCGCGATCGCAGAGGGAAACAAGACGCCCGCCGCCGAGTTCAACATCTACGTGGACCCTGAGGCGGCACGTATCGTCTTCAACGCGGGACTGCCGCTGACAATGATTGGCCTCGACGTAACGCACAAAGCGCTGATCACGCCGGAACATGCGCGTCAACTGCGAGAGACGGGTGGCAAGGTCGCGACGGTCGTCGCGGATCTGCTCGAATTCTTCACCCTCTGGCATGATGTGACCTACCAGATGGACGGCGCGCCACTGCATGACCCGTGTGCCGTCGCAGAGGTTATCCAGCCCGGTATCGTCACGACGCGGTTTCGTAACGTGGATATCGAGGTGCATGGCGAACTGACGGCGGGCCGGACAGTTGTGGACCTCTGGCAGGTAACAGGTAAGGAGCCGAATGTCCACGTCGGTGTAGACCTCGACACGCCCGCATTTGTGACAATGCTGCTCGACGCCGTGCGCTCGTATGACAGTAATCGGTCGTCAGCAGTCAGTAGCCGGTAGTCGGTAGCCAGAGAGTTCAATCCTGTTCTGACACTGACTACTGCTTAGACTGGCTCAAGGGGACGGTGCGGCGTCGGCGGCAGTTCGATGGCTACCGCGTCACCCTGCCGGACCGGACCACCAGCGACAACCACCGCCATAACCCCGGCCTTGCGGATCAGGTTGCCCTGCGCGTCGCGATCGAGTACTGCTGCCATCAGGCCGGGTTGAATCTGATCGAGTTGCGCGCAGGGGTTGCGCAGACCGGTGATCTCGATGGTCGCTGCGTCGCCAAAGCGCAGCCGCGTGCCGGTTGGTAGGCCAAGCAGATCAATTCCCTCGGTGGTGATATTCTCGCCCATCTGGCCAGCGGAGACGGTGAAACCGGCATCACGGAGCTCCGCGTGGAGTTCGCCGTGGATCAGATGGACCTGCCGGAGATTTGGCTGGTTTGGATCGCGCGCGACGCGCGAGCGGTGCTTGACGGTGACCCCCGCATGCGCATCGTCCGCGACGCCAAGCCCTTTGAGCAGGTGGATCGCCGACTGGTTGCCTTTGGTCAGCGTATGCGTTGCACTGCGGCTCACCGCCGCAACTTTGCCGGTCATTCTTTCCTCGCTTCCCGTATCGGCCGGTCGCCGAACGCCATGATAGCTGATTGCCCGACTGCTACCCCGTTTTCGGGCCAATGTGGGCGATGGTTTCGCAGAGGCGGGTAATATCATCCTGGTTGATGAAGTAGGCGGCGGAGACGCGGACGGCACTCGGATATTCGACGCGGCGTTGGATGATCTTGTGATCGTCCCAGAGCACTTTCGAGAGGTCTTCGCCGCGCCAGCCGACGAGTGAGAAGGTGACGATGCCGCACGAATCCTGCCACGCGAGTGGTGTGTGAACCGTGACGCCGGGGAGGGCGGCGAGATCGCGCTTGATCTGGGCAGACAGCGCGGCCTGGTGCGCTTCGATGGCCGCCGCGCCGAGCGATGCACGATACTGCAAGGCGGCGTCCAGACCGGCGTAGGGGCCGAAGTTGCGCGTGCCGTATTCGAAGCGGCGGGCGGACTCGACGAGGCGGAGTTCCGGTGCCGCGCCGTCCACGAAGGCGTCACGCAGGCGCTCGCGCGTGTGCGTTCCGCTGCCGACAAAGGTGGGCCGCATCGTCGCCAGCCGTTCGGTAGCTACCCAGAGGAAGCCGGTGCCCTTCGGGCCGCAGAGCCACTTGTGGCCGTTGCCGGTGAGGGCGTCCGCGCCGATGGCGCGCGGCGAGAAATCAAACTGCCCGACGGACTGCGCGCCATCCACGAACGCCCATGCGCCGCGCTCCTTCGCCAGCTGACAGATCGCCGTGATCGGCAGGCGAATACCCGTCTCGCACGAGACGTGGCTAACCGCGATGGCGACTGTCCGCTCCGAGAGCACGGCCCGAAAGTTCGCCAGCGTCTCCTCGGCATCCGGGGAGATGGCGAAGATGCGCACACGGGGATCACCGCGCGCGGCAAGGGTAAACCAAGGCATGATGATCGCGGGGTGCTCCTCATTGGAGATTATCACTTCCGCCGAGCCATCCATCGGCCACGTAATCGCCTGAATGAAGAGATTGACACCGTCCGTCGCGTTGTGCGACCAGGCGATTTCGTTCGGGGAAACATGGAGCAATTCCGCCAACCGCGTCCGGCCCGCCTCGGATTCCTCCGTCGCCCGCGCGATGCCAACGTGCCCGTAACGGTCATGTGCCGCGACTGCCGCGAGATAGGTTTCCAGCACCGGCTCGGCGAGAATGCCCTCGGTGCCGGTATTCAGGTAGGTCATTTCCCGCAGGATCGGTAGCCGCGCCCGTACCGCATCCACATCATATCCCGGCGTCATCGTCACCATTGACTGTTTCTCCCTTCCGTATCCCTATCTGCGCGATGCGTGCAGTCTCACGCTATGGTCATCTCGCGTCAAGGATCGAAGGACTAACCACGAAGCACGAAGACACAGTACTCAGTAATCGTTGCCACAATCGCCCGCGCTTGCTATTCTTTTGTGTCTGCTCCTCTTTCTTTGCTCTGTGCTCTTCTAGGAGTCTTTTGGGCAGCATTCGTGGTTCAACGATCTCCGGGGGTGTATTTTGGAGACAGAGTTCGATGTGATCGTGATCGGGCTTGGGGCGATGGGGAGCGCGACGGTATACCACGCGGCGCGGCGGGGACAGCGCGTCCTCGGGCTGGATGCGTACCCGCGCGGTCACAAGAACGGTTCGTCGCATGGCACGACGCGGATCATCCGCGAGGCGTATTTCGAGGCACCGGAGTACGTGCCGCTCGTTCAGCGGGCATATACGCTCTGGCGAGAACTGGAATCTGAGTCGGGACGCGACCTGCTGACGATCACTGGTGGCCTCACTATCGGTGCACCTGACAGCGAATTCGTCAGTGGTGCGCGGATGAGCGCCCACTTGCATCATTTGCCGTACGAGGAACTGTCGAGCACGGCGGTTGCAGCGCGTTTCCCTGGTTTCCGACTATCGGAGGAGATGGTCGCCATCTACGAGCCTGCCGCCGGTATTCTTGACCCGGAAGCATGTGTATTCGCGCATCTCGATCTGGCGGCACAGCGCGGCGCGGAGTTGCACCACAGTGAGTCTGTTCGCCGCTGGTTTATGGACGGTAATACGGTACGCGTTGAAACCGAACACGGTGTATACACAGCGGCGCAACTTGTCATTACGGCGGGACCGTGGACGAACGATGTGCTGAGCGAGATTGGCTTGCCCCTTCGCGTGCAGCGGATTGTCAATGTCCACTTCGCACCGACCGCGTCGGAGTTGTTCGTACAGGAGCGCTGCCCGGTCTATCTCATGCAAGTACCGGAGGGCGATTACTATGGCTTTCCCGCGCTCCCCGGCGAGGGCGTCAAGATTGGCCGCCACGAGATTGGCGAGGTTTGCACGCCGGACACGATCAGACGCGACGTTGATCCCGAAGAGATCGCCATGCTACGTACGGTGCTCGACCGCTATCTGCCGGGTGCGGCAGGTGCGATGCTCTGGACGCTTACCTGCATGTACACCAATACGCCGGATCGCCATTTTATCCTCGACCGCCATCCGGTGCACGACAGCATTGTCTATGGTTGCGGCTTCTCTGGTCACGGCTTCAAGTTTGCCAGCGTCATTGGCGAGGTGTTGGCCGATCTCGCGCTCGATGGCGTGACGCGCTACGACATCGGCTTCCTCTCGGCAGCGCGATTCGCGGAGGCACGGTCCTAATCCTGACCTTTTCTTACGGGTGAAGAGTGGCTGGCAATCTGTTCGTTGCCACGGGGTACATTAAGATATGGAGGTAGCATGATGTATGTACATCCCGGACGGCCCAGTGATAGCGAATATGTGCCGTTCTACGCCACGTACATCCGGCTGGTACCAGCCGGCGACCTTCTCGCCATCCTCGACCAGCAGATTGACGAGACCGTGGTGTTCTTGTCCACCTTCACGATGGAGCAGGCGCAGTGGCACCCCGCGCCGGGCGAGTGGAATGTGAAGGAAATCGTCGGACATCTCGCCGACGCGGAGCGCGTCTTCGCCTACCGCGCCTTGTGCTTCGCCCGTAATGATCCGACACCGCTACCGGGGATGAACCCGGACAGCTTCATGGCGGGTGCCTGTTTTGTTGACCGCTCGCTCCCCGATGTCGTTGAAGAGTTTGTGGCAGTGCGGCGCGCGTCGGTGGCGCTTCTCGGCAGCCTCGATGCGGCGGCATGGACGCGCGGCGGTGTGGCGGACGGACATCCGATCAGCGTGCGTGCGCTGGCGTATATCATCGCGGGCCATGCGTTGCATCATGCCAAAGATTTTCCGCGCCATTGCGCGATGGGCGAAGGGGCATGAGCATACCCCGTCGGTGCGATGACCGAGCAGAAGCGATGTATTGGTAGCGTAGTCTTCAGCCTACGTTCTCCGTCGCAGGGACGCAGGCTGATGAACCTTGACACCTTAACCAAGGTAATTCACGGGTGGGCGCGGGCTTCAGCTTGCCGGGTCTGGCGTAGGCTGAAGCCCGCGCCCACCCGTACGGATTAAGTTGGTAAGATTCATAAGCCTACACTACCGGAATAATAACCTTTCACGAGAAAGGTGGCATGATGCTTCATACGGGCGGTGCTCGAACCGTCCTACCCGGATGTGATTGACCGCGAATCGTCGTTTTACCCGCCGACGGGCGTGAGGTAATCTGTGCGCATGAAGCCGGATGTGCCGCCGACTTGAACGGGGTACCAGGTGGTCGCGCCGTTCGTCACTGCGGGGCCAGTCACTTGCACCCCGGTACCCTCCGTGACGGTTGTGACGATCTTTCCGGTGTTTGTGTCTGGCTTGTCGCGCACATTGACGTTGTCGCCATCGGTGTTCGCCACGGTGAACTTCCGTGTTGATGGCACCGGGGTGGACGGCGTTGGGGTGGCGGTCGCCGGTGTGCTCGTGGGCGCCGATGATGTCGGCTGCGGCACGGGTGTCGGCGTCGGCGTTGCAGGGGCGGGCGAGCGTGGCGGAGCCTGCGCGGAGTACGTGTACGCGTTGGGGAGATTGAAGGCGATGCCGCCGGTGACAATCTGGATGTCTGCCGCGCCCGCTGCGCGTGGTGGCGTGACAGCGGTGATCGTTGTGCTATCCACGACGTGCATATTCGTTGCCGGAAGACTGCCAAAGGAGACCGTCGCCCCTGGCTGAAAGTTCGTGCCTGTGAACGTCACCGTGGTTCCGCCCGCCAGTGCGCCGTTCATCGGGTTTGTGCCAGTGATGTGCGGCAGGCTGGTGAGCACGGCGTCCGAGAAGGCGAACGCATCGAAGGTGCCGACGCCAGTTGCCAGATCGTAGCCGGGCGTTGCGGGGTAGCGGGCATCAGTCGTGGCGTCGCACGAGGCGTCGAAGCAGTTGTGGCCGGTCGTAATGTCGTGGAAGACGGCGGGATTGCTATTGAAGAGCCGGTAGATAATCGGGTTGGCGAAGCCCATGCGCGGATAGCCCGCCGTCAGGAGATGCTGATTGGTCAGCGTCGCGGCGGCGGCCCACATTGGCGCGGCGATGCTCGTCCCGCCCGTCGCCATGAAGCAGGATGGGCCGACGGCGCCGGAGACGCGCGCGCAACTCTGCGGGTCGGTGGTGTAGATGACAAAGCCGCTCTTCGGATCGGCATTGGCGGCGACATCCGGCACTTGCCGTTTGCCATTGCTGTACGCATTCATGACACCTGGCCCCGTCTGATACTCTTGCATCGGCCAGACGCCACTCAAACCGCCGCCGCCCGCGCCACTACCCGTGCTGAAGCCATTCCAGACGGTCTCGCCGGCGTAGGCATTCGTCGTTGGGTCAATCGTCAGTTTCGTACCGCCGACGCCGGTGACGTACGGCTGGCTGGCGGGATCGTCCACGGCGAGGGCGCTCGCGTTCGGCGTATGATGGAGGAGACAATCACGCGAGCCGGTATCGCCTGAGGCGGCGAAGACGCTCTGCCCCTGGGCCGCCATCTGCTCGAAGATCGTGTTCTCGGGCATTAGGAACGTTGTGACGTTTCGGTTCTCCTCGCAGCCACCGAAGCTAATGCTGACAACCGAGGCGAGGTTGTCGTTTGCCATCGCTTGGAGAGAATCAATAATTGCCGTGATGCGGATGTCTGACTC
>JAABUZ0100001711.1_pt1 | contig 40259 bp, 41 predicted proteins | sample 5562091 | NCBI WGS metagenome assembly JAABUZ01 (sample SAMN12813069, study PRJNA571459) | rock metagenome | isolation source: Antarctica rocks | place: Antarctica: Victoria Land, Linnaeus Terrace sud | collected 2015-12-21
AATAAATAGTGATGATAGGTTTGGTAAAATCTTCATGCATGGCTGGCCTCTCGTGGCGGTGAAGGGTGGTACTTTCACTTTACCAGAGCGTCGGCCATGCGCCTCAACATGAAACGCAACTTAGGTTTATAATAAAGTATCCCGTGAGTAATTTTTAGGAATGGGAGCTTAGGTACTGTGCAATCTGAGCATCGTACTCGGAGGTGTGGCGGAAGGCTTTTGTTGCAAGAGTTTTCAGCGTCCCAGGCTGAAGCGTTTGATCGTGCGAGCGCATCTCAGCTAAAACGATGCTGTAGTCGGCGGGATCGGTGACGATGCCTACCGATACATGGTTTTTAGCCGACGAGCGGATCATGGCAGGGCCGCCGATGTCGATGTTTTCAATGGCTTCTTCCCGCGTGACACCGGGCTTGTTGATGGTGGCGACAAATGGGTAAAGGTTGACGACAACCAGGTCTATCGGCTCGATGGCGTGCTGCCGGAGGGTCTCCATGTGCTGAGGGTTGGCGCGCAGGGCGAGCAGGCCGCCATGGATCTTAGGGTGCAGCGTTTTGACGCGTCCGTCGAGCATTTCCGGGAAGCCGGTGACATCGGAAACACTGGTCACGGGGATGTGGCGCTTCGCGAGAAAAGCGGCAGTCCCGCCCGTGGATAGGATTTCAATGTTTAGATCTGCGAGACCCTGGGCGAACTCGGCAAGATGAGTTTTGTCGGAAACGCTGACAAGAGCGCGGGTAACACGAAGCATAACAAAGTCCCTTTCAGGTAAACTTGAGAAAAGAAGGATTTTCTCAGGCGATGGCGAAATAAAGAATGTCTGGATTGTAGCACATCCGATCAACGCTGATTTTTGTTTGGTTTTTCTCAGGATAAAGGAGCAGTTCGCTGTGAGTAGCGGCCTCAACGTCAACATTGCCCTCAGCCATTTGTCTATCCCGCCCAACTCCTACCTGGAGGAGCCGCTGTATGCGGTGCTGGATATTGAGCCGGCTGCCCTGCCCGACCCTCATGCCGCTGCCTTGCCGCTGAATGTTGTTATTCTGGTGGATGCATCGGCGACAATGCATCATTTCCAGCTCAGCGATGAAGAGCGCGAATACTGGATGGGCGTGGCGATTTCGCGGGACGAAATGGAGCGCGGGGAAGCCGACAACCGGGAAGCGGTCTACTGGGCCGGGCAAACGCTGGCAGAAATGCAGAGCGTGGCGCGGACGCCCATGGCGCTGGTCGTGGAAGGCATCAGCAATCTGCTGGACACGCTGGGCGCATCCGATCGCATCACCGTGGTGGCATTTGCCGACCGGGTGCATTCCGTGTTCAGCGCAAACGACTGGGTGTCTTTCCCAGATCAGTGCCGGGTGCAGCTGGAGCATCTCAGGGAGCAGCGTCTGCCTGTCGATATTGGCACAGGCACCCACATGGCGGAAGGCTTGCGGATAGCCGGAGCCGCCTTGCAGGATCAGGTCGGAAGCGGCGGGGTCAACCGCCTTATTATCATTTCCGATGGGATCGTGCAGGATGCCGATGCAAGCCTCGCCACGATCAGCGACATTCAGGACAACGGCTATTCCATTACGACAATCGGTGTGGGCGACGAATTCGATGAAGAGTTCTTGACGCAGATTGCCGACAATTCCAGGGGAGAATACCGCTATGCGCCGGACATCGCGGAAATCAACGAATGCTTGAAACAAGAAGTCGCGACGCTGCAAAACACCACGATCACTGATTTGTATGTTGCCCTGCGCGGCTTAAATGGCGCTGTGATTCAAGAATTGTCCCTGGTGCGCCCGGCGATGAGCTTGTTCGATGAAGTTTATACAGAAGAAGAATGGACGCGCGCTCGTATCGGCAGTGTTTCCATGGTCGCGCCTGTCGGGGTCTTGATACAAATCGCTCCTTCCGCACTTTCGCCGGGCGATCAGCCTCTCGCGGAAGCATTGTTTACGTGGAGCATGGCGGGTCAAGCGGATGGCGCTCTCAGCGGCAACGAAAACGCATCCTTGATAGTGCATGTCGCTCCGGGTGCGGCGCAGGTCAATCCGCAAGTCGCGGACATTGTCGACCGCTTTACCATTTATAAGTACGAGCGTGAAGCTCAACGCGCACAGGAGCGCGGCGACATGGACCGGGCGCGCGAAAAGTTGGGCGCGGCCACACGCGAGCTGCATAAGATTGGGGAAACTTCGCTGGCCGCCGAAATGGAACAGCAGATCGCCTCCCTCGGATCGGCGAACGCTGACCCGACGCGCTTGAAGCGCATCAAAGCAACCACCCGCCGCCTGGTCAGCCAGCAGGACGTGACGACCACACCTCAAGACACACTATGATGACCGAATGGCAATCCGGCCTCCAGGCGTTTCGCGAGGGGCGAATGCGGGAAGCGGTTGATCGTCTGCAAAACGCAGTGCGCGAAACGGATAGCGCCGTTTCACAAAATGCGCGCTTTCAGACGTATGCATTTCTGGGCGCGGCCTTGTATTCGCTGGGCCAGGCTTCCGAGGCCGTGTCGGCATTTGAAACAGCTCTGCGCTTAAACCCGCTGAAGTCTCCCCCACCCGACCTGACCGTCAACCTCGCCAATGCCTATCTCGCAGCGGGACGGCGCGAAGATGCCGTGCGTCTTTTGCAGCAGACATTACAGTTTGCACCGGGGCATATCGAAGCGCGCATGCTGCTTCAGCGCCTTGCCGCACAGCCGGACAACGCGGCTGGCAGCGGCATGGTCTTGGGCACATCCCCGCAAAGCGTCAAGCAGTTTCTGCGATCCCTTGTTTTCAAGACCGTGCCGACTGAGGGTTACGACCCGGCGCAGGTGCGTCAGGCTTTTCTGCAAATCGAGCGATATACGGACTTTCTCATTGCCCAAGTCGCGCATTCCGAGCGGGTTATGGCGCAAAACCAGCAGGAAATTACTCGCTTGCAGCAATCGGAAGACAGCCTGATACAAAACATGCTCCAAGCACAGCAAGAGGCCGAAACGTTGCGCCAGCAGATGCCAACTCATCCCGAGGCAGCCATGGCTGCGCAAACCGATCCCAATGCGCCCGAGCTTTCTCCAGTAGAGCGTTTGATGCAGCGCAAAAACTGACGATCGAAAGTCTGCACGTTTTGCCCACTCCGATCTGCGCCATTTCCCTGGACTTCGCCAACACGCTGTATCCATTCCGGGTTTCGGAAGCGGATCAGTCCCTGCGCGGCTTGCATGATTTTTTGCAGCAGCGCCTGGGCAAGCCATTGGATTATGCCCCCTTCGCTACGCTCTACCAGGAAATCCGTACGCGTCAGTTCACAGACAACCACGCAGCTTTACGTGAAAACGACTTCACAGCCCGTATCCGCGAAGTAGTCGAATTTTGCCAGGCGGGTAAGCCCGCCGATGCCGCGTTTGTGCGCCAAGCCGAAGAAGTGTACGCGGACAGCTTTGTGTCGGTAATGTGCGCACCTTCGGGGCTGCGGGAGAACATTGCCGCCCTTGCCCGGCATTTCTCTCTCGTGGTGCTTTCCAACTTCCCGCGCACCGATTGCATTGTGCGTCCATTGGAGCGGGACGGCTTGCTGCCGTTTTTCCAGGGCATTGTGGTTTCCGCCGACATCGGCTATATCAAGCCGCATCCTGCTTTGTTCGGCGCGGCCTGCGCTGTGCTCAGGCTGCCGCCGGAACAGATCGTCCATGTCGGCGATGACTGGGATGCAGGCGTTTTGGGAGCGGGACGCGCGGGCATGACATCGGTCTACACGCATGAGTGGCGGGACGAACACGACCCGTGTTATGGACAAGGCGATACAGCTCCCCTGTTTGAAATCGACACGATCAGCGACCTGCTGCCGCAAATACAAAGAGGAAACCGGGAACAATGAAACAGAGCCTGCGGGTTGTGGTGATTACGCTTCTGATGCTTGGTGTGTGCCTGCCCCAAGTGCGGGCGGCAGCGCCTCATCACAGCCCTGAAATGCGCGGCCTGTGGGTGGTGCGCACGAGTATTCTTTCGCCCGAAGCTATCGCCAAAGTGGTGAGCGCGGCCACTTCGCACCATTTCAATGCCCTGTTCGTGCAGGTACGGGGGCGAGGTGACGCGTTCTACCAATCCGCGCTGGAACCGCGCGCGGAGGAACTCCAAAACGCGCCTGCTGGCTTTGACCCGCTGGCCGAGGCAGTCCGGCAGGGGCACGCAGCAGGACTGCAAGTGCATGCGTGGCTGAATACCTGCTATGTGTGGGGGGCGGGGCGTCGGCCTGTTGCCGCGTCCCATGTCGTCAACAGTCACCCGGACTGGCTCGCCCGCGATGGCAAAGGACATTTTCAGATCAGTGCTAGTCCGGGTTGCGAAGGAGCTTTTCTCAGCCCCGCAAACCCTGCGGCACGGCAGCACATCCATGATGTGTTTCTGGACGTGGCGACGCGCTACGATGTCGATGGCATCCATTTTGACTACGTGCGCTACCCTGGGGCTGCTTACGACTACAGCGATGCCGCCCTGGGCCGCTTCCGGCGGCAGATGCAGGGCAGCGCGCGGATAATCAGCATCAAGCTTTGCGAAGCGCGTCTTCCTGGGGATCGGCTTAGCTACCCCCATATGTTTCCTGGGGAATGGCAGGCATTTCGCCGTCAGCAGGTGACGGATATGGTTGCCGGCATTTCGCAGGATGTCAAAGCCGTCAAGCCATGGGTCATCGTGAGCGCAGCGGTCTTTGCGGACAGCAAAGGCGCGTTTTCAGCTCGCGGTCAAGATTGGAAAACCTGGCTAAAGAACGGATATTTAGATGCTGTCGTGCCGATGGCTTACGGGGCAAGCACATTCCTTGTTGCGGGGCAGATCCGGGATGCCGTTGCCGCGGCGCACGCAGCGGGGCGCTATGCGTACGCGGGCCTTGGCTCCTGGCATATTCCAGTGGGGTCTACGGTGACCAAGATTGAAGCTGCAAGGACATTGGGAGCGCAGGGATCAGTGCTGTTTAGTTATGGCGGAATGACGCAGGATGGACGCACGACACGTTATCTGCAAGCAATCACGCACCAATGCTATGGCGATATGGCGACAACGCCTGTCATGCCCTGGCTTGCACCCCACCCTGCCCAAGAAAGCACAGATGGTGGCTGACAGAGTTTTTTCTACAGGTGCAGCACAAGATTATCACGGTGAATAACTTCATCGTGCGGCTTGCTGCCCAGCAGACCCGCAATGTCTGCGCTGCGTCGCCCCATAATCTTGGCAAGATCGTCATGGCTGTAATTGACGAACCCCTGCGCAAAAGGCTGGCCTTGAGCATCCGCGAGGGCGACCAAATCTCCAGGGCCAAAATGGCCGCTGACGGCGACAACGCCTGCCGGCAGCAGGCTTTTGCCTTCTTCCACCAGACGGGCTTTTGCGCCGTCATTTACGCCAACTGTCCCTTGGGGAGCCAGTCCATAAGCGATCCAGCGCTGACGAGAGCGCAAAGGTGACGGAACCGGCATAAACTGCGTCCCGCATTCCCCCGCGAAAGCTTCCCGCAATACATCCGGTCGTCGGCCGTCTGCAATGACCATACGAGTGCCTGTGCGTACGCAAATGCGGGCGGCCTGGATTTTTGTAGTCATGCCACCTGTCCCCAATGCGCTTTGTGTGCCTCCCGCAAGACCCTCAATCAGAGAATCAATGGTATCAACAATGGGGATGAGCTGTGCCGTTGGTGATTGGGTCGGATCGCTGCTAAACAAGCCGGCCACGTCGGACAGGAGAAGAAGAACGTCCGCTTCTACCAGCGAAGAAACCAGGGCGGCAAGGGTATCATTGTCTCCAAACTTAATTTCCTCAACAGCGACCGTGTCATTTTCGTTGATGATAGGAATGACATGCGCGCGCAAAAGAGCGGCCAATGTGTTGCGGGCATTAAGGTAGCGAGAGCGGTCACGCAGGTCGTCCCGTGTCAGCAGAACTTGCCCCACAGTCATCCCATGGGCCGCGAAGGCATCCGCGTAAGACTGCATCAGCAAACCCTGCCCGACCGCCGCTGCCGCCTGCTTTTGAGGAATAGATCGGGGGCGGCCCGTCAATCCTAAACGAGCCATGCCCGCCCGGATCGCGCCGGAAGAAACTAAAATCACGGAATGCCCGGCATCACCGAGCGCGGCGATTTGATCCGCCAAACTCAGGATATAGTCTTTGTCCGGCGGCCCGCCTTGTCGGTTCAGTGTGCTGGTGCCAACTTTGACCACGATGCGCGCTATGGTGCCGCCTCCTGCGCACCGACAGGCTCCTGGTCTTCGGCATCTTCATCAAAGAAGTCAAACTCAGTTTTGCCGATTCGCACGGAATCGCCCTGTCCTGCCCCCAATGTGCGCAGCTTGGCAATAATCCCAGTCTTTTCCAGTGTCTTTTGAAGGCGGATCACTGCGGCTTCGTTGTCCAAATTCGTCATAGAAATGAGCCGCTCAATGCCTTTGCCTTCCACGATATAAATGCCTTCAGTGTTGCGCGATGCTAGCCAGCGCCGGTCTTGACGGCGGCGGGTCATGGTGTCTACCGTGATACGCAGGGTTTCTTCATCAATCACAGGCGTGGGAAGAGGCAGCGCACTGAGCTGGTCGGCAAGGGCGTAAACAAGCGGCTCAAGGCCCTGCCGTGTCGCCGCAGAAACCGCAAACACGGCCCGCCCTTGGGCGGTCAGCTCCTGCGTGACTAATTCGACCATGTCGGCGTCCGCAATATCAATCTTGTTGAGTACGACGATTTGGGGCAGGTCCGCAAGGCGCGCATCATACTTTTCCAGCTCTCGGTTAATCACAGCATAGTCGTCTAACGGCTCCCGGCCTGTCATCGGCGACATGTCGATCAAGTGGGCAAGCAGCCGGGTACGCTCCACATGACGCAGAAATTGATGCCCCAATCCCACCCCTTCACTGGCGCCCTCAATTAGCCCAGGAATATCGGCCACAACAAACGTGTGCTCTTCATCCACCCGTACGACACCTAAGTTAGGAACTAACGTTGTGAAAGGATAATCGGCAATCTTAGGCCGCGCCGCCGAAAGAGCGGCAATAAGCGTACTTTTTCCGACGTTGGGATAACCGATCAGACCAATATCCGCCAAAAGCTTGAGTTCCAGGATTAGCTTTCGCTCTTCCCCCGGCTCACCGTTCTCAGCGTATTTAGGCGCTTGATGCGTGGACGAGGAAAAATGCGCATTGCCGCGCCCCCCGACCCCGCCATGGGCGACCACGACGCGCTGTGCATGTTGCGTCAAATCGCAAACCACCTGTCCCGTGGCTGCATCAGTGATAGTCGTACCAAGAGGCACCTTCATCACGATATCTTCAGCATTCTTGCCGTGCATATCCCGGCTCGTACCCATTCCCCCATCGGGGGCTTCGTACAAGCGCTGATAACGAAAGTCCAGCAGGGTGGAAAGATTTGAGTCGGCTTCGAGAATAATATCCCCGCCTCGCCCGCCGTCCCCACCGTTCGGCCCTCCAAACGGCACATACTTCTCGCGCCGAAAAGCAACTGAACCGTTGCCGCCGCTGCCGGCCTTAACTTCAATCGTGACTTGGTCAACAAACATGGGAAATTACGCTTTCGGCTCAACCATCTTCACGAGGCCGATGCTGCCAAAGAACAGCAGAGTTAAAGGGATCGCGAGCGCCAGCATCGTGCCGGGATCATTAGAAGGAGCGACAACCATGGCGACCGTGAACAAGCCAACCGCAATTTGCCGCCAGTACTGCACCATCAGCGCAGAAGTGATAACGCCGATTTTGCCTAAGAACATCAATAAAACCGGCAATTGAAAGACAAGTCCAAAAGCCAGCAGCATCTTCACAGCAAACACAATATAGGTCAGGGGATTTTGCAGGAGAGAAACACCAGGCGGGACATAACTCAGAAACCAGCGCACTGCCATGGGCAGTACAAGATAGGCACAGGAAACACCCAATAAGAACAAAAAGACCGACATGGGAGCCACGAAATAAACACCACGTTTTTCCGAAGACGTCAAAGCTGGAGCCACAAAGCCCCAAAGCTCCAGAATGATGAATGGGATAGCAAGTACCAATCCACCAATCGTCACAATCTGAAGCATCTGGAAAAAGCCATCCGTGAAGTGGTTGTAAACAAAGCCACTCGCCGGTAAACCGGTCGCTGCCGAAGCATGAGAGCCAAGCCGCCTGACAGCATCATTGATGGGTGCTGCTAACGCCGCGTAAACAGGATTGTACAAAAAGTACATCACGCCCATGCCAAGGATGCAATAGATGCAGGCACGAATGATCCGTGTTCGTAGTTCAGCGAGATGCTCCGTCAATTCCGCAGTCTTGTCCTCCTGTCCTATCTCGTCCGTGCTTTTCAAGCGCAATGCCATGTGCTTTTGTCCATTATCTCACTTACTTGTCAGCTTTGCGAAGTGATGTCGGTCATTTTTAGGTTGGTCGTTGTGCTTTGGGGTGCAGCAGGGGCAAAGTTCCCTCCGTATCCATTGGGAGGGCCTCCCGCGTAAGCGCCGGAAGGTAAGCCGCCAGCGCCAGCGTAAGCGCCGGGAGGAGTGAAACCCCCAGGAGGGCCTCCGGCATAAGAGCCGGGGAGAGGTGGGCCTCCTGGGGGCAGAGACATCGGATTTTCCGCACCATCGGGTGTGGGATAATTGCCCCCCGGCACAGGATAACTGCCACTTGGTGAGCCGAACGCAAAGCCGCTTCCTGTAGCGCCACCCGCAAAACCTAATCCGGTAAGCTGTGAATTGTCCACTGTCAACGTCAGCGTTGTTTCTGTACGTATAAGACGGCCCGAATTATAGGCGAAGTACACTATTCTCTCGTAATTAACTGTGGGAAAGACAATTGAACCGTTGCTGGAGTTTGCAGTACCGGCGGACTGACTTATTCCCGGCATAAATCTTTGGCTGACGCCTGCCGTGGCGTTCATGGGAACAAACGTCATAGGGCCTGTATATGTTTCGCGGATTTTGGCGGCAGGATAACCGCTTTGCCATTCAAAGCCTTCCAAACGACTTTCCGCATCTATCTTGATTGGCTTTGTTGACGCCCAATCGAGCGCTACTTCGACAGGCGACTGCCATGTATCTCCAACCGAAACACGGCGGGCGGAAAGGACAGGAATGGAGAAGCCAAAGTGGTCGCCCATGCTCAGCGGCGCCATGCTGCCCAAGATGTTCCCACGTGTGTCTACGGTGCGATACTTAGACTTGATATTGTAAAGTGTGTCCAGCGATTGTGGCTGATTATGATTGAGCAGAACACCTCCTGGAAGGATACGGTCGCGGATAAGATAGTTGCCCCCGGTTGTATCTTCAACCGTGCGTGTGAAGCGAATAATTGAGGATTGCAGCGTTTGATTTGTTCCCGCTGCCCCATCGGCAACAGTATCGGCTTCGGTACGCCGTGTGTAACGCTGCTGCAGGTCGGGCCGCCAGCGATAAGCCAGTTTGATACCTTGTGTAGGAACGTTAATCTTGTTTGCAACTTTTACGGTAATCGTCCGCTCCCCTAAGCTTTTTCCTGATGTGTCATAAAGCTTGATGTTGAGTGTGTGCGGACCATCCGCGACAAACTTTTTTCCGTTGGGGTCGTCGGCAGTGGCATACGATGCTTTGGTGTCCCAATCATAAACGGCATCATGTTTGTTTGCCGGCAGAACGCGCGCCGTCCGAAATTGACCATCAATGCTGACACCAACGTATCCTTCCGATGGCAAATCTCCTGGGGCGATACGCACCGGAACAGTTTCACGCACGATCGCATTGCTGATCGGCCGCAGAACGTGCAGTGTCTGCGCTTGCGCCCGCATTGCAGGCCAAACCGTTGCCGACACCACCATCAGACAAACAAGCTTTTCAAGTTTTAGTGCTTTGACATCCACGTCTTACGCTCCCTCATTCTGCTGCATGGCAGCTTCAATGACTTGCTTTGCCCGCTCTGCATCTGCGGCGGACACCAATAAATCGGCCCAGCGTGCTTCTGATACGCTAAATACCGAGCCATATGCGGGCGTAGCCACTTCGCGGAAAATGACGGCAACACCTTCCGATTCTAGCAGGCCGCGGACGATGTTGGCCTCCGATTCGGTGCGCACCGACATCACGGACACCAAAGGCACCGTTTCCACGCCCTCCTCTAAAGCCGTTTCAGAAACTCCATCAAATGGACTGGAAGGAATCTGCCACTCTTCCAAAGCTTGTTCCGCCTGTGCCAAAGATGACGGGTTGGTGCGAGCGACATAATCATCGACATCCGCGACAACTGCGTCCGCCTCTCGTTCCGCCTGCGTATCGTGAGCTGCTTCATCCGGCATTGGTTTTGCTTCCTCTTGAAACCGTTTCTTGATAACGCCTTATTCCCTATCACGAGGAAAATTATCTGATATGGCGCGCTGATGGTAGAAATCACATTCGGGCTGCACCGGGCAGTGCCCGCACTCAGGGCTGCGCGAATGGCAGATCCGGCGGCCATGTTCAATCAAATGCACGTGGAAAGAATAAACTTGATTGGGTTCCAAAAGACGCGGCAGCAGGTCATGCGCCTGGTCGGGCGTGACTTTTGGCCCGATCAAGCCCAGCCTCTGGGAAACGCGATGCACATGCGTGTCCACCGGCAGCACGGCACGGCCCAAATGGAACATCAAAACGCATGCCGCGGTTTTAGGCCCCACACCGGGAAACGAGCGCAGATAGTCACGGATCTCGCCGTCCGTCCACGCGGCGATATGGTCTAAATCCGTCTGCCCATGACGGTCATACACTTCGTGCAGAATATGCTGGATGCGCGGCGCTTTCATGTCCGCCAGCCCGCCGGGACGAATAGCATCCGCGACAGCAGTGACGGAAGCCTGACGCACCGATCCCCAGCCTTCAGGAAATGCCTGTTTGAGCGATTGATACGCTCTGCCGGAGTTCAGGTCGCTGGTATTTTGCGACAGAATGGTGGCGACAAGCGCACCAAGAACATCTTCGGCATATTGGTCGCTGCGCCAAACACGTTCCCCGTAGGCCGCCGTCATCTGCGCTTCAATGCGCGTCGCTTTATCCTGCAAACGCGTTTGCGCGGCATCATACACAGGGTTGATTATATCACATTGCCCGGCCATTGACAATCCCATGCCAAAGATAGCCAGGTACAATTGGGGCATGACCGACACATATTCCGTATGGAACTTGACTTCAAATCAATGGTGGCAGCTGACTGCGCGCAGCAAAGCAACAAATGACGCTTTGGAAGATGGCGCCTATGTCCGCCATGAGCCTGACTCTGATGAGCTGCACTTTTATGCCACACCATTTCGTAAGCCTATGGGGTGGCAATACCCATTTCTAGAACTTGTTCCTCATGTGCAGCAATACGGCGCTTTTGTCGGGCGTGCCTGGCACGACGACTTGACAGGGTTCGTGGATTTTGAAGTGATACTTTACGCCGCCGCCCAAGCCCTGCGGGCCGATTACGAAAGCGACGTATCCGATCTTGACTATGTCACTTATGAACAGGCCGTCGAACAGGCCGTTCGTGGAACCGCTGCCGACCTCGCCTGGCTTCGGCAGGAGTTCGGGCATCTGGCGAGCCAGACCCTTTAGATGGCTGCCGCAAGCTCTGCCCGCTGCCCCAGTGCACTGTATGCCCGTGCATACCTACGCAAATCATCTTCCAGGGCAGCCCGAAACACTTTGCTGCGCCCCAGCGACTCGGCGATGTCGGGTAAAAAGCCTGGAGGATCGTAAGCGACCACCACGGTGATGGCCGTTTTGCCGTCGTGGCACGGGGCAACGCACACCGTCAGCACGTACAAAAAACTTGGCCCTAGGCTTTGCCAGCACACCGTTTTGCTTTCACACACCGTTTCGCTTTCACACATCGTCCGCTGCGCGGCAAACTCCAGGTGACGCCCGTCCAGTGCAATGACTAGGCGAGCCAAATCGTCTTCCGGCCCGACAGCCGTCCCGCGCAGATGCGACAAAAACTGCGGCAAATGGTGGACACTGCTCCAATCATCCCACACATCCCCGCAGGGAGCCTCCACGCTGATCTGCGCTTCATGCGTAAACTGCATCGCCGTTTCCTTTTCTCGTCTTGGTCATCTTTTCTCGTCTTGGTCATCTTTGATAGATGATTGTTCTCTTTACGCTTGGCCTTCGCGGGTCCATGCCTCAGAAACCTCTCGGCCTCGCGCCAGATCGTCCACGACTAAAATCATTTTGTGGTTGTGGTCACTGTAAAGGACTTCTATGTTGACACCGGCTTCGGCCATTCGGCGTGTCAGCATGCCTAGCTGGCCGGACACGTCCTGTTTCAGCCGCTGCACGAGCACTTCTCGTTCCTCAACAACACGAATGCCTACCGCTTCAAGCGCTTGGCGGGCGGCAGTTCCGTCCTCAAAGAGAAAGTGGGCGATGCCGCTGTCGCCGACAACCCAGGCTCCTCCGCCCTCAACGCTTATCCCGGCGCGGCCCAAAACTTCGCCCATCTCGGCGAGAGCGCCGGGGCGGTCTTCCAAAACAATCGCAAGATCCTTCATTGTATGCTCCCTCTCCGTGGCTTCTTGTTATGATTGATGGATTAATGTTACGTAGGCAGCCTTACCGGTTCGCAGTGTACTTCCGTTTTCACCGAGTGAGCGATGTAGCAGTTCTCATGGGCTTCATGGTGCATCGCGGCTATCGCGTCCGCTGTCGGTCGATGGTCGCCGCCAAACTGCACTTCCGGGTAAAGTGTCACGCGCGTCATCGCCTGCTGCCCGGATGAGTTCTTAGCCATCACGCCGACTGCCTCGTCTCGGTAGTTCTCAACCAGGCACCCGCGCTTGGCGGCAATGGACAGGAACCAGAGCATGTGGCAACTAGACAGGGATGCAACAAAAGCTTCTTCCGGGTCGACCGCACAACTTTCAGACAGAGGAAGAGGCACTACGTGGGGTGAGCTTGAGGCGGGAACGTCGAGGCCGCCATCAAACTGCCAGTGATGGACGCGGCTGTAACGGTTGTCCGTAAAAACGGCATCGTTTCGCTCCCAATGAATCGTTGCTGTGTACTCGGCCATGATGTTCCCTCTCGATGATGTTTTGTGCGGCTCTGCCGCGCCGCGCGGCCTGCCTCTCAGTCGGTGCGGCTGATAAGCTTGCGACCATCCATCATTGCTCTTTATTCAAGACTGTGCGCCCGTCCAGATAGGGCTGAAGCGCGGTGGGGACTGTGACTGTGCCGTCGGGCTGCTGGTACGTTTCCAGCAGGGTGGCGACAATGCGCGGCAGAGCCAGCCCGCTGCCGTTCAGCAGATGCACAAATTCCGGCCTCGCCCCCGGCTCACGGCGAAAGCGAATGCCGCCCTGACGGCTTTGGAAGTCTTCGCAATTGGAACACGACGACACTTCCAGCCACGCGCCGACGCCGGGTGCGTATGTTTCAACATCGTAGCATTTCGCGGCGGCAAACGAAAGATCGCCCGCCGCCAGCAGCTTCACGCGGTAAGGCAATCCCAATGCTTCCAGAACATCGGTTGCGTCAGACAGCATCAAATCCAGTTCGGCATTCGACTCTTCGGGCAGCGTGTACTTGACCATCTCCACTTTGTCGAACTGATGAACGCGCAGCAAGCCGCGCGTGTCTTTTCCCGCTGCCCCCGCTTCGCGCCGCCAGCATGGGGAATACGCCACATATTTCAGGGGCAGGTCGCGCCCGTCCAATATCTCGTCGCGGTGGATATTGACCAGGGCAGGCTCCGCCGTGGGCAGGGCAAACAAGTCATCTTCGGCATCGTGGTACATTTCCGGCGTGAACTTCGCCAGATGCGTGCTCGCCTTCATACTTGCCCGCGCCAGAAAAAACGGCGTGGACCATTCCGTGTAGCCATGACTCTGCGTGTGCAAATCCAGCATCATGCGAATCAGCCCGCGCTCCAGCATTGCCCCCAGACCTTTGTAAAGCACGAAGCCGCTTCCTGACAGCTTGACGCCACGCGCGAAGTCGATCAAGCCCAGGTCGGTGGCAATCTCCCAATGCGGCCTGGCTTCAAACTCAAAACTGGGGATTTGCCCGACTGTCCGCACGACAGCATTGTTTTCTTCGCCGCCCATGGGCGTGTCGGCATGGGGCAGGTTGGGCAGGTAAAACAGCAGGTCGTCGCGCTCGGTTTGCAGTTGACGCTCTGCATCGTCAAGCCCGGCAATCCGGTCGCCCAGGTCGCGTGCGCTTGTGCGCGCCGCGTCCGCTTCCTCTTTTTTGCCCTGGCGCATCAGCAGGCCGATGCTTTCCGAGTCGCGCTTGCGCTGCGCCCGCAATTCTTCCACTTCACTTGTCACGGCTCGCAGCCGCGTATCCAGAGCAAGCACGGCATCCACCGCCGCCCCGTCCGTATTGCGCAGTGCAAGACGCTCCTTGACCCATTCCAAGTTTTCGCGTAATTGTTTGATGTCCAGCATGACGCACTTTCAGTCCCACCAAGGGCAAATCAACGGTTTCCCCGCGCACGCCCCTTGCGCCGCTCCGTCTTTTCCCACGTGCACCCAAAGCTTTTCCCACGTGCACCCAAAGCTTTTCCCACGTGCACCCAAAGCTTTTCCCACGCATTGCGAGCCTGTGCCGACGACGGAACAAATCCGTCCGTCGTTGCTGCGCCGTGGAAACGCTGAAGAAACAAAAGGGCAATGCCGAAGAACGCGTAGAAAGAGCGTTAAGATACCCCTCGGCTCCCCATGGCACATTGGGAGGTTTTCTCTCGCGAGAGTGCGCTTATTGTAACCGAAACAGGCAGGCCTTGTCAAACCTGCGCTTGACATTCGTATGATAAATTGCCTATGATAGCGCTATGAAATTGCCCGGCTTTGTTTTTCTTCTGCTGCTGTGGGGCGCAGGCTGCCTGGCTGCCCCGCAGACAGTTCGGGATGCGCAGGGCCATGCCTTGACGCTGGCTGCCCCGCCTCGCCGGATTGTTTCCCTTGCCCCCGGCACGACAGAAATGCTGTTTGCCCTGGGGCTGGGCAAATCGGTGGTGGGGGACACGACATATTGCGATTATCCCCCTGCCGCGCGCCGGGTTTCTAAAATCGGGGATGTCACTGTCAACTACGAAAAAGTGGTCGCGCTGCACCCGGACCTTATCGTGGCTTCCGATGCCAACAGCGCCGCCGCGATCCGTCTGCGGCAGTTAGGGCTGCCCGTGTTCGCTATTGCCCCCACTTCCTACGCCGCCGTGGAACAAGCCCTGCGCATCCTGGGGCAATTGACAAGAACAGAGCCGCGCGCGCGCCAAGTCGTGGGAACAATGGAAGCCGCCCGCGCTTATGCCGCCCAATCTGCCCATCGTGACCATCATCAGCCGCGCGTCTTGCCCGTTGTCGGCGCCAACCCCTTGTTCGTGGCCGGGCAGGGAACATTTATTGGCGACCTTATCGTGCAGGCGGGCGGACAAAGCACAGTCGGCGGGGTTCCGGGTTATGCATCCTACAGCAAAGAACTGGCGCTGACACATCCGCCTGATTTGATCCTTGCCGATGCCGCTTCGCAGGCTGCATTGCAGGCCGACCCCGTCTTGAAGCACTTGCCCGCCGTGCGCAATCGCCGCTTTGTTTCCATTGACCCCAACTTGCTCAACCGTCCCGGCCCGCGCCTAGCGGATGCCCTGCGGCAATTGACCCGCGCATTGCATCCGGGGACGCTGTGAAACGCACCGCTGTCTGGCTGGCCGTGCTTGCTGCCATTCTGCTGGCTTCCATGGTTTTAGCAGTCGGTCTGGGAGATGTGCATCTTTCGCTTGCGCGTACCGTGGCTGCCCTGCGGGCGGGCGCAAGCAGCGACACGACGGATGCCGTCATTGTGTGGCAAGCGCGTCTACCCCGCATCCTGCTGGCGGCATTGGTGGGAGCCGCCCTAGCCCTGTCAGGGACAGCATTTCAATCCCTGCTGCGTAACGATCTGGCTGACCCATTTCTAGTGGGGGTGTCGGCGGGGGCATCGGTCGGCGCGGAAGCGGTTCTGCTGCGGCATCAGGACACGGCAATGCGGGGTTTTGCCGCCCCGCTGGCGGCTTTTGCGGCGGCTACTGCGGCCATGAGTCTGGTATATGCCATTGCGCGAAGGGGAGGCCGCATTCTCGTCACCAGCCTGCTGCTGGGCGGCATTGTGGTCAGCGCATTCTTGGGCAGCGTGTCAGTGTTGTTGTTGACCCTCGCCCACCCCAATGATTTGCAGCGCATCCAATATCGTCTGAACGGCTCTTTGCAGGACGCGACATTCGCACAGTGTTTTGTGACGCTGGCTGTGTTTGCTGCCGGCTTTGTTCTGCTGCTGCTGCAAGCCCGCGCCATGAACTTGTATGCGCTGGGCGAAGAAGCCGCGCAGCAGCTGGGCGTCGAAACGGAGCGATTCAAGACCACATTGATATTAATTGGGTCTTTGCTGGCAGCCGTGACCGTTTCTGTCGCAGGGATTATTGGGTTTGTCGGGCTGATGGTGCCCCATATCGCACGGCGGCTGGGCGGCACGCCCGACCACAAATCCGTGCTGCCCCTGGGGGCTTTGGCCGGAGCAATTTTAATGGTCTGGGCCGATACGGCTGCCCGTACCGCCCTCCCGGATGGCCGAGAGCTTCCCGTTGGGCTGATCACCGCGTTTCTTGGCGCCCCGTTCTTCCTGTCGCTGCTGCGGCGTCACACCCGGAACGGAGCATAACTTTGTTTGTTAGCGGCCACGCGACAGCATGACAAGCCCCACCATACCCAGCCCATAAACAATCAGCACGACCAGCGAGTCAATCCCCATGCGCGCGATTTGCCGCTTGGGCCTGAAAATCAAGCCGTACACATAAATCGCCGTCAGCAGCCCCCCCAGGCCCGTCAAGTAAAGGTCACTTTTTTGCGCCTGCGGCAGCACGGCCTGCCCCGACACCAGATCGGCCATTAAAAACAAGACGGGCAAAAAGGCATTGCCGCCGAAGATGTCGCTGAACGCCAATTGATAATCTCCGGATTTGACCGATGCTAGGCCGGTTGACAGCTCCGGCAGGGATGTGGCCGCCGCCAGCACAGTTGCGCCGAACAAAACGCCCGTCATATGGATATGCTGAGCGATCTGATTTCCTGTCTGCTCAAGCACCGTGCCCGCCGCGAGGGTGGCAAGAGCCGCCACGGAGAAAATTGCCACGGTTACGCCTGTGCTCTTCTTGTTATCTTGTTTCTTTTGCTGCTGCTCTTTGGCTTTTTGCTCGGTTTGCTGGTTGTCGGGAGCTTGGCCCTGCTCGTGCCAAGGCAAGCCCGTGCGCGCTTTACCCAGCAACCATACCCCGATAACCCAAAGCGCGGCAATGGCGATACTGGCCGGCGTCATCCGCGCGAAATGGACGGATGACGGAAACTGGCTTCCCATAATCACAACCATCAGCACCGCTCCAACAAGGCTTCCTTCCAGCACCAGCCCTAAAGACGCCGCCCGGTAGGTCAGGGCGTCTTGTTTGCCCAACCCCCAGATGTCCAGCAGAACCAGGACAACCGTTTGAACCGCGATGCCGCCTAGGATATTCCCAATAGCAATGCCGAGAGTATGATGCCGCGCGGCATTAAACGTAATCGCGATTTCCGGCAGATTAGTCGTAATCGCGAGAAGGATGACGCCCCCTAGCGCTTGGCCCAGGTGGAACCGGTTATCCAGTACGTCGGTGGTTTGCGACAAGCGGATGCCTGCAAACCACACCACGGCGGCGGCGGCGGCAAACACGGCCAGCAAAGCGGGCAACCCTAGATGAGACATGACGGTATTGTTACTCTTGCAGAAACGCTGTAAAAGCCCTGCGACGTTTCGCAGGGCTTTTGCTTGTTGTGATTATTCGAAACTAATTGCCCATCGTGGCGTTTTGGGCTTCGGTGGTTTTGCCTTTGTCCACCATGCTGCCCTCGCGGAACAAGTAGGTGGAAGACGTTGGGTCCAGTGAACCGGCAGGCGCTTCCGCGACCATTTTGGCGAAGTGATCCAGGTCTTCCTGGAGGCGGCCCTCGAAATGCTTTCCAACTCCCAGGGTTTCCCCAACCTGGCCCAGCACGCCGGCGGGCGGCGTATAGTGAATAGTCACCGAGACTTTTGTCTCGTTTGGCACCAATGCTTCAAACAACACGTGCCCTGAGTTTTCTATGCCCTCGATAGAACGCCAGCCGATGCGCTGGTTTTCCACCCAGCCTTCGTTGACGGCATCCCACGCGTGGTCGCCAGCGACATTCGCCACCCAATGGCTTGTCTGCGCGTCTTTATATGTCACTTCTTTGATGTAGGACATAAACTTGGGGAAGTCGTTAAAATGCGTGAAAAGCGCATAAACCTGCGCCACGGGCGCATTTACGGTTGTTGATGCAGCATGCTCTGCCATTGGTTTAATCTCTTTCTGTGCTTGGAACGCGGGCTGCCGGGTTCGTGCGCCCACCTGCGCTGTTCACGTTTACCCTGTTTTTAGTGAAGTTACGCTTGTACGCTCGGAAGGTTTCTTTGCTTGCTGTCAGGAACGCTCTTCGCCTGCATCAGCGGGCTTGCCTGTCAGGGAATTGGGGGCGTCCAGGTTTGCGCCATTGTCTACACCCACCCCAAGACGGTCCACGAGTTCGCCGCCCAGCCAGCCGGTCAAGCCTGCCAGACTGCCTGCCGCCAGCGACACCCCGCGCGCGGCTGCGCTTGGGCTGCTTTGATCGGCACGCCGCAGCAGGGCGCTGCCGCCAAACAGGGCCAGCACAAGCACATTCCCCCACCCGTGCAGCCGCCCGATACGTTTGGCCCGCGTGCCCTGCGGAATAAATGCCCAATCCCACCAGCCGAACGGCGCGGCGACCGCTCCGCCGACCAGCCCGGCAACAAGCATCCAAAACGACGCTTCCGCCAGCTTAGGCTTGCGGGTGACAGTCCAAATGCTGTCAAACACGACTGATGTGGACAGCAGCCCCAGCGGGAACGTAATCAAAATCGTGTGCGCGGGATGTCCGAAAATCTTGCTTTTGCTTTCCATGGGTACGGCTCATCATTCGTGCAAGTGTTTAACTTTAAAGAAATCGCGCCCGAAGCTCTTCGGTGCGCGCCTGCTATTTTTTGGCGGTCTTCTTTTGGAGCGCATCGGGTTTGTGAACGGTGCCTTCGGTTTTGCCCTGTGGCGTGTCCCAAGAGACATGATCCCCTTGTTTGGGTGTTTCCGGCATGGCGTACGCTCTTTTCTCAGCCCATCAAACAAAAATGAGGGCCAGAAAGCTGGCCCTCACCTTGTGGGAAAATCACATGCCCTTCATGTGAGCGTTCATCTTCATGCTTTTGCGGACGGAAGGGTCGGCTCCGATGTTGGCCGCGACATTGTGGATCATGATTGTATGATCCTGAATGGTCGGCAGGTACTTGGTGGCGAACCCACGGATCGACGACTCTTGTCCCTTGTCGATTTCGGTCTTGAACAAAGCCACCGTCATGTCGTGGTCCTTCACCTGGCCGCTCATATAAGCTTTGTCAAATGAGGTTCCGTGCAGACGAGACAGCCGGGCATAAGCCGCCATGTGCATGGGGTCTGTGTGATTGGGGGCCATGACGTCCAGTTTCATCGCGGTCTGCTTCAGGTCAGCATTCGCCACGGAATGGTCTTTGATCATGCGGCGAGCCACCATCAGCACGTTTTTGTTGGACGAATGCGAGAGCGCCAGCTTGCTGGTCATCACTTCCGCTATGCCGCCCTGCGCGGCTTTGGTCACGAACATCTTGTCGGTGGGTGTCATCAAGTTGCCGGTGGCGAGTGCAGGCACGACTGTTGTCAGCAGTGCCGCACCGGTCATGCCCAGCAGAGCGACGCTTGCCGCTAACATACCGCTTTTTGTTTTGTTCATTTTCTCTTCTCGTTTCTACTGTTCCCCGACGGCTTGGAAAGCACAACGCCTCCACGCGCGGGTTTTGCTGTTTTCTTCCCCGATGCCTGCTTTTTCTAAACTTGCTTGGCATCTGAGGCATGCTTGGCAGCGGACTTGAGGTCTCCTCACGAAACAGTGGAAAAGCCGCAATGCGTGCTCCTGTCGGCACCCGCAGAACGCCTTTACTGCGCAAACTGCGAAAGATGCCCCTTTAAGAAGTCCTGCATCGGCATCGCCGGTCGCCCAAGCAGGCTCTTCAAAGTAGGGTCAGTGGCAGCAAACTCGCCCCGGCGACTGGCAACAAACAATCCCACGACCCCGTGAGCCATCAGCTCTGGAAGGCCGGAGGCGAGCAAAGATTGACGAAATGCGTTGTCATCTACGATCTCCCGTGTGATCTGCCTTCCGATAATCTCTGAAGCCATCTGTGCGATAGCAGCAAAGTCCAGTGTTTTCGGGCTAGTGAGCGGCGGCGTGATACCGTTAAGAAGCTCAGGGTGCGTAATCGCAGCCACCGCTGCCTCTGCCAAGTCGGATCGTGACGTCCAGGACACCGGCCCGTCCTCCGGCAGAGCGAGTTTGTCAGTCTGCTTGAGACTGCTGAGTTGCCACAAAGCAGACTCCGCATAAAACCCATTCCGCAGTGAGGTAAACGGCATTCCCGAAGACTGAAGCAATTCTTCGGTTGCCGCATGATCTCTCGCCGGACTGAAAGCTGAGTCGGAATTTGCCGCCATGTGACTTGTATAAAGAACACGGCCCGCACCAGCGGCCTTCGCAGCGGCAATGGCATTGCCATGCTGTTCCACAGCGCCTGGCCCAAGAGCGTTGACTGAGACAACCAGCACCTGTGAGGCGCCTTCAAACGCATGGCGCAGGCTGGCCGGGTCGCTGAAATCGCCGTGACGCACCCGAATCCCGCGTTCTGCCAATTCCTGTGCCTTTTCCGGGTCACGGACGCTTACGCCGATCTGCTCGGAGGGAATGAATTCAAGCAGCCGCTCCGCGACCGCCCGACCGAATTGGCCGTTGGCTCCTGTGACGATGATCATGCTGTTCTCCGTGTTCATTGTTGTTTTGTCGCCGCCAAGGGATTGCGGGCTTTGCCGCGTCGAGATGAGAATAGCGCGTTTACCACGGCACGACGCCGTCTTCGTCAAAGTAGCCGCCCGTCGGCCCGTCGGCGGGCAGCGTCGCCAGATGCACGGCGACGGTCGCGCCCTGCTGCACGGTGCGCGGGCCACTGTGTCCGTTGAGATCAGTCGCGGTATAGCCGGGGTCGGCGGCGTTGACTTTGACGCTCGTGTCTTTTAGCTCGGCGGCAAAGATGACAGTCAGCATGTTCAGCGCGGCTTTAGAGGAGTTGTAGGCCAGCGGTTTGACGCCCGCGTACTGCCCGTTTGGGTCGCTGTTTTCGGTCAGCGAGCCGAGGCCGCTGGACATGTTGACGATGCGGCCCGCCTCCGAGTTCTTCAAAAGTGGCACGAACGCTTTGGTGACGGAGAAGACGCCGAAGACGTTTGTCTCATAAGTGCGGCGTAGGTCGGCGAGTTCCAAGGTGAAGGCGCTGGAGGGGCCGCCGTCCAGCGAAATGCCAGCGTTATTGACGAGCACGTCCAGCCTGCCGAAGTCTCCCTCAATCTGGCGCGCAGCGGCGTCAATGCTGGCCTGGTCGGTGACATCTATCAGCACGGAGCGAGCGTCAATACGTTCCTGTTTCAGCCCTTCGGCGGCCTCTGCGCCCCGTACCTTGTCACGCGCGCCGACGAGTACGGTCATGCCCTGCGCGCCCAATTGGCGGGCAATCTCTTGTCCAATCCCTTTGTTCGCGCCCGTGATCAGGGCGATCATCTGTTCAGCCATCGTGTTATTCCTTTTCTTTCCGCATTATGCTACACTTTGCTGCGCGACGGCTCTGGGCCGCTATTATCAATGATAGCAGATTTTATGTTATCATTGATATAGGTAGCGAAAGAAATGATTTGGAAGTATTGGAGTAACGATGAGATGACAACTCAGGCCGTCGCCGAGAAGACCGCCGACCCAAACACAGCCCGCGACGATACGCGGGGGCGTGTTGTGGCCGCCGCGATTGGCCTGCTGAACAGTGGAGGGCGGGATGCCGTCACCACGCGGGCTGTGGCCGCCGCCGCCGGCGTGCAGGCTCCGACGCTTTATCGCCTTTTTGGCGACAAGCAAAGCCTCCTTGATGCGGTCGCAGAACACGGCTTCGCGGCCTATCTGCAGGAGAAGACGCACCGCGAACCCCAGCCAGACCCCGTAGACCATCTGCGCAGCGGATGGGATTTTCATGTTGACTTTGGGCTGTCTCATTCGGCAATTTATCTGCTCATGTACGCCGAGCCTCGGCCCGGCGCGAAGTCTCCGGCAGCCGACCTGTCTTATCGCCTCTTGAAAGAGCACATCGGACGAGTTGCCGCGACTGGCCGCTTGCGCTTTTCCGAGGAACAGGCGGCAGACCTTTTTCACGCTTCGGCATGCGGAACCGTGCTCACCCTTCTTGCCAAGGCCGAGGGCCGCCGAGACCAAAGTTTATCGGAGATTGCGCGCGAGGCGGCGATTGCGGCTATCACCACGGACATTCCCGCGTTTGAGAGTTCCGGCGCTGCCGCAGCCGCAGTCGCCCTTCGTGCTGTTCTGCCCCAAGTGCAATCGCTTTCCGAAGGCGAACGTGCTTTGCTGACCGAGTGGCTCATCCGCCTTGCCGCTTCGTAAGCAGGCTCAGCCGCCGCCCCGGCAGGGTTGACCGCGCGGGCGGGCGGGTATACCGGGTCAGCATGCCGCAAGTCCGTATGCTCCCCTGCCCGGCTTTCACTTCTCAAAAGGAGATTTTTCTATGACACTCTCGCTCAAACAAGCCGCCTGGACGCGCATTGTCGCGCTCGGCTTGGTGCTGCTCTTTGTAATGCCCCTGGTCGCGGGTTGCGGCAGCAAAGGCGACCAAACCGCCTCCGCGCCTGTGGGCGGCAATGTTCCGCCGCCCGGCGCTCAAAGCACCACGCCGCCTCCCATGACATCTGCGCCCATGGCGAAGCCCGGCATGTCCAACACCAAAAAGGCCGTCATTGTTCTGGCAGGGGCCGCCTTGCTTTACTATCTTTACAAAAAGCATCAAGCCCAGCAGCAAGCGGCGAGCAATGCGGGGACAAGCGGCAGCCAGCAGCTTTATCGCTCCAGCAACGGCGGCATTTATTACCGGGATGCCCAGCACCGCGCCGTATGGGTGACCGCTCCGGCCCAGCAGATGCAGGTGCCCGCCTCGGATGTCCAGCAATATGCGCCCGACTACAGCCAGTACCAGGGTCAGCCCGCGCCTGCTGCCCCTGCCGGGTACCGCACCCAGTCGTTCAGCCAGCTTGATCCCAGCCTGACGGCGGGCGGCAATCCGTCCGGCCCGCAGCAGTAATCGCGGGCAGGCTTGATCCGTTCCATGTCAGTGCCGCAGCGCCGCCCTGTTCAGGGCGGCGCTGCGGCGTGACAGGGCGCATTTCAAACGGCTTTGCCGGCCTGTTGCCCCGGCGTTTCCACGGCTGATCAACGACGGAACAAATCGTTCCGTCGTTGCAGCGCGCGGGATCAGCGCAGGCAACAAGCGCGGAAAGCCGTTACCCCGCCCGCGCCAGGCGGATCGTCGGGTATAATGCGCCCATGACGCCTTTGATTTTGCACAACACCCTCACGCGCACCAAGGAAGTTTTCACGCCGCAAGAGCCGCCCCATGTCAAAATGTATTGCTGCGGGCCGACAGTTTACAACTTTGCCCACATCGGCAACCTGCGCACGTATATCTTTGAGGACATCCTGCACCGGACATTGATATTCCATGGGTACACACTCACCCATGTGATGAACATCACCGATGTCGGCCATATGACCAGCGATGCCGATGCCGGGGAAGACAAAATGGCAAAAGCCGCCGCCCGCGAAAACCGGGAAGTGATGGACATAGCCCGCACCTATGAAGAAGCGTTCTTCCGCGACTCGGCCCGATTAAACATCATCAAGCCCGACATCGCGCCGCGTGCGACCGAGCATGTCGAAGCGATGATTAAATTGATCCAGCGCCTGCAAGCCGAGGGCTATACCTACGAGACCGGCGAAGGCATCTATTTCGACACGGCCAAAAACGCCGACTACGGCAAGCTGGCGATGCTGAACCTCGCCGCCCAAAAAGAAGGCGCGCGGGATGATGTCAACATCGACACCGGCAAGCGTCACCCCGCCGACTTTATCTTGTGGTTCACCAACAAGCCCGGCCATATCCTGCAATGGCAGTCGCCGTGGGGAGTGGGCTATCCCGGCTGGCACATCGAATGCTCCGCCATGAGCATGGAATATCTGGGCGAGACATTGGACATTCACTGCGGCGGCATCGACCATATCCCCGTACACAACACCAACGAGATCGCCCAAAGCGAATGCGCCACGGGCCATATCTTCGCCCGCTACTGGGTGCATGGGGCGTTCCTGAATGTCGCCACCGGCTCGGTCACAGGCCGCACAGCCGAAAAGATGGCAAAGTCCGGCGACAACTTCCTCACCGTGCAGACATTGATCGACCGGGGCATCGACCCCCTAGCCTATCGGTATCTCTGCCTCACCGCCCACTATCGCTCCGAGCTTGCGTTTTCGTGGGACAGCTTGCAGGGGGCGACCAAGGCATTGGGAAAAGTGTGGGAGCTTAAGGCGCGCATCGGCGACGATGACGGGCTGGGTGATCGCGAGTTTGCGCAGGCGCGAACCGCGATTTTGGAAGCCATCAGCGACGACCTCAATGTGCCGCGCGCCATTGGGCTGCTGCACGAGTACAAAAGTTACCGCTTGTGGCGCGAGTTCGACCCAATCCTGGGGCTGGACATTGAAAACCGCTCGCGCGACATGCTGCCCGCACCGGGCATCGACGCCCTGCCCCCTGACATTGCCGATTTAGCCCAAAGCCGTGACCAGGCCCGCGCCCGTCGCGACTGGGCGCAGTCCGATGCCCTGCGGCGTCAAATTGAGGCAATGGGCTACTCGGTCGGCGACAGCCCGTCCGGCACGACCGTCAAAAAGAACTTACTTTAACGCTCTGAGTCAGGCAGACAACAAAAAGCCGCCGACACAAGTCGGCGGCTTTTTTGCTGTCTAAAACGTCACGCCAGGGATTTCCACGCCCAGCCCGATGCTGCGGTTGCGAAAATTATAAGACAGCACCGGGGTAATGCCTTCCAAGCCCGCCGCAATTGCCAGTTTATAGTCAATCACCCCGCCCCTTGCCAGGTCGTAACGCACCAGGGCCGCCACTGCCCGGCGCGCGCTGCCGGTTTGGGCGCGAATATCCAGTTCGCGGGTCGTGTCCAGGTGGTCGAAATCAAAGGGCGAATCGCCGCTTTCCCCGCTTTGCAGGTACCGGATGCCGATAGCATTGCGCTCCGAAAAGTAGTGGCTGGCAGCAACACTCAGCTGGGCAAACTTGTAGGAGGAACGGCGCCCGCTGTAAAAGTTGCTGGTTAGCTGCACCTGGGGAAGAACAACGGTGTTCGGGCCGACCAGCAAAGGCTGGGTTGTCAAGCCGAGAACGTCGCGCTGACGGGTCGCCCGCACGGTTCCTTTGTTGTCGCCCCGGCGTTCTTCCCGGTATTCGCCCATGCTTGCCTGCGCAAAGGCCACAAAACGCAGCTGCTGCAATTGCCGCCGGAACGCGTTCGGGTCGGTTCCCAACACAGGCGGTGGCGCGCCAGTCAGGGGCAGGGTGGCGCTCAGTGAGGATTCCGGCAGGCGCGACACGTAAATGTTATCTTGCAGCCTTCCAATCGCTTCCTGACGGGTAGACACTTCTTCCTGCAAAGAAACATTGGCGCGGGCAGGCCCGTCAAACAAACGGATAGGGCTGCGATCCGGCAGAAAGTCGTGAAACAACAAAGGGTCGCCTTCCGGCAAAGGAGGCCGGCGGATCGTAGCCAGAGTGCGCAGAGCGCCGAGATAATCGGGATGCAGCGGCTGCGGGACAGCGCCGGTCGGCGCGGCGGGCAAGCGCTGCTGGAACAACGTCTGAGCGCTGGTCACGCGAATTTGCGTCTGCTGACGCGCGGACAGTACCAAGCGATAACGGAACGGCACGACGGAAGCCAGGCTGCCGTTGCCGCCGAACGCAAGATAAGCCCCGGTGCGTCCCGAAACGCCAATTGTCGGCAGTACCCCCTGACGCCTTGTTGCCCCCCCGCCTGTTCCAAGGGCAAAGCCAATGCGTCGCACGGTCAGCACCCGTGCCCGAAACAAAAACAGCGAAGCATTGCGCAGTTCACCATGATGCCGCTGAGGAAACAAAGAAATGGTTTGTGCGCGCAAGTCCAGGTCAGGCCGTTTTCCAGGGGGCGCTGTAGTCGCATCCGCCTCATGGGCAACAAGGGAGCCAGCCATCAAATCAAGCTGGGCGGCGCGCACCGTGTACGGCTTTTGCGTGACGAGTGCGGCTTTCGCGGTGCCGACGCCTTGCTTGCCGCTGAGATGCAGGCTGCGGGCGACAAGTGTCGTATCGGCTTCATGTGCCCGAACGCCGCCCGTCGCGTCAAACTGCTGATGCAGCAAGTCCCCCTCAAGCAGAGCCGCAGAAAGTGTCAGATCGCCCCCATAAGTGAGCGTGCCGCCCTGCACGACCGTCTGGTCAAGTGACCCAGAAAACGTGCCGTAATCCAGGGAAACGCTGGGCAGAGCAGCGGCCTGTGGCGAAGCGATGGAAACGGGGGAAGCGATGGAAACGGGGGAGGCAGTGGTAATCGGCAGCGGAGCGGTGGTTTCAGAAGCGGGGTCTTGTGCGCGGGCGGGTGTCAGGACAAGCAGCAGCAGCGCCACGGCTCTTCCAGTCGTGGAATATGTCATAGGAGGGCTACTTGAAGTCACCATCGTCAAGGATGACGGGCGCTTTGCGGGACGTGTTCATGCTGTCTTTGAATAACTGGTCATCATAGGTGCGGGACTGGACGACGACGGGCATTGGCACGGCATGGCCCATCAAGAGCGCCTGCTGCTTGCTGTCAAGGGATGCCAGGACGCTGCGCAGGCTTTGCGCGCCAGAAATGCCCGTCAGCACGGCATCAATATCACGTTCATCATTAAGAAGGCACGTGATGCGCGTGCCCAATTGAGACAGCACTTCCGAATCAATGCCCGAGGGACGCTGATCTACCACCAGCAAAGTAACATTGTACTTGCGCAGCTCACGGGCGATAGTGCCGAAAATAGTCTGCCCCGCTAAATGAGGGCTGAGAAACTTATGCGCTTCTTCAATGGTAATCACGAGGGGGGTCGGCTTACGCCCTTTATCACCCATGGCGGCTTCGGTCAACTTGACATACTGCTCATGGATTTGCCGGGTCAGGATATTGGCGACCAGCATGTATTGCAGGGGCTTGCGATAATTGCCAAATTCCAGCACGACATTGACATCTTTCAAAAGGCAGGCCATGATCTGACGCACGGCATCGTCCGATTGGTCAGGCACTTCTTCAATGAGAAAGCCTTTGCATTCTTCGACCATACGTCCCAGCTTGCGCCTGAGCGCGCCCAATGACAATGCGTTGGCCCCGCTTGTCTCGGCAAATGCTTTAATGGCGTCCCCGTCCATTTTGAGCAGAGCGGCAAGCCATTTGCTTTTATAGTGCTGCTCCAGCAGATAAGTTGTCTCTGCCGCGCTTTGATTAAGGTTCAGCTCATTCGCCAGCAGCAAAATGTCTTCCACACTAATCTGGCTGTAGGGGATGCGCACCTGTGTTTCAACCGGCACCTGGCGGCGGCGTGATGACTCCATGTCCATGGTGAACACTTGAACACGGCTGCCAAAGTATTTCTTCAGGCCGTCCACGCCTTCTTTGGCGGGGTCTTCCGTGGTGCCTTTCCAGCCGTACTCCCCATGCATGTCAAAGACCAGGTTGACAGCCTTTTTGTGCTTGATAGTGCCGCACAGGCAGATGCGCGTCAAAAATGTTTTGCCCGTGCCGGACTTGCCGAAAATGCCGTTGGAGCGTTCCACAAAGCGCTCTAGGTCTAGGCAAACAGGGATAGACTCCATGTCGAGGGGAGAGCCGATATGGAAGTGCTTGCCGCCTTCTTCTTCGGCCCCAAAGATGTCGGCAATGTCATCCTGCGTGGCTTCTCCCACGCCGCTGAAGTGGGTGGGCACGGTCTTGACTGGCTCAAAGTCGCCGCCCGCGAACTTCGCGCGCATGAGCAGCGGCTTGAGTGTCACCGTGCCGAACGTAGACGTGCCTGCCAGCACCTGACGCAGAAACAAATCATCGGGCTGAGGCGGGTCAGCTAAAATGTTAGGGGAAGAGCAGTCCAGTGTCACATCGGTGATCATGGCGAAGAACTCGTGCTGCGCGCCATCCACGACGACAAATTTGCCCGCCCGGATGTCTTCTACCGAGTGCAGGCCGGTCAGCTTCATCTGGACCCCGGCTTGCAGGCTGCCGCGCACGATTGTGCCGACGGCAAGCCGCTGCGCCTTGTTGGGGGCAAGTGACGACAGGGCAGAGGGCGCTAAAAGCGTTGCACCGTCTTTTGCGTATCTGTTAGTGCCGTTGCTCCCTGCCATATATCGCGCCCTTCGTTCTTCAGCCGTCAAGATGTTGTGGCATTATAACACAGGTGGGCAAGCAACGTCAATCCTATCATCTAAACGGGAGACCCTAATATAATGTCTATTTGGAGTGCGGCGTCAATAGAAAAGCCCTCGCTATGATAAGCGACGGCTGGCTTGCAGCTTGCTAGCGAGGGCTTGGTCTACCGACTCCAATCCTCAATCTCTAGAGCCTGTTATGCACTTTGCATGAGTTTGGCAGCCTTGCCAGCATCAGAATAGCAAACACGACGTAGTGCAAGCCCATCAACGTTTCAGGCAGACGCTCATAGTCACGGGCCAGGCGCCGCAACCGTGCCGCCCATGCAAAAGAACGCTCCACCATCCAGCGGCGCGGCAGCAGCACAAAGCCCTTCTTAGCTTCAGGCAGCTTCACCACGTGCAGTTCCATGCTGTGTTCGCGGGCGGCTTCGGCAGCCGCCTTGCCCGTGTAGCCCTGGTCTACATACGTCAATGTCACGCTCTACTCCAGGGTTACGCTCTGCTCCGTTGCTTCCTGCACCTGGGCGGCAAGAGTGGCTACTTGCGCCCGCTCCTGCTCATCGGCAGACGTCACACATGCACAGCCAGAAGATGGCCCAGCGTGTCTACGGCCACATGAACCTTGCTGCCCTTCTTGCGTTTGGCCCCATCGTAGCCTGCGCGTCCGCCGCTTTCTGGCGTGGACTGCATGGTGCGCCCGTCAAAGATGGCTGCTGAGGGCTGAGGCGAGCGTCCTTGTACCACGCGCAGGAGTTCCCGCAGGTCATGGACAAGAGCAATGAAGCACTCGGCTTCAATCCAGCGCACGCTTTGCTGGTAGACGGTGTGCCAGGGCGGCAGGTCATGGGGGATGAGCCGCTAGGGTGCGCCTGTGCGTACCATCCAGCGCAGAGCGTTGAAGACTTCGCGCAAGGGATGCTCGCGCTGGGGTGCCTCTTCGGTCATCAGGGTCAGATAAGGGACGACAAAAGCCCATTCGGCATCAGAGACGTCACTGGGGTCAGCCTTGCGGCAGGCATGCTCGGCTCATGCCACCAGTCTACCCAAAGTGCATAACAGGCTCTAGGTTTTCTCGCCAGGTCTTTTGATAGGTGCGGCAGATGAAGCGCTGCCTGCCGTTTTGGTGTCCGTAGCGGTTTGTGTTGATACTTTGGCAGGCGAGGCAAAGGAATTTTTCCATAATCCCAATATACCCTGCAACTCAATTTAGCCACTAACTGACGCCAATGGCGACACCCACACCATCCAACTGAACAGCGTCACGACGGTCACTCTCGCCATGGATTACAACGGCCAGCCGTTCTCCATCCAATATGGCAACGGGGCAGTGGACACGTTCCGCTACGACGGCCTGGATCAGCGGGTGTACTACAAAGACGGCAGCAGCATTGTCCACTTTGATAACTTCGACGGCGCAGACCCCGGGCGCACCTCTGCTCTTCGACAACCAGATCACGTACATGCCCGGCATCAGCGAGCACCGGGCCGATGGCAGCCACTTCTACGCCAATGACGCCCTGGGCAGTCCGCGCTCTATCCGCGACAGCGGCGGCAGCATGACCGACGACGAACGCTTTGAGGCATTCGGGGCCAGCGTCTTCCACTGCGGCACAAGCCCGACCACGACGCCTTACGGGTGGGAAGCAGGCAAAGCGCACTACAGTCAGGGGCGCTGGTGTCGGAGAAACTCGGCAATGGCGTCGGGCACTTCCAGCGGCGACAGGTGGCCTGTGTCCGGGACAACGGTCAACTGTGCCCCAGCAATGCGTCCCACCACTTCGCGCTCCAGCATGTCTGTGTGCATGACCGGGTCTGCGCCGCCCGCCAGCACCTGGGTCGGGACATTGATTTGGGACATACAGGCCGAGATGTCCTCGCGGCTGCCCTGATCCAGCCAGGACAGCCACGCCGCGCGTGAGCAGCACACCGTGTCCTGGACGGCCATGTCCCATTCTTCAACCGGCAAAGGCAGGGCCGTGATACGGCGCAGCGTTTCCCTCGCTGCCTGCGTGTCGCCGTAGCCCGCCGAGAGGCGAGCGAGGTCGCCCTCCGAAATCGGCTCCGGGGTGGGCGGCGAGGGCGCGACCAGGGTGAGGGCTTCCAGCCCGGCGGGGCGGCGGGCGGCCAGCGCCTGCGCCACCTTGCCCCCCATGGAATGCCCTGCGAGGACGTAGCGTCCAATACCCATAACAGCGGCCAGTTGGGCAATATCCTCAGCCATGTCTTCCACTGCGTACCCTGACGCAGGCGCTTCGGAGTCGCCCCACCCACGCAGGTCCGGGGCGATGCAGCGCCTTTGCCCCGCCAGCCGGTCCATCACAAGGTGCCACGTCCGCGAAGACCCGCCGTAGTAGTGCAGCAAGATCAGGGCAGGCTCGCCTTCGCCTGCGCTGCGGACGCAAAGGCGGATGCCGTTAACGGCGTACATTTCTGCCACGGGAAATTGAATGTCAGGCATAGTTTTTTGCGCCTTCCTTAAGAAACCCTGAAAGCATCGCGCGCGTTGGTGTTTCAGCCCACTATGCCCTCAGCCGCGCCGGAATAAACGTCGTTTTCCGCTCCTGCTGTTTGCTGCCAAGAAACGGCGCGACTATTGATAATCATCAACGTGTGCAAGCACGAGTCTATGCTTGATGCGTTTGGAGGCATTCCATCACCGGGTAGAACGCCCCTGCGACAGACACAAGCAAAACGCTTAATGCGGCGGCTGTGCAGGCACGAGCAGGGCGGCTCCGCGCACCGATGGAAAACAACCATGAACCAGCAAGGTCAAAACACAGATACAAACACATCCGCCGCGCAAGACAGCGAGTCGGGCGTGGACGTGACGTCGGGGGTCAGCGCGGGTGATCCGGGCGGTGCTGATCCTATGGCCCTCATTGTCAACGACGCTGACGCTGACCAGCCTGCTTAAGCGAGCGTCCATGCGGGCCTAATCAACCAGGACGCCGCAGCAAAGTTCAAGGAGATCAACCATGCGATTTACAGACAAAGTGTGCATTGTTTCAGGCGGAGGATCGGGCATCGGCAAGGCAGCATGCCTGCAAATGGCGCGCGAGGGCGGCAAGGTAACCGTTGTAGACCTTAATGATGACGGCAACCAAACCGTCGGGGAAATTGAAACAGCCGGCGGCGAAGCGATCTTCGCAAAGACCGATGTGTCCAATGCGCAGCAGGTGCAAGCCGCTATCAAAGCTGCTGTAGACAAATGGGGCAAAATTGACGTGATCGTCAACGACGCCGCCATGATGACCTTTACGCCGATTGTGGACCTGCCCGAAGAGCAGTTCATGAAGGTGCTGTCCGTCAACCTGTTCTCGGTGTTTTTGTTCTGCAAGTACGGCGTCCCGCACATGGGGCCAGGCTCGGCCATTGTCAACATCAGCAGCGTTCATGCCCATGAAACCACAAAGAATGTCGTCCCCTATGCGACCAGCAAAGGCGGCATGGAAGCCTTTACGCGCGGGTTTAGCGAAGAACTGGAAGACAAAAAGATACGCATCAACAGCGTCGCGCCCGGTTCCGTGGACACCCCGATGCTGTGGAACAACCCCAACCTGAAAAGCGGCGCGGAAAAACTGGAAGGGGCCGTCGGCAAACCCGCCGACCTCGCCAACGCCATCTGCTTTATGGCTTCCAGCGAAGCGCGGTTTGTCAACGGCACGACTCTGGTTGTGGACGGCGGACGCCTGGACATTCTGTAATTGGAGAGTATGCAATGTCCGATTTCATGTTTGCCACGGGGATTGAAAACAGCTACCCGACTATTCAGCTTCCCGACGGCTCCACCAAGCGCGTTGATGAGATGGAAAAATGCGGCCATTATGAGCGCTGGCAGCAAGACTTTGGGCTTGTCGCCGAAATGGGCATCACCCATTTGCGCTACGGCCCGCCGCTTTACACCACGCACCTGGGGCCGGGCAGGTACGACTGGGGTTTCAGCGATCAAATGTTCCCAGCCCTTCAAAAGTTGGGGGTTGAGCCGATTGTGGACTTGTGCCATTTTGGTGTGCCGGATTGGATAGGCGGGTTCCAGAACAAGGACTGGCCACCTTTGTTCGCTGAGTACGCCAAGGCGTTCGCACAGCGCTTTCCCCATGTGCGCTTTTACACGCCGGTCAACGAGATTTATATCGCGGCGGAGTTTTCCGGGCAGTATGGCTGGTGGAATGAGCACCAAACCAGCGACCGGGGGTTTGTCACCGCCCTGCACAACCTGTGCAGGGCAAACGTGCTGGCAATGCGGGCTATTCTGGAAGTGCGGCCTGACGCCATCTTTATCCAAAGCGAATCCTCGGAGTACTTCCATCCCGAAGACCCAGAAGTGATGAGGCAGGCCAATGTTCTCAACGAGAAACGGTTTCTGTCGCTGGACTTGACCTACGGCCACCCCGTCCTGGATGTTATGTACGAGTATCTGATGGATAATGGCATGACGCGCGACGAGTACCATTGGTTTGGCGACCACCACGTCAAAGCAAGCTGCGTGATGGGCAACGACTACTACGTCACCAACGAACACCTGGTGCATCAAGACGGCAGCACGTCCCCGGCAGGCGAAATCTTTGGCTATTACGTCATCACGCACCAGTATTATCAGCGCTACCGCCTGCCTGTGATGCACACCGAAACGAACTTGCAGGATGCCGACGCCGCGCCGGGCTGGCTGTACAAAGAGTGGGCGAACCTGCTGCGGCTGCGTCAGGATGGCGTGCCGATTATCGGCTTCACCTGGTACAGCTTGACCGATCAGGTGGATTGGGACAGTGCATTGCGCGACGACGCCGGGCATGACAACCCGCTGGGCTTGTACGATCTGAACCGAAACATTCGGCCTGTCGGCACGGCATACAAGAAGCTTATTCAGCAGTGGAAAGATATTCTGCCCACGGGCAGCTACAGCCTTAACCTCACTTAACAGGAACGCAGCGGACATGCAAGAGCAAGCCTACATGGGACTGCCGCATTGCGGGCGGCTTTCCAACGGAACAGTGGAAGCCGTCGTCAGTCTGGATGTCGGCCCGCGTGTGCTGCGCTACGGCCTTGTCGGCGGGGACAATGTCTTCGGCGAGTATCCCCACTTATCTACGCCGACCGAACTGGGCGACTGGAAGCCCTACGGCGGGCACCGGCTGTGGGCCGCGCCCGAAGCAATGCCGCGCTCCTATGCCCCGGACAATACGCCGATCCAATGCACGCCCCAAAGCGACTTGTGCGCGCGGCTGACGCAGCCGACGGACGCGGTGGGCCTGCAAAAAGAAATCACGGTGACGCTGGCTCCGCAAGGCACCAGCGTCGCCCTCCGGCACACCCTCACCAACCACAACCGGTGGACCATTCCGCTTGCCCCCTGGTGCAGCACAATCATGCGCGGCGGAACGGCGATTATCCCGCAGGAGCCGTTTCGCTCGCACGACAATGACCTGTCTCCGTCCCGGCCTTTGGCGCTCTGGTCCTTCACCGACCTGTCCGACCCGCGCTGGGCAGTCGGCGGCAAGCTGATCTGGCTGCGGGCCGATGCGGATCGGAGGGAACCACAGAAGATGGGCGCGCTTAACAAGCAGGGATGGTGCGCCTACCACCGGCAAGGTACGCTTTTTGTCAAGCGCTTTGCCTGGCTGCCCGGCCAGGAATACCCGGACTTCGGCTGCAACAACGCAGTTTACGCCGCCGGGGACTACATGGAAATCGAGTCTCTCGGCTCGATGCAGGCCCTGGAGCCGGGGGCGACGGCCCATCATGCCGAATGGTGGCACTTATTTTCCGGGGTGACGCTCAACGAGGACGAGATGGCGGCGACGCTCGCGCCGCTGATCGCCCAAACGACGCCCGCGCAGGACGCAGGAGACAGGGATTCATGCACAAACATTGGAAAGCCGTAGCACGGCTGGCCCTGCCGGCAGCGACGGGCCTCGCCGCGTATGCCGGGTGGCGGGCCAGGGCGCGAGGCCGCAAACAAGCCCCGCACGCGGCAGCAGGCCAAAATGTTGTCGTTTTAGGGGCGGGGTTTGCGGGCATTCATGTCGCGCAGGAGCTGGCCCGACTGCTGCCGCCAGGCGGCGACGGTCAAATCACCTTGGTTGACCAAAACGACTTTCTGCTGTTCACGCCCATGCTGACGGAAGCGGCGGGCGGGCAGGTGGACACGCGCCACATTGTTGACCCTATTCGCTGCCTCGCCCCGCGCATTGCGTTTGAGCAGGGCCGCGTGGAAACTGTAGACTTGAAACGGCGACAGGTAACGCTCTCGGTCGGCAGCCAAAGCGACGGCATGCCCCAGGCGCGGCGGACGCTGGACGCGGGCCACTTAGTGGTTGCGCTCGGCTCGGTCACCAACTTTCACAATCTGCCCGGCGTGCAGGAGCATTCCCTGGCCGTCAAAACTGTCGCGGACGCGGCAGCGATCCGCAGCCGTGTTTCGGCAATCCTGGAGCGGGCTGCCGCCGAGCCGGATGCCGGTACGCGGCGGGCGCTTTTGACTGTTGTCGTGGCGGGTGGTGGCTACTCAGGCGTAGAAACCATGGCTGCGGTGAACGACCTTTTGCGCGACAGCCTTCAGGATTATCCCGCTCTTTCTGCCGATTTGGTGCAGACAATTTTGATTGAGCCGGGCGACCGTCTTCTGCCGGAATTGAACAAGGGGCTGGCCGATTACGCAGGGAAAAAGCTTGAGCAGCGCGGCGTCCGCATCCGGCTGAAAACCGAGATTACTGGGGCGAGCGCAGGCTCTGTTGAAATCAAAGACGAGGGAAAACTGCCGGCCTCCACTTTGATCTGGGCTGCGGGCGTCAAGCCCAGCCCTGTGGTTGAAGCTTTGGACGTCAAGCGCGGGCATCATGGGGGCATTGTGGTGGACGGATGCTGCTCCGTGCCGGACCATCCCGGCGTTTGGGCATTGGGCGACTGCGCCGAAATTCCGCAGCCGGGCGGCAAGGGCACGTATGCGCCCACGGCGCAGAACGCGATGCGGGAAGGGACATTGGTGGCGAAAAACATCGCGGCGGCTTTGCGCGGCAAGGCGGCGCGGCCTTTTGTCTACACCCCTGTCGGAGAGCTGGCCCTGGTGGGCAGGCGTTCCGGGGTGGCCCGCGTGTACGGTTTCCACTTTTCCGGCCTGTTCGCCTGGATGATGTGGCGAGGCATCTACCTTGCCAAAATGCCGGGCTGGGGCAAGCGCGCCCGCATTCTGACGGATTGGACGCTGGACGCCGTGTTCGGGCGGGACAGCGGGGACTTGCTTGGGGTGCGGAGCGATGCGCGTGACGCCTGAGCCGGGCGCGGAGCAGCGCCTGGAGCGTCATTACGACCACTGGAAACGCCACGGCTCGCACCTTGCGGAATACTTCAGCGAGTTTTGGGGGACGGCGTTTCTGCTGCTGTGCGTGGTCGGCGTGGTTTCGGTGATGTTTGGTTCTGGTTCTCCCGTTCCGCGCGCGGTTCCTTCGCCGTCTTTGCGCCTGCTTCTGGCGGGTTTGATGCTGGGCAGCGCGGGAAGCTTGGTGGCCATCTCCCCGCTGGGGCGGCTGAGCGGCGCGCACCTGAACCCGGCAGTGTCCGTGGGCTTTTGGATGCTGGGCAAGATGCACGGGCGGGACATGGCCGGCTATGTGCTGAGCCAGATGGCGGGAGGGCTGGTCGGCGCATTTGCGGGCAGCCGAGTGTTCGGGCGGCTGGGCAGGCAAGTTCACGAGGCGGCCCTGCGTCCCGCTGCGCAGGTGGGAACAGCAGGCGTGTTTGGGAGCGAGATGGCAGCAACCTTTGCACTTTCGCTTGTGCTTTACACGTGTGTCAGCCACAAACCCCTGCTGCGCTGGACACCCCTTATTTTAGCCCTAAGCGTCGGCCTGCTGGTGTGGGCGGACGGCAGCTATTCTGGCGCCGGTATGAACCCAGCACGCTGGTTTGGCCCGGCCTTCACCACCCGAACCTGGCTTTACGGGGCGGCGTATGCGCTAGCCCCGGTTTTTGGCGCGCTGGCGGCGGCTGGCCTGCGCCGCACCAACCTGTTTCATCCTTCCATGCCCCACACGGGCAAGTTTTTGCACGACAGCCGCTATCGCTCGGTGTTTAAGCGGGACAGTCTGCCGACGCGCATCCCGGCTTCGGTAGTGGCTCATAGTGTGCGTCCGAGCCTGTCCCATATGCGTATGTTGTAGTCGTGAAGGAACAAGAGCAAGCAACTCTCGTGCATCGCATCCGTTTTGGGAAACGACAACGTGCGCCGCACAAAGTGGGCCAGTCTTTGGCGCAGGCGGGACAAGCGGGAACAGAGTTTTCCATTTTGTCAGTGTACCAGACGCCCCATCAGGGCCACTACCGACATTTATTATACGTTCTGATCTGTCTGGTCAAGTTGTCTGTTGCTTTGTATCTTCTTGAGCAGGTCTTGCCAGAGCGGATGATTTTGCAAAAGCACGTCCTTTTTTCCAGCAGGTGAAGGTGGTATGTCACTACTGTATATTTCGGCAATTCCGCTAGTAGTCGTTGTGTCAACGCTGGGCTTTGCAGCTTTTCCTGCTTGGGTTTTACTCATGTGTGTTACCCCCATGCTAAAAATTGGCCCTTGCTTACCAACAAGGGCCAATTCTATTCTGTCTTTTAGGCGCGGATGTCTACCGGCCCCATGCGGCGCAGCTTCTTCAGTGCGCGCAGCTCAATCTGCCGCACCCGTTCGCGGGTCACGGCGAACCGCTGACCGACCTCTTCTAATGTATGGGCATAGCCGTCGTCCAGGCCAAAGCGCATGCGGACAACGGCCCGTTCACGCTCGGTCAACTTGTCCAGCACAGCATCCAACTGCTCGCGCCGGATAAGATTGACGGCGGCATCAGATGGCGATTGGTTGGCGCTGCTTTGAATAAAGTCGGCTAATTGGGCCGAGTCTTTTTCACCGACCGGCGTTTCTAGAGACAACGGCTCGGATGCGATACGCATGATCTCGTTGACACGTTCGACCGGCACTTCCATTTCCGCTGCCAGCTCTTCCTGGGTCGGTTCGCGTGAAAGCTGCTGACGCAGCAAGCCTGACGTCCGCACCAGCTTGTGGATAGTCTCGGCAACGTACACAGGGATGCGAATCGTGCGGCCTTGGTTGATAACCGCTCGGGCAATTGCTCTGCGGATCCACCATGTCGCGTAGGTGCTGAACCGATACCCTTTCGTGTAGTCGAACTTCTCAACCGCGCGGATCAGACCGATGTTGCCTTCCTGAATCAAGTCGGCAAGGCTGATACCCGGCACCGAATAGCGGCGCGCGATGCTGACCACAAGGCGTAAATTGGCCTCGGTCAGCATGTCTTTGGCCTGCTGATCGCCGTCGGCCACTTTGCGGGCGAGGTCTACTTCTTCCTGCGCCGACAAAAGTTTGGTGTTTTTTGTCTTGCGCATCCACATTTGCAACGACTCATCACGCGGGTTTTCTTCGGCGACGGGATAAGGAGTTTCCGGTGCTTCGTCTTCCGAAGCAAGGCCTTCCGTTTCGGACTCGGTATCGTCGTCCCCTTGTGACGTGTCCAGCAGTGGGGTGGCAGCGTCCTCATCCCCTCCCCCAGCCAGCGCAAGAAAGCGCACCGCATCCGGGTCATCCAATGCCCCTGATGCGCTGATCGCTTCTTCGTCCGTCCCAAACCCTGTTCGCTCTGTGCGCTCGTCTCCCAAATTTCTCCCTCGCAACGCCGCTGCTGCGTCTGGCTTATTCATTAAAATTGTGCTGCTTCCCAAGAGCCCCCCTTTTGTCTGATCTTTCACCGCTTGGATTTGCTCGTTTGCTCTGCACTTTTAACACCCAGACTGCTTTGTGCGTTCCCTCTCCGTGTCGTCTGTTGGTGCCGTCTTTGGCTGGTGCAAACGCACTTGTCTTAAGATGCTACATAAAGATATACGCAGCAAACGCACCTATTCTCTCAGAATAAGGCGCTAATTTCAGTAATGGGTGTTACATTTATATAAAATTTGTTGTCGTGATTATATCTTGAATGCGGCAGTTGTACCCAAGATGCCTCTTAGCTAAACACCGAGGCAAGAGCATTTTCTATCCCGCAAAATTTATTTGCCGATATGCGCAAGCGCACTCGGCTCTGAGGTTGATACGACGCGCAGCAGCGAAATTCCTGCGTGTTTATTTGAGATTGTAAGAGGTGTGTGGGTGAGCCTGGATCCAGCCGACAAACAGTTCGACGAGGTGGGCGTCCCACTGTTTGCCCGCGCCCGCTTTGAGGTTTGTCAATGCTTTGGCTATTCCCATGGCAGGGCGGTAGGGACGGGGAGACAGCATGGCGTCATAAGCATCGGCGATAGCGACAATCCGCGCTCCCAGCGGAATTTCTTCGCCGCTCAACCCATCCGGGTAGCCTTTGCCGTCCACACGCTCATGATGCGAGCGCACTATCGGCAGCAGGGCGGCTGTGGAACGCAGGGGCGCAATAATTTCTTCGCCCAAGGCGGCGTGGCTTTGCATGCGCTTTTGCTCGTCTTCGCTGAGCATCCCGCGCTTTTGCAGCAGGCGGTCGGGCACCCCAATCTTGCCCAGGTCGCGCAGCATAGCCGCCTGGCCCACAAGCCGCACCGCATCCTCGCCCAGCCCTGCCTGGCGGCTCAAAGCCGAGGCATACAAAACCACCCGTTCGGTATGGGCCTCGCCCGCGCGCCCTTCGCGCGCTTCGATAATGCGGCTGAGGGCGAAAATGACGCTTTCCACTTCGTCCAAATGATCGTTCAGAGCTTTAATCTTCAGCAGCGACCGCACGCGCGCCAGCAGCTCGGCGCGGTTGAACGGTTTTGCGAGAAAGTCATCCGCACCCGTTTCCTCCAGGCAGCTTTTTTCCGCACCCAAAGCGGGCGGCATGACCAGCACGATAGGCAGCCGACGCAGGTGCAGGTCGTTTTTGAGGGAGCGGCATAAGGTAAAGCCGTCTTGGGGCGTCCTGCCCGTCACATCCAGCAGCAGCAGATCCGGGTGCAGACGGCGCGCCGCGTCCAGACCATCCTCGCCGCCAAGTGATGTCAGCACTTCGTAGCCTTGTTCCGTCCGCAGCACGGCTTCCATCAGCGTCCGGCTCATTGGCTCGTCGTCCACTATCAGAATGCGAGGCTTGGCCGTCAAAAGGTCACTCATTTCGCGTATGCTCCACCTTTATTATCGGCGGCGGCGCGTGCGTTCGGCACTGGTACTATTAATGAAATCTTGCTGCGTGGGCGGCGAGCGTCTGCGTCAACGTATGTTTGTTGTTGGCTGACCGTCCTTTGCGCCTGCATTGCTGGAAGCGGTTTTGCCCGCAAGGTGCGTGGTCAGAATGTCGTATTCCCTGCCGGAGTTTGAGGCTGTCACGGTATCCCAGCGCAGAGACTTTTCTATGTCCCGTGCCGGGGTCACCCCCGCCAACCTTTGCATCGCTTCCCACTGCGTGTACTGGCCTGCCTGGTAGAAGCACGTGCCTAGACGCGCCGCTAGACGCTTGCCGACATGCGGATAAGCATCGTTGTATTGCGTCCAGTACCAGCGCATCAGCAGCGTGTAAACGCGCCGCCCGTCTGTTGCCGCCCAGCGTGGGTTGGTCAATTGTGCGTCTCTGAGCGCATCAAACAGGCGGTTGGCGGCCTCGCCTTCGGATTTGGTGGGCGCGAAGCGTTTGGCATGACTCTCTGGCGTTTCCGCAAGGAGTGCCTGCTGCGTCTTTTTCTTCTGCGCGTCTGAAGTTTGCCACTGCGTCACCGTGTGGAAGTAAGGGGCGGGGTCTTCATCCACCAAATCCAGCATCACGCCTGGCAGAAGGGTGCAGGAAGAATTGTTGCGGTTCACTTCCACG
>JAABUZ0100001712.1_pt1 | contig 40231 bp, 37 predicted proteins | sample 5562091 | NCBI WGS metagenome assembly JAABUZ01 (sample SAMN12813069, study PRJNA571459) | rock metagenome | isolation source: Antarctica rocks | place: Antarctica: Victoria Land, Linnaeus Terrace sud | collected 2015-12-21
TAATGTCGTCGAGACTAATGGCTTGCTTACGGCCTCGCAGCTTGCTCAACGCATCTGTACTTACTTTGGGTGTTCTTATGAACCACATCTTTCCATTCCCGAAAAGGTCGCGTGAGTCTGCACTAGGAACGTCTTCTCTCATTACCCGCACCACTAATGACACAACGCAGGTGCAGCAGGTTATGATTGTCATTTTGAACATGGTCATTACGGCCCCAATCACGCTGGTCGCTGGCGTCATTCTCGCACTTAATCAGGATGCTGGCCTTGCCTGGATTTTGATAGTCATCATTCCTATTCTCGCCGCAGCCATCATCCTGCTCATGAGTCGTGCAATCCCGATGTTCGGCATCATGCAGATCAAGTTAGATAAGCTCAATCTGATTCTGGATGAAGGTCTGACTGGTGTGCGCGTCGTGCGTGCCTTTGATCGTCAGCGTTACGAGGAACAGCGTTTCGACCAGGCAAATCATGACCTCACCGACGTAGCGATTCGCGTGAATCGTCTGATAGCTCTACTTATGCCGCTCATGATGTTCGTTTTGAACGTCTCCAGTGTAGCAATTCTCTGGTTTGGAGCTATCCGTATCAATAATGGGCAGATGCAGGTAGGCGCACTGATAGCGTTCCTACAATATGCGATGCAAATTCTCTTTGCGTTGCTCATGGTCTCAATGATGTTTATTATGCTCCCACGTGCCGAGGCATCAGCCAAACGTATTAACGAAGTGTTGGCGATTAAGACTGAGATAAATGACCCCGAAAAGGCAAAGCGCGCTGAGGGCAAACGTGGCTATATCGAGTTCGACGATGTGACATTCAGCTATCCAGGTGCGGAAGAACCTGCACTCTCGCACATTTCTTTTAATGCCGCACCAGGAGAAGTGACCGCAATAATCGGTGGAACCGGAGCAGGCAAAACGACACTTATTAACCTCATACCGCGTTTTTACGACGTACAGAGCGGCCATGTGCTCGTTGACGGAGTGGATGTCCGCGAGATGTCGCAGGAGTACCTGCGCTCGAAAGTTGGCTTCGTACCACAGAAGGCGGTCCTGTTCTCAGGTACTATCGCTGAAAATATCCGTTATGGTAAGGAAGATGCGACCGATGAAGAGGTTCTGTACGCAGCCAAGGTCGCACAAGCCAGCGAGTTCATCCAGAATATGTATGAGGGCGTTGACTCATTCATTGCACAGGGCGGCACGAATGTGTCAGGCGGTCAGAAGCAACGCCTCTCCATTGCACGCGCCCTGGTTAGAAAGCCAGAAATTTACATTTTCGATGACAGCTTTTCGGCTCTTGACTTCAAAACTGATGCCAGACTACGTGCCGCACTCAAAAAGGAGACACGCGAGGCGACTGTCTTAATCGTGGCACAACGTGTTAGCACAGTGATGGATGCTGATCGCATCATTGTTATGGATGAAGGACATATTGTCAGTATCGGCACACATCAAGAACTGATGAGGAACAATGAGATATATCGCGAAATTGTGGCCTCACAACTGTCCAGCGCAGAAATCGCGGAGGGAATAGCATGAGCGAAGAGCGAAAAAAACAGCAGCCTGGAGGTATGGGGCAAGGGCCAATGGGTAGAGGTGGTTGGGGGGCGATGGGGCGTCCGGTGGAGAAAGCCAAAAATTTCAAGGGAACACTCAAGCGTCTTCTCGGCTACTTCTTGCCGCAAAAGTATCGTTTAATCCTCGTACTGGTCATGGCAGTGCTTGGAACCGTCTTTAACATTGTCGGTCCTAAGTTGCTTGGCCTTGCAACCACCAAATTATTCGAGGGTCTCGTTGCAAAGTACAAAGCTATCATGACGCATCAGACGGTCCCTGGCGTAGATTTTCAGTATATTGCGACGGTGCTGCTCATCTTGCTGGGCCTGTACGTGATTAGTGCCATCTTCATATACGTCCAGCAGTACGTGATGGCTGGCGTGGCACAGCGTACCATGTACCAGGTGCGTAAAGAGGTCGATGAAAAGTTATCCCGTCTGCCGCTAAGGTACTTTGACACGCGCACACACGGCGAAATCATGAGCCGTGCGGTCAACGATATGGATAACCTCAGCACGACACTCCAGCAGAGCGTGACGCAGTTGATTACCTCCGTTGTGACGCTCCTGGGCGTTATCGTCATGATGCTTACCATCAGTCCGCTTCTCAGCCTGATTGTTGTGCTGACGTTGCCATTAAGCGTATTTATTATCACAGGCATTGCGAAACGTTCACAAGAATACTTCCGCAAACAACAGCGTAACCTCGGTGATCTCAACGGTCATGTCGAGGAGATGTACACGGGACACAAAATCGTCAAAGTCTTTGGGCGTGACGAGCAAGCTATCGCTGAGTTTGAAATACGCAATGAGCAATTGTATGAAGCTGGTTGGAGAGCGCAATTCGTTTCCGGTATTATTATGCCGCTGATGCGCTTTGTTGGAAACATCGGTTATGTCTTCGTCGCGGTCGTTGGTGGCATCATGGTAACGAAGGGGTCGATTGCCATTGGTGATGTGCAGGCTTTTATTCAGTACGCTCAACAGTTTACACAGCCAATCACGCAGCTTGCCAACATTGCCAATATTATTCAATCAGCAATGGCCTCAGCTGAACGCATCTTTGAAGTACTCGATGAGCAGGAAGAAGTACCTGAATCAGTGGATGCGAAGGCCATCGAGCATCCTGAAGGTGCAGTCGCATTCGATCATATCAGGTTTGGATATAGTCCAGACAACATACTGATGCAGGACATGAACATCAATGTCAAACCTGGACAGATGATTGCCGTCGTCGGGCCAACAGGTGCAGGCAAAACGACGCTGGTCAACTTGCTAATGCGTTTCTATGAGGTCAATAGCGGAAGCATCCTGGTCGATGGCGTGGACATCACCGAACTCAAGCGTGGACAATTACACCGCATGTTCGGTATGGTACTCCAGGACACCTGGCTCTTTAATGGAACCATACGCGAGAATATCGCCTATGGTCGCGAACATGCCACAGAAGCAGAGATTGTCCAGGCGTCAAAGGCCGCTAACTCAGACCATTTCATCAGGACGTTACCGCAAGGCTACAACACCATTCTGAATGAGGAAGCCTCGAACATCTCGCAAGGACAAAAGCAATTGCTAACACTCGCACGTGCATTCCTTGCCAATCCAGAGATACTCATTCTGGACGAGGCTACGAGTAGCGTCGATACTCGTACCGAGATTCAAATTCAGAAGGCGATGACCGAGTTGATGAAGGGACGTACCAGTTTCGTGATCGCACACCGTCTCTCCACCATTCGTGACGCCGACCTGATTCTGGTCATGAATCACGGAACCATCGTGGAGCAAGGCACACACGAGGAGCTGCTTGCTAAGAATGGCTTCTATGCCGACCTCTATAACAGTCAGTTCACAGGGCGTGCGCTTGTGGAAGAGGCAGTATAGTCACCTATAACGTTTTCAAAGGTGATGACAAATGGTGAGAAACCATTTGTCATCACCTTTTTTAATACAAAAGCGGCACTCTGTAGCACGGGTGGTATGTTGGTGTCCAGTGAAAAAGTGAAAATTTTACTATTGACAATCCGCAGGGGGTCCGTTATACTAACCATGTGTTAAGAACACATGTATGGTGGCCGTAGCTCAATCGGCAGAGCTCTGGATTGTGGCTCCAGCGGTTGTGGGTTCAAGCCCCATCGGTCACCCCACTTAAATAACGATGCTTTGAAGCCGATACGACCTCTATAGTTTGTCTACTATGGACAAACTATAGAGGTCGTATCGGCTTCCTCATTAATATGCCCCAAACGTATTGTAATCCCGATTCTCAAATGCATCGTAGTAAATGAGTACGGAGTAAAAGCGAGTTCTATGAAGCATGAAGCATGAAAGAGGAACAAGCGGATGCAAGAACAAAAGCAAGCAGGATTACTGGCTAGGATGAAATGGCATCCATCCTTTCTCGTGGCCAACACTGTAATCATGTGCTTTTTAATCATCGTTGGGAGCAGCGCACTTTTACAAATAGGGCGGGCCCATGCGTCGTCGCGTGTAAGCAGTAGTAACAGCGGCATCATGAATGCTGTAGTCTATGATGTCACCCACAATCGTTATTACACCTACTATCCGTCTGGGCTGTTCACTGTAGCCAGCTCGATGAAAGTGCCTATTATGCTGACATTTTTCGATGAAATCGAGCGAGAGGGCCGAGGAATCACCAGCTACGAATGGTGGTTGTTGACGACCATGATTGAGAACTCCAACAATAATTCGGCTTCAGCCCTTTACTATGGGGAAATTGGAGGGGCAGTTGGAGTTGCCAGCTACATGCAAAGGCTCGGTATTACAGGTTTGTACCCAGATCCCTATGCCTGGGGCTGGAGTGTTATCGCTCCCTGGACTATGGTGAATCTGCTAACCTTCCTTTATGAGGGCCACATCCTGACAGCTTACCACCGCTCTCTGGCATTCTACCTGATGGAGCATGTGGAGGCGGACCAGCGAGTGGGGGTAGGAGATACAGCGCCTCGAGGAGCTACGGTAGCGATGAAAGATGGATGGGTGCCTGCTCCCGATGGTCTGTGGGCTATGAACTCTTCTGGCATCGTGATGGTGGACGGGGAGACCTACATCATTGCCGTGTATACGAAGGACAACTCCTCATTGTGGGCTGGACAGAACACTGTCCGACAGCTCTGCAGTATGGTAGCTTCGATGCTCCGCTAAATGGGCGAACATACACTTTGTTTGGACTGTATGAGGCACGTAAAATCTGGTATTATACGAAGTGGAAGAATGTTTTGACTAAAACTTTCACAGTTCTTATCCTTTCCTGTTCTTCCACATTGTACAAACTTTTAGGCTGTCAAAAGAGTGCGAAGTAAAAATTGCTTGTTTGTTGTATTTCTAATGCTTTCAATGTATCCTCTCCATTTGGATGGAGAGGTACACCTCCTAACAAAAAGAAGGGATAGCATGAAAAGTTTTGAAGACCGAAGCGATGGTGGTATACGCATTACTGACAACCAGACACAAGTCAACCTGACCCCTAATGAAGCCTATGCCTTGTGGCAGTGGCTCTCTGCTCGTAAGGACGCTTTTCAAGCACACTCCGTTGAAAAGCAGTTGGAAATTTATCTTTATCAACAAGACCTGAGCCACTTTGACGAATTGAAAGCCGTCATTCCTGACCTACACGAACGTGGGCCCATTGTCAAGATACTTGACGCACGGTGGGAGGTAGTTTCTGAGCAGGCATTGCAGTTGCTCAAAAACTACCAGATAGAATATCATGTTCATCCTTTACTAGACGACGAGAACATCTACGCTCAAGGGTAGGCAAAGTCCGATCTAGCTTATCCATCTTCTCGGTGAACAAGGACTGTTAATACACACATAAATGTAAAAAGTGCAGCTAAAACACCGTATGCAACCTTCTGTGATGGTGACACTGACTTAGCAGAAGCTGCACTTTTCTTGCTTGCCTTGTCTCCCTCTTCCTCGGTTTGCTCCACATAGGGCGTCGGAGCTTTCATAAAAAGATAGATGACCGGTATTAATAAGACAAAGAATGCAACTGCGAGACCATAGACGAATACTACTTCCATAGAAATTTCTCCTGATATGCAACTGAGAAAGAAAACAGCAAAAATTATTTCTCATGTAAAACACGAATTGTGAACAGAGAAAGACACAGTATAGCCCTTCTAAGCGTGTTTATTGGAGAGATGCGAGATACATGATACAATCATACCAACACTTGCATACCGTGAAGGAGTGGCTAGTATGGAGACATCGGAGTCTGTCAGCAATCCCATTGTCATTCTAAATCCTACCGCCAATCGTGGCGACATGAACGTTTACCGCACACTTATCCGTAGTCGCTTGAGTCGTGAGCAAGATTCAGCGCAGACAGAGTACATCGAGACGACGAGAGCAGGTGAGGCGCAGGAGCGAGCAATGCATGCGGCGAGAGAAGGTCGCCCTGTTATCATTGTCGGTGGTGATGGTTCATTGCATGAAGCCGTCAACGGTATTCTCACCGCAGGTCGTCGTGTTCCCCTCGGCATTATCCCTGCTGGTTCTGGCAATGATTACGCCTGGAACACACTTAACCTTCCTCGCAATCCCTCTGAAGCGGTAGAACGAGCCTTCAATGGGCGTGCGATCGCTTCTGATGCAGGAATAGTCAATGGAAAATACTTCGCCAACTCGTTCAGTGTTGGTCTGGATGCCGATATTGCTCAAACGGCAAGCTGGCTTAAGAAGTATCCTTTGATGAGTGGCGAACGCCTCTATTATACCTCGACGGTACGTCAACTCCTGTTTGGCTATCATAAATGTCCCTGGCTGACATTCCACCTGGACGATGAAACTCTCCAAGCGCAGGAAAGGAAGACACAGACACATTATGTCTTGATGGCCGTAACAAATGGTCCAACATATGGTGCTGGCTTCCGCATCAATCCTACCGCTAACCACACGGACGGCCTGTTTGATGTCTGTACGATCAACTACACTCCGCTTTTACGTGCGTTACGATTGCTCCCATTGGTGCAACACGGCGAACACTCTGACCTGCCTGAAGTGACATTCTATCGCGCGAAAACTGTGCATATAGAAAGCCGCTCTATGGTCAACATTCAGATGGATGGCGAGACAGCGAGTGCAAGCAGTTTCGATGCGAAAATTCTGCCGGGAGCATTATGGGTACGCGTGTGAGCGAGAAGACATATCTTGGCGATACAGTCGTAGGACGTTTCCTCTATAAACTGTTTTGGGCTTTAGCATGGGTTTTTCTGCATCTCGTGTGTCGCCTCCGTGTGGAGGGTCGAGAACATATCGCGCACCTACCCGTTTCTGAGCCTGTGCTTATTGTTTCGAATCACCTGAGCTGGTGTGACCCTTTGCTGCTCGGCCTTGCATTTCCACGACGTGTCTGGTTTTTGACGAAGGTGGAGGCGTTTCAATGGCCGATAGTTGGTTGGATCATGAGACACACTGGACAGATCGCTGTGCATCGTGGTGAAGGAGATCGTATAGCACTTGAGACCGCTGTTGCCTACCTACAAGGGAGCAAGGCGTTAGTAATTTTTCCTGAGGGAACTGTTGCGCGACAAGAACGTATGATTGCAGCACGTCCAGGAGTTGCCGTCATTGTGGCACGCTCTCACGCAGTTGTTGTGCCAGTTGCACTTTCAGGAGCGCGACGTATTCTGCGTCCTCACGGTGGCTGGCGTCCACATGTCTCAATACACATAGGTGTACCTTATGTTCCTGTCTTGCCCGAGGGAGCCACGCGTAAAGCTGGTTTACAGATGCTTACCGATGAGATGATGAGCAAAATCGCTGAAATGTTGCCGTTGGAGCAGAGAGGCATTTACTCGTAGCATACCTTATGCCTTTTTTGTCTTTGCGACAAATGCTGATGGGCAAAGGTGTGAAAGCGTACATTTTTCGCACAATGGTTTACGAGCATCACAAATGGTTCGACCATGAAAGATGAGCAGATGCGAGATATCAAGCCAATCTTGCTCAGGAATGATACGCATGAGGTCTTGTTCAACTTTCACTGGATCATCATTCTTTGTCCATCCGAGGCGTCGTGAGAGACGACCAATATGTGTATCTACGACGACCCCTACCTGAATACCAAAGGCATAACCAAGTACAACATTTGCCGTCTTACGTGCGACACCCGCGAGACTCAATAACTCCGGCATAGTACGTGGTACTTCGCCGCCAAACTCTGTGATGATGCGCTGTGCGGTGGCGCGGATATTTTTTGCTTTGTTATGGTAGAAGCCCGTTGAGCGAATATCTTGTTCTAACTCTTCCTGGCTGACGGTGGCAAAGTCTTCGACACGAGGGTACTTTTGAAAAAGCTTTTCCGTGACTATGTTCACACGTACATCGGTACACTGAGCTGAAAGTTGCGTCGCCACTAACAGTTCTAGCGGATTTGAAAAGTTCAATGAGCAGGTTGCATCCGGGTAGAGTTGCCGCAACTCCTCAATAATTTCATGGACGTGCTCGGACGATCCCGGTTCTGGTCCTGCGTAGATGACTACATCTTGTTCCATGCCCTACACCTTTTTCTCTTTTACTCGCTGAAAGTTACCACGATACTTCTCATCATGTCAACGGTACGAACCTTTTATCTCTGTGTCCAAAGCCATTGTTTTATTGTCCACTGTTGTTTCCCGTGAATAGCCAGAGCAGCCTTATAGTCAGCAAGTGGGGATGCTATGTCCTGTAGAAACCACTCCTTAACCTTCTGTTTCTCTCCACCAATGGATATGATGCGTGCTGGTTCATCTGGTGCCATCGAAACCTCGAATTGAGAGAGAGGATAGGAAAGACCGTCGCCACATGCCTTCAAATAAGCTTCTTTACGCGTCCAGCCCGCGAAAAAGGCCTCGGTTTGCTTATCGGGAGGCAAAGAACGAAAATGTGATTGTTCTTGTGCGGAAAAGAAGTGATCTATGATTGACGCTGCATCTGGAAAGGCACGCATATATTCAATGTCAACGCCAACTGCATGATAGGTAGTGAACGCAAATAGTGCTAGCTCACGTGAATGAGAGGCATTGAATTGAATTTCCTGCTGAGGATGTGCTAAAAAAGGTTTTCCATTTGTACCATAGTCAAATTGTAGCTGTTCAGGAGCACAATGCTGATATCCTCCCAGGAGGACGCGCAGTACACCTCTTCCAACAACGAAGCGGCGTCTTCCTTCCTCAAAACGGAATTGCTTTGCTCTCGCCTGCTCTTCCGGTGAAAGGACTGACCAAAACTGTGCTTGTAGTGCAGCGAATTGGTCAAGTGAGGCACACCAGATATGCGCTTCACCATTAGCTAGAAGGGGCACGTTTGGTGGACGTACCCATAAATCGGAATCGCTAGAAAAAATCATATGTAATTATACATCATGAATGGCGCACTGTTCGCAATGTACGAGTACGTGTCTTGCCAGAACTTTGCCAATCAAAATGTCCTTCTTTGCGGCTCTCCCTCACTTTGATATTGGTAGCGAATTCAGAAATTGAGCGAGGACTGAGTATTCTTCTAGAAATTGGTAGTAATGGCATGCTCTCTGGTCAGTACTTTTAAACTCACCATTAGATGGATTATTGGCTTGATGATGCTCATAGTTGCTGCTGTCTGTGGTCTCGTGATCGCCTTCATAGAAGCAAACAGGGAGGATAACATTGGTTTCTACCAAATTCGCAGAGTATAAGTCATTTGAAGGACACAGCCGGACTGAGTGAAGAGGCCATTATACATATGAGGCAGCACTTTCTCATGTTGGTCATCTTCATGAAAAGCTTTTTGTTCTTTTTGTCATATCTAAGCTCGTCAGACAGCACTTGACATGCCAGAAGTAACCCCACGATTGTTCGTGTATAGTCGTCCTAGGCGTTGCTACACTTCTTCTCACATTCTCACATTCTCACAAGCTCTGGACACGCTTCACAAACGTACTGCGCATTCATGAGATGAATATGAAATTTTGTGGAGTGTTGCAAGTGGCGCATCTTCTCATGCAGGTCTCATCTTCAACTTCTATGCTCAGTTAAGACGGGGAGGGAAGTATCATATGTTCCATTCCTCCCAATCGTATGTGGAAAGGATGGTAGTATGCAGAAACAGAAGTTGACCGAAGGAAGACGCTATTATCGAAGTGAGTTGCTCCAGTGGTATGCTGGAGTGGGAATAGCCTTGCTAGCCCCATTCTTGCTCTCGTGGATTGGAGTAACTATGCTGATCGATACCCAGCTCGCGTTGCTCGGATTTGATGCTGAGCGGGTCTCATTGCTCACCTCACTCCTACTCATCTTCCTGAGCAGCCTTTGCGCGGCTCTTTTCCTGCAGCGTTGCGTCCCTCCTTGGATAGGAGGGCTGATTCTGTTAGCCTTACGTTCCCTGTTCCCCTTTATGCAACTGGCCCTGCATCCAGGTCCAGGACCCTCTGGGCAGGTACAGGTACTCATACCTGGTGCATTCATCAGCGTCATGCTCACTATGCTTGCCCTGGGTGTGTTGTTTGCGGGAGCGGGAGCAACGATTGGCAAAGCATGTGGAGCAATTTTAGTCGTTCCGCTCGTGTCACTGAGTAGGCACCTTTTGGCAAAAAGTTCTCGATCCAGCCTATCACCGAGTACTCTATCGATACGTGTTTCGCTCTCCAGACTTTTGGCTGGCGGGATGGTGATAAGTACCTTCATCCTAGCAGCTTTCGGCGGACTTCCCTTGCTAACCTATGGGCCAACAACGAATCTCTATCAGCCTGTACCCGTCCAGGGTAAATATCTGTCTGCTGGTGGTAGGCCTGTTCCAACAGTGGGAACGCTCACATCCGGCACTTTCAGGAGTCCTGCGCTTGGAGGACTCGAGCGGACATATTGGGTCTATCTCCCTCCATCATATGCAATGTCACCTTTGCAGCGCTATCCTACCTTCTATTTGCTTCATGGTAGCCCAGGTGGACCCAGTGACTGGTTCCATGCAGCACATGCCTCGACTACGGCTAACACACTGATAGCTGCGGGTAAGATACGCGAGATGATCCTGGTCGGAGTTGATGGCAATGGACCGGTCTATCCCTTCTCGGAGTGGGTGAATAGCTTCGATGGCCGCCAGCGCATGGAAGATGCCCTTATACAGGACCTTATCCCATTCATTGACCAGCACTATCGCACACTGACGGATGCCGCCAACCGGGCCATTGGCGGACTTTCGATGGGCGGTTATGGTGCTGTCAATATCGGGCTACACCACCCGGATTTGTTTCGTAGAGTGATGAGTGTAGGAGGCTATAATCAGGCTGAAGGGCCAATATTCGGCTCTGGAGCGCTCAGTGACGCCTACCGTCGCTTCAATAGCCCCTCGATCTGGCTCACAACACCACACGGAAGGAAGTCTGCGTCACAGCTCATGTTTGTGATTGGCATTGGTACGACTGATGGACGCTACTATCACGAGGGACTGTCCTTCTTTCAACAGGCGCGAACAATGCACTTGCAAGTATACCTGCTCACTGATGTCGGTGGACACTCATGGTCCCTATGGGCAAAACAGTTCGCCGAGGCGCTACCACTACTCGAGCCACTTCATTCCAGCCCGCACACAACACAAGTTTTGACGAAGAGAGGAGTCGTATTTTCCCAGATGCATACTATAGTGTTCTGTATCGCTACCCTTATGAATGGAGCAAGGGTACAACTAGTGAGGGAGGGAAAGCGATGTTTGTGCTAGCGCAAGGCAAAACAAGACAGACTCTTATGATAACCGGTCGCAGGCTTTTTGCCGCCGTGTTAGCCATCGTGGCAATGACCAATTTGATGACGGTGGTGATCGAGCTCCCTTGGAATAGTATAGTGGTGACGGAGCCTTTACTTGATCTCGGAGGTCCAGTATGGGAGCGGGATAGCTTGATCGTGACCGGCCTCCTCTTGTTATTGGTAGCTCGCGCTTTAGTACGAGGAAAACGTCAGGCATGGTGGCTGTCTGTAGGTTTCCTGACGTTTTTGCTGACAAGCGCACACGGAAGCCACTTTGATCGTAGTACGATATTGCTGGCACTCAGTCTGCTCATCCTCTTGCTTGCCCTTGCTCCTCTTTTCCCAACACGCAGTGATACCCGTACATCTATTCAGGGATATATAGCACTGGTCTTTGGTTTGGGTTGTGCTGCGTTACATATCATTGTGAGCCGAATGTGGCAGGCGACAGGAGGAATGGAAGTGCTTGTCCTGCATAATGGAGTACTCTTCCTCCTCCATGTGCTGACGTTTCTGCTTCTGGCATATGGAGTGATCCAGGTCTTGCACCCCGTCTGCTCTGCTCGTCCATGCCTGAGACAGGAACATGCCGATGTGTACGAAATTGTACGTCGTTACGGCGATCTCGCGACCATCCACTTCGCGCTAAACAGAGATAAGAGCTACTTCTGGTCTGAGACGGGACGAACGATCATCTCCTACCGCGTCGTCCGAGGCGTAGCGCTGGCACTCGGCGACCCTATTGGTCCACGGGAAGAACATGCTCAGGTGCTGCAGGCGTTCTTGTCATTCTGCCGTCAGCAGGACTGGTCCATTGCTCTGTATCAGGCCAGTGAGCGATCACATTTCCTCTGTCAGGAAGGAGGGTTAAACGCCTACAAGATAGGCGAGGAAGCGCTCATCGACGTTTCACGTTTCACACTTCAAGGAAAACTGGGCGCACCTGTGCGCCACGCTGTCACTCGTGCCAGACGTGAGGACCTCTCCGTACAGTGCTGGCAGGGCGAGGGCCTCCCACAGACGGTATTTTCAGGCATGCAACAAATCTCGACAGAGTGGTTAGGCACTCGCAGTGTGCAGACACAAATGGGTTTCAGCATGGGACGCTTTCCTGCTGACTGGTCGGAAGAGTTACTGACTGTGGTAGCAGTCGATTCCCGGGGCGAGGTCGTAGCATTTCTCACCTGGACCCCCCTTTATGCCAGCAACGGCTGGGCGCTTGATACAATGCGTCGAGGAAATAGAACGCCTCCAGGAGCAATGGAACTCCTCATTGTCCACTCGGTCGAATGGGCGCAGGTTCACGGCTATACGCGGATGTCGCTTGGTCTGGCTTCCTTGAGAGGAGTGGGGGAAGAAACGCTGCCGACACCGTACAACGCCGATGAGCAAAAGTTGCATACACGCTCTGCAGCCCTTCTAGAACGTTGGGCCGCATCTCTACACCAGAGGGGAATCATTCTCGGCTCTCATCGTTCACTTGCTGCCTTCAAATCGAAATTTCAGCCAACTTGGGAGGCCCGTTACCTGATCGTCAGCGAAGGACAGGAGCTTCCTCGCGTTCTACTTGCGTTGGCACAGGTTCATAGTAGTGGGTGGTGGAGTTTGTTGAAAGAGGCGTGGAGAACAGTGCGTCCAGATAAAACTATATTGAAAGCAGTTGTTAGATTGCTATGTGTGGGAAATAATGCATGATCCCAGCATTCAGCAATTCATGAGCAGCTCCATATTTAATCCATCACAGGTCATGAAAGCATTGATATAGCATGTAGGGTAAAGAAGAGATAATATCAGCACTATAGCGGCGTTCGTGGGCCAATGAAGGTAAAATAGACTGAACAAAGGTGCTTTAGCTCTATAGATGCGCTCGCCAATGCTTACACCTAATGACAAAAGGAGAATATGGTCTGATTGTGCTGGATATGGTGTGACTGCGAGGTAATGACTTCGAGTCGAGGTTTGGGCCATCTCAGTGATCAAAGCGATGGCCCCAAAGATATACGTGGGTCAGTCGAATGAACCTTTGACTTGCGCTTCTACTACAGACGGAAGAGGTCACGATGCGAACATCAGGATCGCTGATTACCCATATCTTTTCGAAATCTGCAACGAAGTGACTCACGAGACGCCTTTGAGACCATCTCCATAGGTAGTGCGAAGGCGAGAACGCATGATTTCCTCCTGATACTCGAACTCTACCACCTTTTTTGCAACATTTAGGAGGCGTGACAATTCATCATTGAGGAGCATATTAGCATGAGTAATAACCTCAACTGAAATATCTATTCTCATTCTCCTCTCATCACTCTCTTGTATGATTAAAGTAGCGGAAGACACAAACCGCAGAAAGAAAGAGCGAAACATATATTCGCTTATGGACAGATGAGATGAATGAGAGAAAGGAAATTTTCTCATGACGATAAGTTTTCTGGTGACAGTATTGGCACAAATTCTGATACTTGCCCTTCTCGCTAGTGCGATTCTGAGTTGGCTACCAAAGGTTCGTGCACTGACACCTGTCACGACGCTCTTGAATGGAATAACCTATCCCGTACTTACACCGATACGTCGTTGGATGCCGATCTTCGGAGGTCTTGATTTTTCATTGATGATAGCGATTCTGCTGATCAGTGGAGTGGAAACACTTGCACTTGCTCTGCTTGCAGGTCATTAAAGAAGAAGGAGAAAAAATGCGTTGTAATCATTGTGGTCAGATGCTAACAGAGGGAAGCCACTTCTGTTCCTATTGTGGAGTGCCAGGTGAACAAGGTCAATCGACCCTGTGTTCACGATGCGGTGCACCAATAGCACCAAATACAGCATATTGCTCTTCATGTGGAACAGCACTCTATGGGGGAACACCCACTCCCGCTTTCCCTGGCAGATCGCCCTATTATCCACCAGTACAACAAGGGGGAGCCAATTGGGGCAAGTTCGCCCTCGGCGGTCTTGGTGGACTGCTTCTTGGCTCCTTGTTGGGTGGTTTTCATGGCGCAGAACTAGGTTGGGGTGATCGTAACGAGGGCTGGGGAGATGGCGGAGGCGGAGGCTTTGGTGGTGATGAATAAGGTATGAACGGGAGATTTTAATTGGGTCTCCCGTATCTCCGGGTTGTACTCATGCAAACCGAGCAAGCATCCGATGTCATAAGAGGTCGAAGCTTGCTCGTCCATACGGTTACCTCTTCTGTAGCTCGAGGCAGAGAAGCTGCCGAAGAGAGGCGGCTAGCGCGTTACCCTCTCAGGTACGTTTCCAACTACACCTCTCCCAAGCTAGCATGCACCCTTCATTGCACCAGGCTCTCTTGCATCGTGATTCGTTCATGAACGTGACGAAGGTTGTTCAGTATGAACATCCTGATGACATCAGTGACACCTGCTTTGGTGCAAAAACATATTTGCGAAAAATGGGAGCTTTCATGTATACTAAGGTGCAACAACGCTTAAATTTGAAGCACTGAGAAGCTTGTTAGAAGGCTTCTACGTGTATACACGAAAAATATTCGTTTCAAAGGGCCAAAAAGCCTAAGCGTTTCAGAGTACGACCCGTTGAAGAGGGTACTGCAACTTGTTGTAGATCGTGTTGCTTGTAACGAGTGTAATGTTTCAGAATACGATCTTCCAATGAAGCCTAACACTAACACATTACTTGTCAAGGCAGTCGTATTTAATTTCGGGAACACAGGTCAAAAGCCTTGCTGCAATGAAGAGCATATGATTAGCTCAACCGGTAAACTCGCTCTTCAAGCACTTTGAAAAATGAGATGCGATTGTACTGTACTACGTGTATATCACCTTGACATACTTCTTCCACATACGTTATTATTATGCAAATATAACTCAACAACAATCGAGAGATTGTTCTTTTTTTATTCTTTCTAATGCATAGCAATTGCCTGTATCTCAAATAAGAAATACATGACCAGTGGTAAGTAACTGATGTGCTCAATACCTGTATCACTAAACTAATACCAGTAGGTTTGTACAGCAAAACAATACGTCCTTGTCTATTAGAGATGTTTCTGTTGAATCAGACAACGTAACTTCTTACGGAATTTGGATAAACTGATAAACTGGAAGTAAAATAGGGCTCTATCTATTTGATAAGTGAGGTATTTACAATGTGGCAACCCGTAGCAGCATTCTTTGTTTCTCCGGTAGCAAAAATCGGCGGAATAGTGTTGAAGGTGTGGATGGTCGGAGGAATAATTCTTACGGGAACAATTGGGACCGCCTTCTATCTTTTTTACAGTACTAATACGCACCAGGCACTCCCTGTTAGTCAAAATATAAGTAATAAAAATTCAGCGTCATTCATCAGTCCTAGCGCAAGTAATAAGAATCAAGAAGTGTCTATTCATCAAAACGTAATTGTCCTCGTTGGAGGTATGAATACTTCTATTAACTCCGTCACATGTGCGGTAGATGGATTTGGTCCTCTTGTCCAAGAATTAAAATCTACGTTACATATTATGAACCCATATGACACTGGATGTTCTTCAACACAACAAATGAATAATCGCCCAATTAGTTTGACCTATTTCAGTTATCTTGGTGGTAAGCTCAATCCCAATACAGGAATATGGAAACCGATACCTTATAAACAGTGCGTTCCTGATATAACAACGCTCGTCAATGACGATAATACGTTTATCGAAACACTGAGTGCATATCGAGCACACTATCCCCATGCTCATTTCACTATCATTGGTCATAGTCTTGGGGGACTTGTTGCCCTGACTGGCGCTGCAAATTTCGTAAACCACTTCGGCCCAAATATTATTGACAAAGTGATCACCATAGATAGCCCACTTCATGGTGTGCCAACGTCAGGCCAGTTACCAAACTCTAGAGACGAGTGTAAGTTTTTTACTGGTCCTATCTTACTAAGCCTGAATGCTCTCTATCGGTCACCAAATGTAACTCAACTTGATGTAGCACACCTTGAAGCCAAAGGCACTGCTGTCTACACATTAGGTAACAACGCGGATTGCCTGTATCAAAATGCTTTGTGTGCGCCTGGCCTCGTCAAGGGCTTTGGTGGAACGGGAATGCTCAATGATACTCAAACCCAGTATGAAGCAAATGCATTTAAACAATCCTATGACATTGTTGAACCTTTATCGAGCCGCGTTTCATTAGGCGTTCCAGGACATGGTGCTATCTTATCAAATTCTGCATCCTTAAAAGATATTGTTCGTTTTGTACTTGCCCCCGATGTAACTATCACACAACCGCAACCGGATCACGTTTTCCGGTCGAATACAACTGGCACGTCAATATCCTTCAGTGTCACTGTACATTGTGACTGGGGCACGATCAATAAAGCTGTAGCCTTGTTAGCAGTACCTGGAAGCAAGCCATATATTGCTGACATGTCTATCAAGACAAACGATCCTTATGCGGCGGATGTAAATGGGGTTGTTAATCTTCCTCCTCATACCAGCGCGTCACATGCAACATTTTATATTGATGCGAGTGGGAATGCTTGCCAACTCCCTGCTAACACACCATCTTTCGCTTTGCCAAAGGTAAGTGATTATTTGGGTGGCGATACAACGGGCGTTCCAGTATCTTTCGATGGCGGCAAAAGTGTTGCATGATATACTTGTTGTAGTAGCGCACAAGAAGGAGCATATAATGGCAACGAACACAAACAATCCAAAGATTCAGGCAATTCGTCAGAGCGTTACTTCCTCTTATAATGAACTGAATCAGCTCATTGAAGAGAGGTTGATGACGCTCGATGAAAGCAAGCTCTATGAACCATTGGTAGAGGGCGAGTGGACGCTCATGGAGAGCCTTGTGCATATCGTCGAATTTATGCCTTTTTGGGCTGATGAAGCTGCGAAATTGGTTGCTAATCCAGGTCAGAATTTTGGACGTACACACAAAGATGAAGCTCGCATTCGCGCTATTAGCGAGCATAAAGAGGATTCACTAAACGAAACGCGTGGAGCTTTAACGAGAAGCTACATGTATTTAGACACGGTATTGAGTACGTTGCAGGATAGTGATCTGGATTTGAAGGGGCGTCATTCTAAATTCGGAGAACAGACGCTCGATTGGTTTATTCAAGAATTTATAACGAACCATTTCACAAACCATATTCAGCAGATAAATTTGAGCTTGGATACTTTATAAAGAACAAAAAGGAGCAAGAAATAGGGCATTCCCTTGCGGATGCCCTGGCCTCTCCAGTTCCCTTTGCAAAAAATTGAATTGCGTCCCCAAAGGACTACTTCTTGTCACAGATAGCAGATAGGTGATATTCTTTAATAGATAACCACACAATACTTCACCACGCTTGTAGTTGTATTCTGCTTGGTTACGCACTATTTTGGAAACTCATAGCTTGGAGGAACCCAAGCCTAGGTAAAGGGTACGTATGACTACATTTCCTCAGCACCGTCCCGTGACGCAGGCGCGTCGGGGGATGGTCGCTACTCCTCACTATCTAGCATCGGAAGCTGGATTAGAGGTGCTAAAAATGGGCGGAAACGCCATTGATGCAGCCATTGCTGCGAGTGCAACACTTCAGGTTGTCTACCCCTTTGTATGCGGCCTTGGTGGCGATGTCTTCATGTTAATCTATGATGCCAAAAGCGGAAAACTTCACGGGCTCAATGGCAGTGGACGATCAGCACAGAAGGCAACCATAGAACGTTATCACGAACTTGGCTATACAAAGATGCCAACCCTTGGTATCCACACTGTAACCGTTCCTGGCTGTCTCAGTGGGTGGAATGCGGCGATGGAGCGTTTTGGTCGTTTAGGATTGGCGTCGGCTCTCACCCCAGCCATATCCTATGCTGAAGAGGGTTTCGCGGTTGGTCCAGGATTGCACTCGGCTCTAACAAATGTAAGTAAGAGAGAGGGAATTCATCGCTCCTGGCATGCACATTTCTTGCCCGATACTACTATACCATCCGTTGGAGCAATTGCTCGCTTTCCCACATTGGCACGAACTCTACGGACTGTAGCGAAGACTGGTCCTCAGGCATTTTATCAAGGAGAGATTGCGGAGCAAATTTCCACGTTTTTCGCCCGTGAGGGTGGATTGATCTCGCGTGATGATCTCGCGGTTCATCAAAGTGATTGGGTAACACCACTCAGTGTGCCGTTTGCGGATATGAATATTTACGAATTGCCACCCAATACACAGGGAGTCACGGCACTCCAAATGTTGGGTATCGTGAATCAGTTGCAACTGGGGGAAGACCCACTTACAGCGGAAACGGTTCATCTCTCGGTAGAGGCAAAAAAATTGGCTTTTGCTGACCGCAACGCCTATCTTACGGATGCAGCCTATATGCGTGTTGACCCTGAGGCTCTCATTGATTCCGACTATCTTGCTCAGCGACGTGCTCTCATTGATGTTACTCGAGCACAACCCTCCGTTGCTCCTGGTGGTTTCACTGGTGATACAGTATACCTCTGCACGGCAGATCGTGATGGCAACGTTGTTTCACTTATTCAGAGCAATTACATGGGCTTTGGCAGTGGTGTAGTCGTGGATGATACAGGTATTGTCCTCCAAAACCGTGGTGCCTATTTCTCGCTTGACCCTCAGGCGGCCAATGCATTAGCTCCGTCGAAACGGACGCTTCATACGCTGATTCCTTCTATGGCTTTGCGCGATGGGCGGCCAGCGATAGTCTTTGGCACAATGGGCGGCGATGGGCAGGCGCAGATACATCTGCAAGTTTATACCGCAATGGCACGCTTCGGGCTGAACATTCAGCAAGCCCTCGAGATGCCGCGCTGGGTTCATGGTGGCACTCCTGAAGGTGAAACTCTTCTTGTTGAGAGACGCTTTCCTGCCTCCACCGTTGATGCTTTACGTCAGTTAGGCCATAACGTTCAAGAAGATGAAATGTGGTCCAGTGCAATGGGTCATGCAAATGGAATTGTTTTTGACGCGTCAACTGGCGTGATGCAGGGAGGCTCCGATCCACGATCGGAAGGTATTGCTGCTGGCTGGTGAGATACACTAAATATTTACCGTATATCAATCATACCAGTAAAACGTCGAGATAGTCACGCGTAGCAATACGCTAGCCCATGGAGAAATCGATGATATTGTTCGAGATGCTGTCCAGCTTATTGAGAAGCATTCACGCGAAAAAGACGTTCGCCTCACTTGCACTTATTTCTCTCGCCCTTGCTACAATCCTGGTAGCATGTGGTGGTGGTGGGTCGTCGTCGTCGCCAACGACAAAGTCTAAAACTGGCGGAAACATCAGTGTAGGACTTAGTTCGGATGCTGTGACAATGGACCCATTGAAGTCAAGTGCCCTTGTCGACCGCCAGGTGATGTTGAACATTTATGACACACTGGTCAAGATCAACCAGCAAAATTCAGTTGTTCCAGACCTGGCAACCTCGTGGTCGTATACCACGCCTACACAGCTTATATTTACATTGCGAACCGGTGTAACGTTCCATGATGGCACTCCTTTTAATGCTGATGCCGTAGTCTTCAACATAAACCGGATTCTCACTACTCCATCATCTCCTCGCTACAGTGAGATTTCAAGTGTCAAATCTGTCCAGGCAATAGACGCTACGCATGTCCAATTCAACCTCAAAAAAGCATTTTCCCCGCTCTTAGCCGCATTAACAGACCGTGCAGGCATGATGCTTTCACCGACTGCGGTACAAAAATTGGGCACAACCTTGGGCAATGCGCCAACAAATGCAGGTAGTGGACCGTTTGTGTTCAGTCAATGGGTAAAAGGCGATCATCTTACTGTTAATCGCAATCCTCACTACTGGCAGAAAGACGCACAGGGAAACGCGTTGCCGTATCTGCAGTCAATTCGCTATCGTCCAATTACGAATGGTAGTGTGATGTTCTCAAACCTGGAGACAGGAACCATTAATGCTGCCGACACCCTGGACCCGAACGATGTTGCCTCCGTGAAAACGAATGCCAGTCTCACGTACAAGCAGTCGGCTGGGTTAAGTTTCTATGGCATGATGCTCAATACAAAGGCTGCGCCGTTTCAAAACGTTCATGTGCGTAGAGCAATCGAGTGGGGCATCAACCGCCAGGAGATACTCACCAATGTTCTGAAGGGTATTGGCGTTGTGGCGCAAGGACCTATCTCGCCGAGTAGTTGGGCATACAATAGTAGTTTCGCGCCATACTCCTACAATGTGAACACAGCAAAATCTGAACTATCTCAGGGAGGAGTTTCTGGTAACATTTCGTTTACATTGCTTATCGCAAGTGGCTCTCCACTTATTGTTCAGGAAGCACAGTTCATTCAATCTGAGTTGCAGCCTGTGGGAGTTACGGTCAACATCAAGCAAGAAACATTTGGTACGCTGCTCAGTGATACCGACTCCCATAACTTCCAGGCAGCCTTACTCGGATGGAGCGGACGACCTGATCCTGATGGCAATATGTACTCCTGGTTCCATACTGGTGGCGGCAATAATTCGATGCAATACTCGAATCCCAAGACCGACTCTTTGTTAGAGGCTGCGCGTGCTTCTAGCGATCAAGGGCAGCGGACGACAGACTATCAGCAAGCTGAACAGCAGATTTTGCAGGACGCTTCATATGTGTTTATTAATCATGGTGTAACTATTCAAGCGACAACAAGCAAGATACAAAACTACACGTTGCTCCCAACTGGCATCATGGACTTCTCAAACGTGTCCCTGGGTTCATAGTCGTATGATGGTATGACGTGCTTCTAAAGATATGAACCTGGTCGTTTGCATTCGTTCTGTGAGAAATGGGAGACTATCTCCCGTTTCTCGCTTATCGTTGCTTTCTAAAAAAGGAGAACAGCTGTGGCCCGGTATATCGTGCGACGCATTTTCTTTATTTTACCAGTTGCGCTTCTTGTCAGCTTTATGACATTCATGATTATTCATCTTATTCCAGGCGATCCCGCACGCCTCTTTCTCGGTGAGTCGGCGACGCCACAGACCGTTGCTGCACTACGTCAGCAATTAGGATTAGATCAACCTCTGCCTACACAATTCGGGATATGGCTTTGGCAGGGTTTACATGGAAACCTGGGACAATCAATTCAACTTCAGCAACCAGTCCTACAAGCTATTATACAGAGACTTCCCGTGACGTTAGAATTAGGTGTAGTCTCACTACTCTACTCCCTAATTATTGCGGTCCCGTTTGGTATCTACGCCGCGGCGCACCGTAATGCATGGATAAACAAGGTGGTGAACGTAGTAAGTCTCCTTGGTACAGCCATCCCAAGCTTTGTGCTGGGGCTGGTTCTCATTCTCCTTTTCGCCGTGAGTCTACGAATATTTCCTCCAGGTGGCTATGTGCCATTTAGCGATGACCCTATAGGCAACTTGCGCGATCTCATCCTTCCTGTCATTACACTTGGGACAGGATCGGTTGCCGTGAATTTGCGACAGATACGTGCAAGTATGAGTGAGGTACTGAGTCAAGACTATATACGTACCGCACGAGCCAAAGGATTAGCAGAGAAACGGGTTAATTATACTCATGCTTTGCGAAATGCTGTCATTCCGGTTCTTACAATTGTTGGACTGCAAATAGGCGCAATTCTGGCGGGTGCCTTTGTTGTAGAGACAATCTTTCTTTGGCCGGGCATAGGGCAGCTCGCTGTACTCAGTATTCAAGCAAAAGATTATCCCCTCGTCGAGGGCGTTGTCCTGCTATCAGCACTTTCCTATATGGCGACCAATTTACTTGTTGACATTTGTTACGCCATTCTTGATCCACGCATACGTTTTTGATGCAAATTAATGCCATACGGCCGCGCATAAACTGCACTTTTTACAAGACTCTCACGTTAGGAGAAGAGTATGACAATGCCAGCAGATATTCGTGAAGAATCACAGATAATAGAGACACAACAAGCCAGGAGAAAAGCATCGAGCTTTGCGCGAGTCGTGAAAGAATTTCAACAAGACTCTCGCTTATGGTTCGGAGTTGTATTGATCCTGACCATACTAGCCGCGCTCTTCGCGCCTATTATCAGTCCTTATTCGCCGCTACTGTATCATCCAGCTATTGCCACGCAAGGGCCAAGTCTTGCACATCCTCTTGGAACCGATGTGCTGGGAAGAGATCAGTTGAGTCGAGTGATCTATGGAACACGTATTTCACTTACGGTAGGTCTAGCAAGTATAATTTTAGGGGGTATGTGCGGGACACTGATGGGTGTCATCGCTGCTTATGCCAAAGGGTGGGTTGACCAGGTGATCACAATGATTGTGGATGCTCTTCTGTCCTTCCCTTCACTTATTCTCGCATTGGCTATTGCGGCCGCATTGGGCCCAAATATCATCAACGTAGCCATTGCTCTGGCCGTTGTCCGTATTCCAATCTATGCTCGTATCGCACGAGGACAAACACTTCAGGAATCCTCACGACAGTATTTGGAGGCGGCCCGTGTGAGTGGAACACGCACATGGAAAATTCTGCTGCGTCATATTTTACCCAATATCTTTAGTCCCTTACTCGTTCAAGCAACGATCTCTATCTCGTTCGCCATTCTTGATGAGTCGGTGCTTAGTTTCCTCGGTCTAGGCGCGCAACCACCAACACCAGAATGGGGGTCGATGATTAGTGATGCACAGGGCTATCTCAGAACAGACCCATGGATGATGCTTGGTCCCGCACTCGCTATTATCATCGTCGTGCTCAGTCTGAACCTATTCGGCGATGCACTGCGAGATCGTCTTGATCCACGAAGCGTAACGCGGATTATTTCGCCCACAAAAGAGTAAGCGATGAGAGGTCCGTATTCTTATAGTCATAAAGGGGATGCAGCAACTAAATTGGCTTGAATTGCTCGAATGGCTGATGACAATTGGCACAATAGACGATAGCTCGACACGGAGTTGGACCAAAAACATTTTCAAGCGTTGTTTGTTGTGAGCTACAATAAGGGCATGTCAACGGCTGGCTCATAAGCATCGGTATGACTTTGCCACGCCCAACTTTCGGGGGTGGTGCGATACCTACTCTCTGCAGTTTCGCTCGTGCTTCATCACTCAAAAGATCGCTCGTCCATATCTGTTGCATTGTCACATTCACTTCGACATGAGAGGCAAGCTGTAGAAGGCGTTCTTGAATACTCATACGTATCTGCGATAGTGCGGGACAACCTGCGAAGGTAGGAGTAATGTCTACTTGTACAGAAGAGGTTGTCTCATCGACTTGAATGCGTCGTACAATGCCCATGTCAACAACAGAGATTGCTGGAAGCTCTGGATCAGGAACATCCTTTAATGCTTCCCATATGTGCTGTTCGTCGAGTGATGTTGTGGAGCATATATCTGTCATGATCTTCTTCTTTCTGTACAACAAACAATCTTACCACTGTGCCTGTGGTTCCAGGCGATACACCATTGTCATCTGGTCCCATAGCGTTCGGAAGTCTTGCGTATGCAGTCCTTGCCGACCACCTATCCTTGGGGAAATCTTCGTCCGATACATCGACCTTTCAGGAGTTTCAGAGGACGCAACAAGCGATGCAGGAAAAGGTAGACGCAAGCGCTCAAAGACAGGGGCAATAGCCGTGAGCCACTCTTGTTGTAACTGCGAAGAAGGGGTGGTAAGAATGCCCATATGGAGCAACACTTCTTCTCCCGGAAATTCCTCAAACATACCGAACGCATCGGGCCATAAACGTTCTAATGCTTGCTCAAGCCGTTGACGTGACTCAATCGTGCTGTTCGCAAGTCTTTCAAGCCAGACATGCACGTGCATCTGATGATATACCTCTTCACGTGAAATTTTGACGATATCTTGTGCTAACGGTATGTACGTTGAGGTACTTAGCGACGCTAAACGAATCTGATCAGCCGTGTCATAGAGAAATTGGCGTGCGATAGTAAATGCCCAATCGCCGCGTTGATGCTCAACCAGTTGCACGTGCCGATATTCTTCTGGTTGACGACCATAGGCAAGAATATCAATGTTCGTTCCTGTTAATGCTTCGACCTTCTGATAGAGGAGGCGAGCATGGCCAATTTCATCCTGGGCAATCGAACTGCATGCCACGTCCTCTTCCAGCATTGGGGCAACTCCCGTCCATTCCGAGTCCCAATAGCCAAGCACAAGCTCGTCATCGCCTAGAGCAAGCAATAGCGTTACTAATGGCTGTAAGAGGTCTGGCGCTACAGCTTGTGGACCTGTAATTTCATTCATGGACGACCTCTTTCCCTTGAGCTTGCACACGTTGGCGCGCAATACGCAACTTTTCACGAATATTGTACCCATCCAAGCGACGGTAAGAGCGATCAAGAGGCGGCTGCAAAAGATCAACGTCGGTCAGTTCAAGAATGACATTTCGTGGGCAGAGCCAGAGTTGTAAATAGCTCTCTGCATCGTGTTGAGTAACCTGTATCGCTGCTTGTGCCGCGAGAGAAAGGCTGGTTTCTTCAAGGTCCTGTAGCCACAGCAACGGTTTCCCTGCTTGCCTTTGCCCAAAAAGTGCAAATGTTTGCTTCACGTCCTCTTGTTGTTTGTTTTCACCTGTCAGCGCATGCAGGAATGGCTGTAACTGCGCCGTATGCTGCTCTGTGTTCCGTATCTCCCAAAGAGCAGAACGCGGTACAATCCATAGTTTCTGACTCTCTTGTCGTCGTCCATAGAACTCTTTGGCATAGTGAACTGCTAGCTCAACATCAGGAGCACGCAAATTCCCACCGTGATGTGGCGCAGGGTCCTTCTGGTCTTGTTGAAAAATCTCGAAGACTTCTCCCTCATCCATCTTAATCGGCTTTCACTGTAGCAGTCACGCGGCGATGCTGCATCAAACTACGTACCCACTCACCTTCTTCATATGTCATGCGGCGAAAACCAATACGCTCGGCACTTGCGGGCCCCTGGTTGCGAGCAATAGCACGAAGGTCTGCCCACTGTGGCTCGCTATAGACCCAACGGCCCTTCTGTTCATCATAGCGCAGCTCTGGATCAGGAATTACCAAACCGATCTCACGAAGGCGGGGAACCTGTGTGTTCAAAAACTCCTGGCGCAACTCCTCATTCGTTTTTGATTTGATACGCCACTGAATGTCTTTATCTTTTTCAGCAGGGGTGTCGGGACCGTGAAACACCATTAGCGTTGGCCACCAGCGAGTCAAAGCCTCCTGTGCCATTTCACGCTGTTGTGCTGTCCCATTCATCATGGTAATAATGATATCGCGTCCATGCATCATATGGAACGACTCTTCCCAGCAAATTTTCTGCATTGTTCGCGCGTAGGGAGCGTAACTACTGTCACGCAAAGCGTGTTGCGAGACGATAGCAGCGGCATCCACGAGCCAGGCAATCATGCCTACATCGGCCCAGGATTTGGTGTTGTAGTGGAACGTGTTGTGAAATTTTCCCTTGCCAGCAACAAGGTCGTCGATACAATCATTACGGGACTTGCCCAGGTCTTCAACCAGGCGGTAAAGCAGCTCAGCATGGCCTGCCTCATCTTGAATTTTTGCGGTCAAGGCGAGTTTGCGATGGATGGTAGGGGCGCGCATAATCCAGTCGCGTTCTGGCAAAACACCCATCAACTCGGAATTTGCATGCATTTCAATGAAACGAAGTAACGACTTGCGGTACTCATCAGGCATCCAATCGGTTGTTTCAACCTTGCCACCATTCTTTACATAGTCACGAAAATGCTCAATGCGTTGCTCGGTGCTAACCTCTTTAAGCTCGATAGCCATATGAAACACCCCTTCCCTGCTTGAGAAAATTCTCAGGAAAAAAGACTTTTATATATTACATTTTTTGAACGATTGGTATAATTATAACCAGAAAAGGGTGAGATGTCAATGTTTCGCCATGAAAATTTGAACGTCTGGTAGAATAAAGCCTTTAGCAAGAGGATGAGAGCAGACCATTTTCAACCATATTTGTGAACATTGCAGCAATCTGTTGAGGCGTATACTGACCGGATGGTTTATACCACTGCGAAATCCAATGGCACATACCTAAAATGCCGAACATAATAACCTTTGGGTCACTTCCTACCTTAAAAGCACCTGTCGCGAGACCATCCTCGATGATCTGCTCAAAGTAGCGTTCGTAGTCTTTCTTGCGTAGTGTGATCTCTTTCGCGAATGGGCCTGTAAGATGAGGCTGTTCACGATAAAATACGGTGATAGCAGGTGATCTATCAGCTGAAACTTCAATATGGTGCTCGATAGCTCGATGTAATTTCTCTGCGGAAGAAAGATCAGATTCTACAATATGCCGCAACGGTTCTTCAGCAACGGTGAGAACACTCAAGTAGATCAATCGCAAAATCTCTTCTTTATTTTTGACATGATAATAGAGTGCGCCTTTAGTTACACTCAGTACTTCTGCGATGTCATCCAAACTGGTGGAACCAAAGCCTTTTTCCGCGAACAGTTGTGCAGCTACCGTAACAATGGCTTTTTGTGTTAAGCGGATCCGCTTTTCTTTCCTCGTTTTCTCATTCTTTTTCCCTCTTGGCTGAACTATTTCTAGTGGTTGATTCATATGTGTTCTCTTTCGTAATTGCTATGGTTCTTTTCTACAAAAGCTTACCATACAGTTGAAGAGAAGGGAAGAGATATTGACTTTTCGCCATATATCTTGTACTATTCTACCAGTTATTCAAAAAGAGAGGGAGAATGCGATGATGAGCACAACCCAGGAACAAGGGGTTAGGCCACCAGAGCCGGTTAGCGTATTAGCCCCCGACGGATCACTACGTCCAGGTGCGCGTGTAGAAGAGTCAACAGAACTGTTACAGAAGATGTATCGTTGGATGACCTTTGGTCGCATTTTTGATACACGGCTTGTCAACTTACAACGGCAAGGAAGACTCTTCACCTATGCACCCGTTGCTGGTCAAGAGGCTGCTCAAGTTGGTAGTAGTCTCGCGCTTCAGCAAGAGGATTGGCTATTTGGCTCATACCGTGATGGTCTTGCAAGTGTTGTGCACGGACTTCCTCTCGAACACGTCCTCCTCTTCTTTCGTGGCCACCCAAAAGCTGGTAAGGTGCCGTCCGATGTAAATGTTTTTGGGCAACAAATTGGTATCGCCGAACAAATTCCTCATGCCGTTGGCGTTGCCTGGGGAATGAAGTTGCGTAAGACCAATGCTGCAACGCTCGCATTATTTGGTGATGGTGCAACATCAGAAGGTGCCTTCCATGAAGGACTCAACTTTGCTGGAGTCTTGCACGCCCCCGTCGTGTTTGTGTGCCAGAATAATGGTTGGGCTATCTCAGTTCCACGTTCATCACAGACATCGAGTGAAACTCTTGCTCAAAAAGCTGTAGCATACGGTATTGCAGGACGATTGGTCGACGGCAACGATGTACTTGCCATGTATCGAGAGGTGGGTGCCGCACTGGAACGAGCGCGTGCGGGGCAAGGGCCAACGCTATTAGAGGCTGTTACCTATCGCTTTGGTCCACACTCTACAGCAGATGATCCTAAACGCTACCGCTCAACTACTGAGTTAACTGAGTGGCAAGATCAACGCGACCCTCTAACACGCTTGCGCGTCTATCTTGAGCGCGAAGGTCTCTGGAATGAGACAAGGCAGAAGACGCTCGAAGAGGAGTTGCGTGCGGAGGTTGCGACTGCCGTAACGGCTGCTCTGACCGAGCCTGTGCCACCACCGGAATCCATGTTTGAGCAGGTCTACGCGACACCCTCGCCACTCCTTGAAGAGCAGCGTCATGAACTCGTCGAGTATCTCAAGGCAACGGAAAAAGGAGTGACCTTTCCATGACCCAACGCAATGTGATAGAAGCGATCAATGATGCCTTGACGATTGCAATGGCTGAGGACGAACGTGTCCTGGTGCTTGGAGAAGATGTGGGACGCAATGGAGGTGTCTTTCGTGCAACTGACGGCCTGATCGAACGGTTTGGAGAGGAACGAGTCGTAGATACTCCTCTAGCAGAAGTAGGTATTGTGGGCACCTCCATTGGTTTAGCAACCTACGGGATGCGCCCTGTCGCAGAAATTCAATTTCTCGGTTTTTCCGTGCAAGCGTTCGCGCAGTTGCTTGGACAAGCGGCGCGTATGCGTTCGCGTTCGCAGGGTCGTTTTACATGCCCGATGGTATTGCGTGCTCCTTTCGGCGGTGGCACACGAGCGTTTGAATTACATAGCGATGCACTGGAAGCGCATTTCGTCCATGCGCCAGGTCTCAAAGTTGTTACCCCCGCAACTCCATATGACGCCAAGGGTTTGCTACTTGCTGCAATCGAGGACCCTGACCCAGTAATTGTTCTGGAACCACTGCGCCGCTATCGAGCAGGGCGTTCAGAAGTGCCAGAAGGGCATTATACCGTCCCTCTTGGTAAGGCCACAATCGTCCGTGAAGGAACGGATATCACAATTATTACGTGGAGTGCGATGCTTGCACCAGCCTTAGAAGCTGCGGAAACACTTGCTGATGAAGGAATTGAAGCAGAGGTTATTGATTTACGTACTCTCTCGCCATTTGATGCAGAAACGATTGTGCGTTCAGTTGAGAAGACGGGTCGTGCTGTCGTTGTTCACGAAGCACCACGAACAGCAGGTGTTGGTGCGGAGATCGTGGCGACGATTAATGAGCGAGCACTCTTTTCGCTTGAGGCACCTGTTGCGCGTGTCACTGGGTATGATGTCATTGCCCCTGTCGTTTTGGAGGACTATGCCCTTCCTTCCGCAGGGCGTATCGTTCAGGCGGTGCGTACAACAACGAACAGCTAGCACCTACGCTCCGAATCCTTATTTAGGAAGCCGGAGAAAGCATTGCATTATGGGAGATTACGTATGATTGTACAGTTCCGACTTCCTGACCTCGGAGAAGGTATTACCGAAGCTGAATTGGTTCGTTGGCTCGTGAAACCTGGCGACACGGTAACGCAAGATCAAGAGGTTGTTGAGGTGCAAACGGATAAAGCAATGGTTGAGCTGCCTTCACCTGTGGCCGGGATAATACGAGCACTGCATGTTGCGGAGGGCCAAGTCGTTCCAGTGGAGACCGTCCTGCTGACAATTGATGAGGCGAGTCAAAGCGTTTCCTCAGCCTATTTGGCTAGTGCGACGAATGGTCATGGTACACAAAAAGCAAGCAATGAGCTATTCCTTCATGCAGAGCCTACTCATAGTAGCGATGTGGCACGTCTTCAAGAAATAGCATCGGTAAACAATTCTCCTCTCTCCAATGGGAACTCTGCTCTACAGCGTCAACGGCGTCGTACTCTCGCAACGCCTGTAGCACGGCGTATGGCACGCGAGTTAGGAATAGATATTACTAGGATCAACGGAAGTGGACCTTCTGGCCGTGTGCAAACACAGGATGTTCAACAGACTGTGGAACGTATGAAGATAGGTGGTGCTACGTCCTCAACATCATCAGTAGTGAACAAACCTGCACCTAGTACGCAACCATCTTCCTCTGTCATGCCTTCTCTCCCTGGCGAGGTCGACAAGGCGGTGCAGAACGAGGAGCGACTTCCTTTACGTGGTCTACGACGACGCATTGCTGAAAATATGGTTCTTTCGGTCAGTACTATTCCGCAGGTCACATCACTGGTGGAGGTTGATGCGACAGGGTTAGTTGCTCTGCGACGTTCCATTCTTGCGGAAGCCGAAGCACAAGGGGTGAAACTGTCTTATCTGCCTTTGATTATCAAGGCATTGGTGCATGCGTTGCGCCTCTATCCTTATGTCAACGCTACTATCGACGATGAGCGCAAAGAGATAGTTCTCAAGCACTCCTATCATATCGGCATCGCTACAGCGACTCCCGATGGATTGCTTGTGCCAGTCGTGCGCAACACTGACCGGCTTACTGTCGTTGAAATTGCCAGCGAGGTGAATCGACTGGCAGAGGCTGGACGGAATCGGAAGCTGCAATTGCAAGAACTGCGTGGAAGTAGTTTTACCATCAGCAATTATGGCACCGTTGGGGGCTTTTTCACTACCCCGATCATCAATCCTGGCGAGGCTGGTATTCTTGGCCTGGGACGTATCGTGAAACGTCCATGGGTTGTTGATGATCAGGTTGAGGTTCGTCCTGTGTTGCCGCTCTCCTTCACTGCCGATCATCGACTCATTGATGGTGAACTAGCAATGCGCTTCTTGAACACGCTCATTGCGTCGTTAGAGAATCCAAGTCTTCTACTACTGAATATGCGCTAGGCACACTTTGGACAAAGGCTCTGGTCTCATTAGCCTCTCCCAAGTCGTTCTTTTTGAGAGCGGAGGATGGTGCGGAGCGCATCCGCCTGACCATGATTCCAGGAAGCGGAGCGCACATCGGATCCTACGACTGGAAGAGAACTCTGTTCACGAATTTGGGCAGCACGTTCTCGTTGCAGTATCTCACGGACGAGTTGACGATCACTCAGTCGCCATCCCCGCAGTTTTGCTTGTTCTGCGAAGCGCATCACCCGTGCAAAACCAGCGCGGTAGTCTCGCTCTTCTGTCTCATTTCGCATTGGTGTATCTTGCATCATAATGCCTCATTTTATAAAAAATGTAACTCGGAAAATCATATATAGACCTCATACATTATGTCAAAAAATGCAATACTTCGTCAAGTGAAGGCAGAGTTTTTGCATGGATGTTCAATCTTAGCCTTTATTACGACGTAGCGCTTCATAGATAGCGTTTGTGCCGAAACTCATGGCGGCTACCGGAATACGTTCGTCTGCGGCATGAATGGCCGACAAAAAATCGAAGCCCTCGTACAGGTCCATTGGCAAGAAGCCATAGGTCTGGATACCTAGTTCTGAAAAGAATCGCCCATCTGTTACGGCTGGCATAAGTGTTGGCACAGCAACACCGACAGGATCAGCCTCATGCAAAATATCGGCTAGTGTATTGTAGAACCCCATATTTGGTTTCGTGCGTCCTTCTCCATAGCGAATGAGTTCAAACTCGATATCGTTGCTAAGGAGTTCGTGTAATTCGTGTATCATATCGTCGGGAGTATAACCTGGAAGGAGACGACCATCCATCTCAAGAACAATTTCGCTCGGAATGACATTGATTTTGTGACCACCGTGCAAAATAGTAACATTTACTGTGTTATGTAGAATGGGATCAAAAAAATGTGCATGAGAACCAAGCTGATCCAGTGCTTCGTCAGCGTGTGCAGGGTCCAGGAGTTGACGTAGCAATGAACTTGTGGGTGAAGATGAAAGCGTATTTATCATCGTTCCAAGCATCTGATGAATGACCGATGTAATATGCACTGGTAGCCGATGCTGATCTAGCTGTTGCAAGAGCCGCCCTAACTTTGCGGCTGCTCCACCATGCATAGGAATGGAGCCATGGCCGCCAGGACCCCTGAGTGTTGCTTTTAACCAACATACCTGCTTTTCAAGTACTTGTATGCAGTAAAACTTCTTGCCATCAATATAAGATGTGAAACCGCCGACCTCACCAAGTGCATAACGAACATCTTTGAAGAGGTCCGGGTGGTGCTCCACAAGATACTTTGCACCACATATTCCCCCTGACTCTTCATCACTTAACGCCGCGAAAATTACGTCGCCAGGAAGCGACTCTCCTTCAGCCTTTGCTCGCATGAGCGCTGCGAGCATCATTGCAACTCCACCTTTCATATCGAGTGTTCCTCGGCCCCAGATGTAGTCATCAATTCTTTGACCCTCGAAGGGCGAGTGTTGCCAGTGCTGATTAGCCGTTGTCACCACATCGACGTGTCCCTGTAATAGTAAGGGTGGAGCATCACCGCGTCCCGGGAAGCGTGTAATCAAGTTTGGGCGTTTACCCTCAACGGCCAACATCTTGGTCTCAAAACCTGCATCTTTTAAGATTGTGTTGATATATTCGATACACTGTGCCTCATTTCCAGGAGGATTTGTTGTATCAAAGCGAATAAGATGTTGCAGCAGTTCTGCTGGACGTTGATAAAGAGGGATAATTTCCCGACTAGATGACATGATTTTGTCTCTTTCTACAAGCTTGATGACACATTTTATGCATGTAGTATACAACAGGAAGTCCCTCTGCAACCGTACTTTTCGCTCTTCTGTACAAAAATTGGCACCTTAATCCCCTGTCGAAACGTATACTTAATGAGAGGCTTTCTACCCTTTGTGAAGCATTGTAATATGGCCCCTCTAGGCATGGTTTGCGCTTTCATTACAACGATGCCTATAATTCAGAGTATAAAAATACTATCATTTTTTATCCTACTCTGCGTATCATATTACTACATCTGCGGAGGAAATAGAGCGTGGCGACAAAGAAATCAGGAAAGCTCACGGACGAGCAAAAAAAACTTAGAAATGAATTGGTAAAAAGTGCTATTCGCGGGACTAATCGGCCCCGTACAGTACGAGATCTCGGTATTAGTACACTTAAAAATTTGCCAGCCAATATTGGTATGGTACAAAGTTTTATGAAGGCTGCAAACTGGAAGCAGGCGCAAGATGAAGTTTTGCAAGGGCTGAATAACACTGTTGTGATTGTCGGTCAACCAAATACAGGCAAGAGTACCTTATTCAACAAGCTTAAAGGACAGACTCTTTCACAGGTATCACCACAAGAGGGCACTACGCGCACTCTTGTCCGAACAGACTTTGGACCGTTTACACTTGTTGACACGCCAGGTATTGATGGCCCCGGTAAACTATCTGATATTGCCTCTGCCGGCCTAGATCAGGCCAGCGTCATCGTGTTTCTCATTGATGGCTCGAAGGGTATACAAGCAAAAGATCGAGTCTTGTATGAGACTATTGCGGCTCAGAAGAAGCCGACAGTTGTTGCAGTGAATAAGGTGGATACACTGAGAGGTGGGGAAGGGGCAGACCAAATCGCAACAGAAACTGCGGTTGCGCTCGGAGCGGTTGGTGTCATTCCCATCTCTGCAACAAAGGGTACAAACATCGTTGAAGAACTTATTCCAGCACTTATTGAGGCGAGTCCAGAGGCTGCTCTGGTCATTGGAAGAGAGCTGCCAGCGTTTCGACGTGATGCTGCACAACGTATTATTCGTAACTCGACATTGCTTAGTCTTGCTGCGGGACTAGAGCCTATTCCCCTCGTTGACATTCCCATTCTTTTAGGTACCCAGATACGTCTTGTGCTTCGACTGGCAGCCCTTTATGGCGAACCTATGAATTCTGCCGATACTGCAAGGCATGCGCGCGAACTGCTTGTGACAATGGCGGGTGGGCTTGGTCTGCGTCTCCTTGCGGAGCAGGCGGCAAAAGCGGTTCCGTTCGGCGGTGATTTGGTCGCAGGTCTCATTGCTGGTGCTGCTACATGGTCAATCGGAGAGGTGGCACTTGAGTACTACGAGGGGGGGAAAAAGCTTACCCCAGGTAATGTACGTCAGCGTAGCAATGATCTGTATCACCGTTTCCGCAAAGAGAATACCGTAGATGATCTGCGTAAAAAGACTTCGTATAGCACCACCCCAACGCTTCTGGATGAACCAAAGGAAAAAGTTGTAAACAACCAGTAGAAGGGATGGCTGAAAAGGCGCATGGTCTTTCCTTATGAGCATTATGAGCAATTGGCTGAGCCGCTTACCGTCTTTTACTCAACGGGCGAAGAAAACCGCGCCCGTTGGGTTCTTGCTACGCTAGAAAATGCTAGCAAATTACTAACAAGACTTCTTGCTCGTCCTATACCTGAGATGAATATTTTATTGGCTACAAATGACGATTGGCATCTTGCTCCACGTGATGAGGAGGAAGAGGTAAGCGCTTCCCAACCTTACTGGACAGCTGCAACGACTCCCCCTACTCTTGTCATTCCTTCGACGTTGGATACTATCTGGGGAGAAGAGACGCAGGAAAAATTTGCTTTTATTCTATACCATGAGGTTACTCTAGCGTTTCTTGAGGATGACCCACGACCGTGGCCCGACGATTATCCACTATGGGCTGATGAGTGGCAACTCAAATTTGCCGCGCTCTGGCTCTCCCACCAACTTGATGGAGTGCAAGGAGTTGTCAACAAAGACCTGCACGAACAGCTCGCGGAGATATTTGAACCGGAGCCAGACGGTAAAACTCCCGTAACAGTGCGTGGCTTTGATTGGTATGAGGATACAACGCTGGAAGACTACTTAGAGTATGAACTGCTGCTTGAACAGTTTGCGGCAGATCTTCTTGCAAACTATCAACCAGAGATATTGCCACGCTTTCTTGCCTTGTATCGTGTAGAGAGTGAGAAGCTATTAAGTGATGATGTAACTACTATGTTTGCCTCAGTGCTAGGCCCTAACGAAACCGACTGGCTAGAAAATCTTGTCTACTTCTAATAATATACGTTTTTGTAACGATACAGGGTCAAGCAAAACGTAGCATTTTTGCTTGACCCTGTATCGTGTACGAGAACTTTTCTTACCCCTTCACTGCCGATCCTAATGCACCACCCATAAAGTAGCGTTGGAATATGAAGAAGAGGATTACAATGGGAATGAGATTGAACATCGAACCTGCGAGCAGCAGATTGTACAGTGTATAGTTTGCGCTTTTAAAGAAAAAGAGTCCAAGTGGAAGCGTGTACTGATCCTGTGACCCAAGAACAACAAGAGGCCATTGAAAATCATTCCAGGCCCCTTGAAAACTAACAATTGCCACAGCGGTCAAAGCTGGTTTGACCAGAGGTAGAATGATTGAGTAAAACACCCGCCAGCGCGATGCTCCATCGATCATGGCCGACTCTTCCAATTCTTTCGGCAAACTCTTCATGAATTGCACCATGATAAATACCGTGAGTGGCTGTGCCATCACTGGTAAAATCAGCGCTAAGGGAGTATTTACTACATGGAGGCTATTTGCAACCAGAAACTTGGGAATAAGTGTTACCGCTAGCGGAATCATCATCACTGATAATGTTGTGACAAAGATGATGTTCTTACCAGGAAAGTTCATACGTGAAAGTGCATAGCCGGCCATTGATGAAAACAGCACGTTGAGAATCACAACTCCGACTGCATACACGAATGTATTAAAGACCCAACGGAGAAAGACAGGCTGACTAAAAAAAGTGCTGTAGTTGCTCCATATAAAAGGGTTTGGAATGAGGCTTGGTGGAAACGCTAGAACACCCGCCTGCGTCTTAAATGATGAGATGAAGGCAAAGAGAAGAGGACCTAGCGAAGTTATTGTAAAAAGTGCGAGGAGGACATAAAAGAGTACGTTCGACCAATGAAAGGGTCTTTTAGTGGAACGCGCCTCTCGAGTCGTTCCTATAGCTTGAATGTCTGCTTGTGCTTGTGCTTGTGCCATGAGTCTTTCTCCTTCCTTAGCTATTGCTTGTCCCTGCTGGGTCAATCAAACGTCTTTGAATCAGCGTTACAATAAAGATGATAATGAAAAGTATCACCGCCATCGCTGATGCCAGGCCAAAATGACCATCTTGAAAGCCCGCATTATAAATTTCAAGTAAGGGCACCAATGTTGCATTGTCAGGTCCACCATTAGTCATGAACTTGGCCTGGTCGAAAACCTGGAACGCTCCAATTGTGCCGAGTGCTACAACGAGAAAAACTGCTGGCCGCAACATAGGCAGAGTGACATTCCAGAACGCCTCAAAACGATTCGCTCCATCTACTTCGGCTGCCTCAATAATTTCCTGCGGAATATCTTGTAGCGCTGCTAAGAAGTAGATCATAAATGCCGCACCCGTTGACCAGATGTTGAGGATAATAATCGATGGCAGAGCAAAGGTGATATTGTTCAGCCAATCTTTTCCTGCTATATGAACCAACGAGAGTAGGTAATTGATCAGGCCGTCTGGATTATAGAGCCAGAGAAAAATTAATGATGTTGCTACGGAGGAAATCAGGGCTGGAATGTAGAAGATAGTACGAAACACTCCTTTAGCAACAGGCGCGTTATGCAAGAGTACAGCTAACACCAATGCCAAGATAGTTTGTCCAATGACAACTCCGATAACATACTTAAACACGTTTATCATCGATGTCCAGAAGTCACTATTGCCGATATCTGCAAGTTGACTAAAAAGTAGCTGATAATAGTGTAGACCAACAAACTGAGGTGTGGTAAAACCAATGTCTACATTGAAGAGGCTAAGCCCAACACCATAGAGTGAAACAAAGATCGTGAAAACGCATAACACAATGAGATAGGGAGCGAGAAAAAGATAAGCGGCAAGCGTTTCTCCTTTACGTCCTCTTGGTGCATTTCCAGTGCCACGACCTAACTTACGTCTTCCCTGTGCAGTGATTGGTGGTGCTGAGGCGACAGATTGTGGTATCGGTTGCATCGCCATAGATACTCTCCTTTTGCTCTGCAACTTCTTTGATGCTAATCAACCGAAGTAAGGAGAAAAAGAGACTTCGTAGTCGTTTTGAACATAGCTTCAGAAGATCAGATGTGAAGAGACTTTGCAGAGCGTCTATACTTTCCCAGATTTTCTACGTTGCTCCTCAATATCCTTCACCTTTGAAGAGCATTGAGGAGCAATATATTACTATAAACCTATCATCTACTAAAACAATAGCTTTTCGCAAGTGCTATACTTGCAACTGGCTGTTCACTTTTTGAGCTGCGTCGTTCAAGGCTGCTTGTGGGCTTTGCTTATTGAGCAATACCGCTTGAAGTGCCGTCGCGACAGTATTGTGTATAGCTTGATCCTGTGAACCGTAGTAGTCGGCATAACCATAGGTAGCAGCGTCGAATAGTACTTTGAAACCAGGATGGCTCGTAAAGTATGGTGCATTCGCCAAGCTCTTGAGCGTTGGTAGTGCGAAACCAGCATTCAACTGACTTGTCTGTACATCTGTGCCAGTCATGTATTTGATTAATTCCCAAGCTGCTTGTGGATGCTTTGTACCTGAGTATGCTGCCCAGGCGTTTGTATAGATCAGGTCGGCACGCTTGCCATTTGGTGCCACTGGTAGAGGGGCAATATCGTACTGAACACTTGGATATTGTTGTGCCAGGTAGGGGATGAGCCAACCGCCCTCAATTGCCATCGCAACCCGTTGCTTCCCAAACGCATCACCATTCCACGGAGCACCAACGCCCGTTGGCAGTGTACCAGTATTATTTTTTAAGAAACTGTCATAGTACTGAAGAGAGCTTACACCCACCTGATTGTTGAACATCGCCTTTGTACCATTTTTGTTTAGTACTGAGCCGCCATCTGCAAGTAGGAATGCACCCCAGCGCGACAAGTCTGCTGACATACTGATGCCATAGACGGAATTGGGCGAACCAGGATTTTTGGTCAGCTTCTGCGCATCCGTCTGCATGTCGCTCCATGTCCAATTGCTACTAGGTAAGGATAGTCCTGCTGCCTGGAACATCTGCTTGTTGTAGAAGACTCCGAGAGAGTTCCAGTCTTTAGGAATGCCATAAACCTGCCCTTTTGTGCAAGTGAACGGACTTACCAAAGAGGGATAATAGTCATTGATAGACACGTTATCATGAGCCATGTAGGGAGAAAGATTAAGTAGCTTGCCTCCACTAATGTATTCTGACGACATGTTTGGTTGCAGAAAGAACACATCAGGTACAGTGTTACTTGCAACATTTGCACGCATCTTGGTCGTGTAATCACCGGAGATGGGTGAGTAGTTGATCTTGATGTTGGGATGTAATTGTTGAAACTTATTCAGGTTTTGACGTACCAAGGCGTCGTCAGCAGGCGATGCCGGAGCGTAAGAAAATGTCAGGGTGACATTCCCACTCTCAGCTGCAGCTGCAGTTGTATTTGTACTGCTTGGACAACTATTATAGCTCGTGCCACTAGCCAAGCCTTTCGTAGAGATACCGTTGCCGTTATTCGTGGAAGCGGTACTGCCTCCACAGGCACTGAGGGCAAGTACTAGAAGAATGAGTAACGGGGCTATGTGCCGTTTCATGTGGAACCTCCTGGCTGTGCTTCACCGATGAGCTACAGCGACTGTTTCTGCTTGTAACTAAGAGTTCGTAAAAGAAACATCTCTCTTCCCTACATGCAGGATAGTACGTAAAGACGTTGATAGATTGCTGCATGGGGTACGCTACTCTCATCATTGAGGTTTCTACGCAACGTCACAATACATAAAATCACTAGTCAACACACTACGACATAAACGTACATGTTACATAATTCGCGAACACAGTAAAGTACAGATTAATGTACTATCACATGTTATACGTATCCAAATTATGTAATCTTACACAGAAACAGTACGTTCATGAAAATTTTTCCACATTTAAAGCGCAAGTGTTGCTAATCGCGTCATGAACTGAACACATTGAATAATTTGGGTGTGGGGGAGTATAATACACCTGTATTGTAGAAGATGAAAGTTTACCATGTCAACTGAAATTGTTAAATTGGATGATACTGAAGTTCAACGTCGCCTAAAAGCACTTTCCACCTGGGTATTAAGCAATGGAGAGTTACGTCGAGAATTTTCGTTGCCTTCATTTCCATCAGCCATTTTTTTTGTTAACGCTATTGCGCATCTTGCTGAACTTGGAGCACATCATCCTGATATACAAATTTCTTATAGCAAGGTAAGCTTAAATTTCACAACACATTCGGCTGGCGGCATTACACAGAAGGATTTTGTTATGGCGCTGAAAGTCGACGAATTGTGGCAAACCTTTGACTGGAAATCCAACATTTAAGTAACAAGGAAGTGTTTTGTATGTTTAACCGTGTTGCTATCATTGGTTTAGGGCTTATTGGTGGGTCGATAGGACTTGCACTTCATAGTGCAAAAGCAGCACGAGAAATTGTTGGGTACGACATGGGTCGAGGTGTAAGTGAGCGTGCTTTTGCGCTTGGAGCGATAGATCGCTCATGTAATTCGTTGGCAGATGTTGTGCAAGAAGCAGAGTTTGTTGTCCTTGCCACTCCCGTCGGTGCAATGCGTATGCTTCTCAAAGAAATTGGTCCCTTTGTCTTACCCGGCGCTGTAGTAACCGATGTTGCAAGTACAAAGGTTCAAGTACTTGCATGGGCAGAAGAATTTCTACCATCTTCTGTGCTCTTTGTAGGTGGACATCCTATGACAGGGAAAGAGGTGAGTGGAGTAGAGGCTGCTGATGCAACCCTTTTCCATAATTGTATCTATTGTTTAACACCCACAACTCATACTGAACAAGCCGCCTTGAACAAGGTTGTAGCCTTCGTAGAGATACTAAATGCGCGTATACACTATTTGCAACCTGTGGAACACGACAAACAGGTTGCCTATGTGAGCCATCTTCCATTTATTGCATCTGTTGCCATAATGACTACTGTTGCTGATGATGATACTTGGAGTGAAGCCTCTTTGTTAGCTGCAAACGGTTTCCGTGACATGTCGCGCCTTGCTGGTGGCAACCCAGAGATGTACCGCGATATTTGTATGACAAATACCGCACCCATAGTGGAGCGGCTCGATGCATTCATCAATACAATGGAAAAGATACGAAACGCTATTTCCCATAAAGATAAAAACCTTACCGATATATTTAGCAAGGCTCAACAGTTACGTCTTCAATGGCTCATCTCAAGAGATTCGCCAGGCAACAATAATACCCCTTGACAAAGAGAGAATGCTGTGGCATACTATGCAAGTCCCAGTAAGAACAATCACACCTCTATAAAGTCTTGTGCTCCTGTTTCTGAGACTATTGCATACCACGTTAATGTAGTTCCTCAAGAGATTACTTCTTCCGAGAGCATAGAGTATATACTTAGCAGTTATTAATGGCCTTTTTGCTATAAAAAACTACTACGTGTGGATGATGTTTGCTGAAAAATAAGGAAGCAGCGACTTTTGCGGGTCAAGAAAAATTCCTCGGAAAAACGCTTGACAAATAACCGGAGATATGCGATACTACATCTACAGTAATGAAACGAGCTGTATGCCCGTTCAACTGAGAACTTAGCACCTTGACAATTGAAGAGTGGAAAGCAGAACAGAACAAGACGGTAAGAAGAAACACAGTTCTGTCAATGAAACCTACTGCAGGTCAACCTTGATCTGTGGCAGGAACAATGAGTTTCCGCGAAC
>JAABUZ0100001713.1_pt1 | contig 40211 bp, 42 predicted proteins | sample 5562091 | NCBI WGS metagenome assembly JAABUZ01 (sample SAMN12813069, study PRJNA571459) | rock metagenome | isolation source: Antarctica rocks | place: Antarctica: Victoria Land, Linnaeus Terrace sud | collected 2015-12-21
CGGCCGCGCCAGACGCGGCCGGCCAACCCGGATCGCCCTCCCATGTCACGCCACGTGTCCCCTTTCGCTCGTCGTGTCCTCTTCGGTCTCGCGGCACTCATCGCGTCCACCGTGGTGAGCCTGCTCGCCACCGGAGCGTTCACGAGCGACTCTCCCCCCCAGGCGCCCTCAACCCTTCCCCGGGCATTTCGGCCGCCCTCGCCGCACGGGCCGGTCGCGTTCTCCCCCGCCGCCGCGGTCGCCCGGCTGCCCCGCGATGCGAACGTGGTCGCGCGGGCTCGACGTACGTCGCTTGCGGTCTTTAGGCACGCGGGCGACCGCCGCCCCTATCGAAGGGTGATCTCCCGCCGAGTGGGCGGCCGACCGGTTCCCCTGGTCTTCCTCGTACGCTCGCGGCGGCCAGGATGGGTCCGCGCCTACCTTCCCGTGCGGCCGAACCGGCAGACGGGCTGGCTCCGCGCTAGCGATGTCTCTCTGGCCCAGGACCCGTACCGAATCCGCATCGAGCTGAAGCATCACCGGCTGCTCGTCTATCGAGGCGCCCGACGTATAGCCCGAGAGCCCATCGCCACCGGCAAGGCGCTGAGCCCCACACCCCTCGGGCGCTACTACGTCACCGACCTGGTCAAGCCCCCGGACCCGGGTGGCTTCTTCGGACCGTTCGCGCTCGGCCTCTCGGCGTTCTCGCCGGTCTACACGACCTTCGAGGGCGGCGACGGCCAAGTAGGCATCCACGGAACCGACGATCCCTCGCTGATCGGCCGGGACGTCTCGCACGGCTGCATCCGCGTGTCCAACCGCGTCATCACGCGACTCGCCAAGCTCCTGCCGCTCGGCACGCCGGTGGACATCGCTCACTGAGCTCGCGTTGCCATCCGGTGAACGTGCACTTGCGCCCGGGGGCGCGGACTCTAACGTGGGCGGCGAGCAAAGCGATCGACCGGCGGGCAACGACGACTCGCCAGAAGGGAAGATACATGTCCTACGTGGACCTGCACTGCCACCTCCTTCCGGGAGTGGACGACGGGGCGCCGAGCCTCGAGCACGCCGTGGCGCACGCGCGCCGGCTCGCCGGGGAGGGCGTGCGCGACGTCGCCGTCACCCCGCACGTGAACTCGATCTGGGCGCTCGACGTGCGCTCGATCCCCTCCCGCGTGCACGAGCTCGCGACGGTGCTGGCCGAAGGGCTCGGCGGCGTGCGCCTGCACGCCGGCGGCGAGCTCGCCCACGAGCGGGCGGCCGACCTCGGCGACGAGGAGCTCGCGCTGATCGCCCAGGGCCCGCCGAGCGCCCGGTGGCTCCTCGTCGAGGCGCCCTTCGCGGGGATCTCGACCGACTTCGTGGCCGCGCTGGACGACCTGCGTCGTCGAGGCTTCGGCGCGCTCATCGCCCACCCCGAGCGTGCGGCGGGGCTCGCGGGCGACGGGATGGAGGGTTTACGGGCCCTGCTGGCCTCGGGTGCGCTGCTCCAGGTCAACGTCTGCTCCCTGCTCGGCCAGCACGGCCTCGAGGTCCAGGAGCAGGCGGTTCGACTGCTCCGCGGAGGCCTCGCGCACGTGCTCGCCTCCGACGGGCACCCCGGCACCCGCGAGCACACCCTGGGGCTCGGCTTCCACCTCGCCCTGCGCGCGGGCGCGAGCTCGGTGCAGGGATGGCGGCTCACGCAGGACAACCCGCGCTTCCTCCTGCGCCACGGCATCCCCTCCGGTTCGCCGGCCTTGCCCCCCGGCGCCGAGCGGGTGGCGGTCTAGGAGCGTCGGACGGCCTTCTTGGCGCGCGGGGCCGGCTTGCCCTCCCGGGCCAGCCGTCCGCGCTCCTCCCAGTCGGCCAGCCACCGACCGAGCCGCTTGGAGGCCTCGACGCCGCGACGCCACTGGGCCGGGCTCACCGCCGGTTCGTGCCGCCGCATGCGGCGCACTCTAGATGCTCGCGGGCGAACAGGCGCCGCCCGCTCGGCGCCGGTGCTTCCCCGCGGTCCGCGGCTATGTCGAGTGACGAGTTACCCGTCGTATGTGCCGTCAGATCGCCACTCGGCGATTCGTGCGCCCGGCATGCGTTACGCCGGGTCCGGAACTACAGGTAGCGGCGCTCCCTGACCACGGTTTCGCCGCGGTCGCGATGCGCCCACAGCGTGGTCCAGAGCAGGGCGAAGATCAGCCCGATGACGCCGACGACCAAGAGGATCGTGCCGATCGTCTGGACGCTGATACCGCTGAGGGTGGCGTGTACGGCGAAGCGCAGGATCGCGCCGAGCGCGATGAGGAAGAGGGACGTTCCGATGCCCATTGTCGATCGACTCCGTTCGATTCCCTACGTGGACGAAATGCCACTATTCCCCATCCGGGTAGATTTCATGCCTCGCCGGCCTCGACGATGACCCGACCGGAGCCGTCGACCCCGAGCCGGTGGGTGCCGGCCAGCAGCTCGAGCACCTCGGCGCCCACGACCTCCCGGCGCCAGCCGCGGATGGTGCGCACGTCGGGCTCGGGCTCCCCGCGACGCGCGGCGGCGACGACGCGAGTGAGGTCGGCACGCGCGGCGAGCACTTCGTAGGCCACGCCGGCCTCGAGCGCACGCTGGCGAACGAGGGCCTCCGCCAGGGCGATGACGGGAGCGTCGGTGGGCTCGAGCGGCGGCGGACGGTCGTCGTCGAGTGGCGGAGGCGCGGAATCCCGGCCGCGCGCCACCGCCTCGAGGAGCGCGGGGCTACGACGGCGCAGGCCGCGGGGATGCAGGCCGCGCACCTGCTCGAGCGCGCGGGCGTCGCTCGGCAGGCGACGGGCAAGCTCGACGAGCGCCGCGTCGGCCACGATGGTGCCGACCGGCTTGTCCTCGGCCAGGGCCGTGAGCTCGCGCCACGCCGCGAGCTCACGCGCCGCTGCCCGCGATCGGGCGGAGAGCTGGTGCACCCGGGGCAGGCGCCGCCACGCCTCGTCGGGGTCGCGCTGCAGCTGGGAGCGCTCGAGCGCCCGGCACTCGTCGCGCACCCACTCGAGCCGGCCGCGGTCACGCAGCCGCTCCTGGAGGAAGCTCGCGAGCTGGAGCAGGTGCTCGACGTCGCCCCGGGCGTAGGCGAGCTGCTCGCCGGTCAGTGGCCGCGCGTCCCACCGCGTGAACCCCGCGGACTTCGAGCCGCTGACGCCCAGCGCGTCGGCGAGGAGGTTGCCGTAGCCGGCCTGGGCGCCGAAGCCGGCGAACCCGGCGGCGACCTGGGTGTCGAAGACCCGGGTGACCTCGGTGCCCCAGTCGCGGCGCAGGATGCCCACGTCCTGGCGGGCGGCGTGGAGGACGACCTCGACCTCGGGGTCGGCGAGGACCTCGGCGAGGGGACGGTGATCGATGCCGGCGAACGGGTCGAGGAGCTCGGTGCGAACGCCTCCGCCGGGCTCGTCCACCGCCACCTGGACGAGGCACAGCAGCGGCAGGTAGCGGCCCTCGGTCATAAACTCGGTGTCGACGGCGAGCCGCCCGCCGGCTCGGGCGGCCGCGGCCAGGGCGGCCGTGTCGGGAGCGGCCACCCGACGCGCCTACGCCGCGGCCGGCCTCGACGCCGGTCGCAGCCGAGGCCTGGGGAGCTGGCCCTCGACCCACATGGCGGCCAGCCCGACCCGCGGCAGGCCGAGGGCGCCCTGGTAGAGGAGGTAGCGCGGCTCCCAGCGCGGGAAGAACTTCGCGTTGAAGCGGTAGAGGCTCTCGATCTGGAAGAAGGGATTGCCGAGCGCGATCGCCCGACCGAGCACCCGCTCTAGCCATTGCCGCGGCGAGTGCATCCAGCGGGCGAACGCGGCGAAGTTGAGCGAGATCTCCTCCACTCCCCGCTCGCGCAGAAGCTCGATCGCCCGCACGACGAGGAACTCGGTCAGGCCGTTCGGCGTGTCGGGATCGCGCCGCATGAACGAGAGCGACATGGCCGGGCGCCGGTAGCAGGGCACGAAGTGCAGGACTCCCCGTATCCGACCCTCGCCGTCGCGGGCGAGCACGACGAGCGACTCGGCCATGTGCTCGCCGCGCAGGGAGTCCATCGCCATGGAGAAGCCCCGCTCCGGAGCGCCCTCGCGACCCCGTTCGAGCACGCCCTCGAGCTCGTCGAGCGCCGGAGCCTCGAGCGTGGAGAGCGCGTGGGCCTCTGCGGTGTAGCCCCCCTTGGCCAGCCGCGAGACCGACTGGCGCACCTTGCGGATCGACCGTCCCTCCAGGGAGAAGGCGCGCAGGTCGACCATGGCCTCGTCGCCCATGTAGAGCGAGCGCAGGCCGGCGAGCTCCCACAGCGGCAGCGACTTCTCGCTGGCCCCGACCACGCCGAGCCTCAGTCCACGGGTCTGGGCGAAGGCGGCCACGTCGCGCACGAGAGCCGCCAGCGCCTCGGCCGGCCCCACCGGATCGCCCGATACGAGCAGGCAGCCGCTCTCGGTGCGGTAGCCGAGGAAGGCCTCACCTCCGGGCGAGAAGAGGTACTGCTTGTCCTCGCGCAGCTTGAAGAACGAGAGCGTGTCCTCCCCGTGGGCGCGCACGAGGTCGCAGGCCAGGCGCCGAGCGCTGGCCTCGGGGCGGCCCTGCGGCACGGCGATGGGTCGAAAGACGAGGTAGGCCGCGGTGAGGAGCGTCCAGGCCGACACGAGCCCGACCCCGAGGGGCAGCCACGCGAAGACGCCATGGAACTCCTCGGGACCGGCCTGCCACACGAGCAGGTCGCCGATCTGGCGGATCGCCGCCGCGACGCCCAGTCGCGGGGCCGAGGCGTAGACGGCGATCGCGGCCACCACGACGGCGGAGAGACCGAGGAGCGGCAGGCGCCAGAACGCCCCGCGCAGCGTGAGCCGCTCGTGGCGCACGGTGAACGCCGTGCGGCCGAACCACAGCACGGCCGCCACCGCCCACGAGGCGGCCGCCTCCTCGAAGTCGAGGCCCTTGAGGAGATCGAGCAGCCCGAGGAGGAGGAGCAGTCCCATCGCCGCCTGCCACGCGCGCCAGCGGCGCCGCGCCAGGTAGAACGAGGCGAGGCAGAGACCGGCGCCGGCCGGGAGCGCGAGCGCGTGGAAGATCGGCACCGCGTCGATCCCCTCGAGCTCCAGGAGCACGTGGCCGCGCCAGCTCAGGTTGGGCGTGAGGGTCGAAGCGAGGTTGACGAGGCCGACGACGAGCGCGGAGAGGGACGCGAGGCGCGGAGGCCAGCCCGGGCGGCGCGCGGGAGGCGCCGCGCGCGGCGGCGGGGCGGCGGAGGGCGCCTCGACGGCCGCCGGGGAGAGACTCGACATCGGTCACAGAGGATAGGCGGGCGGGCGGCTCCCTCCACGCCTACTCGTAGAAGGCCACGGTGCCGAGGATGACGAACGTGCCCACGAGCGCCCAGCCCTCGAACGCCGTGGCCTCCCCGTCGCTCGTGATCTGCCAGATGAGCAGCGCGGTGGCCACCAGGGCCCCGACGTAGACGGGCGCCAGCGCGAAGGTCAGCGACGTCGAGAACAGCAGGGAGACGAGCACGAGCAGCGGGAAGAGGAAGGCGGCGATCTGGGCCACCGAGTTCTTCACCACGGAGATCGCCAGGTCGGCCTGACCCTTGGCGGCGAGAACGATCCCCGTGACGTTCTCCACGGCGTTGCCGGCGATCGCCACGATCACCAGGCCGGCGAAGGACTGGGAGAGGTGGAGCTGTGTGATGGTGGGCTGGAGGGCGTGCACGAACCAGTCCGAGACGAACGCCGAGGCCACCCCGCCGACCGTGAGGAGCCCCACGCTGAGCGCGAGCGGCACGCGCGGCTCCTCCTCTCGCCGCTCCTCGCCCGCCGCCGCGCGGTCGGAGCGCAGGTAGGGCAGGACCCACGCGCCGTAGACGCCCAGCAACACGACGGCGCCGATGGTCGAGATCGCGCGGACGTGATGGCTCGCGGCGTCGCTCGCCGAGCCCGAGAGCCCGATGAGGACGATGATGAAGGTGGCGACCAGCAGCAGCGTGGCGGTGTCGTTCGGCAGCCGCACCCCGAAGCGCATGACGCCGTCGCCCGCGGCGCGGGCGCCGGCCACGAGCACGAGCCCGAGCACGAGCAGCGCGTTGACGAGGATGGAGCCGAGGATCGAGGTCTGCGCCACGACGAGCTGCCCGGAGCCGAGCGCGAAGAGCACGACGAAGAACTCGGGCAGGTTGCCGAGCGTCGACTGCAGGAAGCCGGTGACCGCGGGTCCGAAGCGCTGACCGACCTGCTCGGTGGAGAACGAGACGATCCACGCCATGCCCGCCAGCGCCAGTGTGGCCAGGCCGAAGGCCACGAGCGTCGGAACCCCCGGCGCGTAGCGCCCCACGCCCGCGAGGACGGCGAGCAGGAGGATCGCGCCGAGGGTGGCTTGCTGCAGGCGGGAGAGGCCGGCGATCACGCCGGCGAGTATTCCAGCAGCGCCGCGCGCCGCGGCGGGCCCCTCAGTCGCCCTGGGACGCCGCCGGCGGATGGAACCTGGGCGGGGAGTCGAGCGCCTGGTCGGTCGGCTCCTCGCCTTCCTCCTCCTCCTTGGGCGCTTCGCGCGGCTCGAGCTGGATCTCTCGGTGGGCGGGCAGCCCGGCGGAGAGCTCGCGCGAGCGCTCGAGCTCCGCGTCGAACTCGATCCCCAGCAGGAGCGAGAGGTTCGTGAGCCACAGCCAGACGAGCAACGAGATGAGCGCCCCGAGGGTCCCGTAGGTCTTGTTGTAGGAGCCGAAGTGCGCCACGTAGAAGCCGAAGGCCGCCGAGGCCAGCGCCCACAGCACCACCGCGAGCAGCCCTCCCGGCGAGATCCAGCGGACCTTGGGCTGGCGGACGTTCGGCGCCACGTAGTAGAGGATCGCGACCATCCCGACGACCACGACCAGGAGCACCGGCCACTTGGCGATGCCCCACACGGTGACCGCGGTCGAGCCCAGCCCGATCGTGTCGCCCACCGCCTTGGCCAGCGAGCCGGTGAGGGTGATGGAGATCGTCACGAGTGCGAGCAGAAGCGTCATGACGACCGTCACCACGATCTGGAGCGGCCGGAGCTTCCAGAAGGGACGGCCCTCCTTGACCTCGTAGACGGCGTTCGAGGCGCGGATGAAGGCCCCGATGTAGCCCGAGGCCGACCACAGTGCGCCCAGCAGGCCGACGCCGAGGAGCGCGCCGGCGCCGCCCTTGCTGGCCACCACTCCGTCGATCGCCGGACGGATCGTGTCCACCGCCGACTTCGACCCGAGCGTGCGCACGATGCCCAGCAGGTCGTTGACCGTCCCGGCGTTGCCGAGCAGTCCGAGGAGCGCCACCAGCACGAGGAGCGCGGGGAAGAGAGCCTGGACGGCGTAGTAGGTGAGCGCCGCGGCCCAGTCGGTGAGGTTGTCGTCCCGGAACTCGGAGACCGTGCGCTTCAGGGTCCCCTTCCAGCCGTGCTTCGGCAGATCGGTGGGCTTGTCCGGACCCATCCCGCGGGATCGTAGCCGCGCCCGGGAGGGTGGGGCGGGCTCCGGGGCGCGGGAGGCCGCTCCGCGTGGGTCAGGCCTCGGCCGGCGCCCCGAGCTGGACTCCGATCACCTTGAGCCGGCGGCTGAGAGCGGTGAAGGCGAACTCGTTGACCTCCTGGCTCGAGTAGCCGAGCAGGGTCCAGTCCGAGAATGGGTCCTTGCCCTTGGGCACGAGGACCCCCGCGGCGACGGGCAGCAGCTCGGCGAGCCGGTCCTGGATGCGGCGGGCGAGCGTGGGGTCGGAGGCCTTCTGCTGCAGGAACCAGGTCCCGTAGGCGACGTGGCGGTGCTCGTCCTGGGAGATCAGCTTGAAGCCCTCGATGAAGCCGGGGAGGATCTGCTGGCGCTCGAGGTAGTCGGTGATGAAGTTCTGGCCGGTGAGGGCAAGGGTCCCCTCGATGACCATGTGGTAGGTGGTCACGAAGTCGACCTTGGCCTCCACGTCGCCCGGGTCCTCGATCAGCCGCCGGCCGGCCTGCACGAGGTGCTCGTCGAACAGGGTGACGAAGGCGTCGTTGAGATCGTCGCGGACCCGCTGCAGGCGGGCGTCCATGTCGCCCTCGTAGCCGATCACCTCGCGATAGAAGCGGTCGAAGTGCTGGGCGTGACGCGCCTCGTCGACCTGCTGGGTGGTGAGGTAGGCCTCCTCGCTCTGGTCCTCGTAGGCCATCACAAGGCCGGAGAACTGCGTGGTCACCCGCTCCTCGCCCACGAAGAAGGAGGAGAGGCCCCAGACGATGTCGTCACGATGCTCGTCGCTGAGGGCGGCCCAGTCCTCGCGGTCGCGGCGGAGGTCGATCCGGTGCGCCTGCCAGTTCTGGCGCTCCCAGGCCTCGTAGAGCTGCTGCGGGTTCTGGAGCTTGTACTTCCGGGAGAGCTGGCGATCGTCGGTGATGGTGGCGACGTCACCCTGCTGGGTGAGCTCGAGCAGGGTGGACACGGTGCCTCCGGAGGCCGGCGCGGTGGACGGACGGCCGGAGTACACCACGGCGTTGACACCCTGTCAAGCGCCGCCGGCGCCGGGCTCGGCTAGCCTCGAGGCTCATGCCCTCGAGCTCCCAGCGCGCCGCCGAGCCCGGGCCGCGGCGTGCGGCGGTGGAGTCCGGCGTCCTGCGCGCCACCGAGGCGATGCTGGCCGGCGGCGCCTCGTTCGCCGAGCTCGGCGTCGAGCGGATCGCCACCGCGGCCGGCATCTCCCGCACCGCCTTCTACTTCTACTTCCGCGACAAGCGCGAGCTGCTCGTCCGCCTCACCGAGGACGTCGCCGGCCTCCTCTACTCCGAGGCCGGGCGCTGGTGGCAGGGTGAGGGAGACGGCCGCGAGCAGCTGCGCGCCGCGCTGCCGCGCATCCTTGCCCTCTACTCCGAGCACCGAGCGGTGCTGCGCGCGGTGGTGGGCGTGGCCGCCGTCGACGACGAGATCGCGTCGGCGTGGCGGGCGCTGATCGGGCGCTTCGTGGAGGCCACGCGCATTCGGATCGAGCTCGAGCAGGCCGCGGGACGCGTGGATGGGACCCTCCCCGCCGAGCCGGTCGCCTTCGCGCTGTGCTGGATGACCGAGCGCGCCTGCTACGAGCACCTCGAGCGCGGCGGCGAGCTCGGCGAGCAGCAGTTCCTGCGCGGCCTCGAGGCGATCTGGTTCGGCGCCGTCTACGGGCGTGAGCCCGCGCCCTGAGCTCCCTCGGACCGCCCTCCGCCACCGCCAGAGCCGTGGGGCACCTCGCGCGTCTCGCGCTCGAGCGCCCGAAAGTCGCCGGTCTCGAGCTCGCGCTCGACGCGCTCGACGATCTCGTGCTCGCTCGTGTCGGGGTCGAGGCGCCGCAGTTGCCGGCCCCGCAGCCGCCGGAGCTTGAGGATCTCGAGCGTGTAGATGACGTAGACGCTGGCCGCCAGGGCCAGGAGGCCGAGCCCGCCCATGACGAGCGACCATCCGGTGTGGAAGTGACCGTGGTGGTCGGAGTAGGGCACGAAGCGCAGGGCCACCGCGAGCGCGGCCAGGCTCGCCGTCCAGCCGTAGAGGTAGAGCACCGTCCGCCGCTGGCTGAAGCCGATGCGCGCCATGCGGTGGTGGAAGTGGTTGGCGTCGGCCAACCAGACCTTGCGCCGGTACTTGAGCCGCTTGGCCACGACGAACCCCGTGTCGAGGAAGGGCACGGCGAGGATCGTCATCGGCAGGATCAGGGCGATCACCGCGTTGGTCTTCAGCGTGCCCTGCACGGTCACGCAACCGAGGAGGTACCCGAGGAGGTTCGAGCCGCAGTCGCCCATGAAGACCGAGGCGGGGTGGATGTTGTGGAGCAGGAACCCCAGCGCCGCCCCCGCGGTGAGGGCGGCGAGCACCCCGGCGCGATTGACCCCCAGGTCGAAGGCGATGATCGCGAACGCGACTCCGGCGATCGTGCACACCCCGGCGGCGAGGCCGTCCAGCCCGTCGCTCAGGTTGACCACGTTCATGATCGCGACGAGCCCGATCAGCGTCACCCCGCCGCCGACGCCGTGCAGCGAGGTGGCGCCCAGGAACGGGAGCGTGAAGCTCGTGACCTGCACGCCCGTGGCGACCGGGATGGCCGCCGCCGCGACCTGGCCACCCAGCTTCCACTGAGGCGCCAGGTCGACGACGTCGTCGATCGCCCCGATGACGGTGATCACCGCGGCCCCGGCGAGGATCCCCCACGTCTGGTCGCTCGCGGGCAGCCAGATGAGCCCGGCGAGCAGCGCGCTGGCGAAGATGGCGAGGCCCCCGAGCCGCGGCGCGGGACGGGTGGAGAGTCCGCGCTCACGCGGCTCGTCGACGGCACGCAGCCTGACCGCGAGGCGCTTGGAGGGTGGCGTGAGCACCGCGGAGGCCGCCAGCGCGGTCACGAAGGCCAGGAACGCGTCGAGCGTCGTCATGAGCCCTCGAAGGATCGCAGCCGGGCGCGACGGCCACGCGGCGCGGCCTTCAGACGACGGCGGCCGGGGCGCTCAGGTGCTCGTAGAGCGGATGGCGCTCGACGATCGCGTTCACCCGCTCGGTCAGCTCGCCGTGGTGGGCGGCGAAGTCCGGAGCGAGGGCAGCGGCGATGATCCGTCCGACCTCGACGAAGTCCTCCTCGCCGAGCCCGCGCGTGGCCAGCGCGGGGGTTCCGATCCGCAGGCCGCTCGAGACCGCCGGCGGCCGGGGGTCGAACGGCACCGCGTTTCGGTTCACCGTGATCCCGATCTCGTGCAACCTGTCCTCGGCCTGCTTGCCGTCCAGCTCGGACTCGCGGAGGTCGCAGAGCACGAGGTGCACGTCGGTGCCTCCGGTCAGCACGCTCACCCCGGCGCCCGCGCCGAGCAGCTCACGCGCCAGCGCCCGCGCTCCGGCCACCGTGCGCTCCTGGCGCTCGCGGAAGGGCGCGGTGGCGGCGATCTTCAGCGCCACGGCCTTGCCCGCGATCACGTGCTCGAGCGGCCCGCCCTGCTGGCCGGGGAAGACCGCGGAGTCGATCGCCTTGCGGTGCTCCTCGCGGCAGAGGACGATCCCCGAGCGGGGACCGCCGAGCGTCTTGTGCACGGTCGTCGTCACCACGTCGGCGTGCGGGATGGGGCTGGGGTGCAGCCCGGCGGCCACGAGGCCGGCGAAGTGCGCCATGTCGACCATGAGCCGGGCGCCGACCGCCGCGGCGATCTCGGCAAAGCGCGGGAAGTCGAGCTGCCGTGGGTAGGCCGACCAACCGGCGATGATCAGCGCGGGCCGGTGCTCGTGCGCGAGGCGCTCCACCTCGTCCATGTCGACGAGGCTGGTCTCCCGGTCGACGTGATAGGGCACCACCTGGTAGAGCCGGCCCGAGACGTTGATCCGCATTCCGTGCGTCAGATGGCCGCCGTGGGAGAGCTCGAGGCCCATGATCTTCTCGCCGGGCTCGAGCAGCGCGTGGAACACCGCGGCGTTGGCCTGCGCGCCGGAGTGGGGCTGGACGTTCGCATGCTCGGCTCCGAAGAGGTCCTTGGCGCGGTCGATCGCCAGCTGCTCGGCGACGTCGACGTGCTCGCAGCCGCCGTAGTAGCGGCGACCCGGATAGCCCTCGGCGTACTTGTTGGTCAGCACCGAGCCCTGGCACTCGAGCACGGCCTGGGGCACGAAGTTCTCCGAGGCGATCATCTCGAGCGTGCGCTGCTGGCGCTCGAGCTCGGCGGCGAGCACGTCGGCGATCTCGGGATCGACCTCGGCGAGCGGGCGGGAGAGGAGGTCGCTCATCCGCGCGGCGCCTCGAGGTCGCGGATCTGCTCGACGCGGCGCTCGTGCCGTCCGCCCTCGAAGCCCGTGGAGAGGAACGCGCGCACGATGCGATCGGCGGCGCTGGGCTCGACCCGGCGCCCGGAGAGCGCGAGCACGTTGACGTCGTTGTGGCGGCGCGAGAGCGCGGCCTCGTCGGGGTCATGCGCGTTGACCGCGCGCACGCCGACGACCTTGTTGGCCACGATCGACACGCCGACGCCCGAGCCGCAGACGAGGACGCCGGCCTCCGCCTCGCCATCGGCGACGAGCCGGGCGGCGGGCGCCGCGTAGGCCGGGTAGTCGATGGATTCGTCGCTCTGGGGCCCCACGTCAACGACGTCGTGTCCCTCCCCGACGAGCGTCGCCTTCACGTGCTCCTTGAGCGCGTAGCCGGCGTGATCGGAGGCCAGGACGATCCGCATGCTCACCGGTCGAGCCTAGCAGCGGCCGGGGCGGCGAAGAACCGGCTGCGGACCGCTTCAGCCCAGCGCCGCGGCCAGCTCCTCGAGGCCCACCGCGCCCTCCCGGAGCACCCTCCAGCCGCCGCCGCTCTCGTAGGCCCGCAGGTCGACCACCGTGGAGGGCACTCCCGGGAGCTCGCCGCCGTCGATCACCAGGTCGACTCCGCGGCGTACGCGCTCGGGCACCTCTTCGAGGCGCCGGGCATCGGGCTTGCCCGAGCGGTTCGCGCTGGACTGGAGCACCGGCCAGCGCACCGCGGAGAGCGCCGCGAGGGACGGCACCCGCAGGCCGATGGTCTCGGGGCTCGCCCCGCAGGCCAGGGGGAAGCGCCGGGCGGGGTTCGGGAGCAGCAGCGTGAGGCCCGCGGGCAGCAGGCCCGCGACCGCGCCCGCCGTCCGCCGCCCCAGCTCCGGCAGGGCCGCGAGCGCGAGCTCCGCGTCGAAGAACATGACCGCCGCCGGCTTCTCGGGAGGGCGACCCTTCAGGCGGTAGAGGCGCTCGACGCCCTCGCGCGAGTCGGGGTCGCACGCGAGCCCGTACACGGTGTCGGCGGGGAAGAGGGCGACGCCGCCGACCGCCATGCACCGCTCGAAGGCCGCGGCCTCGGACGTGCTCACGAGCGGCCGATCACCACGCGCTCCATCCCCGCCAGGTCGCGGCGCGCGCCCCCGTCGGTGAAGCCCGCCCCACGCATGAGCTCGCGGACGGCAGAGGCCTGGCCCGCGCCGACCTCCACGGCGACGAGCGCGGTGCGCCCGGCGGCCTCGCGCACGAGCCGCCGCACCACGGCGAGGCCATCCTCGCCGGCGAACAGCGCTCCAGCCGGCTCGTGCCGCGCGATCTCGGGTGCGAGCCGCTCGCGCTCGCCCAGCCCGACGTAGGGCGGGTTGGCCAGGACCGCATCCCACGCGCCGTCGAGTCCGCCGAGGAGGTCGGCGCGGACGAGCTCGACCTCGAGCTCCAGGCGCCGCGCGTTCCCGGCGGCCACCTCGAGCGCCGCGGCGCTCACCTCGCTCGCGGTGATGAGGAGGTCGGGGCGCTCGTGCTTGAGGGCGAGCGCCACCGCGCCGCTGCCAGTGCCCACGTCGAGCACCCGCGCGCCGGCCGGGAGCTCCAGCCCGACCTCGACGAGCAGCTCGGTCTCCGGGCGCGGGACGAGCACCCGGCGATCCACCACCAGCTCGACGTGCCGGAAGCCGCGGCGCCCCACGATGTAGGCGACGGGCTCGCGGTCCGCGCGCCGGCTAACCAGCGCCTGGAAGGCCGTGAGCTCCCCGTCGTCCAGGGGTCGCTCGCGCCGGGTGAGGAGCGCCACCCGCTCGACGCCCAGGACGTGAGCGAGAAGCAGCTCCGCGTCGAGGGCGGGCGTCTCGCAGCCCGCCTCGGCGAGTGCCCGGCGCGCGGTGCCGAGGGCTTCGCGCGTGGTGTGGAGAGCCGGGACGATCAGCCGGCCACCTCCAGCGCGGCGTCGACGAGGAGCTGGGGATCGCGGCGCGCGCGCTCGGGCGAGGCGCCGGCCTTGCGCTCCAGCGCCAGCGCCCGCGGATCGGTGAGCGGGCGCAGGCGGCCCTGGCGCATGAGGGACTCGTCGACGCCGCCCAGGCGCCCGCCGTAGGTCGTGTAGACCGGGGTTCCGAGCGCGACCGCCTCGCGGTTCATCGTGCCTCCGGCCGACACCACGAGGTCGGCGAGGGCGATGAGGCTCTGGGCCTCTACGGCATCGCCGGGCACCACCAGGGAGGGGAGGGCGAGGCCGCGGACGTAGGCGCGCTGGTCCTCGGTGCGCGGGATCACCACGGCGCTCACGTGCTCCTGCACCCCGAGGTGGGTGAGCACCTGGCGGAAGAGCGGGTTGGACTTGCGGTGGTAGAGCGAGACGTCGGGCGGGGGACGGATGACCACCAGCACCCGCTCGCGGTCGATCGCGAGGAGCTCGAGCACCCCGGGATCGGGAACGAAGTCCGATAGGTAGTACTCCTCCTTCAGCCCCGGGTACTGGAAGAGCTTCTCGGGCCCGACGCCGTAGCGCCGCAGGCGCTCGGGCGGGATCATGTCCGGCGTCATCACCCGGCGGGCGCGCCGGCAGCCGATGTTGTGCTGCTGGACCGCCCACTCGTAGTCGAAGGTGTTGACGGCGGGAACACCCAGCCATCCCGCCGCGATCGCGAGGTCGTTGGAGCCGTGGCCGATCGCCAGGTCGAAGCCTCCACGGCGACCGAAGCTGCGCATGGAGAGGCTCCGCGAGAGCAGCGAGGCGAGCTTGCGTGGGCGCGAGGCGCCGCCGTGGCGGCCGAAGGGGGTGTGCTCGATGCCGTGCAGCCGGGCGAGCTGGAGCGTCTGGGCATAGTCCCGTGCGGTCACGAGGACCTCGTGACCCTGGGCGCGCAGGCGCTCGATGATCGGCCGGAAGACCAGCACGTGGGCCGGCGCGGTCATGTCGATCCAGATGCGCATCAGGCGGCGAGGGACGAGGCGCTCGGCACCGAGGTCTCGAGCCACAACCCGAAGGCCATGAGCCCCCAGAGGCCGCGCGAGTGATCGTGGCGCCCGGAGACGTGCTCGTCGAGCACGCGAGTCACCGCCGCCGGGTCGAGGTACCCCTGGCGTCGCACGGTGGCCGGTGAGAGGACCTCGCGCGCGAAGGGCTCGAGCTCCCCGCGCAGCCACGCCGCGGCGGGGATGGAGAACCCCTTCTTGGCGCCGTAGGCGATCGAGCGGCCGACCAGGGGCGCCACCGCGCGGCGCAGCAGCCGCTTCTTGGCCATCCCGCGCACCTTGAGCACGCGCGGGAGCGCGAGGGCCAGCTCGGTCACCGCCGGGTCGAGGAAGGGGACGCGCGCCTCGAGCGAGTGCGCCATGCTCGCGCGGTCGGTCTTCACGAGCAGGTCGTCGACGAGGTAGATGCCGAGGTCGACGTCCTGCAGGCGCGCGAGCGGCTCGGCTCCCTCCGTCTCCGCGTAGCGCTCGCGCAGCAGGTCGACCGGATCCGGCTCCCGGCCGGCACGCCCGTCGAGCAGGGCCGTGCGCGCCGCCGGCGAGAAGATCTCCTTCCAGCCGTGGTGGCGCTCGAGCGGCGGCAGGTGCGCCACGCGCGCGAAGCGCTTGGCCCTGTAGTCGAGGGAGACCCGGCCCGAGGAGCTCGGCAGCCGCTCGACGAGCGGCGCGGCCGCGGCGGCGGCCGGCCCGAGCCGCGGGGCCAGCACGTCGGCCACGTAGGTGTAGTACCCGCCGAAGAGCTCGTCGGCCCCCTCCCCGGAGAGCGCGACCTTGACGTGGCGCGCGGCGAGCTCGGAGACGAGGAACGCCGGCAGCGCCGAGGAGTCTCCGAACGGCTCGTCGAACGCTCGCGCGAGGGCGGGGAACAGCAGCGCCGCATCCGGACGCACGACCAGCTCGTGGTGATCGGTGCCGTAGCGGCGGGCCACGCGGCGCGCGCGGTCGAGCTCGTCGAACGAGCGCTCGGCGAACCCGATGGAGAACGTGCTCACCCGGCCCGCGCTCTCCTCGGCGGCGAGCGCGGTGAGCGCGGAGGAGTCCACGCCGCCCGAGAGCAGCACCCCGACAGGGACATCGGCCACGAGCTGTGCGCGCACGGAGTCGCGCAGGCGGGAGCGCAGCTCGGCGGCCAGGGCGCCGGGGCTCTCCGCGCGGAGGGCTCCGGCGGGGGCCGGACGGGGCCGGGCGTAGCGCTCGAGGCGCGGCCGCCCGCCCTCCTCCCAGACGAGGACGTGCCCGGGTGGGAGCTTGCGCGCCTCGCGATGAATGGAGAGCGGCGCGGGTATCGAGTTGAACGCCAGGAACGCCTCGAGCGCGCGGAGGTCCACCTCGCGGGAGAACCCGGGCTGGCGGGCGAGGGCGCGCAGCTCCGAGGCGAAGGAGAGCGTGCCCCCGGCCACCCGGTAGTAGAGCGGCTTGATGCCGTGAGGATCGCGGGCGAGCACCAGGCGGCGATGGCCCGCATCCCACACCGCGAGGGCGAACATGCCGCGCAGCGCCTCGACGAAGCGCGGCCCGCGCTCCTCGTAGAGGTGCACGAGCACCTCGGTGTCGCAGCGGGTGGCGAACCGGTGGCCGCTCGAGATCAGCTCGGCGTGGAGCTCCCGGTGGTTGTAGATCTCGCCGTTCTGCACGACGTGGACGCGCCCGTCCTCGGAGGAGATGGGCTGGTCGCCGTCGGCCAGGTCGATGACCGCGAGCCGGCGCGCGGCGAGCCCCACGGCGCCGTCGATGAGAGCGCCGCCGCTGTCGGGTCCGCGGTGGACCAGCGCCTCGCTCATCCACGCGAGCTGCTCGCGCCCGACGGGGTCGCCGCCGTCAAGCGACGCCAGGCCGCAGATCCCGCACATTCAGGAGCGTGACGCGAACGAGGAGGAGAGGATCCGCCACGCCGTCGCCGCCGCCACGCGGAGGTACAGGCGCACCGAGCGGTCGGCGATGTACTCGAGGTCATGGGCGAGCTTCTCGGCCCAGGACATCTCGCGCGAGATCCGCGTCTGGGCGAAGCCCGTCAGCCCGGGGCGCACGACGAGCCGCTGCCAGTACTGCGGGATCTCCGCGCAGAGCGAGGCGTAGAAGGTGGGCCGGATGGGCCGCGGCCCGACCACGCTCATGTCGCCGCGCAGGACGTTCCAGAGCTGCGGCAGCTCGTCGAGGTGGGAGGCGCGCAGAGCGCGTCCGAGTCGGGCGGTCTCGCCGATCGTGAGCTCGGTGAGCTCGACGCCGAGGAACGGCCCGAGCCGCTGCTCGGCGTCGGGTCGCAGGGTCCGGAACTTGTACATCGTGAAGATCTCCCCCGCCCGGCCCACGCGCCGCCCCCGGTAGAGCACCGGGCGCCCGGAGGTGCAGCGGATGGCCAGCGCGGTCACCGCGACGAGCGGCGAGAGGATCACCAGCGCCCCGCCGGCGAGGACGACGTCGATGCCGCGCAGCACCATGTCGACCCGGCGGTGCTCATGGCCCACCTTGGCCATGCGTGCGTAGCGCTCGGCCATCGTCTCGGGCTCGAGAGCGGCCGGACGGGGAGGCGCCTCGCGGGCAGGACGACTCGCCGGAGGCTTGACCGTCTGCACCGCCGCCTCGGGGTCACGCCGGACGAAGCGTGCACGGCGCTGTGCGCCCGAGGGATCGGATCGGTCTAGCACCAGGTTCTGTCCCGCCTGAGTCGGTGGCTGGGCGCCGGCGGCGCCCGAGCTCGTCGCCCGACGAGCACTGCGGGCCATGCTAGCGCGCGTCCGGACGGCTTCCCGAGCTCGGCGGCCACACCCCGCGCCGCTCGCGCGGACAGGGCGCGGGTGGTGCCGCGGGATCAGCTGCCGATGGCCTGGGCCTCGAGCCGCCGGCGCTTCTCGTCGTCCTGGAGCGCTGCGGTCAGCTCCTCGAGCTCGCCGGTCAGGACGCCGTCGAGGTTGTGGACGAGCACGTTCACGCGGTGGTCCTTGACCCTCTTCTCGGGGAAGTTGTAGGTGCGGACCTTCTCGGCGCGCTCGCCGGTACCGACCTGGGCCTGGCGCGAGGCCGCCACCTCGGCGCGCTGCTCGGCCAGCGCACGCTCGTACAGTCGCGCCCGCAGCACCCGCATCGCCTTCTCCCGGTTCTGGAGCTGGGACTTCTCGTCCTGCATGGAGACGACGATGCCGCTCGGCTTGTGCGTTATGCGGACCGCCGAGTCGGTGGTGTTCACCGACTGGCCGCCGGGGCCCGAGGAGCGGTAGACGTCGATGAGCAGGTCGAACTCGTTGACGTCGACGTCCACATCCTCGGCCTCGGGCAGCACGGCGACGGTGGCGGTCGAGGTGTGGATGCGGCCCTGGGACTCGGTCTCGGGGATCCGCTGCACCCGGTGGGTCCCGCCCTCGAACTTGAACACCGAGTAGGCGCCGTCACCCTTGACCGCGAAGGTGTACTGGCCCTCGCCGAACGACAGGGCCTCGGTGGCGAAGCGACGCCGCTCGGCGTACCGCGTGAGCATGCGGAACAGGTCGCCCGCCCACAGCGCCGCCTCGTCGCCTCCCGCGCCCGGGCGGATCTCCACGATCACGTTCTTCGCGTCGTTGGGGTCACGCTCCACCATCGCGAGGCGGAGCTCCTCCTCGATCTGCTCCGAGCGCTCCCGGGCGCCGCGCAGCAGCTCGCGCACCTCGGGATCCTCCCCGTCCTCGGCCAGCAGCTCCTCGGCGCCCGCGGCGTCGTCGATCGCGCGCCGCCAGTCCGCGGCCAGCTTCGCGGCGGGCTCGAGCTCGGAGTAGGCCCGCCCCGTCTCCGCGTAGCGCTCGCGATCGCCGATGACCTCCGGGTGGGTGAGATCGCGCCCGAGCGCGGCGAAGCGCTCCTCGATCTGCTGGACGAGCTGCTCGATCATGCGGCCGAGTCTAGGACCGCGGCCTCTCGTCGATCAGGGGTCTCCTGCCTTCTCGCGGCGTCGAGGCGAGAACCGCGAGTGTCGATCTGACCGCGTTATCCGGTGTCAATTCGACACTGGGCGTGGTCGGGTCAGCTGGAGCCAGGCTCATGCCTACGGTTTCGCTCCCCGTTCCCTCATCGGGCGTCCACTGGCGACCACCCGGACTCGGGGGCGGACGAAACGCCCTCTCAGGCCACGACCTCGACGCCCACGAGGTCCTCGGCCTGCCCGGGCGTCTCGACGGCGAGCACCGCATCGAGCGCGGCGATCGCGACCGCGAGCTGGTCGGCGTCGGGCTCGCGCGTGGTGAGCTTCTGGAGCTGCAGGCCCGGCCACATCACTCCGCGCACCCACGGGCGGTTGCGGTTGCGCCCCGCCCACTTGATGAGCTCGAAGGAGATCCCGGCGATGAGCGGGACGCCGAGGATGCGCGTGGCCACCAGGAGATACCACGCCGGCAGCCCGATGGGGGCGAAGACAAAGATCGCCACGATCATGACCACCAGCAGGAAGCTCGTTCCGCAGCGCGGGTGCAGCCGGGAGTAGAGGCGCGCGCGCTCGGGGGCGAGCTCGTCCCCGGCCTCGTAGCAGGCGATGACCTTGTGCTCAGCGCCGTGGTACTCGAAGACCCGCCGCAGATCGCGCAGGCGCGAGAGGAGCGTGAGGTAGCCGAGGAAGATCGCCGTGCGGATGACGCCCTCCACCAGCCAGAAGAGGACGGAGGAGCCGAGCTGGTGCTTGATCAGGCTGGTCAGTCCCACCGGGACGACGAAGAACAGGCCGACGGCGAGCGCGAGCGCCACCACCACCGTCCCGATCCACGCGCCGCTGCCGATCTCTCCCTCGCCCTCGGGCAGCTGGGCGTTGGCCGAGATGGAGAGCGCCCGGAAGCTGATCTTCATGGACTCCGCGAGGGCGACGACCCCGCGCACGATCGGCCAGCGCAGCGCCCGGTGCTTCTTCAGCCACGAGACGAGCGGGAAGGAGGAGACCTCGATCGGACCCCGCGCCGCCTCGGCCGGGGCCGAGTCCGCCCCGGCGCGCTCGGCGAGCTGCTCGGGCGCCGGCTTGCGGACGGCGACCGCCCACGTCGAGACCCCGCGCATCATCACGCCCTCGAGGATGGCCTGGCCGCCCACCGGGGCGTCGCGTGCGGCCATCAGGCGGCCGTCTGGAAGGCGCGCCTCCTCGCTCACGGGCGGAGGTGGAGCTAGGAGCCGGCGCCGGCGCGCTCGCGCCGGCCCTTGGCCATCCGGCGCTGGAAGCGCTCGACGCGACCACCCGTGTCCACGAGCTTCTGCCGCCCCGTGTAGAACGGATGGCAGTTCGAGCAGATCTCCACGCGGATCTCGGACTGGGTCGAGCGGGTGGTGAACTCGTTGCCGCACGTGCACCGCACGTGAGCCTCGAGGTACTCGGGGTGGATGGCCGTCTTCATCGGAGGTCCATTCTAGCGACGGTTCTGCGCTTCTAGCCGCACGTCGCCGCGCGGCTGTTGTCCTGCTCGTCGCGCTCGTTCACCCGGTTGTCTGGGTCGACGACCACGACCGGCGGGTCGGCGGCCGCACAGAGGGGTCCGACGAAGGAGACGCTGACGGTCTTGCCGGGCCCGAGGCCGGACAGCGCACGGCTCTGGCCGGCGACCGTCATCCCGCCCGACTGCAGCACGGCGTCGAAGGCGCCGGCCCGGGTGAGCCCGGCGTTGTGGATCACGGCGTCGTAGCGGGCCCGACCGCCGGGCTGGGAGACGACGGCGACCGACCTGACCCGGAGGTCGGGACGCATGTCCGGCTGGAGGCAGACGCCCGTCGTGTGGAACCGCTGCCTGAGCACCTGCCCACGCGAGCCGTACCACCTGAACCCCACGCGGAAGAAGTAGGCGGCGGGCACGGTGCGGTTCTGCAAGAAGGCCTCGTTGGTCCGCTCGAAGTAGGTGCCGGGGTTGCTGATCCTCTGCGGGCTGCGAACCCAGACGAACAACCTGCCGGCCGCGTCGCGAGGCACGCGGGAGAAGCGGCGCTGTCCGTCGGCGCGCTCGTAGAGGTCGAACCGGATCGCCATGCGGCGCGTCCCCGGCACGCGGGCGAACATCCCCGCGTCCACGTCGACCGACCGCTGCGGGGGATCGATCGAGCGGTGGCAGCCACTCAGGCGCGCCGAGTAGAGCGGTCGCGGCGAAGCCGCGACCGCGACATCGGATGCTCCGGCCACGGTGGCCGCGGCAACGGCGAGCAGGATGCACAGAGTGCGCTTCATGGCGATGTGTTAACAGATCAGGAGCCGTCGAAGTTGCGCCCACGGCGGCCCACCTCGGCCCGGAGTGGCCGCCGCACCGGCGCGCAGTTCCCGTCAGGTGATCGTGTACAGCGGCCCGTCGCCGCCCTCGGGCGGAGTCAACCGGCCGCCCTTGGCGGTGATCGCGCCGCACTGCACGCAGTTCGACGCGTTCACGATGACGTCGACGGGGCCCGACTCCGGCGCGTCCTCGGGCACCTCGTAGACGCCCGCCGGGCACATCCACTGCCACATCTCGGCCACCTCGCGAGGGACGTGCTTCTCGATCCGGATGTGGCTCGGGGCGTCGTCGCGGGTCGCGTTGCCGGTGGCGAAGACGCTCGAGAGCTTGTCGAAGGTGTACCTGCCGTCGGGCTTCGGGTAGCGCTCGTGGCGATCGGTCATGAGCAGCGGAGCATCGGCGTCGCGGTGGGTCCTCCAGTGGCCGCCGGGGAACTTGCCCTTGGTGAGCACCATCGCGTTGACGATCGCCCCACCGAGGACGAGGCCCTTCTCGAAGGGCTGCTCCATGTTGCGCGACTCGTAGAGGTCCTTGCCGATCTCGGAGTCGTGCACCGCGTCGTCGTAGGCCGAGAAGTCCGTCGAGCTCGCCTTGAGCTGGCGGTAGATCGTCTCGGCGGCGAGGATCCCCGACTTGATCGCGTAGTGGACGCCCTTGAGCTTGGGCACGTTGACCATGCCACCACCGTCGCCGCAGATGACCATTCCCGGAGCGTGGAGCTTGGGCATCGCCCAGTAGCCCCCCTCGGGGATCGCCTTGGCCCCCCAGCTCACGCGCTTGCCCCCCTCGAGGATCTTGCGCACCAGCGGATGGAGCTTGAACTCCTGGAGCACGTCGTGCACCGAGAGCCGCGCGTCGGTGTAGTTCAGGCGCGCGACGTAGCCGATCGAGACCTTGGGCGCCTCGCCCTCGCGGTTCATCGGGTAGATCCAGGAGCCGCCGAACTCCCGGTACTTGGCCTGCGGGCGCAGCGGCCAGCCGAGCGTGTGGATGACCTTGTCGAGCGGCTGCTCGACCTCCCACACCTCCTTGACGCCGAGCGCCCACACCTGCGGGTCCTCGGTGCCCAGCTCGAGCGCCTGGATCGCGGCGCCGGTCAGATGGCCCCAGCAGCCCTCGGCAAGCACGGTGGCCCGGGCCACCACGTCGGAGCCGGGCTCGAAGTTGCCGAGCTCTTGCCCCTCCCGACCGCGGCCCTTGTCACCCGAGCGCACGCCGCGGACGACGCCATCCTCCATCAGGAGCTTCGCGGCGACCGTCTCCGAGAGGACGTAGGCCCCCATCTCCTCGGCCTTCTCGCCGAGCCACCGGTTGAGCTCGGCGACGGAGACCACGTAGTTGCCGTGGTTGCGAAACGGCGGAGGGGTGGGCACGAGCGGCAGCGCGCGCTTCCCGTTCAGCATGAAGTACACGCGCTCGCCCCCGACCGGGCCGTAGTTCGGCCAGTCCTCCGGCCCCGCGTCGGGGAAGAGCTCGCGGATCGAGGAGGGGTTCATCACCGCCCCCGAGAGCTGGTGGGCGCCGGCGACCTTGCCCTTCTCGAGCACGGCGACCGGCACCTCGCCGAGGCTCTCCATCGTCTCGGGGTCGTCCTCGAGGAGCTGGAGCAGGCGGATCGCGCAGGCCATGCCGGCCTGACCGCCGCCCACGATGGCCACTCCCACCTCGATGCCCTCGTCCTCGGCGTCGGTGATCGGGGCGACGAACTCGTGGGGCGGGTCGACGGGCGGCGGATACTCGCCCGGCGTGAGCACCCCGTTGCGGCTGCCGTTGGCGGAGGCCATCGAGAGCTAACCCCCCTTCCTGGCCTTCACGGCCTCGGTGAGCTTGGGCAGGATCTTGTTGAGGTCCCCCACGATGCCGAGATCGGAGAACTCGAAGATCGGGGCGTTCGAGTCCTTGTTGATCGCCACGATGTTCTCCGAGGCCTGCATGCCGACCTTGTGCTGGATCGCCCCGGAGATCCCGGCCGCGAAGTACAGCTTGGGGGCCACCGTCTTGCCCGTCTGGCCGATCTGGGCCGCGTAGGGGTACCAGCCCGCGTCGACGACCGCCCGGGTGGCGGCGACGGCTCCGCCGAGCGCGCTCGCGAGCTCCTCGCAGAGCGCGAAGCCCTCGGGCTTGCCGAGGCCGCGGCCACCGGCGATGAGCACGCCGGCGTCCTCGATGTTCACGTCGGCGCCACGCTGCTCTCCGCGGGCGACCATGCTCGCCTGATTCGACCACGGGGAGTAGTCGACGTCGACGGACACCACCTCCGCAAACTCCGAGCCCGACTCCTTCATCTCGAAGGCGTTGATGCGCCCGATGATGATGCCGAGCGCGCCCTTGTAGTTCGAGCGCGAGATCTTCGAGTCGCCGAGGATCGGGCGCTCGGCCACGAGCTTGCCGCCCTCGGCCCTGATGCCGGTGACCTCCATGGTGACCCCGGCGTGCTTGCGCGCAGCCAGGCCGGCGCCGATCTCGAAGCCGAGCAGGCCTCCGCCGAACAGCGCATACGACTGGCCGTGGTCGTCGATGACCTTGGCCATGACATCGACCACGGGCTGCGCGAGCCCTTCGGGCCCCTCGGCCTTGAAGACCTTCCTCGCACCGTAGGAGCCGAGTGTGGCGCAGAGCTCATCGGTGAGGTCGCTGCCGCCGACGAGCACGGCGTGGGCCTCTCCGCCGATCTCGCCGGCCAGCTTCGCGGCCTCCGAGACGGCGCCCAGCGAGTTCTTGTTGAACGCGCCCTCGTAGTGGAGCACGTACACCAGGATGTCTGACATCAGGCGATCAGCTTCCTCTCGTCGAGCCAGGCGACGATCTTCTCGACCGTCTCGTTCGTGTCCTCGTCCTCGATGATCTCGCCGGCGGCCTTGGCGGGCGGGTCATGGAAGTCACCGCAGTCCACACGGGAGCCGTCGGCGCCGACCTGCCCCGCGTCGATCCCGGCCTCGCCGATGCCGAGCTTCTCGAGCGGCTTCTTCTTGGCCCCCATGATCGCCTTGAGCGACGGGTAGCGCGGCTCGTTGATCGCGTCCCCGACGGAGATGACCGCGGGTAGCTCGATCGAGACCGTGTCGTAGCCGTACTCGGCCTGGCGCTCGCAGCGGAGCCGGGCACCGCCGGCGGAGCCGGTGGTCGCATCCTCCACGTCCATCTTGATGACCTGGGTGAGCGAGGGCATCCGGAGGTGGTCGGCGACCACGGCGCCGATCGTGTAGCACTCGCCGTCGTCGGACTGCTGGCCGAGCAGGACGAGGTCGGGCTGCTCCTTCTCGAGCGCCTTGGCCAGCGCGTAGCCCGTGGCCGCGACGTCGGAGCCCGCGAGCGCCTCGTCGGAGAGGTGCACGGAGCGGTCGGCGCCGAGCGAGACCGCCTTGTGCAGCGCCCGCAGCGCGCTGTCGGGGCCCATGGTGACGGCCACGATCTCCTCGATGGGGACAGCGCCGCCCTCCTTGACCTGCATCGCCGCCTCGATGGCGTGCGTGTCGTACGGGTTGAGGTTCTTCTCACCGCCGCGGTCCATCCTCCCCGTCGAGGGGTTGATGCGCTTCTCCACGGCGGCGTCCGGCACCTCTTTGACCAGGACGCAAATCTTCAACTCGGGTGCCTCCTCTGACGAAGCAAACGGGTGTTCGGACGGATTCTAACCGGTTGACTGACGAGTCAATCGGCCGACTCGACCAACCGTGCTCGCGCCCGCCGGCGCGAGCTAGAGCCAGCTCAGGAGGGCACGGCGCCGCGGATGAAGTCGATGATCTCCTGCGTGGGCGCCCCCGGCGTGAAGACCTCGGCGACGCCGAGATCCTTCAGCTCGGGGATGTCGTCGGCGGGGATCGTCCCCCCGACCGTGACCACCACGTCGTCCACGCCCTGCTCGTTCAGGAGCTTTACCACCCGCGGCACGAGCGTCATGTGCGCGCCGGAGAGGATGGAGAGCCCCACGGCGTGGGCGTCCTCCTGGATCACCGTCTCGACGATCTGCTCGGGAGTCTGGTGCAGGCCGGTGTAGATGACCTCCATGCCCGCGTCGCGCAGGGCACGGGCGATGATCTTCGCTCCCCGGTCGTGGCCGTCGAGCCCCGGCTTGGCGACGACGACCCTGATCTTCTTCTCCGTGGCGCTCACGATCCGAGCAACCCTAACGCAGGACGAATGATCCGAGCGGTGAATTCCCTGCGAACATCCCCCCTAGGCGAGGGTTTTGCTCGGGTCACCGGCGACGCCTCTCGATCCGTCTCTGACCCCATTAGTGGAGGTACAGCCGTGAAGCACCCTGTGCTCGAAGAAGCCGAGCCGCCTCAGCGCAGCGCGGTGGAGGAGCTCGCCATCGATGACGTGGCGCGCAAGCGGTTCCTGAAGATGGCCGGCAGCGGTGCTGCAGCCTCGCTCGGCGTGTTCATCGCCGCCTGCGGCAGCAGCAAGAAGAGCAGCTCGAGCAGCCAGTCGTCCTCGCCGCCGCCTTCCTCGTCCTCGACCCCGTCCTCGTCCTCCAGCTCGGGCATGGGCGACGTCGCCATCCTCAACTACGCGCTCACGCTCGAGTACCTCGAGACCGACTTCTACAAGAAGGTCATCGCGAGCGGGCTGTTCAACGGCAACAAGAACGTCCCGACGATCAAGATGTTCGGCCAGCAGGAGGCCGCCCACGTCTCCGCGCTCAAGAGCGCGGTGCAGCAGCTCGGCGGGACTCCGGCCAAGAAGCCCAAGACGAAGTTCCCGCTCAAGAGCGCCTCGTCGGTGCTCCAGCTCGCCGCGACGGTCGAGAACCTCGGCGCCGCCGCATATCTCGGCGCCGCGGGCATGATCAAGGACAAGAAGCTCCTCGCCGCCGCGCTCTCGATCCACTCGGTCGAGGCCCGGCACGCCGCGGTGCTCAACGAGCTCATCGGCAAGAAGGTCACGCCGGAGGGCGCGTTCGCCAAGGGCAAGGACATGAGCACCGTCCTGGCCGCCGTCAAGCCGTTCATCGTCGGCTGATCCCGGCACAGCGAGAAAGGAACAGACAACACATGGCTGATACCAAGCTCGTTTCGCCGGAGCTCGCCGGCATCGAGGTCCACGGGGTGACCCGGGGAGCGTTCATCCTGAAGGGCGCGCTGGCCGCCTCGGCGGCCTATGGCGCGGGGGCAGTCGTCCCGTTCGTCTCGAACGCCCTGGCCCAGAGCGGCGGCGGCGACGTTGAGATCCTCAACTTCGCCCTCACCCTCGAGTACCTCGAGACGGCCTTCTACAAGATGGGCTCCAAGAAGGCCGGCCTCAGCGGCCAGGCGAAGACGCTGGCCAAGGAGTTCGGCGACCAGGAGGCCCAGCACGTCGCCGCGCTGACCCAGGCGATCAAGGGCGCCGGCGGCACGCCGGTGAAGCAGCCCAAGGTCGCCTTCCCGATCACCGGCCAGTCGAGCTTCCTGAAGCTCGCGCAGGTCCTCGAGGACACCGGCGTGGGGGCCTACAACGGCGCCGGTCCGATGATCCAGACGCCGAAGGTCCTGATGGCCGCGGGCTCGATCGTGCAGATCGAGGCCCGGCATGCGGCGGCCATCCGGCTGCTGAACGGGGCCGCGCCTTCGCCAGGCGCCTTCGACAAGGGCATCCCCGCGGCGACGGTCAAGAAGAAGGTCACGCCCTTCATCAAGGGCTAGCCGCACTCTCCGGAGCGAGCGCCGGCGGACCCTCGGGTCCGCCGGCCGCGCCGGGCCCTAGAACACGGGGGTCTCGGTGTAGGTGCCGAAGACCTCCTGCAGCGCCTCCACCATCTCGCCCTCCGTCGCGTGGGCCCGGGCGGCGTCGAGCAGGCCGGGCATGAGGTTGCTCTCCTCCCGCGCCGCGACGCCCCTCAGCGCGCTCAGGGCCTTCTCGACGCCCGTCGCGTCGCGCCGGGCGCGAACCGCCTCCACGCGTCCGAGCTGCTTGCGCTCGAGCGCGGGATCGAGGCGGTGGGTCTCGATGGGCACCTCGTCGCTGACCGTGTGGGCGTTGACGCCCACCACCTTGCGCTCGCCCGACTCGACCTCGCGCTGGTAGCGGAACGCCGCGTCGGCGATCTCCCGCTGCGGGAAGCCGCGCTTGACGGCCTCCACCATCCCGCCCAGCTCGTCGATCTTCCCGAAGTACTCGTACGCCTGGGCCTCCAGGCGATCGGTGAGCGCCTCGACGAAGTAGGCGCCGCCGAGCGGGTCGATCGTGTTGGTCACGCCCGTCTCGTGGGCGATGACCTGCTGGGTGCGCAGCGCGACGCGCACGGCCTCCTCCGTGGGCAGGGCGAGCGCCTCGTCGTATGAGTTCGTGTGCAGCGACTGGGTGCCCCCGAGCACGCCGGCCAGCGCCTCGATGGCCGTCCGCACGATGTTGTTGAGCGGCTGCTGGGCGGTCAGCGACACCCCCGCGGTCTGGGTGTGGAAGCGCATCAGCCACGACCGCGGATCCCGCGCGCCGAAGGTCTCGCGCAGCTCGCGCGCCCAGATCCGCCGGGCGGCGCGGTACTTGGCGATCTCCTCGAAGAAGTCGAGGTGGGCGTTGAAGAAGAAGGAGAGCCGAGGCGCGAAGTCGTCGACGTCGAGGCCTCGGGAGACCGCCTCCTCCACGTAGGTGAGCCCGTCCTTGAGCGTGAAGGCGAGCTCCTGCGCGGCGGTCGAGCCGGCCTCGCGGATGTGGTAGCCCGAGATCGAGACCGGGTGCCAGCGCGGCATGTGGCCGGCGCACCACTCGATCATGTCGGTGACCAGGCGCATGGCGGGGTCGACCGGGAAGCACCACTCCTTCTGGGCGATGTACTCCTTGAGGATGTCGGTCTGGATGGTGCCCGCCAGGCGCTCGGGAGCGATGCCCTTCTCCTCGGCGGCCACGACGTAGAACGCGAGCATGATCGCCGCCGGGGCGTTGATGGTCATGGAGACCGAGACCTCGCCGAGGTCGATCCCGCCGAACAGCGTCTGCATGTCGTCGAGGGTGTCGATCGCCACCCCCTCGCGGCCGACCTCGCCGAGGGCCTTGGGGTGGTCTGAGTCGTGGCCCATCAGGCTCGGCATGTCGAACGCCGTCGAGAGCCCGGTCTGCCCGTGCCCGAGCAGGTAGTGGAAGCGCTCGTTGGTCTCCTCCGAGGTGCCGAAGCCCGCGAACTGGCGCATGGTCCACAGGCGCCCGCGGTACATGGAGGGGTAGACGCCGCGGGTGAACGGATACTCGCCGGGGAGTCCGATGGCCGCAGCCGGGTCGGCGGGCAGATCGGCCTCGGTGTAGAGCGGCGCGATCGGCTCGCCGCTGATCGTGGAGAACGGCGCGTCGCGCTCGGAGGTGCGCGCGAAGGCCTCCTGCCAGCCCTCGAGCGGCGTTTGCTGCGCAGGCGTTGCCATCGGCCCAGTCTAGGAGCGCTCCCCGCGCAGCGCCCCGGTGAGGTCGCCCGCGGCGAGGGCGCTCACCGCGCGCGTGCGGGCCACCGCGAGGATCCCGAAGAGCATGAGCAGCATGCCGAGGATGATCGGGATACCCGAGAAGTCAGCGCTGTCGAAGCTCTCGCGCAGGAAGAAGGGCTCGAGGAGGATGGGGAGGAACGTCTGCACCCCGAAGGCGATCGGCACCGCGCGGGTGGCGGGCGCTCGTTGCAGCGAGGTCATCTCGCCGAGGATCGCGAAGACGCCGGTCAGCGCGATGAGCCCCAGCCACAGCGCCGCGGGGAGCCAGTGGCGGCCGTTGACGTTGTCGGAGAGGAGCTTCGAGGCGATGTTGCCCGCGGCGAAGCCGAGGCCGGAGGAGAGGATGATCGGCATCGCGGCCTCGCGCAGGCGCCCGCGAGCCACGTAGGGGATGAGGGTGAGGGCGATGAGGACGGCCATGACCGAGGCGACGTCGAGCGCGGAGCGGTGCTGCTCGGTGTGGTCGGGGGCGCCCCAGGCGAGCAGGCCGATGCCCGCGGTGATGGCGACCACGCCCGCGATCTCCGCCGGTCCGACGCGCTCCCCGAGCATCCGCACGCCAAGCGCGAGCAGGAGCAGGAGCCCCACCGCCAGCGCGGGCTGGACGATCACGAACGGCGCATCGGCGAAGGCGAGGATCTGCAGCGGGAACCCGAGGAAGCCGACGAAGAGTCCGAGCAGCCAGCGCCGGCGGCGCAGGAGCCGCGCGATTAGCGTGAGGCGCATGCCCTCCTCCCTCGGCGCCTCGCGGGCGTCGAGGGCCTGCACGACGATCCCGACGTTGAAGCACACGGAGGCGAGCAGGGCGGCGGCCAGCCCGATGGCGAAGGTCACGAGCGCGCGGCCTCCCCCAGCAGCGCGCGGGCGATCACGAGCTTCTGGATCTCGCTCGTGCCCTCGTAGAGCTCGGTGACCTTGGCGTCGCGGTAGTAGCGCTCGGCGGGGAACTCCTTGACGTAGCCGTACCCGCCCAGGACCTGGATCGCCTCGCCGGTCTGGCGGCGGGCGACGCCGGAGGCGAAGAGCTTGGCCTGGGCGCCCTCCACGGTGTGCGGGCGCCCGGCGTCCTTGAGCCGGGCGGCACGCCAGGTGAGCGCCCGGGCCGCCTCGATCTCGGTCTGCATGTCGGCCAGCTTGTGCTGGATGGCCTGGAAGGAGCCGATCGGAGCGCCGAAGGCGCGTCGCTCGAGCGCGTAGCCCGTGGCCAGGTCGAGCGCGGCCTGGGCGATGCCGACCGCCTGGGCAGCGATGCCGATGCGCCCTCCGTCGAGCGTGGCGAGGGCGATCCGCATGCCGCCGCCGGGGGCGCCGAGACGCTCGGCCGGGGTCTCCGCAAAGGCGAGGTCGGCGGTCGAGGAGGAGTTCAGGCCGAGCTTCTCCTCCTCGCGCGTGGGGCGAAAGCCCGCCGCGCCGCGACGCACGACCCAGGCGGAGATCCCGGCCTCCTCCCGTGCAAAGACGATGAAGACGTGGGCGTGGGAGCCGTTCGTGATCCACTGCTTGGCGCCCGAGAGCCGACCGTCGACGCACCGGGCGCGCAGCGCCCCGGCGTCCGAGCCCGCTTCGGCCTCGGTGAGCGCGAAGGCCGCGAGCTCGTGCCCCTGGGCGAGCGGGGGGACGAGCCGCTCGGCCTGATCGGAGCTCCCGTGCGCGATCAGGGGCAGCGTTCCCGCGCTGGTGTGCACCGCGACGGTTACCCCCACCCCGGCGTCCGCGCGCGAGAGCTCCTCGAGCACGAGGACGTAGGAGAGGAAGTCCGCGCCCGCGCCGCCCAGCTCGGCCGGCACGCAGACGCCCATGAGCCCGAGCTCGCCGAGCTGTGAGAAGACCTCGGTGGGAAAGCGGTGCTCGCGGTCCCAGGCCGCCGCCTGCGGCGCCACCCTCTCCTCGGCGAAGCGTCGCGTGAGCGCGCGGATCTCCCGCTGCTCCTCGCCGAGCTCCCAGTCCGAGGGCGCCAGAGCGGTCATCGGCTCAGCGGCATCGCCAGCCGCGAGGCCCGGCGACGCCGAGCGACCACGACCGACCCGGCCCCGCCCAGCGCCGTGGCCAGCGCCGCGCTGGCGCCAACGCGGAGCTTCGTGCGCAGGCGGTCGAAGCGCAGGCACGGCCAGCCCTCCTCCCGCGCGATCCGGGCGAGCGCGGCGTCGGGGTTCACGACCACCGGGTGGCCGACGGCGCGCAGCATGGGCAGGTCAGACTCCGAGTCGGAGTACGCGTAGCAGCGAGCGAGGTCGATGCCCTCGCGCCCGGCGAGCTCTCGGATCGCCTGCGCCTTGCCCTCGCGATAGGTGAAGGGCCCGTCGGGGCGGCCGGTGTAGGTACCGTCGCGGATCTCGGAGCGAAAGCCCACGCCGCCGTCGAAGCTCAGCACGTGGGCGAGGAGCTCCGCCATCTCCTGCGCGGCGGCGGTGCAGATGTAGACCCGGCGCCCGGCGTCCTGATGCTCGTAGGCCACCTTGAGCATCTCGGGGTAGACGCGCGGAAGCAGCCCGGCGAGCACGTCGGGGGCGAGCCGCTGCAGGTCGCGCACGCGGACGCCCTCGATCGCCTGGGCCACGCGGTCGCGCAGCTCGACGCTCGCCCGGTCGGTCGAGCCGTTCAGGCGAAAGCGCAGGTTCGTCAGCGCATCGGAGGCCAGCCGGCGCCGCGAGAGGAGCCCGGCCCGGTAGGCCGCCCGGGCGAACTCGTACGCCGAGGAGCCGGCCATGAGCGTGCGGTCGAGGTCGAAGAAGGCCGCGCCGAGCGCGCCCGATGGGCGGTTGCTAGCCACCATTCACTTCGAGGATCAGTGCGTCGCCCTGACCTCCGCCCGAGCAGATGGCCGCACAGCCCATCCCCCCGCCGCGACGGCGCAGCTCGTGCACGAGGGTCCCGATGATGCGGGCGCCCGAGGCCCCGATTGGGTGGCCGATCGCGACCGCGCCGCCGTTGACGTTGACCTTGTCCTCCTCGATCCCGAGCATGCGGATGGAGTTCAGCGCTACCGACGCGAAGGCCTCGTTGATCTCCCACAGGTCGATGTCCTCGGGCTTCAGGCCGAGCTTCTCGAGCGCGGTGAGCGCAGCGCGCGCCGGAGTGCGCGCGAGGTAGGCGTAGTCGTCGGCGACCTGGGCCTGGGCGAGGATGGTGGCGAGCACCGCTTTGCGGTTCTGCCTGGCCCACTCGTCGGAGGAGAGCACGAGCGCGCCCGCGCCGTCGTTCACCCCCGGCGAGTTGCCCGCGGTGTGGGTTCCCTCGGGCGAGCCGATCGGCTTGAGCTTGGCGAGCGACTCGAGGCTGGTGTCGCGCCGGGGCGACTCGTCCTCGCCCACCGTGGTCTCCCCCTTCCTGCCCTTGACGGTGACGGGGATGATCTCGTCGGTCAGGTGCCCTTCGTCCGTCGCCTTGGCCCAGCGCTCGTGGGAGCGGAGCGCCCAGCGGTCCATGTCGGCGCGGGTCATCTCGAGCTCGGCGGCGACCTCCGAGGCCTCGGGCGCCATCTGCTTGCCCGTGAAGGGGTTGGTGAGCCCGTCGTGGGTCATGGCGTCGAGCGCCTGCACGTCGCCCATGCGAAAGCCGAAGCGCGCGTTCGGGAGCAGGTAGGGCGCCTGGGACATCGACTCCATCCCTCCGGCCACGGCGAGGTCGAGGTCGCCGGCGCGGATGGAGGCGTCGAGGATCCCGGCGGCCCGCATGCCCGAGGCGCAGACCTTGTTGATGGTCTCCGAGGACACCTCCTTGGGCACGCCGGCCTTGATCTGGGCCTGGCGGGAGGGGATCTGGCCCTGCCCGGCCTGGAGGACCTGGCCCATGACCACGTGCTGCACCCGCTCGGGCTCGATCTCGGCGCGGTCGAGCGCGCACTCGATGGCCTTGCCGCCGAGCTCGGTGGCGTCGAGCGAGGAGAGCCCGCCGCCGAGCTTGCCGATCGGCGTGCGCGCGGCGGAGAGGATCACGGTCTTGGGCATGGAGTTCGCCAGTCCTTGCGTCGAGAGATCGAGAGCGGGAGATCCTACCCGCGGGTAGTCTCCGCGCCCGTGGACGTCGAGGCCACCACAGATAAGCCCCTCGCCACGCGTGCCGACACCATCGTGGTCGGTCTCGTGGAGGGCGAGGGCGTGCCGCACGACGTGCCCGGCGGCGCGCTGCAGGCACTGCTCGACTCGGGCGAGGCGCGCACGGGCGCCGGCCGGCTCGCCGTCGCGCACGCCGAGGGCCGCCGGTGGATCCTCGTCGGACTCGGCGAACGCGAGGACCTCGACGCCGAGCGCGCTCGAACCGTGGCCGCCGCCGCCCACGGCCGCGCCTGCGAGCTCGGCACCCGCGTCCTGTGCTGGGAGGCGCCCCACGAGGTGGGGCAGGCGGTGCTCGCCGCCCTCGTGCAGGGCACGCTCCTGCACGCCTACCGCTTCGAGCGCTACCAGCGCGCTCCCGCCGAGGAGGAGGAGCGCGGCCTCGAGGCGCTGCTGGTCTCCGCCCACCACGACGTCTCGGCGGCGGTCTTCCGCGCCGCGACGATCGCCACCGCCCAGAACCGCGCCCGCGACCTGCAGAACGCGCCCCCCAACGACCTCACACCCACGCGCCTGGCCGAGCGCGCGCGCGAGCTGGCCGGCGCCCACGAGGCGCTGAGCGTCGAGGTGCTCGGCCGGGAGGAGCTACTCGCGCGAGGCATGGGGGCCTTCGCCGCGGTGGCCCAGGGGTCCTACGAGGAGCCGGCGCTCATCGTCCTGCGCCACGAGCCGCCTGGCGCGGGCGGCGAGCTCCTCGGATTCGTGGGCAAGGCCGTGACCTTCGACTCCGGCGGGATCTCCATCAAGCCCGCGGCGAAGATGCACGAGATGAAGTTCGACATGTCCGGCGGGGCCGCCGTGCTCGAGGCGCTGGGAGCGGTCGCCGAGCTCGGACTGCCCGTCCGCGTGCTCGGCGTGGTCGGCGCCACCGAGAACCTTCCCAGCGGGCGCTCGATGAAGCCGGGAGACATCGTTCGCGCCTCCAACGGGCTCTCGATCGAGGTCAACAACACCGACGCGGAGGGCAGGCTCGTGCTCGCGGACTGCCTGGCGTACGCGGTCGAGCAGGGGGCGGAGCGCATCGTCGACCTGGCCACCTTGACCGGCGCCATCATCTTCGCGCTCGGCTCGAGCTACGCCGGGCTCATGGCCAACGACGAGGGCTGGGCCGCCACGCTGCTCGCCGCCTCCGAGCGCAGCGGTGACGCTCTGTGGCGCATGCCGCTGCACCGGGAGTACGCCGACATGATCAAGGGCCAGTACGCCGACCTGGTCAACGCCACGGAGGCCCGCAAGGCACAGTCGGTGACCGCCGCCGAGTTCCTGCGCCGCTTCGTGGGCGAGACGCCGTGGGCGCACGTCGACATCGCCGGCGTGGCGTGGGAGCGCGGACGGCGCTACGCGAGCAAGGGCGGCAGCGGCTTTGGCGTGCCGCTGCTCGTGGAGCTCGCCCTCGACACGGCGGCGGCCGCCTCCTCGAACCGCGTAGCGCGCGCCTAGCCGGTGGGGTCGTGACGGTTCCCGAGCGCGAAGGCCTGGTTGCTCGCGTCGGCGAGGCTGCGCGCGAGCTCGCTCACCGCGGCGTGGCGCGGATCCTCCGCCTCCACGCGCTCGGCCAGCGCGCGAGCGCGATCCTCGAGCGGCTGGAGCTCGCGGTGCAGCGCGATCGCCTCCCTGAGCACGTCGGGCACGCCCGTCAGCTTAGAAGAGTCGGGCCGGCTGACCGGTTGGGAGAATGCCGCCCATGAACTTCGATCTCTCCGACGACCACCGTCTCATCCGCGCGACCGTCCGGGACTTCGCCGAGGGCGAGGTCGCCCCGGTCGCGGAGGAGCTCGACCGCACCAAGTCCTTTCCCTACGACATCGTGCGCCAGCTGGGGAAGCTCGGACTGATGGGGATCCCCTTCCCGGAGGAGTACGGCGGCGGGGGCGGCGACTCGCTGGCCTACGCGATCGCGGTCGAGGAGCTGACGCGAATCGACTCCTCCGTGGCCATCACCATGTGCGCGCACACCTCGCTCGGCACCCAGCCCATCTGGCTGTTCGGCTCGGAGGAGCAGAAGCGCGAATGGATGCCGGTGCTCTGCTCGGGCGAGAAGCTCGGGGCGTTCGGGCTGACCGAGCCCGAGGCCGGCTCGGACGCCGGCAACACGCAGACCCGCGCCGAGCTCGACGGCGGTGAGTGGGTCATCGACGGCGCCAAGCAGTTCATCACCAACGCGGGAACAGACATCTCCGGACACGTGGTCATCACCGCGGTGACCGGAGGCGCGAAGGGGGAGAAGGAGATCTCCAACCTGCTCGTGCCCAACGGTACGCCCGGCTACGAGACCGGCGCGCCCTACCGCAAGATGGGCTGGAACGCGTCGGACACGCGGCCGCTCGCGTTCACCGGGTGCCGCGTTCCCGAGGAGAGCCTCCTCGGCCCGCGCGGGCGGGGCTACCAGCAGTTCCTCCAGGTGCTCGCCATCGGTCGCATCGGGGTGGCGGCGATGGGCGTGGGACTCGCGCAGGGAGCGCTCGACATGGCGCTCACCTATGCGCGCGAGCGGCGTGCCTTCGGTCGCCCCATCTCGAAGTTCCAGACGATCCAGGCCAAGCTCGCCGACCTGGCCACGGAGATCGAGGCGGCGCGCCTCCTCACCTACAAGGCGGCCTTCGAGAAGGACGAGGGCCGCGACTTCTCCCTCACCGCCGCCCAGGCCAAGCTCAAGACGGGTCGCCTCGCGGTCCGCGCCTCCGAGGAGGCGGTGCAGATCCACGGCGGCTACGGCTACATCGAGGAGTACCCCGTGTGCCGCTTCTACCGGGACGCGAAGATCCTCACCATCGGCGAGGGCACCGACGAGGTGCAGCAGATGGTCATCGCCCGGGGCCTCGGGGCCTGAGAGAGCTCAGGGAGCGGGCATCGACGGCACGCCCACGGGGTAAGGCCATGGCAACCGAGGAGAGGAGCGCGCATGCCGGACGTCAAGGGGAAGGCCCAGGACATGGTCGATCGGGCCAAGGGTGCCGTGGGCAAGGGCGGCCCGCCGCTGGCCACGGAGGTCGAGGGACGCGTCGCCGCCGTCCGCGAGGCGCTCCAGGCCTTCGGCCAGGGTGACGTGGACCGGTTCCTCAGCGCCTTTCACGAGGACGTCGAGTGGGTCGCCCCCAAGGGCAGCAACTTCCCCGGTGCGGGCACGCTCAACGGGCGCGAGGAGGTCAAGGAGAAGTTCGCGGCCACGGTTGGCCGCACCTACGCCTCCTTCGGCTTCCGCCCCCGGAACTACCTCCAGACCGAGGAGGAGGACATCGTCGTGGTGCTCGGGGCCTTCGAGGGCCAGGGAGAGGGCGGCAACCTCGACGTGCCCGGGGCGCAGGTCTGGGAGTTCGACGGCAACCACGCCGTGCGCGTGCGGATCTACACCGACTCGGAGGACTTCCCCCCACCCGTCTCCCGAGAGGACGAGGAGGACGAGGAGGAGGCGAGGCAGAAGAAGGAGCGCGACGAGGGCGAGCACACCCGCGGCGAGGAGAAGGACGACTCCGGCCACGACGACGAGCAGCCGAGCAGCGAGGCGCGCGACGCGGACGGAGAGTCACGCGACGAGCAGCCGACGGGCGAGGCGCGGGAGGGCAGCGAGCAGGCCGAGGGCGAGCAGCACGGCGACAAGCCGAAGGAGGCGCAGAGCGAGCAGGCCTAGCGGGAGCGCCGCTTCAGCGCTCGGCCCGCAGGCGCTCGACCGAGGTCTGCTCCGCCCGCTCGGCCCCGCGGGCCAGGATGCGCGCCGCCGCGCTCGCGGGGTCGATCCGGCGAGCGACGACGTCGTCGAGGAGCGCCTGCACGTCGGCGTCCTCCTCCAGGGAGGCAACGAGCGTCGCCCGCATGCGGTTGGCGGCGATGGCGATCACCTCGTTCATGAGGTTGCGCCGCCGCCGCTCGCTCAGCGTTCCCTGCTGCACGATCCACTCGCGATGCTCTCCGAGTCGCTCCGCGAGCTCCTCCACGCCGCGTCCCCGGGCGGCCTCGGTCTTGACGATCGGGACCCGCCATCCGTGCTGGGGACCGAGCGAGAGCACACCGCGAACCTCTCTGACCATCGTGTCGGTGAGGGGATGGTCGGCCTTGTTGACCACGATCACGTCGGGGATCTCCATCACGCCGGCCTTGAGGGCCTGGATCGAGTCGCCCGAGCCGGGCATCAGCACGAGCACGACCGTGTCCGCGTGGTCGATGACGTCCACCTCGGCCTGCCCGACGCCGACGGTCTCCACGTAGACGACCTCGCGTCCGGCGGCGTCCATGAGCAGCGCGGCCTGGAGCGCCGCCTCGGAGAGGCCGCCGAGGGCGCCCCGGGTGGCCATGGAGCGGATGAACACCCCCGGATCGAGGAAGTGCTCGCTCAGCCGGATCCGGTCGCCGAGCAGGGCGCCCTTGGTGAAGGGCGAGGACGGGTCGATGGAGAGCACCCCCACCGTGCGCTCGCGCGCGCGCTCGAGCTTGGTGAGCGCGCCGAGAAGGGTCGACTTGCCCGCGCCAGGCGCCCCGGTGAAGCCGAACACGGCGGCGTTGCCGGTGTGGGGGTAGACCTCGCGAACCAGCTCCCAACCCGCCGGGTCGTCGTTCTCGACCAGCGTGATCCCCCGCGCCAGCGCGCGCTTGTCGCCGTCGAGGAGGCGCTCGGCGAGGGTACGTTCGCGGGCCATGCGGCGGCGAAGGCTAGCGGCGCTCCCGGCCACTCTACGATCCGCGTCGTGGAGCCTGCGCTTGTCCCGCCGGAGATCGAGAACGCGCCCGCCGCCGTCCGCGGCGAGCCGCCTCCGCGCCACGGCGGCGCGCTCGCCCTGCTGCGCTTCGCACGCCGTCACGGCATGCTCACCCCGCAGTATGCGCGGCTCGCCATGCGCCTCGCATGGCTCAAGCTGCGCTGGCGCGGACGGCTCGTCACCGACGGCCTCGCGTTCGTCGGTCCCGGCGTGTCGTTCGAGATCGGCCGCGGCGCGCGGGTGGTCCTCGGCCGCTGGTCGTGGATCGGGCACGGGTGCAAGATCCGGGCGCACGAGGGCGAGGTGCGGATCGGGGCCAAGACGGTCGTCGGGCAGGAGTGCACCGTCTCCGCATTCCAGCGCGTGGAGATCGGCCGGGAGTGCATCCTCGCCGATCGCGTGATGCTCATCGACTTCGACCACGGCGTCGTCGATGTCGAGCGTCCGGTGCGCCTGCAGGGCATCTACAAGCGCGACGTGCGCGTTGGCCACAACGTCTGGATCGGGTACGGGGCGTGCGTGCTGCGCGGCGTGGAGGTCGGCGACAACGCGATCCTGGGCACCGGCGCGGTGGTCACGCGCGACGTCCCCGAGAACGCGGTGGTGGCCGGAGTACCGGCGCGGGTGATCCGGATGCGCGAGACGCCGAGGACTCTGCGCTGGCGATGAAGGTCCCGAGGTCGACACCAACCGGCTCGAGGCCTTCAGCGATGGCGCCTTCGCCATCGCCATCACGCTGCTGATCCTGGAGGTCAAGGTGGGTGCGGCCGGCGGCTCGCTCGCCCATCGGCTCGCCCAGGCGTGGCGGAGCTACGTGAGCTTCCTCATCTCGTTCGCGGTCATCGGCACGATGTGGCTGAACCACCACCGGATGTTCCAATCGATCCGCATCCCCGACCATGGCGTCGTGAGCGCCAACCTGTTCCTGCTCTGATCATCTCCGCGATCCCCTTCCCGACGAAGGTCCTGGGCGACAAGCTGGCCGCCGGCAGCCTCGCCCACCAGCGCACGGCGACGGTGGTCTACGGCCTCACGTTCGTGGCGGCCTCCATCGCCTTCCCGCTGCTCTGGTACGCCGCCGTCCGCCGCGGCGGACGGCTGCTGGTGAGCGGCCTGCCTCCCCGGGAAACGGCGGGTCCAGACGCGCCGCAACCTGCTCGGATTTCCGATCTTCGCCACGGCGACGCTCATCGCCCTCTGGAGTCCCGTGGCGAGCCTCGCGGTCTTCGGCGCGCTCACGATCGCCTACCTCATGCCGAGCGGCCCGCTCGACCGGCTGCTCGTGCGCGAGTCCGATACCTGATCGCTCGGCGGTCGCACGCGCGCCCAGCACCCCGTCCGGCCGACTGGCGAGTTGCCTGCGATATGCGACGTCAATTCGACACTCGGCCGCTTCGACCGCGTCGGAGGCGTCTACACCGCCGCGCGTCCAAGCGCCCCGTAGACCTCGGCCGTCTGGCGCGCGACGTCGGCCCAGTCGAAGCTCAAGACGTGCTCGCTGGCTTCCGCCACAAGCCGCTCACGCAACGCGTCATCCGTGAGCACGCGCTCCGCCATGACCCCGAGCGACTCGGGGTCGCGGGAGCGGAAGCGCAGGCCCACGTCGTCGTTGGGCACCACCTCGCGCAGCCCACCTGTGTCGGCCACGATGCACGGGCAGCCCGAGGCCATCGCCTCGAGGGCGACGAGCCCGAACGGCTCGTAGATCGACGGGACCACGCACAGGTCGGAGATCCGGTAGAGCGAGTGCAGCACGTCGTCGCCGATCCACCCCAGGAAGGTGCCGTGCTCCATCAGGCCGAGCTGCTCGGCCTGGGCCGTCAGCTCCTTCTCGTGGGTGCCCGAGCCCGCCACCAGGAACCGGACGTCGCCGAGGCGCTCGATCAGTCCGGGTAGCGCCTCGAGCGCGAGCTGGAATCCCTTCTCGTAGACGAGGCGGCCGACCAGCAGCACGAGCCGCTCCTGCGGCCCGGCGAAGCGCCCGCGCAGCGTTTCGAGGTCGTCGACCGGTTGGAGGTCGAGGGGGTCGATCCCGTTGGGGATCACCGCGATCCGCTCCTCCTCGAGGTCATAGATGTCGGCGACATGCCCGCGCATGTAGTGAGAGCACGTGATGACCCGCTCGGCCCGGTTGGCCATCCAGCGCTCGACGCCGTGGATGTAGGACTGCGGGTGCGACTCCACCCAGCCCTGGTGGCGCCCGTACTCCGTGGCGTGGATCGTCACGACGAGCGGGCAGCGGAAGCGATTGGCGAGGTGGTCGCCGGCGACGGCGACGAGCCAGTCGTGGCCGTGGACGAGGTCAAAGTCGAAGCGGTCGCCGAGCTCCACCCCGGCGGCGAGCATGTCGGCGTTCATGTGCTCGATCCAGGTCACGAACTCACCGAGGTCCCGCGGGCGCCGCGGCTCGCGGACCCGATGCACGAGCACCCCGTCCATCTCCTCCTCGGGGAGCATGCCCTCGTCGCCGCGCGTGAGCACGTGAACCTCGTGGCCCCGGGCGAAGAGCTGCTCGGAGAGCTTGCGGACGTGGCGCGCGAGCCCGCCCTCGATGAGCGGGGGGTACTCCCAGGAGAGGATGAGTATGGGCTGACTCACGGCGACTGCAGCGGGGCGAGCGAGAGGTCGGGGGCGAGGTGGCGGACCTCAGGCGGCCGGGAGCCTACCGCGGAGAGCGCCTCATCGAAGGCTCGCGCGTGGCCCTCGGCGCGCTCGCCGGGATAGGGGCCGGCCAGCGCGCGCGAGACCATGAACGCCCAGTCGCTCGACTGCAGGGCGAGGAGTTCGCGGGCGGCGGCCGGATCGGCGCCTCCCTCCCGCGCTGAGCGCACGAGGCGCAGCTCGGCCGCGCGGGCCCGCCACGCGAGCTCGGCCACCGCCGGGCCCTCCCAGGTCGAGAGGTCGCGCGGCGCGCCCCACGTGCCCGGCGGCAGCCCACCGGGCGGCGCCGGCGCGGGCTCCCGCCGGGCGAGCGCGTCGTCGAGCTGGGCCAGCGCGAGTCCCTGGCGCTCGGCCTCCTCGATCACCGCCTCGAGCCACGCGATCCCCTCGTACCACCAGTGGCCGAGCAGCTCGGTGTCGAGCGCGCAGACGCACAGGCCCCCGCCGGCCACCCGGTCGCGGGCGCGGCGGACGAAGTCCGCGGCGTGCGCGCGGGCCAGCTCGCCGGCGGCCTCGCGGTCGTAGAGCCGCCCGTCGTTGCCCCACACGCGGTG
>JAABUZ0100001714.1_pt1 | contig 40190 bp, 36 predicted proteins | sample 5562091 | NCBI WGS metagenome assembly JAABUZ01 (sample SAMN12813069, study PRJNA571459) | rock metagenome | isolation source: Antarctica rocks | place: Antarctica: Victoria Land, Linnaeus Terrace sud | collected 2015-12-21
ACTTTCTTCCTGGAGAGTATGCGCATACATGCTACCTCTTACGAGAGTTGATGTCGTTGCGCTTGTCTCACATCCATCTCTTCTTATTTACGGGACACCTTTACACAACTTTCGGGATGGCATCCTGTGCGCTGCCTCATTGTGCCATGAGTTCCTCAATATTGTAATAGCTAAGTGAAAAGCGAAAAGAGAGCCATTTTGACAATATCATGCTAAGGAAAAGCCCTGGTAAAACGGTGCAGATGTATAGCATATTTCGCAACGTCAATGTATAATACATGAGACGTCCATACCATTTTCTATATGCCAGCATACATCACATAAGGAGCGCAAAAAATGGTTGCTCAACCGAACAGAGCAAGAATGCCTGTTGAGGAGTATCTCACATTCGATGCTGCCTATTCTGAGGGACGTTATGAATTTATTGATGGCTATGCATATATGCTTGCAGGTGGCACACTAAACCATGCTCGATGTAGTGCGAATATGATACGAGAGTTGGGAAATGCTCTTCGTGCTGGACCATGTAATGTATATACTTCTGATATGAAAGTACGCCTCTCTGAGAAACGGTATGTCTATCCTGATGTCTCGGTAAGCTGCGATGCGCATGATCTTGGCACAAACGATATTTTACAATATCCACGCCTTATTGTAGAAATCCTCTCTCCAAGTACTGAGGTCTATGACCGAGATAAAAAGGCTTCCTATTACCGTGCGTGTCCAGCCATCGAGGAGTATGTTCTTGTAAGCACGCAAAGGCAGTCCGTTGAGGTATACCGACGTGGACAAGGGAGATTTTGGCAATTTTCTCCTTTTGGACCCAATGATCAGATAGAACTTGCAAGTCTTGATATCAGCTTTCCTCTTGATGCCATTTACGAGAATGTAATACTACCAGAAGAGCCATCTCTATAGAGAAGATACTACGCAAGCTGGCACAAGGTTATAGCATTTGCTTTTCCACCAATCACTCACTTTACAGGAGTATCCCAAGCCCTCTCAAGGTATGGTATACTTTTCTCATGAACATTCATATTCGCTATTTCGCCTCGTTACGTGAGATTGTAGGACGCGACGAGGAGACACTGTTAATAGACGAGGGAACGCATATCGCTGAGGCGCGTGTACTGCTCGCTGCACGCTATCCGAGGCTGCAACCCATTTTGGAACGCTCGGTTTGCGCGGTCAATCGCGGCTATGTGACGCCAGAGACGTTACTACACGATGGTGATGAGCTTGTGTTTATTCCCCCGATGGGTGGAGGAGCTACAATGGAGCCATTAATTCAGCTTACTCGTGAGCCACTCAATCGTGATGCTTTAGTCGCGGCTACAAGTCATCCTGAGGTGGGCGGAATCGTCATATTCGAGGGCGTAGTACGTGACAATGCACGTGGAAAACAGGTACGCTACCTCGAATACGAGGCATACGAGGAGATGGCAGAGCAACAGATACGCACAATTATCGTGGAGGCACAACAGCGTTGGGGCGTCGAACGAGTCGCAGTTGCACATCGTTTCGGGCGTTTAGAGATTGGTGAGGCCAGCGTTATTATTGTTGTAGCCAGTCCCCATAGGGGTGAGGCGTTTGAGGCATGTCGTTACATCATTGATACATTAAAAAAGACGGTCCCTATCTGGAAAAAAGAGGTTGCCACCAACGGAGAAGAGTGGGTTGAAGGATAAATAACAAAATGTGTACAGTCGATTACCAGGTAGTCTTACAGTTAATAGGACACATTTTATAAGTTCTTATGGTATACTTTCCACTAAGGGCTAGTGTGGTTTTACCTACCTCTCGGAGGTGTTGATGAACTTATTCGAAAAGCAGGCTCAACTTAATCAACTCTTCACACAGTGTCCCGTCAATGCGGCCTACCTCGCAGGTTCTCTCAGCAATCGGACCTCTTTTGGGCATCTCAGCGACGTGGATATTGCTATTCTCCTGATGGATCAAATTAAAGCTGACCAATTTTTAGATTATCAGCTCTACTTTTTTAGTGAGTTGGCGAAACGTTTAGAGTCAGACACTATCGATGTGGTTATTCTCAACCAGTCATCGCTCTTGCTCAAACTCCAGGTCATCAAATATGGGCAAATCCTTTTTAGTCGTAATGAAAAGCAGCGCGTCTCGTTTGAGTCTAAAGCGGTAATGGACTATCTGGACTTCAAAAAGCTCGATGAAATTCAAAATAAAGCCTTAAGCCGTCGTCTCTATGGTCAGGTAAACCCTGTCATGCCGCTCGATAAAGAAATGTTACAACCTAAGCTCAAACAGATGCGTGATGCCATACTTATTCTCCGTGAGTTGGGCGAGACGGCACGTGAGGAGTTCACCACCGACTACCACATTTATAGTATTGTGGAACGCTATCTGCAATTAGCAATCGAGGCGTGTCTTCACATCTGTAGTACTATCGTTGCATCACTGGGTCTACGTCGTCCCGAAGCCCATCATGAATTGTTGAGTGTTCTCGCGACACAGCAAATTATTTCTCATCCGTTAGCATATCGACTGGAAGTGCTCACAAACCTGCGTGATGCTCTGATATGTGACCCTGGTACGCTAGACCGTGATATACTCTACGAGTATAATCAGCATCGTCTCACTGATCTCGAAGCGTTTGCGGACGCGATAGACGAAAAAGCCAATTAATTAATTGCCTTAAGAGAGAACGAAAAATGCTGGCGTCAGTTGACTAACGCCAGCATTTTTCGTTCTCTCTTGAGACTATGCTACACAACACTTCCTTCACGCTCGCGGAGTGCTTCGGCCTGTTGTTTTGCTTCGTCTGCTTCAGCGGTCCGGCCTGTCTCACGGTAGATTTGCTCTAACGTCTCATAGGCCAGCAGAAGTGAAGGGTCCATAGAGATAGCCTGTTGTGCGGCATCAAGTGCCTCATCATACCGTTTAGCTTCGCGCAATGTATCGGCAAGATCATTATAGTAGTCTACATTGAGCGGGTCGCTGTCGATAGCATTCTGATAGTTCTCGATGGCCTCGTCGTAACGGCCCAGCGCATCATAGGCACTTGCAAGCTGATAATATCCTTCTGGATCGTCTTCGGAACGCACTAAGAGAGCCTGAGCAGTTTCGATAGCTTTGTCATGCTGGCCTAAAGCATTATAGGTATCGGCGAGACCTGCGTAAGCAGCGGCAATATCATCAGCCTGTAGCTCATCGGAGCGATCAATAAGACTCTGATACGCGGTCAAGGCTTCATCATACCGTTCAGCTTCGAGATAGGCTTCTGCGAGACTAAAGCGTGCAGTAATGCGTTGTGGATCGATCTGAATGGCATGAACATACGCGTCAATCGCTTCACTGGGATTCTCTTGTACAGAGCGCCATGTGCCAAGATGCTCCCACGCTTCGGCATCATCGGGATCAATGGTGACGATACGTGTATACACCTCTACGGCCTGATCACGTTCGCCCATCTGCTCGTATACAGCGGCGAGCATATCATAGCCCGTACGTCCCTCGGGGTCGAGTGAGAGCATTTGATTAGCGGTAGACAGTGCGTCATCATAGCGATGCATGTCGAGATAGATACTGGCAAGTTCTGCATAGCGTGCAGGATCGCCGGGGTCAGCATCTACACGTCTCTCTTGATCCATCAAACGCCGTAATTGGTCGTTGACACGCTCACGCACATCACGTAAGCTATCAGCCGCAACATTGTTTTCTGGATTGAGCATGAGTGTTTGGCGATAGGCTTGAATAGCATCCTGATACAGGTTTTGAGTACGATATGCGTCACCAATACTCATATATAGTTCGTCATTCTCAGGGTCTATTTCCTGCGCCAATTGGAATGTCTCTAACGACTCTTCTTGCAAACCTAGTTCCCCATAAAGATTGCCAAGATTGATGTAGGCATCGAGCAATTGTGGATCAAGATCAATCGCGCGTCGATAGCCAGCTACGGCAAATTCTGTCTCACCAAGATATTGTTGGGCCAACGCAAGATTGTAGCGAGCGCGAGCATTCTCAGGATCAAGTGCTACCGCCTGTTCAAACGCTTCAGCAGCGGCCTCATAATCGCCTTGCTCAGCGGCGGCATTCCCTCGATCTGTCAATCCCTGCTCTGTTTGTTCCTGGTTCGCCTCTTGCATTTCCTGGCGACTCACAAAGTGAACAGGTGCGCTATTTTGCGCTGAGGGTGGAGTAGTATTTTCTGTATTTTGTATGTCATCCATAAGGTTCAACTCCTAAGTAGGTTATATATCGTTAAGAATAGAAAATAGTCTTTGCGTAGTATACGCACAGTATAGCACAGTCACTTCAGACACAACAGACGATTTTTATCAACTTTTGTCTGTCGTGTCTGATTGTCAGCGGCAACCAACAATGCCTTACTTGACGCGCAAGGTGAGTTGCACATCATAATATGTGCTGGGATAAAATGCCTCGGTATACTCGATAGGTGCCCCAGTTTCGTCGAAGGTGGTACAAGCAAGACGTAGTCCTGGCTCATAAGGAGTAATACGTAGTAACTCGGCTTCACGCGGTTGCGGGCTATCACCTTTCAATGTTTGTTCGGTAATATAGGGATGCATCCCTTCAGATGCCATCAAGCTATATAATGACCCCTCAGCGGTCTCTTTCGCTCGTTGATAAATGTTTGCAGCTCGTGGGTGAGGTAAATAGTCAATTTCCAGTGCGACGGGAATATCATCAGCAAGGCGTAGACGTTCCAGGCGCACGACTTGCTCCTCATCACTCAGGCGTAATCGTTCACGCACAATAGAGGAGCCGCGCACTAATTCGCTTACGAGCAACAACCCACCAGGGCGCTTGCCGCGCCTTCGTAGCTCTTCTGTAAAGCTGGTTAGCTCGCTGATTTTTTGTTGTATGCGTGGCTCACAAACGAATGTACCACGTCCATGTTGACGATAGAGTAGTCCTTCGTGTACAAGTTCAGTAAGTGCTTGACGCACAGTGGCACGACTGACATGATATTGTGTGACGAGTTCTGGTTCAGAAGGAATAGCAGTATGGGGTGCAAGATGACCAGCGCGAATTTGCTGTTTCAACACCTCTTTAAGCTGATAATACAAAGGAAGAGGATTTGAACGTTCTAGTATTGGCATATACGGTTTCCCTTATGTCCTGACAACAGTTATTATTTATGCTAAAAGTGGAGTGTGTATAGCAGATCAGGATATGGGAAGAATATATCACAAAAGAGATGAGGCGTCGAGAGGAGAAATATGGGAAAGAAAAGAGTCACCTGACCCTCTTTGTAGAGTCAGGTGAGCCAAAGGCTATTTATGTTTTTTGTCGTACTTACTTGGCAGCACTATTCTGAGCTAGCACGCGGTCAATCTCGCTCTTGAGCCGTGTTGGCTGAGGACCAACCAAGCGTCCGATCACTTTTCCACCCTGGAAGATCATCAAGGTTGGGATGGCCTGAATGCCCAGGCTTCCTGGTGTGACATTGTGCTCGTCGATGTCCATCTTAGCAAAGCCTAGTTTGCCCTTATACTCTTCACTCAAACGCTCGTACACAGGAGCAATTGCGCGACAGGGTCCGCACCATGCAGCCCAGAAATCAACAATAACAGGAGTTTCTGACTTGAGGACTTTGTTCTCGAAGTCCTGGTCGCCGACATGAAACAGATTGGCGTGTGTGGTATCCATAGTATTTTTCTCACTTTCCAAATCAAGTAGTTTATCTATCTTCCAGGTACTTGTTCGTGCCGGAATAAAATTCTTTCACTAGAGACAACATTAGTGTACTCTTTTCTATTCCATACGCTATTATATTTCTTCTCGTCGCAAAATGAAATAACTAAATTTGAGAACATACAAAAAGAGCCGCAATTGCAGCTCTTTTTGTATGTTCTCAAATCTACATACCATGTTAGCGACGGCGGTCACCATTTCCACCCTGAAGAATGGAAAGAATACGCAAGATGTACAGAAACAGGTTTATCAAGGTGATAAAGAGTGATACGGTCAAACCAATAGCATTAGGAAGTGTATCAGCCATATACTTGGCACGCTGCACATAGTACAATACGTAGCCAGAGAAGATGGCAACGCCAATAACTGAAATCAATAGACCGAGCGGGCCAGTCTGGAAGACCGGACCTAAGAATATGCCGAGAATGCTAGCAACTAAGAGCAATATCAAGCCAAAGAACAGGTAGTCACCCAAGCGAGTGAAGTCGCGCTTGGTTGTCCAAGAATACGCCGCTAACCCAAAGGCCGTTAAGGTTGTAATGAGAAACGCTTCAGCAAGAATGTTTCCCCCGTTTAGCAGGTAGTAGCCGATAAGTGGCGCGAGTGACATTCCTTCCAGAAATGTAAACAGGTAGAGCAAAAACAGATTGATGCCCGGTTTCTGAATAAGAAAATTTAACGCAAACAGAACAGCGAGACCAGCAAGAGCAACGACGAGATAGGTACTACCAGTCGTAGCAGCCGAAAAGACAAAAAAGCCAGCAAAGGTACCAAGTGTGGCAAAAAGGAAAGAGAAGGCCAACAAGCCCATGACCTTGCCAATGAGTCCGCTTGACTGTGTTCCTTCGTATCCACGTTGAATGGTTTGATATTGATAACGAGAACCAAATGTATTACTGCCACCGAAGTAGCCGTTATTTCTTTGATTGTACATGAAGAACCTCGATTTTAAAACTGCCAACATAGGACTACTAGCACGCGCCCTGCCATGTAAAAGGAGGCACAAAGTACTCACATCCTACCATGATTACGTAGCATAAATGAGATAGGTTGCATGGCATAGCCCTACATTATAAAAGCGTTTTGCGGCCTTTTTTATTCCCTCTCAACCCCGTATCCACGGTTCATCTTGCACGAATACTATACTACATGACGCTCCAGACACCACAGATCTCACAGATGGCAACCCCGACATCGCCAAAATTTTTGCTGCGTGTATTCCATCGGTCATACACGATGGCAATAGCGCCACAACTCCAGCAACGAGCACGCCCACCATTCTTGCTCTCTTGAGCGAGTTGTTGCAGTAGTTGACTTCGTGACTCTTCCGCACCTGTATAACCTGGATTGTAGGCAAGATGCAACAAGTTTCCGAGTGGTAGACTAATCTCGCAGGCAGGTGGTTGTAGAGGCTGAGAGGGTGTAGGAGGCATGATCTGTGTTGGTGGCAGTAGTTGAGCTGGGGCCTGTGGTGGACGACGAAACAGCTCACCACGAGCAGTACGGCGCCCACTCTCAATAGGAGGTGTGTGCTCTTGCCGCACTGAACGCTCGCCATTAGTCGCAGGAGTAATAGACGGTGAGGGTGTTTGTACAGAAGACTGTACAGGTGGTTCAGTAGAAAATGATGGTTCAGCAACATTTTCCACACTACCTATAGCAGGTGCTCCAGGCATTAGTGCTGCATGTTCCGTCTCCCCTACTGTAGCTGGCTGGTCTGTTACAGGGGTCTCACCTGTCTGTTCAGTAGATGCAGCACTATGGTTATTGTTATTTTCAGGTCGATCAGGTGGGTTGGTACGTCTTCTTCGCGTTATTGGCATAGGAGTGTGCTCCATAAGTAGTAGTAGAGTGTACGTGTTTCTTAAATAGTGTACATACGATATGTACAGCAAGCGATGTGTATGTTGCCTTTTAGCTCATGTAGCATATCACAGAATGAAGAAAGGAAATATAATCTTTTGTAGTGCGTGCCTATCTCTTATAAGAGGATAGGCTCACTCCACAGTGGGCACCTGGAAATAGGATATAAATAAAGTACATCTATTTCCTAACAAATGCTGCATTTATTTAAAGAAGTCCGCATTTATCTTGATAAAGCTCTTCCATTCAGAGGGAACTGCTGACTCTTCAAAAATTGCGGTAACAGGGCATGCAGGTTCACACGCGCCACAATCGATGCATTCATCTGGGTTAATAAAAAGCTGCTCAGCTGCCTCAAAGCCTTCTTCACCTTGTGATGGATGAATACAATCAACAGGGCAAACGTCTACACAAGATGCGTCTTTGACGCCGATACATGGCTGGGTAATTACGTATGTCATGAACTTGGAATCCTCCTCTTGACTTGCCAGCAAAAACTAGAGAACAGTTCGTAGTGACTGTTTTTGGCAACTTCAGTATAAAGTGTTGTATAGGCAATGTCAACGCTTACCATAGACAAATCGGCATCAATTTTTGGTTCTTAAATACATGCCGTATGTCTGATTGTTAGAACCTACAGGTGATAACTGCTTAGCACATTGAACTATGCTTGATCGCCAAAGATGGTGTAGTGCCAACTCTTGTTCGGCTCGCCCTCTAGCTCAATCATGACATGTTTGATCTGAGTATACTCGTCGAAGGAGTACATCGACATATCCTTACCAATGCCACTCTCTTTATAGCCACCATGCGGCATTTCAGAGGTAAGCGGCAGGTGATCGTTGACCCAGACGGTGCCGAATTGCAGTACGCGACTGGCACGCATAGCTTTGTAGATATCCCTTGTCCAAACAGAGGCAGCAAGACCATACACGACATCGTTGGCTTTTGTAAGCACGTCCGCCTCGGACTTAAAGCGACTCACCACAAGCACCGGCCCAAAGACCTCGTTTTGAATAATATCGGCATCATTGCGATCCTCAGCAATTACCGTTGGCTCAAAGAAAAAGCCTTTTTCAAAACCTGGAATGGATGCACGTTTGCCACCAATTAAAATGTTAGCACCTGCTCGTAGCGCGCGCTCAACGTGACCTTCAACACTATCACGTTGCCTCGCCGAAATTAATGGTCCCATATCGGTAGTCTCTTGTGAGGGATCGCCAACCCGAATCTGCTTGACCTTGCTCATAAACATCTGTAAAAAGCTGTCGTAGATACCATCTTGTACATAGATACGGGTTGCTGCCGTACAGTCCTGTCCACAGTTAACATAGCCGCCAACAACAGCACCACTTGTCGCAGCATCAAGGTCTGCGTCATCAAAGACAATGAAGGGGGCCTTGCCACCAAGTTCAAGATGGACACGCTTAATAGTGTCTGCTCCCGCACGCATAACATACTTGCCACTGCGTGTACTGCCTGTGATTGACACCATATTGACATTTTTGTGGCTGACAAGGCTAGGTGCTACCTCAGGGCCGTCCGCGATGATGTTGAGTACTCCGGCAGGGATGCCTGCTTCGAGAGCAAGTTCACCAAGTTTTAGCGCGGTTAGAGGCGTTTCGGGCGAGGGTTTGAAGATGACAGTGTTGCCAGCAGCAAGGGCTGGACCAAGTTTCCACGCAGCCATCATGAACGGATAGTTCCAGGGAGCAACTGAGGCCACAACCCCAATTGGTTCGCGACGAATGATACTCGTATGACCACCAGTGTACTCGCTAGAAGCACTCCCAGCGAGATGACGCGCTGCACCCGCGAAAAAATGCAGGTTGTCAGCCGCGAAAGGAATGTCACTATCACGCGCAAGCTTGATAGGCTTCCCAGTGTCTTGCGATTCTAGGTCAGCTAACTCACTCGCATGGTCCTCGACTAGCACAGCTAGCTTTTCTAAGATCGAGGAACGCGCACCATGTGTCAGGCCAGACCAACGTCCGTCATCATACGCTGCACGCGCTGCAGCAACGGCTCGATTCATGTCATCCAGTGTGCTCTCCGGCACCTCCGCAATAGTAGCACCAGTCGCGGGATTAATGTCCTGAATGGTTTTTCCAGTGCTACTACTCACCAGTTCGCCGTTTATCAAGAGTTTAAATTCGCTCATCCTGCTTGCACCTCTCCAATGGCTAAAAATAGTTTTTTCGCATCATAACTCACTTTTTTGCTCGATATTCGTACTTTTCCTTATAAAAGACACGAAATCTTCAGAAAGCTTGTGTTACATATTACGAGTATCTTACCACATCATGCAGTGTGTAGCTGGCTCTCAACATGCATGTTGTAGCGTGCTGCTTCGCGGAAAAATATGTCAGTAGGGACGCACATTTCGGGACCAAATGCGCCACGTTTGGTGATTTCACCCCGTGCCAACATACGTCCAGCTATTGCAAGTGGCGTTCCCGTATCGAGCGCACACGCACCAATGCCCCACGGTAGATAAGGATGTACAACGACCTGATTGACAAGCTCAAGTTGTCGACCGTTTGCTTGACCTGTAGCAACGATACGCAATACGTCACAATCTCGTGGTTCAACCTCTTCGCCAGGTGCTATTTCAAGCAGCCGTGCTAACACTTCACGTGGCGATACCTTAACTCCCTGTACGCTCATGAGTTCGTCACTGCCAAAGCCTAGATCAACCAGAAATTTGAGTTTCGTAAGAAAATCGTTAGGAAAAGCAATCTTGAACGACACGTAGCGAATACCCTTGTCTTGAAACGATACTGGGAAGGTTGCACATTCGGAGTGTAGCGAATAGATGGCGGTGGCTCGTCCAATTGGGGCTGGAAAAACTAACTCTTCCTGGCCTGAAAGCGGTTGTTGCGCGTACCATGTGCCGTTCTCAAATACCTGAGGTGACTTAGTAAATTCATCGAGGATTGTACGAATGGAGTACGGTGCAACAAGGGGAGCCGTTGAGCGTGTTTCATCACCACAACCAAGCTGTACCTTGATGCTCTCTACGCTATCGAGTGTATCGACAGCCATTCGTGCGAGCAAGTTGGTTATACCGGGAGTGCCACCCGTTCCCAGTATTGCAGTTATGCCTGCCGCCTCAACTTCATCATTCATTACGAGTAGTTTCCGTGACATGTGAAATAAACCACCAAGGTCGGCATAGTGGACTTTTTTACGGATACATGCTTTCAAAATCGGCAGGTTATAGACGTATTCAACCGCGCTCAACACTACATCGGCACCGTGCAGTAGCGCATCCAGGCGTTCCTCGTCGTTTACATCAATCTGTTGCACACATAGCCTACTACTTTTGAGCATCGAAGCAACTTCTTGAGCACGGGGCTCATTATAGTCTGCGTCGTTGCCAACTTCACGTGCGATACGTAGTTGTTGCTCGACCGCATCGGCATCGCCGTAAGGGACGTGGAAGATGTTATTGTGCAATGGCATAGCAGGTTTGCGGAAGATAGCCTTACCGGTAAGAGAGAGGGAGCCAGTGGTCTTACCATGAAAGCCACCCACAGAGGCAATGAAGCCGCTCTTACGCGTGTAGAGTTTAGCGAGCTTCATTGCGCCTTCGACAGCTTCCGTACCACTTCCAACAAAGAAGCTATATTGAATGTCACCGGGAGTAATCTCAGCGAGCAAGTGAGCGAGCATACCTCGTAAAGGATCAAGAAGTTCCTGCGTTGGTAGTGGACTTTTCTCTAACTGTGCTTGCACGGCCCTAACAACCTTTGGATGCGTCCACCCAAGGTTAAACACTCCAAATCCGCCTAGACAGTCGATGTATTCGCGACCTAGCACATCCTTAAAGGTCGCGCCACGTCCGGTCCACTCGACTGAGGCATAATCACCTGCTTCGGCAACTGACTTGCGATACTCAATAAAACCGCTATTGTAGTATTTTGCAAAATTACTGATAGTGGTTTCAATCAACCACTCGGACTCGCTCTTACTTAACCGCGGTTTATGCACAACATCAAGATAACGCTGAGAATCGTTGAGGGCCTTGAGTAGTCCATCGGTACTCATAAAAAACCTTTCCGGTAACGCAACAGTTGTTGACCACACCACGTTGGGCTGCGTACCAAAGCAGCTACTATCGGTCATCCGTTGACCTACACGTTATGCTTGCGGATGTGGTAGTACAGGCTTTCACTTATCTTCAGGGATAAGCTTGGCTTCACAAAAACGGAGAAAGCTTGCTACTGGTTATAGTTTGCTTGTCCGAAAAAAAGCATTAAAAGCAAAAAAGTATTTGTCGTGTGAATACAAAAAGTTCCACCTTGACGAACAGCATCAAGGATGGGAACTAGGAGGAATGAAGCATCAGAGGTAGCATGTGGACAGATGAAAGCCACGAAACACATAGAATTTCGGTATGTAGCGTCCTCTTCTTTTTCCCGGAATATCGGCAAGCAATCTCATAAAACACCATGCTTTGTAGTACCGTCTATCGTGTATAGGCTTCCTCATGCAGAGTATAGCCTATGTTAAGCAAAGAAAGCAAGACCGATGAAGCGTGATATGATGTAAATAGGAAGACAACATCCAAAGTATAAAGACAAAAAGGGAATTCATGAGCAAAAATCTCAATCAAGTGTTAGAGTCCTCACAGTGGAAAGTCACAAGAGTATGGGAACGTCTCGCGCAGCACACCGGTCAACAACGTCGTGTAATAGGAGCGTTACCGCCACCAGTGATTGTGCTCCTCTCTATTATATCGGTTCAAGTTGGAGCAGCCCTTGCGAAGAGTTTATTTCAAATGATAGGGTCGAGTGGGACGGTGTTCTTACGTGTTGGGTTTGGTGCAATTATATTTTTACTTATGTGGCGTCCTCGTATACGAGGATACACCCGTGCCGACTATACTCTCTTAGTATTATTTGGGCTTACTATTGCTGGTATGAATGCAGCATTTTACGCTGCCATTGCGCGTATCCCCCTTGGCATTGCTGTAACGCTGGAATTTGTTGGTCCACTAGGAGTTAGCGTATTTGCATCGCGTAAACGGCGTGACTTCTTGTGGGCAGCCTTTGCAGCAAGTGGCGTTATTCTGCTTGCTCCCTTTGGAAATACCACAATCGACCCATTGGGAGTAGTTCTCGCGCTTTTAGCCGGGGGTTGCTGGGCCGCATATATTCTACTCAATGTCCGTGTTGGCCGTGGATTTGCAGGAGGTACGGGACTCGCGCTAAGTATGGGTGTCGCGGCTCTTGTCCTGCTGCCCCTTGGCATACAGAGTGGTGGAGCGGCATTGCTCAATCCCAAAATTCTTTTACTGGGCATTGGAGTAGCTATACTTTCTACAGTCATCCCCTTTTCGCTGGAGCTAGAGGCACTACGAAGACTACCAGCTCGTGTCTTTGGCGTACTTATGAGCTTAGAGCCTGCTGTTGCGGCCCTTGTAGGCTTTGTTGTATTGAGAGAAACAACGAGTATACGCGCCTTGGTCGCGCTTGCCCTCATTATGGTTGCGTCGGGTGGCGTCTCGTTTTTTCAGAAGCATGATACGGATAAACCGAAAAGTCTTTGATGAAATTTTTTAGTAGGTAAGTCAGACATTAAGTTGTTTATTGATGGGAAGTAGATATGTACAATGCCATTTTTTGATGCACCAAATGCTATCCTGTACTACGATATTTTCTTGCAGAATATCACAGAAAATGTGGCAGACACTTCATCTCAAACAGTGCTGCTCCTTCACGGTTTCGCAGGAATTCCGACGAGTGACTTCGCAGCACAAATACCACGCCTAACAAAGCAGTATGCTGTACTTGCCCCGCACCTTCATGGTTACGGACGGTCTTCCCACCGCACAAGTTATAGTATCTCCTACTATCGCGAAGATGTTGCGGACCTGATTGCGCTCCTTGACGCATTACATCTGGATAGTGTACATGTGCTTGCGTTCAGTGATGGTAGTATTGTTGCATTATTGTTAGCAGCCCTTTACCCTCAACGTGTTTCATCATTAGCCGTACTTGGGGCGCAGGCCACTGTTGATGCTCAAGATGCAGCCGCAATTCGTCATTGGTTGCTTGAAAAGCCTCTGTCCGAGGCCTGGCAACAAGAACTTGCACAACTCCATGGTGATCCCTACTGGCGTTCACTCTTGCCCATGTTCGTCAAAGTGCAGGAAGATCTTGTACAAGCAGGTGGCATTCTCATCACACAGGAAGAGTTGGCAGCAATTTCATGCCCAACGTTGCTCATGCATGGCAAGCGAGATAGTGTTGTTCGTGTTGAGTATGCTCAGCGTTTACATGAACTCATTCCACAATCGCATCTTTTGCTTTTCGATGCGGGCCATGCAGCACACTTACGGTATGAGCAAATATATATAGAAACAGTTCTACGATTTTTTGCGAACCCATCTACGCTTGTATTATAAAAAGAGGAAATAACTTTTGTTGAAAAACGTGATATGCTAATAGAGAAGTTTATTTGTTGTTTCAGGTAGTTGAGGAGTTGTAGACAGATGACAACCGAGAAGGTTGCTATTATCATACCCGCGCTAAATGAAGAGCTTGCTCTCCCACCCCTACTGGCAGAGATTCCCCCTAACATCGCGCAGTGGATACTTGTGGTTGACAATGGAAGCACGGATGCAACCGCAACGGTAGCGGCAGAAGCTGGTGCGGGTGTTGTCGGTGAACCGCTACGGGGCTATGGTCGTACATGTTTACGAGGCTTTCAAACGGCAAAGCAGTTGGGAGCCGACATACTGGTGTTTATGGATGGCGACGGTAGTGATGACCCTGCCGACCTTGCAATGGTGCTCACGCCAATCCTTGAGGGACGAGCAGATTTCACCATTGGTTCGCGTGTGAGCAATCGAGCAGACCGAGGTGCTATTCTTGCACAAGCACGTCTTGGAAACTGGCTTGTGAGCAGAATGATTCGGGTATTGTATAATACAAGTATTCATGATATTGGCTCGTTTCGTGCTATTCGTTGCTCTGTGTTAGAGGCACTTGATATGCGCGAGATGACCTATGGTTGGCCTGTCGAAATGGTCGTCAAGGCGGCTCGTGCCGAATATCGCATTCTTGAGCTACCCATTCACTATCGTAGACGGAGTCATGGGCAATCAAAGGTCGCAGGTACGATTCTAGGGAGTATCAAGGCCGCGTATTATATGCTGAGTACAACGTTACGGTATGCTTGGACAAAAAATTCACCATCCGTTACATTGGTACGGGAGGCACAAAATACGCATGCCTGATCGTAATACTAATACCGCCCTTGTTGTAATGGCACGCTACCCTGAGTTGGGTAAAACCAAGACACGCCTGGCACGCACACTCGGTGACAAAGAGACACTCGGTCTTTATCATGCCTTTCTCAGCGATATCGCCCTACGTTACACTGGACAAGCGTACACACTATGTTGGGCATATACACCGACCGAGGTCGACTATCAAGAACTGGTAACAGCCCTCGCTCCTGCATATGCCAATACTATGCGCTGTTTTCCTCAGCAGGGGGCAGAGCTTGGCACACGGATACATAATGCTTTCCACTGGACACAAGAGCAGGGCTTCGCGTACACTATTCTCATAGGTTCTGACTCACCACAAATCAGTCGGGAGATTATTGGCACTGCCAGGCAAGCACTTGACGAAGTTGATGTGGTGCTGGGGCCCTCCGATGATGGTGGCTACTACTTGCTTGGGATGCGCATAGCACACGATGTTTTTAGCGGTATTCCTATGAGTACCGATGTTGTAACACAAATGACGCTTGAAGCGGCACAACGCCAGCGATTGACTGTTCGTCTGATCGATCAACTTTTCGACGTAGACGAACTCCCTGATCTAGTACGACTCGCAGAGTTGCTTAGGATAGATCACACACTTGCACCTATCACCGCCGCCTACCTGGAAACTATGAGGAGTATTCATGACAATCACGCAAACAAACAACTCAACGATACCAGTGATGACGCTACCACGCTCAATCTACATCGAGCCGACAAGCCGTTGTAACGAGTTGTGCCAGCAGTGCCCACGCACGCTGCTCTCGCGAGAGGATGATCGCGATCTGAGTTATGACAACTTTCTTCGTATTGTGGAGCAGTTTCCAGTGCTAGACCGCGTTGTGTTGCACGGTTTGGGTGAGCCATTGCTCAACAAAGACTTGCCACGCATGATTCGCTATCTCAAGGACCGTGGGACCTACGTACTCTTCAATTCTAATGGTATTTTGCTCAATCAGAAACGCGGTCAGGCACTCATTGACGCAGGTCTTGACGAGTATCGTCTTTCAATGGACGGTTCGACGCGTGAAATGTATGCTCATGTGCGTGGTGTTGATGCATTTGATAAGATTTGGCGGAATGTGCGTGCCTTCATTCCGATGCAAAAAGCGCAGGCTTCGAGCAAGCCAGTCCTCTCGGTCTGGTTCACAGCGATGCGTGAAAACCTCCATGAACTTCCTGGCCTTGTTGAACTTGCGGGGAATGCAGGCGTTAAAGAGGTCTATATGCAACGCCTCGTCTACTTTGAAGAAGGGTTAGCCGCTTCAAAGCAAGCATTGTTCCGTCGCTCGTCAGCGGAAGAATTAGAGCTTGTACGCTCATGTGAGGCACGTTGCAAAGAACTAGGAATCAGCTTTAATGCTGCCGGTTCAGCGACACCTGTAGAGAGTCTTGTTCGTGACTTTGGTGACCGTCCCTGGTCAGGTTGTCGACGCCCTTACACCCTAACCTATATCACTTCTAGCGGCAATGTACTCTCCTGCTGTTTCGCTCCCTTTGGACATAAGAGCGCACGAGAATATAAAGAGGAGCGTGTCCTGGGGAATGTCTTTGAGCAATCTATACAAGACATTTGGCAGGGTGAGAACTACGAGTCGTTCCGTCGCGCCTTCGAGAGCCATCAGCCCGCCAAGCATTGTTCACAATGTGGGTTAAATTGGAGTTACTAAAAAATTGTTTGAGGTTGAATATTGCTGGTGAAGCATTGTTTTATCAGCAACATTCAACCTCAACGTTCGGCCACAAACAAATGAAGAGGAAGTGTTTACGACAATGCTAACCGACTTAATGTACTACTTCACCTTTTACCTTATTTTGCCGGTGGTCTATATTTGCATTACAGGACCCCTAGAGACACTTATCCACGAGTTGGCGCATGCACTTACCAGTCGTATCCTCACAAAGCAACCTGTACAGGTGTATCTAGGTATTATTCCACAGGATGACGAGATGTTCGACCCGTCCATAAAGCGGCCTCGCACACTGGTTTTCACTCTTGCGGGTGTTACATTTCATCTAAAACTCTTTAGTGGGCCAATTGGTTTTGCGCATTGGGAGCCTGTAGATCAACACGAATTGTGGACCTATCTAGCGGGCCCTCTTGCATCGCTACTGCTTGCGATTATTTTTAGCATCACAACGTATCTGGCACGGTCTCACACGTTCTCGATCTGGTATTATATCAACCAGGTAGCCGCAATTGCAGCGTTTCTCCAGTTTGTCATCACTCTCATTCCCATCCGTTATCCGCGCTGGTGGTGGATGTATGCAGGTTATCCAAGTGATGGATACCAGGTGCTACAAATTCTAAAGCATCGACGTCAGACGATGCAGATGCAATAGTACCGTCGAGAAGCAGGGGAACCGCAATCTTGTAGAGGTTTTTTTTGACAATTATTCATACCCGTCCTCATAATCTCCCCTCCACAACCTCCCCATCTCTTCATTAGTTGCTAGCAACTCGTCCAGTGTCCCTTCCGCGTCAATCCTGCCATCTTTGAGAACAATGATGTGATCGGCGCGTTGCAGGGCGATGCGCCGGTGCGTGACTACCAGACAAGTCACATCTTCACGCTCAAAGATGCGTTCCCAGAGAGCACGTTCGGTCTCGACGTCCAGTGCGCTAGACAGGTCGTCGATCACCAGCAACTCGGCACCCCGCACCAACATGCGTGCCGCTGCTGTGCGCTGCACCTGTCCACCTGAGAGTTTGACGCCACGGGTGCCCACTAGCGTTTCCAACCCTGCCTCCAGTGCTTGCACGTCGTGCTCTAGGACAGCACCCCGCACAGCGGCGGCCAGGGCCGCAGAGTCCTCGGGAAGTCCCAGGAGAATGTTTTGCTTGATTGTCTCGCTGAACAGGCGCGGCACCTGTGCCGTGTACGCCGCACGGGGTGGCACAAAGAAGGAAGCCGCATCATCCACGACGTGGCCGTTCCACCGGATATCGCCTGCCTCCCGGGGCAGCAGGCCCAGGAGAGCCTGTAGGAGCGTTGTCTTGCCCGCACCGACGCGCCCCGTTACCACAGTCAGAGTACCGCGCGTCAAGCGCAGGTCCACGGCGTCGATTCCGCGTCCCGACTGCGGGTGATGATAGGTCAGCCCTCGCGTCTCCGCTAGCATCAACCGCTTGGTTGAGTTGCGAACTGGCGCCGGCACAATGGGCAAAGATCCGTGCAGATGCAGAGGGGTAGGAGCTACCAGTGCAGATGGTGGACCATCACCCAGCAAGGCGTTCATGCGGGCAAAAGCGACGCCAGTCTGTCGGTACACAGCCAGAAACTGGCCGAGTCCGGCTGTAAAGTCAGCGATGAAGCCCAGGTACGAGACAAACAGAGCAAAGTCACCGACCGTCAGGCTGCCATTGTGCAGGAGGCTCGCTGCCAACAACATAATCACACCCGTACCCACGCTCACCGTGTTCGTCGTAATGGCCTTCAGTACCTGTGTTGTCAGACTATCAGCTAGCATCGTTGTACGACGCTGCTCATTCAGCCGTTGGAGGTGTGCCACGATTCGCTCTTCGGCACCAGCAGCTTGCACTGTCTGCACTGCCACCAGGATATCGCCGATAGCCCCAGCTACCTGACTAGTGGCCTGGCTACTGGCTGCACGGTAGCGGTCCAGTGCGGTACTCGCCCGCCGCGTTACGACAGTCACGATCACGAGAGGCAGGATGCTGACCAGGGTCATGCGGGCATTGATATGCAGGAGCACCAAGAATGCCCCTACGGCAAGCAGGCCTTGGCCCGTAATCTCATCGCTCCAATCAATGCAGTCCTCGGCCTGATAGGCATCGTCACGAAAGCGGCTGATGATCTCGCCTATGGAATAGGGCAGAGCATAGGCCCCAGGCCGATCTAGGACATGCCACAGCAAGTTACGGCGAAGCAGCCCACTCATCGTGAATCGCATGAGGATTTCGACAAAGCCAGCGGTGAGCCAGATGGCCACACGGCTTACGGCGAGCACCACCAGCATCACGATCAGTCCCGTCATATCCACATGCATGGGAGCCTGCCCGGTGAGCGTATCGAAGAAGGCGCGGGCGATCTGCCCCGCAAGGAGGAACGATAGACTGAACGCACCCCACAACACCGCATGGAGCAGGTAGAGCCAGGGCTTGTAGCGGACCATTTCCAACAGATAGCGCCACGTTGGGAGCAGCTTCATAGCGTGACCTCCGAAGTTTCGACCCGTAGCAACGCGGCATAGCGCGAGGTGGGGTCGGCAGCGAGGGCAAGCCGCGATCCATACTCGCGCACCTGCCCGTCCTCCAGGACAAGAATGTCGTCGGCGCAGGCAAGCGTGGCCAATCGATGCGCCACGATGATGCCAGTACGGCCTTCGAGCAGCCGCCTCAACGCCATCTGTACAAGTCGGTCCGTAACCGGGTCGAGGCGCGAGGATGGCTCGTCTAGGATCACAAGGTCGGGGTCGCGCAGCAAGATACGTACACACGCTAGCACCTGCGCTTGTCCAGCGGAGAGTCCGGCACCATCTGACAAGAGCGTGGTGTCCAGTCCTTGCGGCAGTTCCCGTAGCCAGCTGGTCAGACCTAAAGTGTCCAACCCTGCGCGAATGCGCTCATCCGACACGCCATCGTCGAAGAGGGTCAGATTGTCGCGCACGCTGGCATGGAAGAGGTGTACCTCCTGGGTGATCAGGCCAATGCGTGTACGTACCTCTGTGAGGCGGGCCACTCGCAAGTCCACCCCTCCCAGGCGCACGACGCCAACTAGTGGATCGTAGAAACGCAGGAGGAGCCGCGTCAGTGTTGTCTTGCCGCTGCCTGTGCGTCCCACCACACCCAGCACCCGGCCCGGCGAAAGCGACACGCTGACATTGTGCAGAGCCGGAATGTCCTCCCCATAGCCAAATGAGACGGCGTCTAGCTCCACCGCCAGCGGGCCTTGCGGCAGTGTGACGCTGGAGCCATCGACTACACGTGGCACCGTACTCAAGAGTGCCTCAACACGGGCGATGCTGGCGTTCGCCTGTTGCAGATCCTGAACTTCGCTGCGGATTTGCTCGGTCGGTTGACGCAACATCTCGGTACATTGAAAGATCAGGTAGACGGTACCGATGGTCAGCGTACCGGCCTTGAACAGCATAGCGCTCAAGGCAAAGGCGACCGCCGTGCCGAGCGCAAACAGCCCCAGGCTGGTAGCACTCATGCTGTAGCCCCACATTTGCGCCTTGCGCGTCATGACCAGCCATGACCGCATCACCTCGGCGCAACGACGTAGCACAAACGCGCCAGCCCCACTGGACCGGATATCCTGCAAACCTGCCAAGTATTCGCTCAGGAAGCCGTAGAAATCGGCACTGGCCTGGCGATCTGCGGCGAAGGCCGATGTGGCAACGACGCGGATGCGCAGCATAGCTGTCAGGGCCAGCACAACAAAGGTACTCATCCCTAAGCCAACCCGCCAGTCTACGTGATAGAGCAGCCCAAGTATGCCCACCAGCAAGAGGGCGTTGCCGAGTACAGAAACCACAAACCTTGAGAAGAAGTGGGCCAGGGTGGACACGTCACCGTCCACCCGCTCGATCAACTCGCCCGACGAATGGGCTGTGTGAAACGTGGCATCCAGCCGCAGCAGATGGGTGACAAGGTCAGCGCGTAGTGCGTTGGTGGCCGCCCAGCTCACACGTTCGGCCACGTAGGCTTCGACCACAGCTAAGCCCTGTCCCACCAGAGCCAGACCCATGGTCAGTAGCGCCAGGACGATCAACTCGTGCAAATCCCCGCCGGCGGTGGCCTGGTCGATGAAGTGGCTCGCCACCAGCGGCGTAACGACCTGCACACAGATGGTGCTACACAGAATCACAGCCAGCAGTCCCATTTCCAGCCACTGAGGCCGTAGATAGTGGGCCAACAGCCGCAAGTTTCGGTTCAATGCTTGAAAAGAATGTATGGGAAACTCCTTGTCTCTCTGCAAGAACATACGTCCCCACAGCGATTTGAAGCAAGTTGTCAGTGAGTGCCAGTAGCGGCTAAACTGAACGTACATCAAGCTATTTTTGTCCTTTCGCTCAAGAGCGTTTCAGGTGCAGTGTGCGAAACGTGAGTACACACAATATGAGTGTGTAGCATTGTTCTGCCCGATTAGGAACAGAGGATAGCCCTCGATGAGGTAGGGCTTTGTATGTGTGGTGGAGAGCGGTGATGCTGAAACGAGAGGCAATGTGCTGCTGCGTGCGATGAGCAGACAAACAAAAGAAGCCCTACGAGGCTGAGTGGGCTGGTTGTGAAAAGTGAAAAAGAAACCTACAGAAGAGACTAGTGTACATCTGTAGTCTATCAAAGGAAGAATATGGTCATGCGGAAAAAGCGAAATCTCAGTGCTGATCCGCATGAAAACGACCACGTTTAGTTGTAGACACAGCTCACTTAGCTTAGCAACACCTTAGCTGTGGTTGAAGACATGATAAATGGTACCTCCGCAAACAAGATAGACCATCGACAACTCCCCATGTGTGAACGTAGGGGCTTCTGTGGTCTTGCACCGATGGTGTATTGCCCTACACCCATGCTTGTTCTCTGTATCGCTCCTCCATCGTTCCTTCCCCGAAGGACCCGTCCAGAGGACGCGTGAGAGGCGGGCGTTACTCGACATTCCTCTCAACACAAGTGTATCCGGTGGAGACCTCAGTGTCAAGCCTGTTGCCATTCATCCCTACGGCTCGAAGCCGAGGGCCTTCTGGCAAAGAAAGGAGATGTCTTAAAGAGAATGTATCCATGTCTTGAGTACAGATACGAGTTCGTCTTGCTCTTCTATGAACACCATGTGCCCTGAATGTTCAAACACGTGTAGTTGAGCATTTGGAATACCACGTGCCATCTCTTCGGCACCAGCCATTGGCGTCACCCAATCATAACGACCCTGAAGCACAAGCGCGGGAACGGTGATATCTTTCAGGTGTGGACGCAAATCATACTCTTTACTCAAAGTTCCCATCATGTAGGTAGCGATATCCATGTTCACGAGCGAATCGTCGAAGAGATCCGTGAGATATTCTTGTTTGAAGCCTTGATGCCAATAGAGAGGCATAATTTCTTGCTCAAAGCGTTTTAACTCGGCTTCATTCGCCTGTCCAGTTGATTCACGGTAAGCGATCTCACGCAGTTCTTTTCCTCGTTCGCCTCCTACAAGTTGCTCTAGCGCATCCAAGTCATAGCCGCCGCTCCATGAGGGTGAAGTGTCGAAGAGAACGACGCCAGAAGCGAAATCGGGGTGACGCTGGGCGATACTCAAGGCGACAAAGCCACCGAAGGACTGTCCAAGGACGATAGGGTGCTCAATATGTAGAGCATTGCACAACAAGACAATATCATCAGCCATAATGCCAAGCTGATAGTATTCGTGCGTATGACGTTGTGAACGGCCACAACCACGCTGATCGACATACACTATCTGCACAACGTCACTAATGGGGTCAAGCCACGGGCGCAAATAACTATGGTCAAATCCTGGACCACCATGTAACACTATCATGATTGGCTTTTGTTGAAACCCTGCTGCGGCATTTAGTGCGCTCCCCACCACATCGAAATAAAGTTCGGTTCCGTTAATTTGTAACTTCATGTGTAGCCTCTTCCAATAGATTGTTAAGTACTTCTTCCTGAATAACTATATCACCTATAGCCTGTTGGTGTTGATCTACTTTGTGCTTGCGGCGACGGTGTAGACGCACCATGCCCTGATCCAGCTTTACTCTTTTGCTTAAGCGTATGAGAAGAACAATACACAAAACCAGTGCCTCTGCTATTGCTGATAGAGAATAGGCAAGTGGAATTGCTAGAATGATATAGATACCCTGGAACGTGTGCAAGAAAAACACAATCAGCGCATAGCGAGTAGTAAGAGATAATATACTTGTCAGAAGAGGAGTGCGCGTATCTTTAAGCGCGTAGAAGCCGCAGACGATGAGTTCGCCCGCGATAATTCCTGGCAAACCAATGGAATATCCTGTCAACGCAAGATTTGTCAGCATTGATGAATGGGCGGTGAAGGCTCCATGTTGGAAAAGCAGACGAATAACTGGCATTCCTAGTAACCAAAGGAGCAGGGTGGCAGGAATGGCAAGGACAATCGATCCTCCCATCACCTTTAATGAAGTTTCACGCATGCGTACATAGCGTCCCGTCGTAGCTTGTGATGCGAGATGAGGGAGCAGAGCGAGTCCGATAGCCTGTGCCATCAAAGCATCCGGCAAGGAATACAACATCTGAGCATTGTGAATAGCAGCCAGACTGGCTCTATCGGGTAAGAATGACGCAAACGAGGTGTCTACAATGGCGCCAATCGACGAGATCGCAACAGTCAGCATATTCGGCCCTAACAGCTTTATCACCTCACGTAGTCCAGTATCGCGGATATCCCACACAAACGAGTAACGGAAGCCTTGCTTTAGTAATGCAGGCACTTGCACTATTCCCTGTAGTAGTGCTGCCGCAAGAATGCCATACGTTGGGCCATATATCCCTATACTAGGCACTACGACTGTCGCCAATAGGCCGCCAATCATACCAATATTATAGACAGCGATAGAGAGTGCAGGCAGTAAGAACTGACGTTTGCCGTTAAGTATCGCTGTGATCACGGTACCTAGTCCCAAAACAAGCGGCTGTAACAAAATAATGCGTGTTAAAGAGGTGGTCAACACCTGCTCGGAGTGTGAATAGCCAGGAACGATAATGGTATTTACAAATGTTGGTGTGAGAAACTCGCCAATAAAAATAAAGAGTGTCAGAGCGACAAGCATTAAATTAAAGACAAGACTCGCGAGCCGCCATGCCTCTTGCTTGCCATGATCCTTCTCGTGTGAAAGAAAAACAGGAATGAAGGCATGTGTCAATGCACCACCCGCAATAAGATTGAAGAGCGTGTCGGGCAAACGAGCCGCTGCATAGTACGCATTCGCTTCGGGACCGGTTCCAAAGAGCGCGTTGAAGATCATTTGACGTGCTACTCCCAGGCCACGTGATGCGAGAAGAGCAAGCATGAGCAGAAGAGCAGCCTCAACAATGCTGAAGCGACGTAACGAGAAATTTCCACTCGGCAAAAAGTTTCTGGGATTGAAGCGAAAAGTTCTTCCTCCCCAGACTTTTCGTCGAGGAGCAGATTTTTTATCGTGTAGCATTTCAGCTTCAGGAGGCACTATCAGAATATTGCCATCTTCTAGTACTGTTATAGTTGTCTGCTTTGGCTCAGACGATTCGTGTGAAATAATATTTCCTCCCCAAGTAGCATACAGCAGAGATATATTCATCACCATTATAGCAGTGATAGTTCTACCTTACTAGTAAATGCTCAGAAAGTACCGCTTTGGTTTTTTGGGGGGTGAGAGGAAGGAATCGATCAAAAGACTACTTTTTATTTTTGAGCACAAAAAAGGCTAGCATGCTTGCTAGCCTTTTGTCACAACACTCTGCTTTATGCTTGAGCAGTGTACTTTGAACGACGGCGACTAATTGAGCCACCTTTGCGACCAGCAGCCTGAGCCTCTTCGCTTGTCCACTTGTGCGCCGTCCCCAAGGCATGAGCGGCTTTTCCGCCCTTACTGGCAATCTCGCGCTTCTTGTCAGCTGTCATTGAAGCAAAACCGCGTCCACGACCTTTTTGTGTCTGCATTATTTTTCTCCTCTTGAATTTACCAGACATGTTATCTCTACCCATTGAGAAAACATACCTCTATAGTGAAATATTATCTATAATGCTTATAGAGCACATCTGGAAAATGCTTTTCTTCTTTCACCTGTTCTTCTAAACAAGGCTTGGTGACCTTCACCATCTAAAGCATAACAGGTAGATTACATTAGTTCAAGTCATCCATAGAAAGTATAAGCTGTTTCTAAGCTAGCCTCAACTATTTCTAATATAAATGATGAGCTAATTCTGTTTGACAAGCTCACTTTTTCCTTCTGATTGGTTAGAAAGCTCATTCTTTTCTAATAAAAGATGAGGTGGAATAAAAGAGAAACCTGACAGAAATTACCAATATTTTCAAGAAGAAAAATGTAGAAAACACAGTTTAGCTATTACACTCTATTTGCCAACAACAAGTTTTCAATTAGCAGCATCATGTCATCTACTGAAAAAGGTTTTTCGAGAAGAGTCACGTGGAGATGATTCAACGCTTCTACATCGTTGAAGGTTGCAGCAGTCGTCAAAATAATAGGGAGTGTGTTGAGAACAGTATTCTTACGAATTTGTTTTATCACGTCGGTACCAAATACACTACTACCGAGTCGCCAGTCTATAATAAGCAAATCAATAGGGGAGTGTACTCTGTCGGTAACAGGTGTTAATGCTTGCAAACATTCTCTTGCTTCGCTGTAATTTGTAACAACGTACCCTTCGTCCTTCAGCAAAAGAAGAAGCATTTCTTGGATCGCCACATCGTCTTCGAAAATTCCTACATGCATAGTACATCAGCCCTCCACAGTACAATAAGACTTGTAAACTCATACACATACACATATAACTATAACGAACTAGATACTATTCTGCAAGGGTAAAAGACTTCTTTTATAACAAGGTGGATACTATTCTGCAAGGGTTAAAGAATTCTTTGGATAGGGCCTCAGTATTTTGATCTTGTGCTTCAGTAACAGTTTGCCTTGGCAAGGTAAACGAGACGCACGTACCATGCCTTTCGCTACTACGCAGCATAATATGACCATTCATCGCCTCTACCAATGTACGAGCAATGTAGAGTCCTAAGCCTAGACCAGCGATTTCAGCTTGCATAGGCTGCTCTCCCCTCCTGAATACTCGGAAGAGCGAGTCTTGCTGCTGCCGCGGAATACCTATCCCCCAATCACGTATCGTAACGACAGATGATAAGGAATGACTACGCACCCACACTTCTATAAGCCCACCATTTGGCGAATATTTTACAGCGTTCTCCACAAGGTTAGTCAGCACTTGTTGCACTCTATCAGGATCTGCCCACACTAACGTAGAGTGTGTAGCAAAGCGACAACGAATGTGATATTGTCCTGCCTCTTGCTGGTCAACTTTATCCTGCACGATCTGTACTACCCGTTGGCATAAAGAGGTAATATTAACCCATGTGTTACGAAGTGCAAGTTGCCCGCGTTGTAGCCGTGCCACATCTAGGAGATCGTTAATGAGCACCTCCATATGCTGTGTCTGCTCCATAATGACGTCCAGATAATGTTGCTGAAGGTCTGGCGTGAGGTCCATTTGTGCCGATGCGGAAGTGGCTGTCGGGCCATATGCTTGTAAAAGACCTGCATAACCCTTAATGGCAGTCAAGGGCATCCGTAAATCGTGGCCCACCAGCGACACAAGCGTTTGTTGTTCCTGTATCGAAGGAACAGGACAAGACTCTTGCTCCTCTTGTGAAAGGAGTGTAACGGCATCAGAGAGGAGTACCTCGACCTCGCGTGCAATAGCAGGTTTGGCTTGCTCTAATAAAGAACACTCACCCTGTAAAAATTTGTCACTTTGTATGTCTACGCAGACGAGAAAGCCGAGGAGTCCCGCAGAACGTTCAAGTGGCACAGCGACAATACTTTTGAAAGTTATATCGTGTACTTGTAGCATGCAGTCGTTAGAAAAATGTACCACTATCGCTTGTTCTTGAAAAGCGTCATGCAGTAGTTGCTGTACCTGTTCGTGTGCGAATAGCAATGAAAGATCACTGATATTAGAAACAGCGAATGGATGTTGTGAATTGTCTTCTTGCATTGTAGTAAACATAGTGAGTAGGGGATGACGGCCCGAGGGAGGACAGGTAAGAGATAGCACAACACCAGAGCATTCCAGAAGAGCACATAGTCGGTGTGCTATCACGCGCAAAGATGATTCTATAGTCATTCTGTCCCATCCCTTCCTATCAAGCAATATATGAAATTCATTTTCAGTATAGAAGGGGCGCCAACAAGCGAGGGGTGATTATGTGAAATGACACGTTTGTTATACAGTTTAGCATGATCTTTTCTTCCTCTAAATTTTGTGGTTTAATGAGCCAATGAATAGCAAGTATGTTACCTTCATTCAACACAATACGAAGATTGACGTAGTAAAAAAGAGCATGCTGCTCATTCTTTTACTACCTTTTTTTTGTACTGCTTGCTCACTTTTCGGAGGAAATACAACAAAACCTATACAGTCAAAACACGGAAGAAGCACGCTAACATCCACGCCATCAGCAATACTTTTGGGGGAACAAACGTGTCCTGACACGGTAAAAGACTCCAGCACTTGGAAGAATGTCGTTCCGTTGAGTTCTGGTCAGAGCGTAGAGCGTGTGATCTGTGGGGATTTATTAGGTATCCCTGCTCTACAAGCAGCGGTTCTGGTACGTCACACAGGTAGTGATAGCATACTTGATATTTTTGTGTATAGCAATATTATGACAGCTCATCCAACAGCTATCTTCAGCTTAAAAAGTCTACTACACGGAGATGCGAAGATTAGTGGATACAATACGCTACTCACGACACAGGTAGACCCAAATTCGCTCTATAATAAAGGTCAAACGAATCAATGGACAGCTGATTTATCACGCGAATATAAATGGTCTGATACTGCTGGAGCATTTGTACAAGTTGCCTTTGTGGGGATCTTTCCCGATTTGACACGCTATCAGGCAGAATTTGAGCAATCTGAGGTAAATAACGGACAGGGATTTCAGCAATGGCGGCTATCAGCGATAACAACTACGCAACGTTTCTGCGAGACGTTGCTCAAATGGCCTTCTGATACCCCTGTTGCAGTCATGAGTGGTGGCGGTGTTCATGATATTCATGCAGTTGTCCAGGTGAAGCAAGCTTCTTCAAGCCCAATTACCATCAAACTGGATCGCCTGGAACGAAACGCCAATGGAGGTCTTTGGGAGATTATTGATGTTCAAACTGACAAACTCACGCTTGCAGTTCCTCAGAATGAACAGACTCTCACAAGTCCTGTAACAGTTGCTGGACATGGTGGTGGTGGTGGAACGGTTGGAACAATCAGCGTCCTTGATCATTTGTATAGCATGAGCGGTCAGCGTGAGGCCTGGACCGCAAGTAACACTGGAACAATAAAATTTTCCAAGTTGGTCCCCTACACACTCAGCTTTCAAGGAGGGACACAAGAAGGCGTAATTGCGCTGACGGTCTCAAGTCCCTCTGATCACACGGTGGGGATGGTGCTGGTAAAGGTACTACTGACGCAATGAATTAGGGACGTGAGTTATATTTATCTTTCATAGACTACATAATCCGGTTTGTATGCCGATATATTCTAGTATAGAAAGGTAGGTACTCATAATGAACATTCAACGTACATTCGCTCTAGTTATCGGTATTGTCTTTATTCTCGTTGGTCTTCTCGGTTTTGTTCCTGCACTCGTTCCAGGCGGTGCGCTACTTGGCATCTTTGAGGTGAATACGTTACACAGTGTTGTCCACTTGCTGATCGGTGTGTTTGGAGTTGCGGCTGCATACGCTGGCTTTCCACGCATCTACAATCGCGTCATTGGCATTGTCTACTTCGCACTCGCCATCCTCGGTTTCATTCCAGCATTGTACTTCAACAATGCTTTGCTTGGTCTGGTGAGCATCAATCTGTCGGACAACTTGCTACACCTTGTAGTTGGTTTAGCGGCCATCTATGTTGGATTTGCGGTTGCAGACCGCACGACTGCAATGAGCAGAGCGTAGTAGTTAACACTCAGACATACAAAAAGGATAGACAACGAGGTACTGTGTACCTCGTTGTCTATCCTTTTTGTATGTCTGAGTATTTTTATTGAAGACGTGGCTTAACTACAAACCCACTTACTTCATAGCCTCTCCCTGGACGCTCGTTCTCTGGCAAATCGGTAATCCATTCCCATTGCTTTTCCTCTACAACGTCAAAGATATTTCGCACAAGGTCGGGAAACATGCGAGGGACAAGGGGCATAGCACGGCGATGTGTAGCGTCGTGATCGGTGCCGTAGACGTTGAAAACAAAGCCTCGTATATCACTGAGAAGGACAGCACTTCCACCAATGTCCAATGAATTGCGAATAAGCTGGAGATGAGCATTGATGATGCGGATACGAAAGTCCTGCGCCGCTTCTTGATAACGACGATGACGCTCTTGCTCACCGAGCAGTTTGGGAGCAACACGTGTAATGTAGTCGAGCAGGTCAAGAATAGGGTAGCTGAACAATTGTGAAAGCACCAGTGAACTGACAACGAAGCCAAATGAGCCACTTACAAGCGTTTGTATCTCTGGTGAAGCGGGTATAGCACATTGTTCAAGACAGAGCGCGGCGGCATCGAATACGGACTGAGAACCTTCTGAAACCAGTTGTTCCCAGCTTTGCCGCTTCATGAGGCGCGTCAGGTTAGCACTCACACCTTTTTTAGGTTCTCCATTGTTACTACTGATATCACATTGTACGAGACGAAGGCGTTTGTTCAAAGTCGATGAGGTAATTTCGTCGCTTGCCGCACGTAAGGCCGCGATATCGAGGTCTGCGAGCACAACCTCATCGCAGGCGCGGAGCAGGCCATAAAGCGGAACTTCAGTACAGGCACCGGCACCTAGCACAAGAGCGTTTTGTGCGGCTCTGTTTTCGCGCTGACGCAAAGCAGACAATGTAAGTGTTTTGCAGTTCTCGAGATGTTGCGGTGCATATTGGCGTAGCCACTCACGGCGACGTTTACCCTGAGTCTGCATATTGTTATGAGAAAGGTTGTCGATACGCATATTTTATAGATATTTGTGCATAGGGGATGTTCACAATTATAAGTTGTGAGCATCCCCTATGCACAAACAGGTTCCTATCTTCCGGTATATTGTGCGGGCCGTTTTTGTAAGAAGGCGGTAACACCTTCTTTGTGGTCGGCAGTTGTAAAGGCTTCGTCTTGCAATTGTCCTTCAAGGTCGAAGGAGGCTTGCAGGTCGATCTCCATTGATTTGTAGAGCAGTTGTTTAATGAGCCCGTAGCTTCGTGTTGGTCCATTTGCCAGGCGTTTTGCGAAAGCGGCAACGGTACCCGGAAATTCGTCAACAGGCACGCATTTTGTTACAAGTCCAATCCGCTCAGCATCAGGCCCACTTACCTCATCAGTGAGAAGACACATTTCCATCGCTTTCCCCAATCCAACAAGACGTGGCAGAAAATACGCTCCCCCACCATCGGGAACGAGACCAATACGAGCAAAAGCCTCGATGAAACGAGCATTGTCGGAGGCAATCCGCAAGTCACATGCAAGAGCCACGTTACACGAAATACCAGCAGCAACGCCACGAATAGCTCCTACGACAGGCTTTGGCATCGCACGCATACTTTTAATTAAGCGATGATACTTCTTCAGGTGCTCACTTACTTTGAGAGGTTCACCATTATCCTGTACAGCAGAGAAGCCTGAAAGGTCCTGGCCTGCTCCAAACGCTCTACCAGCGCCCATAAGCACAACACAGCGAATAGCCTCATCGCTGGCAGCAGTCTCAACGGCCTCAGTTAATTCCTCTAGCATGGAATCGTTAAATGAGTTTAACACCTCTGGCCGATTCATGGTGATGGTAAGAACACCTTCTTCTTGATGGATGAGCAGATGTTGGAAGTTTGTTCGCATGTGACGCTCCTCTTCATCGTGGGATTGTACGAAACGTACAAATGTTACGTTGTCTAACGCGCGAATACTACGATTTGATTGTTGGTATATCAAGCATCAGAACTTCAAGCGCAACACGCGCATTGACATTTTGCTCAATAGCTTCCATCGTTTGCAAAATGGCGCGTACCATACGTTCTGACTCTACTGTACCGACCTTGGCAGCTTGCATCTTTAACAAGGGTCGCATGTCTACATTGACCGTCAAATCAAGACAATTATTCGCTGCTAGTACCATATCACGCCACCAGAGTAACCACAACTCCAGCAGCAATTGCACTTTTTCGTTGTCGCTACTGATGCGCTGCACCAGGTCAAAACGCTGTACCCGACCCGCCGAGGGAAGTTTCGTGAGCAGATCTAGTTGTGCTTTACGCTGTGAAAGCATCTCTCCGTCTTCGACAGCTTGTACCGCCCAGCCCATGCGTCCGGCTGCTAAGGCGGCGATGAGATCGGCTTCTTTTGGCTCAACGTCCCAATCTTGTATAAGGGCATTTTTGATTTGTGCAGAGGTAAGTAACTGCATTGTGATGAGTTGTACACGAGAGAGAATTGTAGGCAAGAGCAGTCCAGCATCAGGCACGGTCAGGAGGAGGACGACATCTGGCTCTGGCTCTTCCAATGTTTTCAAGAGACTGTTCGCGGCGGCTCCGTTCATCTCGTGAGCGTTCTCGATGATAAAAATGTTACGACGCCCCTCGAGTGTACGACGTGCCGAATCGCTTTGCAAAGCGCGTATCTGCTCAATCAAAATAAATTGTTTATCAATTGGTTTAGTAATAACGTGTACGTCGGGATGATTGTCATGCAGCACTTTGCGACAGGAGAGGCAGATGTTACATGGATTCTGTGGTGCTAGAGTAGGATCAGGTCCACCTGTACAAAGGAGTGTTTGTGCAAACCGACGCACAAGCAGTGATTTCCCGATATGAGAGGGTCCCGTGAAAAGATAGGCATGACGAACTTGCTGTGCCGCCAGGGTGCGACGCAGAATGTCGATGGCATGGGCATGCCCAATAATATCCCAGCCTTTTGAGGCTACTTCTTGCGTTACCATAGAAGCTATGGTAGCAGAAAAATGAGCTGATAGCAAGAGAAACCTTGACAAACTCCATTCTGGTCAGTATAGTTGTAAATGGTTAGACACACACTTCTACACCTATAGATACAGAGAGTGAAGATATTCTGGAAAGGAGGTTCTTGCATGGGTAACGTCAACACCACATATGTAGTATTGTCCGGGCAGCTACGACAAGAACTTCTCAAGAGTATCATAGTACTCGACCTCTACACGCAGACCTCTACAGCAGATATCCCACAAGCACAAGGCATCAGTGTGCCCATTTTTGGAGAAAATTGCCCTGGTACGCAACAGGCATGACCTACATTCTCTGAACCGTGAGCACCTAAGACTCACGGTTTTTTTGTTGTCCTTTTTTGTGTTTCCCTTAGCAATCTCACACCAGCGCACCTTTTTCGTTGATGGTAGATACAACAAAAAGAAATGAGAAAGCAATAATATGGTTACAACACCAAGATACGAGGCCGCAACCGCAAGCTATTGTCGTGATCTCGGCAGTGGCCTCATCTTACGCTGGTCAACGGTGGCAGATACCGAGAACATTGCCCAATTAGTTGGGCTAGTGTTTCGTGATAAAGAGAGCGACCCACCCAACAGGTTTGTGAGTAGTGAAGTGCATGAACTCATGAGCGGAAAGAATCCTCTAATGGGGCCAGGCGACTACGGTGTAGTAGAGGATACGCGCAAAGAGGGAAACCCAATTGTGGCATGTACCTGTCTTTGGCGCAATCACTGGGAGTACGAAGGTATTCCATTTGATATGGGTCAGCCAGAGCTTGTCGCAACTGACCCAAACTATCGCAACAAGGGCTTGGTACGAGCATTGTTTGAGATGGTGCAGGCGCGTAGCGAGTCCGAGGGACACGTGGTACAGGCCATTACAGGTATCCCCTACTTCTATCGGCAGTTTGGTTATGAGTATGTGTTAGACCTGGGAGGAAAACGAACGGTCTATACATCACAAATACCGAAAGCGAAAGAAGGCGAGGAAGAAATATATACCTTGCGTGACGCGAAGGCAGAGGATGTTCCGACAATTCAAAAGATTTACAGCTATCGCCGCAAGATCGGTGTAGTCACGGCAGATATATTCGATGCTTACTGGCTATACGAAACACAAAGAATGAGTGATACATGGCAAAGGTTTCCTCGTTTGCAGTTGATTGTAGATAAGGAGGGTAAAGTTTATGGATACGTTTTTGTTACGGCAAGACGTTATAAACCTGATGATTTCAACATTTATGCGTTGGATGTTCTGCCGGGGGTAAACCTGCGAGCAATCTTACCTTCAGTACTACGGGTGTTACAAGCCTACGCCTTCAAGGTTCCGATAAGGAATATGACAGAACAGGTTCAACCGATTAAAATTTCCTTCAACTTAGGACGTACACATCCTGTGTATGAGGCTTTAGGCAATGAGCTAGCTCCATTTTATGAAGCGCCCTACGCATGGTATATACGTGTACGCGATATACCAGCGTTTCTCAGGCATATCACACCTGTATTGGAGAAACGATTGGCACATTCTGTGATTGCAGACTATACAGGAGAGTTCAAGATTGACCTGTATAAGGGAGGATTGCGATTAGTCTTTGAGAACGGGAAGTTGACAACTGTGGAGCCTTGGCGTGTGCCAATCTATGACTCGAATGCAGGCGCGGGTTTTCCACCACTCGTTTTTCTACAATTGTTGTTCTGTCATCGTAGCCTCGACGAACTACGCTATGCATTTCCTGACGTATGGGCTGAGGGGGATACAGAGCTTATGTTGAAAGTATTGTTTCCTGTACAGCCGTCTTCGCCCTTAGCCTTATAACAAATTGAGTGAAGCGTCAACAGTTCTTCACACTAATAAAAGAGATGCAGCGTCAAAGCGTCAAGAGGTTTATACCTCTGACGCTTTGACGCTGCATCTCACTGTGTTCTCTACTTCGGAGTATCAATATAGAGATGCGAAAAGGCTACTTCGGCATTTTGCTGCTCTACATAGAGACCAACCTCACCAGTCGCGAGTGCTGATGATGAGGTATCTGAGATAGGAGAATCGACAAGCTTATTGTTGACAGAGAAGGTGAAGGTATTGTCGTGTGCATCTATCACAAGTGTATTACTCTTTCCCGGCCCAACAACTAACGAGGGAACAAACCCATCGGCGAGTTCTTGCCAGTTTCCATTGAACCGCCGCCAGAATATGTATTGTTTTGTGACGGATGATATGACTTCAAAAAGGTAATACCGAGCTTGGTCAGCAGAAGCACGGAAGACAATTCCGTAATAATCAGAGCCTGCATGTTCACCATGCATAAGCTTCATTGTGACAGAGAGGTGAAAGTTATGATATTTATGCGCATCATACAGCGCGAGTGCACCGGTCTGAGCTGACTTATTGAGGACATGATACTGATGGCCATCGTCATAGAAAAAGGTACTACTCGCAGGCCAGTAATCTTTATTTGCTAATTTATCAAGATAGGATGGCTTTATGGGATCAGGGACGAGGGAGGTTGATTCATTGGATGCTCCAGTATGAGAGCGATACAAGAAATAAAAGCTTGATGTCGCCACGCCACCAATAAGAAGCACCAGCAAAGCCGCGATAAGAATAAGCTTCGGTACAGTTAAGATACGTACTGCCTTAAGAGGTGGAGTAGCGAGCGGTTTTATCTGCACAACTGCTTTCGCGGGAAATATACGCTGCAGTTGACTGTATGAATCATCTGTAAATGCTTCCACTTCATGGTGTTTTTGTGCTATTGCTTGCGTGAAGGCAGTGCTAAATGCGCTTGTAGTTTGAAACCGTTGTGCTGGGCTTTTCGCTAATGCTTTATGTATAACGTGATCTACGGAAGGTGAAATATCAGCACGAACCGTGCAGAGAGAAGGTGGCACTTCATGAATATGCATGAGCGCCAATGCTATTGATGTGTCTGCTCTAAATGGAAGTTGCTTTGTAAGCAGATAAAAGAGGGTGATGCCGAGCGAATAGATATCTGAGCGACCATCGAGTGGTTGTCCGAGGGCTTGCTCTGGCGAGATATAGTCGGGCGTTCCCATCAACGCTTCTGCACTTTTTGTGACGGTCTCTTGCTCTTCCGTCGGCTCTTTCGAAATGAGATGTGCGATACCAAAGTCGGCAAGCATAATTCGTCGTTCACCGTCAAGTAGGATATTCGCGGGTTTCACATCACAGTGAACACAGCCGTGTTCATGGGAATAGTCCAATGCTGAGGCCAGTTGCTCAAGATGCCATTGCACTTCTGCAAGCGAGAGGGGGCCATATTTGTTGACATACTCAAACAATGTACCACCAGGTATATAAGGCATGATAATATATGGGAGGCCATCTTGTTCACCATAAGAGTAAATAGGCAAGATGTTTGGATGGTTTAGCTGACTAGCAGCCTCCGCCTCATGCAAGAAACGACGATAAAAGTCGCGCCGCATTTGCCTGTCCATTGTCACGCGAGGTAGAAAAACCTTTACAGCTACCTTACGGTTAGGAGTATGCTGCTGTCCTAAAAAGACTGCGCTGGAGCCACCGTAACCGAGAAGTCGTTCTAACACGCAAGATCCAATTATGGTACCTATGAGATGTTGTCCCCTGGTCGTAGTCATTTCAAAGCCCCCCATGTAGCTCTTTTATAGAAGAGCGGGTACAGTACCTGGAACTCAGTGTCATCGTTGATACATGTAGGTAGGAACTGCGTTCATTGTCATAGAGAACACAAGATAGTGTCAACTTTTACATATATTACTATAACAGTCCTTCAAAAATTATACATCCTGTATATTATAGAAGGCAGACCATACAAGATAGGAAGCATACACTATCTTGATATACGTTCTCTTAAAGAGTAAATTCACCCCGCGCATAATCACGTGTCCATTAAAAAGTGAAAGTGTTTAGTGATTGGGCACCTAAGCGACGATGAGTAGAACTGTTTATTATTTCTGACATAATATACTCCTGATCACAAAAAAGGTTGTGTAGCTATGTTTATACACGCAAGAAGAACTATTGTGGTAACTCTTAGATATACGTATAATGCAAGCCTTTGGATGTACAAGGGCTATATTTTCTTTGTCAGTTGGCTGGTGTTCTCTTGTACAAGTATACAGTATGCTTTACAAAGAATATAGTCTCAACGTTATATTATGGCAGTGAAATACTTCACAATCACAAAAGGAATTTTCATATGGCTGAGAATACATTAAAAACAACTGCACTCTATCACGCAATACATGCGCAACCGCAGGCAGTACGCGAACTGTTAACAGATTGGAATGGACCCACTCAAGCTGCACAGCAGTTAAACCAGCGTCGTAGAATTCTCCTGGTAGGGATTGGAACAAGCTATCATGCAGCACTTGTTGGTGAATATTTGCTACGTCTAGTTGGCGTTGATGCGTGGGCACTACGCTCATATGAATTCGTAACCTACCCTCGTCCATTGCACGTAGATGAAGCGGTAATTGTAATTAGTCATCGTGGGAGCAAGACGCATGGTACAGGAGCGGTGCAACGCGCAAAGCAGGCCGAAGTCTTTACATTGGGTATCACGGGTAAGAACTCGAAGATGCATGATGTTGATATTTTGCTAGAAACGGTAGAGCAAGAAATATCATCCGCGCATTCTATAAGCTACATTGGCACATTGACGCGTTTAGCCCAGATAGCGGCCCGTCTTGCGGAACTTCGCGGACAAACACAGCTTGCTCACAAAATCGAGCAAGGTTTGGCGGAGTTACCAACACACATGGAGCAGATATTACAGGGTGAGGATACGATACGACAGGTCGCGCAAGATGCGGTAGCGCATCAAAGACGAGTGATCATCGTGGGAGCTGGCCCGAACGCAGCGACAGCACCAGAGGGAGCATTGAAAGCGAAGGAAGCAGCCTATGTCACAGCAGAGGGCTTGGAGTTGGAGCAAGCGATTCATGGACCGTTGGTTGGGTTTGAGCCGAATGATCTCATTATTCCTGTCTGTGTTGCTGGCCCATCACAACCAAGAATAGGAGATTTTTTGCTGGGATTACACGAAATTGGGACGCGTGTGTTCCTACTTGGTGAGCCACCTACTAAAGAAACAGCCGCATTATTTTCAAGTGGCACCTGGACACAGCTTGGACTGACACATGACTCGGCTGTTATTGAGGAATTGACGCCATTGCTGACAGTAATACCTTTACAATTACTTGCAGAGTTTCTAGCTGCCGCGCGTGGCACGAATGCAGATTCTTTCAGAGCAGATCAAGAGGCATATAAACGTGCAGTAAGTAAGTATAAGCTCTGACATACAATCACTTTGTGACGTCTATGCAGAGACTAATCGCAACAATATGGTATACTTGAAATGGAAGGCATTACGCAGCTTTCTGAGCTTCGTTGTCCATTGCTAAAACACAGAGAAGGAGTCCTGCATGGCTGACCCCTTTGGTATTCCCCAGATCACAAGCTACCTCACATGCATGGGATTGAAAATGGCACACGTAGACTATGAACGCGAGCTTGTGGAGCTTGCCTTTCATGGCAATCATGGGCATTGGCGTATGATCATTGGTTTTCAGCAGAGTGGAGAGTCACGAAAGCTGCTATTGATCGCCCCCCATATCGGGGCAGTAACGACAAAGCGTCGGTTAGAATGTCTTGAAGCGTTGATGTCGGTCAATTATCGTATCGCGGTGGGCAAGTTTGGCATTGATCTCGACGATGGTGAGGTACGTCTAGAAGAAGCTATTCCCCTGGGTCTTCATTCCATCACATCTGAACAATTCCAGCTTGTGTTCGGGGCACTCATGCAAACGGTGGCAATGTACCATAGTCTTTTGCCTCGTATCGTGTATGGCCATCCTTCGGTAGTAGAGGCTATCAGAGTATGTGAGCAAGAATTTTTGCAGCAAACGGAGCAAGCAAGCGATACAGGAGCACAGACAGAAACGCTTTTCGATGTTTCTCAAGAAGCATGTACCGAAGGAAGTACCGAAGGTAGATTAGCAAAGGTAGAAATAGACCTCAACGATGTGCTTGAAGAGGTAACGCGCATTTTTGACGAAAACAAGAATTGATGAAGATGCAGGGCCACCACAAATGGTGGTCCTGCATCTTCACTTTGCCAAGATCATCTATACGCATCACAAAGGCTTTTTACTTTGTGAGTAATGACCGTTCTGCTTGGCACGTTTATGTAGGACGCTATCGGTTACACCCTCGTTTTGCTCATCATCATGCTCAAGGATAACCTCTTCGATACTATTCGTAGTGTTTGGCTTTAACGTAACCCACGCATCAAGTATCTTTGCATTGACGTTCTTTTGCCTCGTATAACGTCTTGTCAGTTCGCTTACCGCCCACACAATGATAAGTAGCGCCACAACAAACCCGATAAACGTCACTAAGGTTGGGTTCATGCACACAATCTTTCTTCTCAATCCAAGAACTTTTTCAGTACTTTGATTGTAGCTTTTCCATACAAAGAGCGTCAAGAGATTTAGCCTGTAGTAATCGTGCCATCGGCGTTGATACGAATGGTGACAGATGTCAATGGCCTCCATCCCGGTCCTTGTAGCACGGCTGCATTATTTAGAGGATCAAAAACAGCTCCATGCGCGGGACATACCAGCGTATGAGTTGCGGGATCATAATTAACCTCAACCCCCACATGAGTACATGCGCGTTCGTAAGCAACAAAATGTCCGTTTGGCAGATGGATAAGGAGAGAATTTTTTCCATCTGCCGGATTGACGATGTTCATAGACGAATTCACTGCAAGATCAGTAGTACCTAATACAGTCCCAGTATGCCCTGCTCCAGTTTTGCCAGGATTGCCCGTTCCCCCATTTCCCGTCTGCTTCTTCGGTGGAGAGGGTGCAGTAGTGCCACTTTGCGTGATATGCGGAGCTGACGGTACGACAAGATGCGCTAAATTTAGCTTGACCGCAACCAACGCGCCAGCAGCAACAACGCCCCCCGCTGCAAGAGTCGCGATAGCTTGTCTTCGTCCCATGCCTCGAGCACGCTTAGCAGGTCGAATACGCATTACAGCATCGGATGCTGGCATCGTGTCACTCTGCCCTAACAGTTTTTTCTGTTCAGGATTGGGCACTCGTAATGGACCTTCAGGCAATTCTGTCTCTGTGGCAGAGGCAAGAGGAGAGGTAGTTGTAGTTCGTACCCACCACGCAGGTGTGTTCATTGCATCAGCATCACTTATTGTCGAGCTATTTGCTGTATGTTGTGAAAGCGGAGCAGGTTGACCATATTGTTCTGATGGTGCTGACTTGGATGCTTGTGGGGCTGCATCGTTTTGGGTGACTACTTGTTGCACTCGTTTCTTTGTGGATTGCGGCACTACGGGGGGTTTTACTGTCGGCAGTTGCTGCGATGATCTCACAGCTGCGATACGTCCAGTAACGATTGGAGGAATGATCTGCCACGAATCAGTTGTAATAGGAAGAGGTCTTGCAAATGCTGCCGACCCTGGTACACCAGCGCTACCATTTGAAGCGCGAACGGTAGAGAGTTTGCCTGTAATGATTGGAGGCATGATTTGCCATCCACCCATCGAAATCTCTTCTTCAGGGATAGGATGCAGATCATTTGACAATTTAAGCTCATTCATCATAGTCATATTGTCGTTATCAAAATTGGACTGAGAGTGGTTTAGACTCCCTTTGCACACTTGTGAGAACGCCTCGACCAGTTCACTCACGCGCTGAAAACGCTCGTTTGGGTCGTGCTCCAGTGCATGGTTAATGACCAGTTCCATCGCAATGGGAATATCGGGACAGAGTTTGTGGAGCGATGGCAAGGGACGATGAATATGCTGCATCGCGGTATCGAGGGGTGATGTTCCTGTAAATGGAGGCTTACCACTCAGCAACTCGAACAGCATCACCCCTAGTGCGTAAATATCAGAGCGTACGTCTATGGGCTGGCCTTGCACAACCTCCGGCGCGATATAGGTAGATGCGTAGAGAAAGGTATCGGCGATACTTAGCAGATAAAAATAGGGTTGATCGTTTTGCTCAATACCACGTATTTGCAACATATTAACAAGACCAAAGCCAGCTACGAGTAGGTTTTGGTCATCGCCCAGGAGAATATTTGAGGGTTTTAAAGTGCCATGAATGATGCCTTTGCGGTGCGCATAATCTAATCCAGCGGCAACTTGCTCCAAGACTTCGAGTACATAGGTTGCGGTACAGCGTCCTCGTTGCTTCAAGATGTCAGCTAGAGAGCCATTTGTCATATAGGGCGTCACGAGATAGGGATAGCCAAACTGTTCACCATACTCATAGATTGCCAGGAGGTTTCGATGACTGAGCGAAGTGAGAGCAGCGGCTTCTTTTGTAAATCGTTGAGTGAAGCGGCTACGTGTCTCAGTTGTAAAACGCTCGGGAAGAATAAACGTCGTCAAGGCAGCGGTACTCTTTTGCGCCGGATGTTGAGCTAGATAGATGACACTCAAACGCCCACGTACTAACAAGCTTCTTACACTGTAGTGGCCGAGTGCGTTTCGTAACATGCTTTACGCCGTTGGGGATTCCAAATTGGCAAACGGTGAAGCCCAAATTGGCTACAATTCCCTCAAATCCTTGCAAAGAGGAAAGGGAACGAGTACGCTTGAAGCAGC
>JAABUZ0100001715.1_pt1 | contig 40136 bp, 54 predicted proteins | sample 5562091 | NCBI WGS metagenome assembly JAABUZ01 (sample SAMN12813069, study PRJNA571459) | rock metagenome | isolation source: Antarctica rocks | place: Antarctica: Victoria Land, Linnaeus Terrace sud | collected 2015-12-21
CTACGGCTCCATTGGGGATAAGACCGTCAAGGCGGCCAACGCCGTTGCATCGCCGCTCACCCTGGCCTTGGAAATGACCGCGCAACGCCTGAACGACGTGTCGCAAACTGCGATATTCGCATCTGATCGGCTTGGCCTGTCCCGACGCTTCGTGGCTGACATCGGCTATGCGCTGGCACCTCCGGCACCTCCATCCACGGTAGCCGTGTGATGTGGGACTGGGATCTGGTGCCGAACAAGGCGTTGCTGGACGGCCCATCGCACGACAGCGGCTGCGAGGCGCACGGCGACCTGCTGTGGCTGCACCGCCCGGTGATGATGCCCTGCGGCTACCACACGCGCGGGCCGGGCTGCTGGTGCTGCCCACACGCCTGCACCCGCGCGGAATACGACGCGCAGATCGACACGCCGAACATCTTTGCGATGCTGAACTGACTGTTTTCCTAATCTGCGGCCAATCCGCGAAACGGCGGCCAATCCGCGAAACGGCGGCCAATCCGCGAAACGGCGGCCAATCCGCGAAACGGCGGAATTGCGCCGAATATTCCGCCCAACAACCTCACAGGTGAAACGATGAACGCGACCTGGACCGACGCGCTGACCATCGCCGTGCCGATCATGGCGCCTATAGTCGCCCTCGGGGCCTGGGGGCTCACGCTGCTCACCGCCGAGATGAAGCGGCGGAACTACAACATCGCCCTGGTGCGTATCGCCTCCGGGGCGGCGACGGCCGCCGGCAATGTGGCGATCAAGCTGTCGCAGATTCCGGCCGGGTCCGACCTCGCCACGGTTCGCAGGAGCCTGATCGTCGATGCGCAGGCAGCGATGCAGCAGACTTATGCCACGAGCATTGCGGCGGCCAGCGTGACGCGCGATCAGGTCACGTCCGAGATATCCGGCGCGCTGGGCCAGAACCCACTGCACGCTGTTGTCGTGGCCTCGCTGCCGGCGCCAGGCATCGCACCAGGCACCGCATCCATGCCTCTGGGCAAATCATCCTCCATCCCATACCCATTCACCGAAGGAGTGAACAAGCCATGAACACCCGTATCGCAATGCTGGGCCTCGGCCTGGCGCTCGCCGGCTGCGCCGCGTCCACTGTGACGGCCACCACCGCCACCGTGTCCAAGGCGCAGGCCGACCTCCAGCTCGCCATCAACTTCTATGGCGTGGCTCGGGGCATCGCCAACGTCGCGGTGGTGGCGCAGCCGTCGCTTGCGGTGGTGGTGGTGCCAGTGGTGGCCCGTGTTGATCCGCTGGTGGCGAAGGCGCAAACCGCGCTTTACGAGGCCAGCCTGGATGCCACGGCGATCGAAGCGCTGGCGGCGACGATCAACGCGCAGGCGACAGCGCTCACGGTCAAGGCGGCGCCCGCCGTCAAGGTCGTGGCGGCCACATCGTGACCGAGGACGAAATCAGCGGCCACACGGTTGTCACCCGCGTGGACGGCACGACGGTGGTGCAGCACTTCGGCCCCGGCCATGTGGTTGAGGGATCGGTGCAGGTCATCGACGTACCGGCTGGATACACCGTCGTCATACGCCATCTTTCCTGAAGGAACTGCCATGCGAACGATCCTAATCGCCGCTGCGCTGGCGCTGTTGCCAGTCGCGAGCTGGGCGCAGCAGGCCCCGGTCCCGGTCATCGTCGGCACGATCTCGACCACCGGATGCCAGCCGGGCGTGGCGTCGTGCTTCGTTCCCGGCGGTGGCGCGGGCGGAGCGGGCGGCGGCACCGTCACGCAGGGGCCGGCTGGTGCGGCACCATGGCTGATCGGCTTGCCAGCCAACACGGCACTTCCCGTCACGTCGACCAACCCGCTGGCAAACGATACTCTTACGGTGAATGCGTCTCCGGGCATCACCGTGGCGACCACCTCCACCACCGTCGTTCCGGCGTCCACCGGGACACGGGGGCGCGCCTCGATATGGAACACCAGCGCCAACACCGCTTGGTGCCGCTCCGATGGCGGCGTGGCCACGCTCAGCGTCGGTATGCAAATCCCGGCCGGCGGCGGCTACGAGTGGGTGTATCCCCTGGTCGGACCGGCGGCGATCACCTGCATCATGGCGACCGCTGCCGGCGTTATGACCTATGAGGCGTTCCAGTGATGACGCGCAAGTTCCTCCAGGCGGCCGTCGCTGCCGCCACGCTGTCCAGTCCAGCCTATGCGGGCGCATTGCCTGGCAACGCCACCGGCCCTGCCAGCGGTGTGCTCGAAGTGGACACGCTGCTGGTGTCCGGTACGTTCACCCTCAATCCCCTAGCCAAGCGGGTGCGGATCGAACTCACCGGCGGCGGAGCAGGCGGCGGCGGCGGGGTCATCCTCGCGACCGGGACGGCGACCAACGGCGGCGGCGGCGGCTCGGCCGGGGCGCAGCTTGTCCTGGACGGGCCGGCGGCGAACTTCCCTAGTGGCCCCGTCACGCTCTGCACGGCGGCCCCCGGCGGCCCCCCCGGCGGCGTGCCGGCCGGTACCGGCGCGGGCGGCGGCGGCGGGCCGGGCGGCGGCAACGCGACCTATAATGGCTGGACGGCGTTCGGCGGCGGCGGGACCAACGGCGGTGGGACGGCGGCTCAGAACGTTGGCGCCAGCGGTGGAACTGCCGGTTTTGCCAGCGGGGGTGCCAACGCATACCAGACCTATGGCGGAGATGGTGGGACCAATGGAGGGGTGAATGGTGCCTATCTCGGTAACGGGGGTGCCGCTCAATTCAACCCTGGTGTCGGTTCTCCGGGCGGCGCTGGTGTGGTCGGAGCGGCCGGTTCGCTTGGTGGCAACGCGGTGTCTGGTCCCACAGGCGGGGGCAGCGGCGCAGGGGCCGCGGCTACCGCCACTCAGCAGCCAGGCGGTCCCAGCGGCTTCACACTGAATTTCACCGCCGGATCGCTTGGCGGATCGACTACCGGACAGGCGGGCGCCAACGGGGTGAACACCCCCGCCGGCTACGGCCTCGGTGGCGGCGGAGGAGCCAACGCGCCGACGGCCGGTGCGGGTGGAAACGGTGGGGCCGGCGGGATCGGTGCGGGCGGCGGTGGCGGTGGCAACGGCTTCACCGCTGGCGGCATCGGCGGGAACGGCGGCGCCTGCATGTTCCGCGCGTACCAGAGCTAGGCCATCCCCACCAAACTCATTCCTAGGAGTGTTACGCCATGATCATGGGGTCACCTCACGATTTGCTCAAAATCGCACGCTAAGCGGAAAAGGCCATGAAATCAGGCCATTCCACAAACGTAGGTATTCGGATGAGCTGTCGCCCCTACGCCAAATCTGACGATTCACATTGCAAAACCCTCTTTCAGAACTTGGCCGAAAGGCAAGTAGTTCGTGCATGGGCCTTATCGTGCAGTTTTGAGCAAACGGTGAGGTGACCCCATCATCATACTCATCCTGCTCGCGCTGCTGCTTTTCGGCGGTGGCCTCGGCACCACGTTCGGCGGCTGGGGTGGCGGCGCCTACGGACACGCCGGATATGGTGGCATCGGGCTGGGCACCATTCTGGTGATTGTTTTGGTCGTACTTTTGTTAACGGGACGCATCTAGCTCTATGAGGCCACGATGCCCGGCACTCTAGCGGACGAGTGCCGGGTAGTCGGATGTTGAGTTAACGCGCGCGGCTCCGGTAGGCCAAGCCGTAGCCGCCATACAAAACCGCTGCGCCACCAATCAGGGCGTGCCAGAAGTATGGGGTGTTGATGAAGCCGAGAGACGCCAGCATTGGCCCTATGGATAAAAACCGCTGGTAGCGCTTGGACAGCAGACAATCGCTGAGCTGACGCAATAGAGCCTCCTGTTGTGCTTGACGATCACTGAAGACCAGTCGCCCCTGGACTCACGTTCGAACTGGGTTCGTCAGATCCCAAGCCAAATGTGTGCGCCGGCTGGGTGGGATCGCCGGCGGTGACGCCATTTGCAGTCCCCAGCGTTGCCGCCGCTGCAGGCGCGTTGTAACCCAGCGTTGCCCCGATCGCACCCCCGACGATGCGACCTGGGACACCAAGCGGCGTTCCGATCTCCGATCCAGCGCTGGCACCCAGCCCCGCGCCCAGGTCGCTACCGGGCACGTTGGGCGCCGTGGATGTAGGTTGCCGGTTGCCGCTTAGCCCGGAGTTGCCGCCGCTAGGGCCACCCGCGCCGGCACTGCCGCCACTGTGGTCATTGCTCGGAGCGGCATGTAGGCCGGTGAGTAAGGCGGCACCGCCGAAAGCGGTAAGAAAAGTAGCGGCGAGAAAAAAGATACGCATCAGTGTGTTTCCTTTGTTATGAGATATAGATTATCGATTTGCATTGCACGCGGCCTGCGCCGTGCATGGATCACCGCCCATGTGCCACCACCCCCCGCCCTCGCTGATCGCCTCCGACGCTCCTTTGCCGACTATGAGGACGAAGGCGATGGCGAGGGCGATCCAGAGCATCCGGTTCAGGACCATTGACCGATCTCCAATATGAGTAACATCAGTGCCGCCATGCAGATAACGAACTCGAATGCGGTTTTCAGGCGGGACATAAGGGTCATTTTCGGCTTAACGCTCCAGACGAGGTTCATCTTGTTGTCCGTCAAATCCCTCCGGACAGAGGATCGTTTTGACGCCCACCACTCCACTTGATACCCCACCCGCCACGGCGCGCAGCACCATCGGTCATGCCGATCTACGCGCGATCTGCAACGGCTGCCAGCACGTCGCCGTGGCAGACCTGGCGGGGCTGATCGCGGCCGGGCGTGGTGATGTGCCGGTGCCCAAATTGCGCTGGCGCTGCACCGCGTGCGGCTCGCGGGACGTGACGGCAGTCATAAGCTCGATGCCGCAAGGCTGGCGCAGTTGAGGCGCTGCTGAACCGTTAGCTCAGCCCCCGTCTGTGCCGGATGGTCGCTCATACGATTGCCCTCACCGATTGCTTGAGTTGATCAAGCTCCACCTTTAGGACCGCTACGACTTCGGTATGGCGAACAATCATGTCCGCGTGCCAGTCCGCTTGCTTTTCATTCCACGACATCTGCTCTTTGACCCACGTTACCCGCCCTGCCCTCCAGGCGGTCTGGTTAGGTGCTTCGTTGCTCATGTCGGCTCCTTTGATCGTTACGCCCGGTCCCGCCGGGCCTGCTTCTGCGCCCGACAAGATACGTTATCAGGCATACAGTAGCGGGACTTTGTTTACCCCGCCTTACGCGCCGGCCGCCTCATTCGCGTCGCGGACATCAGGTTTCCCCGATGAGCAAACTGGTTTGCCTCGGTTTAACCGCCGGCATCCCCCGCGCCTCGCGTAGCCGGTCGCGCAGCACGGCGTAGGCGTGGTTGGCGATATGCTTCGGCACCGGCACGCCCGAGGCCTCCGACATTGCCTTGAGCGCCAGCATGGTGTCGCGCAACTCGCCTAGGTCGAGCGGTGCAACCAGTTTTCCCGGCGGGGAAACCACCATGGCAACATTCGGTTTGCTGGGTAAAACCGGCATCTCAATGCGGTTTCCCGCGTGGTTTGTCTTGAGCGCGTCAACCATCTCGACCAGCAGATCGGCCATCGACAGTTGCCGCTGCTGGGCAATCGACACCATCGTCTGCCGCGTCTGGATCGGCACGCCCTTGATCGTCATGCCGGCCTTGGAGGTGTCTGCCATGTCGGGTTCCCCTGGGGTTTCCCCGCAGGGTATACCAGGGAAACCGACATGACACTCCATGAGGTTAGACGGCGCCGGGTGCGGGTCAGCGCGATTGCGGCTGCCTTGCATATCGGGCGCGGTAATTGTGCACGCTACCGATGACGCAGGCAATAATTACGCCTGGAAGTCCAATAAAAATCACAACCGCATTCACAGGATCCGGTGTGATATAGGTGGTAAGAAAGTGCAGCATGTCAGATCTCCTTATTTTAGCGGGATTGAGCGTATAATTCTCTTAGTTGCCGGTGCCATCTGTTCCAGCGCTACCCGGTTGAGTTGGGCCACCGCCACTGTTGGATAACGCCTGCGCCATTCCCGGCTCGTTCTGCTGCATCTGCTCTGATTCTGCACCGACCCCCGCGCCCACTGCTGCACCACAAGCCGCGCAACCAAAACCCGTTCCAGCAACGCCGCCGGCCAAAGCGCCGAGTTGCATCGCTTGTGCTGTGCGCGTGGAAAACAACGGGCCAGTGGCTGTTGCAGAGCTAGAACCTGTTCCTTGGGATCCGTTAGCGCCTCCCATGGTGCCGCTGCCCCCGCTTCCGGCGTGGTCGTTACCTGGAGCAGCCTGCGGACCGTCGAGCAAGGCGGCACCGCCGTAGACGGTGAGAAAAGTCGCGGCGAGAAAAAATAGACGCATTGGTTCGATTCCCTTGTTTTGAAGTATAGTTGGCCTGTTTTCGTCAGTCGTCCATACGTCACATCCCCCCTGACAGATCATCGTCGACAGCCGGCGGCTCGTCCCGCGTCGGCGGACTGTCGGACAATTCCGGCCCTTCGTCGGCGGGCGGCCGCGCGCCCTCGACCACCGGCGGCATCAGCGCCTCGATCCGGGCCTCGATCAGCGCCGCGGCGCGCGCGACGGCATCGGGTGGTCCGGATGTCAGGAACGGCTGGATGCGCGGGTCCAGGCGCAGGGCGGCCACCTCGTGCGGCGTGGTGGAGGCGGCGAGCTTGTCGCGCAAGTACTCCCCGAACGGGCGCTTGGCCGGCTCGTGGGCGTCGGGGATGGCGTCGCCCAGGTATTCGGCGGTGGTCTGCTGGCGGAGCTGTGCGGGCGCAGGCTGGGGTGGTTTGGGCTGCGGCTCAGCGTCGATCGTCATGCCGGCAAAGCTCTTGCCTTCCATCTCCTCGGCCGTGTTCGAGTTGCCAGTCTCATCGGGGAATGCCATCCGCAACGCTTGGCTCTCGGCCACCTTGGCGAGTTGGCCATAGCACCGCTTCGACCACATGGCATTGACGCCCTTGTTCCCCTTGCCGAGCGCATAGTTCTCAATCCAGAACTCTTTTGCAGGGAACGCCCGCGCCTCGCCGTGAGTGTAGCGATACACCGTCACCTTGCACCAAAGTGGGAATGTGACTTTCTGCCCATCGAACTCGCGAGTGGTTTCCGGTCCGAACTCCGGCTCGCTTTTGCCGACGTATTCGCCGGTCTCGGCGGCGTCGGTGCGATAGGTGCCGATCCCCGGCATGAGAACGTCGCGCCACTCGTAGCGGTCGGTGCCAGCGATCTTGACCGACATCGGCACGATGTGAACCGGCTTCTTCATTGGGTCGCGGCCAGTGCTGCGGCACCAAGCCAGCACGAGTGCCACGCTATCGGCTTTCGCGCCTGGATAGAGCGAGTTCTGCAACACGCGGATCAGTTCGTCGCTGGCGGCGCCGGATGGCGGGATCTTCGTGAGCGCGTTCATTTCGTGGCCCTGATTGTGAGGTGCATCGCACCGCTGTTGGAGAGTTCCGCGCCGTCGACCCGCCCGCGTTGCTTGATCACGGCCAGCAGCGCCTTCGTGTCGATCACCGGCTCACGCGGCATCCAGAACTCCGGTGGGATCAGTTTCTTGTCGGTGATGATGGCCTGTACCGGATCGGACGCGAGGCCGAACGTGTGGCTGTCGGTGCGGATCGTGGTCGCGCCGGTCTCGAACATACGTTCAGCGAGATAGGCGCGCATACGTTTCTTGGCGTCGGCAAACGCTTCCTCCGCCGCCTCGCACGCGACGATGAACGCGCCTGCACCCTGGAACGCGACCAACACATCGGTGGCACCAGCAACAGCCTTGGCGGCGCGTCCCACATCATCCACCACCCGTTTGATGACGGCCCGGTGCGCGGCAACGCCGGTCTGCATCTGCGCGGTCTCGGCATCGGCGCCTGGTGTGGCGCGTGCGGGTTCACTCACAGTCGTATCTCCCAATTCAGTTCCCTCGCGGCAGCCACAGTCGAGGCACACGCCGTCGTTGCTGGCGCCCCATGCCCAGCGGCGCTTGCACTGCGCGCACTCCCACACGCCGGGCATCACTCGGTCGCCTTGGCAATTACTGCCCTGGCGCGATGCCATTCGGAGGTATTCGGGAAACCCCACTTCATGACAATCTCTTGCAGGGCGGCGAGCAGATCCGGCGCTGCGGCTATCAGCTTTGCGTTCGCAAGTTCGTCACCAAGTTCGGCGGCTTCGCCGCAGCCCATTCGGACTTCCGCGTGAGATGTCCATGCGTCAGTGCCGATCCAGTAGTTGCCGTTCATGCTCCGGTTGTCGATCACTTGCCAAGGGCCGGGCGTATGCGTTTTCATAGTGCTCATTCCACCAGCCTCAGCCACCGCAGCGCCCGGTAGACGCGCAATACGCGGGCCAGCGCCAGCGCATCCTCCGCCTGTTCGTGCGTCGGCGGGTAATCTTTCGCGGTGTCGGGGAGAACGAAGCCGAGCGCGGGCGTGACATGCACGAAACGGCTGGTGTCGAGTGCGGCGGTCACAGCGCATCCTCCGCATCGTGGCGCATGGCGTCGTGGAGGTGCATCACCGTCTCCTCCGACATGGTTGTCGCGCGGTCATGCAGCGCGTCCGCGAGCATCGCTTGGTCGCGCACCAAGTCGCTGCGGAACCCGGCCAGTTCGCCCAGTATTTCGCAGCTGTCGCGGCTGCCGGGCCAATCGGACAACAGCCCGGCCTCGCGCCACTCAATGCGCCAACGGTCGATCATCGCCACGGCACTGTGCAGCTCGGCGCGGGCGATGCCCTCGGTGTCCCAGCCGCACGCGGCGCAGCGTGCGCGCCATGCGGTGTGGCCGATGTCGTCGTGGATGCCAATGTCGGCAAGCGCTGTTGCAATCACCATCATACTGGTCCCTGCGCAGATGCGGGAACACCGATGAACCGCTCCGTCCACTCCGCGACCAGGGCTGCGACTTGGCTTGTTTCCGGGGTGTCGCCCTGTTCGATATTCAACACAAACCTCTCGATCGGGCGTGTGCTGTCGTACTCCAAACTGGTATAGTTAACGCCGCGCACCTTCGCGATCGTGCCAACCAAACACGCACATTCGCCTTGGTAGGCTGACCCGTTAACTTTTCCGGCGCGCAGGGCAGCCAAGAATGCCGGAGCTTCATCGCGAGCGTTGACCAGCACGTCGTAAAGATCGGCCCGGATGGGTCGCAGGTTCGCGTCACGCAGGTCCGCGCCACGTAGGTCCGCGCCACCCAGGTACGCGCCACGCAGGTCCGCGCCACCGGCAAGAGCTTTCAGCACAGCGCGACCAATCCGGGCGAATGCGGACAGGCCGGCAAACTCCGCAGTCGCCTCGCACTCAAACAGGACAAGGCCGCCCCAGCGATGGGTGATGCGAATGGTGTTGGTTGCCTGAGATGCGCTCATGTCACGCCACCATCGCGAGCGGCGCGGCGTCGATCTGCTCAATGGCGTCGAGGATGGCGTAGGCGAACGCCGCGGCTTCCTGCGAGCTGCAATGCATGGAGGCACGCATGTCGGCGCCGCTTTCCAGTGAAAGGATCAGCCGGTCGTCGCTGAACGCCGCCAGTCCAAGATTGAGCCTGCGCGCTGGGTCGGCCACGGGAACGCTGGTGGATGTGATGATTTCGAACATTGGATGCTCCATTCGCGCCCCGCTGGATGCCGGGCTGATGGCGCATAGTATGCAGGCTCCCTGCATTTCGTCAACGGCTATTTGGCCAGGAAATGCAGGCAGACTAAATATTATTTACAGGCTATCGGTTGGTAACAGTTATGTGACAGTATGATTTAGAAGAACAAACAGGGGGGTTTCGCGTGCGCTATCTCGCTATTCGGTCTCGCAAGGCCGATCAGCCTCCACCTGCGAAGCCGGCGAAGGAGCCTCTGACGCCGCCCATAGGGCGTCCCCCAAAGCCTGTGGCAAAGCCGAAACCCGCCCCAAATAAATCCAATCCGTCGTGATATTGTAACGCAGGCAAAACGCTTTGATGAACACGAAGCTCGGGATGTTTTCGCCCCGGAGATAATTGTTCAGCTTGCTCGGCGATATGCCGATCTGACGGCATACGTCGATTTGCTTAAGGTTCAGGGCCTCGATTGCCATTCGTAGACGATTGCCAATTTCGAGTTTTTCTTGTGCTGCGCTCATGCTGGCATAATCATATGTATTTTTCTTTATACGCAATTTAGGAGGGCTGGCGGACGCCAGCGCCAAGATCAGTCTTGCTTTAGTGCAGCCATACTGCATAATGGCCATATGCGTTACGACCCTCCATTGAAGAAAGCCCTCAAGGCCGCCGGTGGTGTCACCGCACTGGCCGGCCAGCTCGGCATCGTGCCGTCTGCCATTCCGCAGTGGCGGCGCGCACCGGCTCACCATTGCCTCGCTATCGCCAAACTGACGGGCATCTCGCCGCACGAACTGCGGCCAGACATTTTCGGCGCCGCGCCTGTCGCGGCTCCTGAGCGGGCCGCAGCATGACCGCCTGGTGGCTTTTGGCGTGGGTTCCGTCTGGCGCGCTGGTCACGTTGGTCCGGCCCCGTTCCGAAGTCGGCTCAATACCAATTAACACAGGTTGCGAACTGTGACAACGAATGTTCCGCTCACGCCGGCTCCGAAGCCGTGAGCATTCTGTGGTTTCTCGCGGTCGGAGCGCTGCTCGCCTGGATCTTCGCCCCGCTTCCGCCGCCGGATGACCGGCCGTGACGCCGGCCCGCAGGCGTGCGCTTGAGAAAGCCGCCGCTCATGGTTTCATCATGCGACCGGGCAGGTTCTGTCCGAAAAACCCATTGTACGTCTCAGATGCAATCAAGCTCGAGCAATTCGATTCATCGCAGGTTATTGACCGGCTCATCAACGGCGGATTTCTGACCCACGGCAACGGCGCCAACCAATTCGTACTGACCGCTGCTGGGCTGGCTGAGATCGCAACCGATGGCGAGATACCCATATGACCCGCGCCACGCCGGAGCGGTCGGCTCAAATCGCAGTGCTGCGTTGGGCGCGCATGGTGCTGCCGGCCGGTTCCATCGTGGCGCTGATCGAGAACGAGCGGCAGGCGCGCTCGGGCGACAAGTTCGCAGCCGCACGGTTTGGCATGGCGCGCAAGGCCAGTGGCGTAGTCACAGGCATCCCCGATCTGGTGTGCATCATGCCAGGTGGTTGCGTCGCATGGATCGAGATGAAAGCGCCCGGTGCTGGCGTACTGTCTGAGGCGCAGCAGGCGGTGCACCAGCAGATGCACGCGATCGGCCACACGGTGATCGTCGCCACCGGCATCGAAACGGCACGGCATGGCCTCCAGGCGGCCGGCATCGCTTTGCGTGAGGCCGCGGGGCAGTCGGTGGCGCGGCCTGTCGTGCGGCGGGCGAAGTCGCGGCTGCGAGCGGATAGGATACCATTTTAGATGAGCGACGATGAGGCGCAGACCTTTACTGCCGAATGTCCCGACGGAGGCTGCGGCAATTATCCACAATGCCCGTGTGGCGTGTCACCATCAGCGGCCTGACGCCGTTGCCTAGATTTCAACGTCTCGCTACGGTGCCGGCATCGAAAAGCCCACCCAGCGGCAAACTGGATGGGCTTGATTTCGAAACACGGACCGCTGTTGGCGGTGCGAGAGAGGGCAACCTGCACCCCTTTTTCGCACCCTCGAAGCGGCAACGCAAGAGGTATGCCTAAATGGCATCTGATCGTAACGGGTCTGCCCTGGTGCCGCCGCCGGGTTATGAGCCTGTTTGGGTGAACATCGGCGAGATGCTTGAGTTCAAGCAACGGCTGCCGTCTGATTGCTTCATCGCTCTGGTGCGGCTGATGGAGCAGAGTTCGCAGCTTGGCTTCCTGCCGCCTGCGCTGCGGGATCTGGCGGGCATTGCGCGGATGCCGCGCGCCAAGTTCACGAAGATCGTCTGGCCGATCATCGCCGTTCATTTCAGGAACACCGATCGCGGCCTGATTTGCCTCACGGTCGAGCGGTGGCAGCAGGAACATGACGCGCTTGAAGCGCATCTGGTGAGCGAGGGAGATCAGCCATGAGCGGCAACGCCAAGAGGCTGCCATGGTCGCGCTTTGTCTGGTCGGATTGGAGCCGCGACGTGTCGCTGCGGAATTGCTCGCCGGCCGCTCGCGGCATCTGGATGGACATGCTTTGCGCGATGGATGCCTCGACCGAGCGTGGGTATCTGGTGCTGGCCGGGCGCGCGGCATCGCCGATCGAGGTTGCCAACATGATCGGGGTGGATCGCCGCACGGTCCAGCGCGTCATTGCCGAGCTGGAAAAGAACGGCGTTTTCAGCCGTGACGGACGCGGCGCAATCTTCTCCAGGCGGATGCTGCGGGACCAAAACGCCCATGACCTCGCCGTTGCGACCGGCACGCAGGGTGGAAATCCAAAACTGTTGAAAAACAGTGACATAGGCCAAATTCCGGTTAAGGCCCCCGTTAACCTGGTCGAAAAGGCCAAAAATGTCCAAAACGGCTCGGTTTTGGCGTCGTCCGGAGCCGCTTCGCGACAGGATTGCAGCAATCTGTATCCGAACGGCGGAAAATCCGCGCAAAATGGAACAGACAATCCGCATAATAACAATGAGTTAAACAGTTCCGGCCTTAACCCACCCGTTAAGCTAGAGAAGAGAAGAGAAGAAAGAGAAGAAAGAGAAGAAAGCAAGGGAAGCAAACAAGAGGCGCGAGCGTCGCCCGCGCCCGCGCTGCGCGCCGTGGGTTTGCCCCCCTGGATTCCCGTCGATGCCTGGGAAGGCTACGTCGGAATGCGGCGCTCAACCCGAAAGCCGATGACGCCTCGAGCGGTGGAGTTGTTGATCGCTCGACTTGATGGATTTCGAGCGCGCGGAGTTGACATCGCCGAGGCGTTGAACGCCAGCACCATCGCCAACTGGACCAACGTCTACGAGACGCGAGGTGGGGCATCGGGCAACGCCAGGACCGACGGTAAAATCCGGATGGCTCGCATGGTGTCAGCCTACATGCACCGGGGAGACGTGCATTGACCTCGATGACAGTCGTGCCGCCTCCGGGACCGCCTGGCAGGCTGCCACCGGCTCGAGCGTTGAGCCAATCGCTGGCAGCCCTGGTGCGCGACCACGGGCAGGGGCGCCGGCTGGTCGAGATACCCCCGCACCTGCAGGTCGAGGCTGGGTTGGCGTTGCCGAACCTTGAGGCACTGTGCCGACCAGCGGGCGCGCAGGCGGTGCGAGAATGGCTGATCCCGTTCGCATCCGGTTGCGGCGCGCAGGTTGCCGACGAGGAGTTCCTGTCCCGGTCGGACGTGATCGGGATGGCGTGCGCGCACCTGCCGCATTCGGTGTTGACCTCGGCCACGCAGCGGGAGGGGCTAGCCACATTCCCGTTCTTTCCAAGCACGAAGGAGGTGCTGGACCTGCTGCGGCCGCACTGCCGGCACACCGTCGTCGAGCGCGATGCCCTGCGCCACATCACGTCGTTTGCAGCACCGCCGGCCGCGCCGGAACGCACCGGCCCGAACCTCGCGGCCGAGGAGCGCGACGCCGTGCTGGCGAAGTTCCGCGCCGATATGGCCGTATCGCGCGCCGAGAATGCGCCATCGGAGCCGGTTGAGCCGGTCAAGGTCCGCCCGTTCCACCACAACGATGAGGTGCTGTTGGAGCGCTACACGGCCCTAGCGGCGGAACCCGTTAACGAGTTTCGTTTCGCAGCGGCCACCCGGCGCGATATGCTGCGACAGAAGCTCGGCATCGAGACGATGCCGGAACAGCCTTGAACGCACAAACCCCTTGCGTTCCCGTCACTACTGGCGTTATGAGCGACGCATCACGTGAAAATCCGGCAAGCGTCGGAGTGCGAAGCCTGCAAATAACCGCGGTTCTATTCAGCAAGATGGGCCATGGCGGGCCTCGCGCCAACTCCGGCGGTGCCCGTCCAAACTCCGGCCCGAAACCGAAACCAAAGCCGCCCGCTGCCCGCATCCTCCAGCCCCGCCCGCTCGGCCCGCGCTGGTATGTCCTGCAGTTCGGCTCCGGCGCCGAGCACGCCGCCATCCGCGAGATCGCCCAGGGCGAGGCACGGCCGGGCCGCCGCCCGCGTCCCGAGTTCCAGACGGTGCTGCCGATGCAGTGCGCGATGCGCCGCGTCCGCGGCAAGCTGGTCGAGCATCAGGTTCCGATGTTCGGCGGCTATGGGTTCGTGCGGTTCGACGCCCGCGCCGACGACTGGCGCGTCCTCTCCGGCATCGACGGCGTGATCCGCGTCATGACCACCCGCAGCCTCACCCCCATGCCACTGCCTGATGACGGCCTCGTGGAGCTCCTTGTGGACACCGCACCGGAGCGTCTGCACCTGGACAGCCAGGAACGCGCGCACCGGCCTGTGGGGGCATCTGTGAGGGTTTTAGAGGGTGGTCTTTCGGGACAGCCCGGCGTCGTCCTGGCCTGCGACGGGCGCACCACCACCGCCAGCGTGTCGCTGTTCGGTCGCGACGTGCCCGTGACAATGGCTTGGGCAGCATTCGAGGCGATGGCATGAGCGACTTACCGCAGTATCTGAAACGGCTGCAAGCCGAGAGCATTTACGTCATCCGCGAAACCGCAGCAGAGTGCCGCAAGCCGGTTTTCCTCTACTCGGTCGGCAAAGACAGTTCCGTGGTGCTGCGTCTGATGCAAAAGGCGTTCTTCCCCGGTCGCCTGCCGTTTCCTCTGCTGCATATCGACACCGGATGGGATTTCCGCGAAATCATCGCCCATCGTGATGGCATCGTTCGCGAACTCGGCCTAGAACTGACAGTCCACACCAACCCCGACGGCGTTGCAGCCAATATCAACCCGCTAGACCACACACCAAGCCACTACACGCAGGTGATGAAGCTAGATGCGCTGGACCAAATGCTGACCGCGCATGGCTTCGATGCAGTGTTCGGTGGCGCTCGCCGCGACGATGAGCAGATACGAGCCACGGAGCCAGTTTTTGGCATTCGCACGGCACCGCGTTCCGGCCAGAACCTACGGGTGTTCCCGCTGTCGAACTGGACCGAGGCCGACGTGTGGACCTACATCATGGCCGAGGACATCCCCATCGTGCCGCTGTACTACGCGGCCTCGCGCGAGGTGGTGGAGCGCGACGGCAGCCTGATCGCGGTGCATGATGAACGGATGCGGCTTCGGCCGGGCGAGGTGCCGCAGGCCCGCATGGTGCGGTTCCGCTCGCTAGGCTGCTACCCGCTGACCGCGGCGATGGAGAGCACCGCCACCACCCTGCCGGAGATCGTGGCCGAGACACTGGCGGCGCAAAAGAACGAGCGCAGCGGGCGGGTGATCGCATGAGCGACGACGAGCCGTTTTTCCACTTGTCTCCGCTCGAAGAAGCGGCGGTTCAGGGCAATCTCCGGATGTTCCCGGCCCGGTTCTGGCGGCACTACTGCATGTGGCGGATGCACTTCACCCGCTGGAACGCGCTCCAGGCCGCATGGAGGACCGCGCGATGAGCGAGTTCCGGGTGCCACCACATTTCCGGGTGCCACCGCATCTTGATGTGTTCACACGCGCCAACCTGTTCGACTTGGGATATCCAGGCCCATACGCCGACGCGCAACGCGCCCTAGCCCGCGCCGGCTGGCACTACGACGCCTTCAACGATAGCTGGCGCAGGCCGGAACCCGACCCTCCCGCCGCGACTTGGAACGAACTGAGAGCGGCCTGGAGGAGCGCGCGATGAGCGATCAGCTCCAACGGGAACTGGAGGAGCAAAGTATGCGCAACCCGTTTTCCAGGCTGAGCGATGAACGACTGATTGAGATACTTGCCCACCTCACCGCGGCAGTCGCCGCTAACACGGAAGCAATCACCATCATGTCAATCTCCACCGGCTCCCTCGACACCAGCATTCAGCAGCTCATCGCCGACAACGCGACGCTCAAAAGCAGCGTCGACGCCGCACCGGCCGAGCTCGCAACGCTGGTCGCCGCCGCCATCGCCAAACAGGTCAGCGTCGGCGTCACCCCGGCACAGATGCAATCGCTGTTCGACCTGCACACCGCCCTCGGCGGCGAGACGGCGCAGCTCACGGCGGCACTCGCCGGCACCCCGCCCGTCGTGACACCGCCGGTCACCACCACTGGCCCTGCGGGTATGGGCACCGCGCCCGTCGTGACGCCCGCGCCCAATCCCACAGCGCCGACCGTGACCGCCACGCAGCCCGCCCCGTAATCGCTGATTTTAATTGCTGAACAGGACGCAATCAGAACGTGTTTCAACCGGGTGTATCTGGTAATCCGAGCGGCCGGCCAAAGTCCAAGGTCGACATTAAGGAACTGGCTCGCACCCACGCGAAGGTCGCGATTGAGGCGCTGGTTGCGGCCCTGAGTGATCCCAAGGCACGTGTGCCTGCTGCTGTGGCACTGCTGGACCGAGGCTTTGGGCGCCCAATGCAGGCCACCGAGGTGACTGGCGCGGAGGGCGGCGCCATCACCTTCCGCTGGGCCGATGTCATGCCAGCAGTCATGACGGTCGCGGACGAACAGCCCGAGGAATGAGCCGCGAGATCGTGCTGCCGTTTGCGCCGCGTCCATGGCAGCGCCCGCTGATTGACGATACCGCCCCGCGCATCGTCGCCGTCGTCCACCGCCGGGCCGGCAAATCCACGGCGCTCATCTGGCGCGGTCTCAAACGCTGCCTGATCGAGCGCAAGCCGCTGCCCCGCGTGGTCCACATCCTGCCCTACGGCGTCATGTGGAAGCGCACGGGGCTATGGGATCAGGCAGTTCGTGGCGCCGAAGCGATACCGGGCGCGGTCGTGAACAAGAACGACCTGACGATCAAGTTCTCCAACGGCTCGACGTGGCAAGCCGGCGGTGCCGACAACCCCGACAGCTGGCGCGGTGGCTACGCCGACGAGGCAATCATCGACGAGCTGGAGGACACCCCGCCGGCGCTGATCCCGCTGGTGATCGAGCCGATGCTGGCTGACCGAAATGGCATCCTGTTGCGCAGCGGCACGCCCAAGGGGCGCGGCTTGCTCCAGGCGGCGCACGACCGGGCCAAGACAACGCCGGGCTACAGCTCCTACTTCCTCGACTACACCCGCACGCACGCGCTGAGCGACGAGGCCATTGCGATGCTGCGCCAGGAGATGACGCCGGGCGAATTCAAGCAGGAGCTGGAGTGCAGCTTCGAGACGCCCAACAGCGGCAGCTACTACGGCGAGTTGATGCAGGCCGCCGAGACTGATGGCCGTATCACCGCCGTGCCCTACGATCCGCTGCTGCGTGTCAGCACGGCTTGGGACTTGGGCATCGACGACAGCACAGCCATCTGGTGCATCCAGATCAGCCGCTCCGGGCAGTGGCGGTTCATCGATTACATTGAGCACTCGGGCGTGGCGCTCGACTATTACGTCAAGCAGCTGCAAGCCCGGCCATACGTCTACGAGCGCCACCTGCTGCCGCACGACGCGGAGGTGCGCGAACTGGGTACGGGCAAGAGCCGAACCGAGACGTTGCGCGGCCTGGGTGTCACCCCGATCACCATAGTCCCGGCGCAGAGCGTGGCGGACGGCATCAACGCGGTCCGGATGATCCTGCCCAAGGCGTGGTTTGACGCGGCAAAGTGTGCGCCGGGCATCAAGGCGTTGCGGCATTACCGGCGGGAGTGGAACGAGGGCGCGCAGACGTGGCGTTCAGCCCCGGTCCATGATTTCGCCAGTCACGCGGCCGACAGCCTGCGCTATGCCGCGATGGGGCTGCGCGACACGATCAAGGCGCCGCCAGTGCCGCAACGCCGCTCGATGGCGCCAGCGCAGGGAACCGGACGGTGGATGGGATAATCGGCTGCGCGCCATAGCGCCGGCCCACGAGGCAGCCGCAAGGCTGTGTGACGTGCCTCTGGACGTTTCCCCCTACCAAACTCGGCCGGCGGTGCGGGGCAACCCTCTCAACCGGCCATCTTTTCGGGATGAACATGAATGTTCGAACGTTATCGCCGCAGCCAAATTGCGGAACTTCGCCCGTATGTACCCGGTGAGACGCTGAATGACCGGGTAAGCGTGTCAGCATCCGACCTTGAAGCCGGATCGCCCAAGGCGGGCGACATGATCGCCCGCAACCCGAAGAACCACGACGATCAATGGCTGGTTGCGGCCGTCTACTTCGCGGACAATTTCGAGCCGGCATAAGGCGACCACATGAGCCGCGTCGACAGCAAAGCCGACGAGAAGATACTGTCCGAGGCCAAGCGCCGCTTCCAACGCGCCGAGGAGTGGGAGAGTGCATCTCGCGACCGCTACCGCGAGGACGTGAAGTTCTCTGAGGGCGACAGCGAGAACAACTGGCAGTGGCCCGACAAGATCTACAACGACCGCTCCGGCAGCCGCCGCCCCGCGCTCACGATGAACAAGGTGCGCCAGCACTGCCTGCAGATCATCAACGACGCGCGCCAGAACAAAGCCGCGATCAAGGTCACGCCGACCGGTGACGGGGCCACCTACGAGGCCGCGCAGATGTTCAGCGGTCTGTGCCGGCACATCGAGTACCAGTCGCAGGCAACCGAGGCGTACGAGGCGGCGACCAACAGCCAGGTCCGCGGCGGCTGGGGCTACTGGCGGGTGCTGACCGACTACGAGGGCGACGACAGCCTGAACCTGGAGATCTACATCCGGCGCATCGCCGACCCCACTAGCGTCTACCTGGACCCCGAGATCCAGCAGTTCGACGGCTCGGACGCCAAATGGGGGTTCGTGACCAAGCAGCGCCCGCATGACGACGCTCTGCTCGACCATCCCGAACTGCGTGACACGCTCACCGGGCCATACAACCAGACCGACGGCTGGGTGACCGAGGACGATTGCCGCGAGGCTGAATATTGGCGCGTGGTCGATAGTGGTGACACGCTGCACCAGCTGAACGATGGCAGAACGGTGCGCGGTGCAGTGCCTACCGGCTATAGGTCGATGAAATCACGCAGCATCGTCGCGCCGAAGGTCGAGTGGTTCAAGATCGTCGGCAACGAGATCGTTGACCGAGAGGACTGGCCGGGCCGTTACATTCCTCTCGTCCGCGTCATCGGCGAGGAGACGGTGATCGACGGCAAGCTCGACCGCAAAGGTCACACCAGGGCGATCAAGGATGCCCAGCGCACAAAGAACTACTGGATGAGCGCGGCCGTCGAGTTCGTGGCATTGCAGGGCAAAACGCCATACAAAAGCACTGCGGCGAGCGTGGAAGGCTACGAGGAAGACTGGAACAATGCCCATTTAGAGAACAAGGCATTGCTGCTCTACAACGGCTATGACGACGCCGGACGGGAATTGAAAGCTCCCGAACGCCAAGAGCCGCCGACGATGGCGCAGGCGTATCTCCAAGGCATGACCATCGCCGACAACGAGATGATGGCCGTGTCTGGCCAGTATCAGGCCGAGATGGGCGCACCGGGCAACGAGCGCTCCGGCGTCGCCATCGAGCAGCGGCAGCGCCAGGGCGACAACGCCACGTACCACTACATCGACCACTTGGCTCAGGCGATCAGGTTCACCGGGCGCATCCTGGTCGACCTCATTCCGCACGTCTACGACACCCCGCGCGTGCTCAAGATCATGGCCGACGACGGCTCCGAGAGCGAAGTCCACATCGACCCGACGTTGCAGACTGCGCACGCGGTGACACCCGATCCGACGCCGCAGCCGATGGACCCCAGCGGGCAGAGGCCGACCGAGGCCGAAAGCCAGCAGCAGCGGGTGCGGACGTTCCTGAACCCCTCCGTGGGGCGCTACATGGTGCAGGCCGATGTTGGGCCGTCGTTCGGCACGCAGCGGCAGGAGGCGTTCGAGGCGTTTACGCAGATCACCAGCCAGAACAAGGAATTGATGCCCGTCGTGGGCGATTTGCTGTTCAAGAACGCCGATTTTCCCGGTGCCGACGAGATCGCGGAACGGCTCAAGCGCATGGTGCCACCGCAGGCGCTGGGTGGGCCATCCCCGGCGATGCAGCAGATGCAGCAGCACCTACAGACGGTCACGGGGCATGGGCAGGCTGTGGCGCAGCAGGCAGACAAGGATGTTGCCGACCTCAAGGATCAGATCGCCGCTCTGCAACTCCAGTTGAAGAACAAGGGCGGCGAGGGCGAAACTAAGTCGTATGAGAGCGAGACGCGGCGCTTGGTGGCAATCACGGCGGCCGATCCGACCGTGGCGAGCATTCTGGCGCGCTCCCTGTTGTCGGGCATGATCGGGATGCCGGCCTTGCCGCTGATCCAGGCGCACGACGCCGCCAATGCCGCCCACGACCAGGGCATTGCCGCGATGGCCCCGCCTGCGCCAGAAGGTGCGGAACCACAACCGCAGGCAGATGCGTCATGATGAGCCATGCTGAACGTGTTCAAACGGAAATCCGGATGCTGCAAGGTATATACGCAACTATTGAAATGAAACGGCAGGATGCCCTTAAGCCTGGAGCTGACATCGCTTGGATTGAGCAAAACATAAGAGATCTCGAAGCACTATCTAGACGCATTGAGAATAGATCAACATGAGCCAGACCACCGAACAGCCGGCAGCCGCCGTCGAACCGCCACGCAAGCTGCTGGCTGTTGCCGATCCCAACTGCAAATGGTGCGGCGGTAGCGGCGTAACATGGCCCCGGATGGCGACATGCGGCTGCATCACTTTGGTCCCCATCTTGCCCAACATTGAGTGCGTCTGATGTCTGAGACCACATCCCAGCCCGCGCCAGCCGCCGAACCCGCCGACACCCCCGCGCCCGGCACCGAGACGCCCGCCACGGAGGCCACCACCGAGGGCGAAGGCGAGCCGAAGCCGGAACCGGAGGCGAAAGCCAAGTCCGAGCGCGAGCCGTGGTTCGTCAAGCGCATTGCCGAGCTGACCCGCGACAAAGCCGACCGTGACCGGGTACTCCAGCAGGCGCAGACCGAGTTGCAGCGCGCACGGGCCGCGCAGCCGGCCGACCCAAACGCACCGCAGGACGTGAACGCGGTTGCCGAGCGCCGCGCGCAGCAGATGGTGGCGGAGGGAAAGTTCACCGCCGACTGCAACAAGACCTACGAGGCCGGCAAGGCGGCGTTCCCGACGTTTGACGCGGACATGGCGACGCTGAACAGCATCGGCGTGTCGCGCGGGCTGATCGAGGCGGCGCTGGAGGCCGGCAACGCGCACCAGGCGCTGCACAACCTGGCAGCCGACCCCGACGAGGCCATGCGGATCATGGGGCTATCACCGGCCCGCATGGGGGCGGCACTGGCCAAGCTGGCGGCGGCTCCGGCCAAGCCGGTGCCGGTGACCGGCGCTCCGGCTCCGGTGCGGAGCATCAACGGCGGTGGCGGCAAGGGCAACGACGACCCGGACAAGATGTCGATGTCGGAGTATTCGGCATGGCGGGCGAAAACGGCCAAACTGCACTAATCCGACCGGGATGTAGGCAAAACGGCCGGCCTCCACAGTTCTTTGTTCCCACGCTCAAATATCTGATCCGGAGGAATGGGGAACTTGATATCCGACAGGATCAAGCCGTTTTTCAGGCAGGACCAATACAGCGTCTCGTCGTCGATCCTTTTTGCTGTGCCGTCGGGGAAAGTGGCTGAAATGGCCGCAATGGCTTCCTCTATCGGGTTGAGCAGGTAGGGCTGGCATTCCCAACTAAAGATGTAGTCGCAATCGCGGCTCATTGTGCGCCCTCCAAAGGATCATATTACACTAGCCCACGACGTGCGTAAGCGCCCTCCGGCGGGATAAGCCGAGCGACCAGCCGTGCCTTGCCGTCCTGCCGGCTCATGCAGTGCGACCAGCCCAAACTCCCTCCGGCGGGCCAATGCCGTGCGACGACCCAACCGCAAGAGCGCCCTCGGCGTGAGCGGTTCCCCGCACAGCATCCCACCGTCGAGGATCATCCCCCGTGGCCAATACACTGCTCACCCCTTCGATCATCACGAAGGAGACCGTTCGGCTGTTCAAGAACAGCAACGCGCTCCTTAAGATGGTCGACACGCAATACGACGATCAGTTCGCCAACTCCGGCGCGAAGATCGGCAACACCCTGCGCATCCGCCTGCCGAACGACTACGCCGTGCGCACCGGCCCAACGGCGGTGGTGCAGAACACCATCGAGACCAACACCTTGCTGACCATCGGCAGCCAGATCGGCGTCGACATCTCGTTCAGCATGGCCGACCGCACCCTGACCATCGACCAGTACAGCAGCCGATACATCCGCCCGGCAGTGAACAAGCTCGCCGGCTACATGGCTGCCGATTTGATGCAGGTGGCCGAGACGACCAGCAACTTCGTCCACAACGTCGACACGGGCGGGAACACTATCCCGCCGACCGCGAATACTTGGCTGCGGGCCGGCGCGGTGCTGGACAACTACGGCGCCCCGCGCGACCAGCGCAACATCGTCCTGTCGCCGTTCACCCAGGCGAACACCGTCTCCTCGCTGAGCGGCCTGTTCAACAGCCAAGCCAAGATCTCCAGCCAGTACACCACCGGCATGATGGGCATGGATGTACTCGGCTTTGACTGGGCAATGGACCAGACCGTGATCCGCCACCAGACGGCGGCGTATGGCGTGCTGCCGACCGTCAACGGCGCCGGCCAGTTCGGTGCCGCGATCACCGTGACGGCGCTCGCTGGCCCGCTGAACAAGGGCGATTTCGTGCAGTTCGCCGGCGTCTACAACGTCAACCGCGTCACCAACGCATCGAGCGGCGCGCTGGCGATGTTCGTGGTGACGGCAGCGACCCCGGCTGGCGCCACCTCGATCCCGATCTACCCCGCGCTCACTCCGCCGACCGTCGTTGCTGGCCTGACCGGCAGTGCGTACCAAACCGTGACCAACAGCCCGGCCAACGGCGCGCAGGTCACCAGCCCGGTGAATGCGGGCGAACTGGTCACCAAGAACCTAGCGTTCCGGCCCGAGGCGTTCACGCTGGCGACCGCTGACATGGAGTTGCCGCGCGGCGTGCATGAGGCGCACCGTGAGAACCAGGATGGCATCAGCGTGCGCTTGGTGACGGCCTACAACATCAGCACCGACCAGATGGTGACCCGCCTGGATATTCTCTACGGCTGGGCGGCGGTGCGACCGGAATGGGCCGTGATTGTCGGCGATGTGGGCATCCAGGGTTAGGCCAGAAAGGGAGCATCTGAAATGCAGGAATATCCTCGGATTTTGTACGCCTCTGACAGCCCCGCGACCCTTACCGTGCCTGATGAGGCCGCGCACAAGGCGGCAGGTGCCGGCTGGAACACCGAGCCGACAGACATGCACCGCGCCAGCCCGGTACCGCCTCCCGTGCCCGTCCCGTCGAACCAGGAGGCGTTTGCCGAGCATATCGCGCAGACGGTCACCGACCGCGTGCTGGCCGGCTTGGCGGCACTGCTGGACAAGCCACCGCTGGGACCGGAAGCCGCCGCACCGCCAGCCGCCAAGCCGGAGCCGTATGTTGAGCCGGAACCGGAACCGTCCGGCAAGCGCGGCCGTCGTAGTGGCGCTGATCCGGTGCCCGAACCCCCCGAGAGTGGAGAGTAGACATGGACCCGCTTGAGTTCCCGACGTTCCCCTTGACGCTGTACAACCCGATCTACGGGGCGCGCACGGCCAAGACGGCCGACGACCTCCCGAAGATGTTCACCGACATCACCCAATGGTTCAAGACGGCGGTCGAGGCCGACCAGCACCGTACCGAGACCGATGCCAGCATTGCCGTGGCGCACCGGCTCAAGAACCGCGTCGACCACGCCTTGGGCGACGATCATCCAGTGTCCGACAAAGTGGTGGAGAACTCGGTGGTGGCCGACCAGCGCATTCGCGCCGGCGATCCGGAGCCGTAGGCGCATGGCACACGTCTACGAAGGCACGCCAGACGCGCGCCAGTCCGACAACGTAGCGGAGCCGGTCACTCGGTTCCGTCCGAAGTATCGCGCGCTGACCGATGCCGAGAAAGCGCAGCACGACGCCATCAAGACCAAGGCAACCGAGTTGGAAACCTTGTTCGAGCAGGTGAAGCCGGGACGTTATCGCTCGCTCGCTTTCACCGCGCTCGAAGAGGCGGTTATGTGGGCGGTTAAGGAGTTGACCTCGTAGTGGCAACAGCCAACAGCCTGATCGCGCTGGCACTGAAAATGTCCGGCGCGGTTGGGCTGGGGCAAGTCTCGCCGGCCGAGGACGTGGCCGACGCGCTCACGCTCCTACAGGACATGGCGGCGCAGTGGGCGCGGCAACGCTGGCTGGTGCCGCATCTTGCCGATGTCGCGTTCACGCTGAACGGCAGCGCGTCCTACACCATCGGCGCCGGTGGTGACATCAACGTGGCCCGGCCCGACCGGATCGAGGCGGCATATTACCGGCTGAACCAGGGCAACACGCCGCTGGACTGGCCTCTCTACGTCATGGACAGCCGGGAGCAGTGGGACCGGGTGCAGCTCAAGCAGATGCGTGGGCTGCCGGGCGCGCTGTTCTACGACACCGGCTATCCGCTCGGCACGATCTGGCTTTATCCGGTCTCGCCGCTGAGCAGCTCTTACGAGCTGCATCTGTCGGTGAAGGATGGCATGGGCGGGTTCTCCGATCCCACCGCCGACACCGGCATGGCGCCTGAGTACAACGCGGCGCTGATGTGGAACCTTGCGGCCATCCTGCGCCCGTACTACCAGCTGCCGCCGGAGCCGACGATCACCGCCAAGGCGCTGAACTCGTTGAACGTGATCCGTAGAACGAACACGCAGATTCCCGAGGCGCGGATGCCGCGCGACCTGCCGGGAATGTGCGGCAACGATGGCGGCGATTGGGTGAACGGCCTGGCCGGCGTCGGCGCGGCGCCCGGCTTCAATCAGGTGCAAGGCTTCCGCGTCGGCATCTCGACACTCGACGGACAGGACATCGTAGAATAATGGACCGGGTTTTGTCATGAGCACCGACCCAACACAGACCGCCATAGTCGAGATTTTGACGGGGCGCATACCTCATCTAACGCGCGAACAACTTGTGGTAGCCCTCAAGCGGGTATCTGGCGGATGCGACTACCCCCCGGATCAGCTACGAACAGTCTGTAAGCAGGCGTGGAAGATGCTGAATGCAGATGCCCAAGTTATACAGAAAGCTGCTCTATGAGCGGCACGCTGCACGTCTGGAAGCCCGGAGATTTCGTCGACGCAGTGGACCTCAATGGCAACTTCGCGCTGCTGAATGCCGAGGCGGCGCCGAGCGCCACGCTGGCGGGCTTCAACCGGCTGCGCAACGGCCGGATGCTGGTCAACCAGCGCGGCACGTCGATCACCACCGCCGGCTACGCCTCGGACGGCTGGATCGTATCGTCCACCGGCGGCGCGCTCACCGCCTCGATCATCGCCGGCGGCATCGACTATGGGTATTCGAACTACACCCAGCTCACCGGCACGTTGCCCGTCGTCGGCACCCTTGCGGTGGAGCAGCGCATCGAGGCGGTCGATTGCCGCGACCTGCCCGGCGCCACCGTCACGCTGTCGTTCTACGCATCGGCGTCGACCACTTCCGGCACGTTCCAGGTGACGGTCCTGCTGAGCAACCCGAACGTCACCGACACCTGGCGGAACAAAACGCTCTTTCCAACCCAGATGGCGACGGTCACCAGCGCGCCGGGGCGCGTCAGCATGACGTTCGTGATGCCGCCCGGCGTCGCCAACGGCCTCTCTGTGGCCATCCTCCTCACGCAACAGGGAGCGCCCGGCACCGCCACGCTGAACGTCGGCGGCCTGCAACTCGAACTCGGCACCACGGCCACGCTGCTGCAGCACCGCAGCTACGCCGATGAGTTCTACATAGCGCAGCGCTACTACCAAGTAGGGTTGTGTTATGCGACCGGCTACCAAGCGGCGGGCGGTGGATTCTCGGATGTGTCGGACGGCGGCACAATGATGCGCGCCTTACCAACGGTTACGACGATCAGCAACAACTTCGTGAACTTCACTCAGACATCGCTTAATCAGTATGGTCCCGTCTTTGGCCATGTCGGGTGCGGCGGCACAGCAAACGCCACCGGGACCGTCACTATCAGCGTGTTCTACGCCGCCTCGGCCGAACTTTGAGCTACGTTCCGCTCACGGGCGGGAGCTATGTGGCGCGCAGCCTCACGGTCGGGGCGCAGACTTGCATCAACCTCATGCCGGAAGCAATGCCGCAGGCGGAGGGCGAGCCAACAGCGTTTGCGCATTACCCCACGCCGGGTTTGCGATATATCGGCGTCGTCGGTGGCGGCGCATGGCGGGGCATGTACCGCGCCACCAACGGCACCCTTTTCGGCGTGGTCGGCAACAACGTGGTGGTGAACGCCGACACCGGCGGCTCAATCGTCGGCACCATCGCCACCACCAGCGGGCCGGTGAGCATGTCAGACAACTCCGTCAACCTGATCCTGGTGGACGGCAGCGCCGCCGGCTACACCGTGCTGCTGGCCACCGGCGCGTTCTCAGCGATCTCCGATCCGGCGTTCTACGGTGCCGATCGCGTCGAAATGCTGGACACGTTTTTCGTGCTGAATAGGCCCGGCACCAACCAGTTCTATGTATCGCGCAGCGTCGCGGTCACCTTCGACCCGCTGTACATCGCAGCTAAGGCGGGGTTGGACACCTTGGTCAGCATCGCCGTGTTTCGCCGCGAGCTGTGGCTGTTCGGCACGCGCTACACCGAGATTTGGAGCGACGTTGGCGCGGCCGACTTCCCGTTCCAGGTATTCAGCGGCGGCATTGAACACGGCTGCGTCGCGGCGGCCAGCGTGGCGCACACCGATGGCGCCGTGTTCTGGCTGGACCGCAGCCGCGACGGCGAAGGCATCGTGCTGAGAGGCCAAAACTACAACGCCATGCGGGTGTCCACACACGCTATCGAGGCGGCGATCCGCAGCTATTCGAAGATCACCGATGCGGTAGGCTGGATCTACCAGATCGACGGCCATATCGTCTATGTGCTTACTTTCCCGACTGCCGGAGCAACCTGGTGCTTTGATCTTGCCACGTCGCTCTGGCATCAGTGGCAATCTGGCGGCGGCATTCATCGCGGGATCTGCCATAGCGCCTTCAGCAATTACAACCTGGTCGGTGATGTCACCAACGGCAACCTCTATGCGCTCGACCCGAATGTCTACACCGACAACGGCGCTCCGATTCAGCGGACGCGGGCGTTTCCGCACTTAGAGAGCAACGCCGACCGGATTTTTTACACGCGGTTCACCGCTGACATGCAGTGCGGTTTGGTCCCAGTGGGGCAGCCAGAGCCGCAACTGTCGCTGCGCTGGAGTGACGATGGCGGGTTCAGCTTCGGGGCGCCGGTGGCGCTCGGCATGGGGCTGAACGGCGCGGCGAACACGTCGCTGCAGTTCCGCCGGCTGGGCTATTCGCGGGGCGGGCGGGTGTTTGAGGTGTCCTGGAACGCGCCCGTCGCCACGGTGCTGCAGGGGGCTTGGGTTGAGACGGTGGCGGGGGCGACATGAGCGGCAGCGCCAAGTTCTCCGGGCGCGGCTTCCCAGCTCCCAGTTCGCCCCTAGTCGACCTGAACACAGGGCAGGTCACCCCCCAATGGCTGGCGTTTCTGCGTCAGCAGTATATCGCAACCGGCGGTGGCTCGGGTTCGACAGCCAATCTGACGCAGATCACGGCCAATCTGACGCAGCTCGCCTCCAATGTGGCGCAGAACACCAGCAGCTTGGCGACGGCTAACGCAGCGTTGGGGGCGATCCCGGCGGAGTTGCAGCAGGCGACGTTGCTGGCGCTGGCGCTGGGCGATGTGCCAACCACGTAACGGAGGCCGCTGAATGGCGATTGTCGCGGCGGTCCTGCAAGGTGGCGTCACGCTCGGAACGACGGCCACCCCGCTCTACACCGCGCCGGCCGGCACCACCGCCATCGTCAAGCGCGCCGTGTTCGCCAATAGCGGCGGCGCGGCGGTCACGGTCACGGTGCGGGTGGTGCGCAACGGCGGCTCGGGCGGCGCGCTGGTCAACGCGCAATCGGTGGCGCTCAACGGCTCCTACATGGCCCCGGAGCTGTCGCAACTGGTACTGGGGCCGGGCGACGCGGTGACGGCTCTGTGCAGCGCCATCAGCAGCGTGTTCGTGGTGATGTCCGGGTTCACGATGTGAGGGTGGCCGTCTGTTCCGGCGCGTTGCTGCTGCTACTCGGCATTGGGCGGCCTCCCAAAGCGAGCGCTACGGAGATCATATTCGCCTTCCTCATCGTCGGCCCGGCCATCCGAATATCCTTCAAGCCACGATTTGCTTTCGCCGCCCCACACGCCAGAGTTAGATCGTCCCGCCTGCTGACCTGCGTCATACTCTGCCTGTTGCGTTTCGATAGCGCTCCCGGCCGTCTGTGCTGGCGTGTCGTCGTTCATGGTTCTGCCCTGGCGCCGCATATGTCGCATGTCTCACTCGGCTTCAGGTAGCATTCGCCACACGGTTGCTCCCCGCGTCGAGCGTCAGCCGCAATGGGTATGAGCGGGTTGCGCGGACCGGGTGCGTCGAACTGCGCGGCCAATGCCGGGGCCGTCTGTGTCTGGTCGGCGTCGCTCATCTATTCCTCCACTCCCTCCAGGATAACGCCCGATGCCGCCGTTCGTCATCTTCTCCCTGCCGCGCAGCCGCAGTGCATGGCTGGCGCACTGGCTGGGCGCGGTGTGCGGGCAGCCAGTGGCGCACGACATGGCCATCGAGTGCGACACGACGGACGAATGGCTGGAGGCGCTGTACCGGCGCGTGCGCGGCAGTTGCGAGACGGGCGCGGCGGCGGCGTGGCCCGTGCTGCGCCAAGCGTTGCCGCATTGCCGCATCGTGCTGGTGTGGCGCGACATCATTGAGGTGGTGGCGTCGCTCGAGCGGGCCGGAATAGCGGTTTCCTACGATGAACTTGAGCGGCGCAGCATGGCGATGCTCGAGATGTCGGGCCTGCCCAACGTGCTGTCGGTGCAGTTCTCCAGCTTGACCAGCCCCCGCACCTGCGCTGCCATTCAGCGGCACTGCCTCGGCACCGAGTTCGACTGGCCACGCTGGGCCGAGATGGACCGGGTGAACATCCAAGTCGACATGCCGGCCCGCATCCAACGCCTGCAGGAGCGTGCAGCACCGATCGCCGCGCTTAAAACGGAACTGGCCGACCGCCTGGAGCATCCACGCCCATTCGTGACGGTTGGGGAGGAACGCTGGAGCGACATTGCCCGGCAGTGCGAGGCAATGGGAGCCGGCCACCATGCGGAGGCCACGGAAGGCACCGAGGGGCCATACCGGCTCGACCAAGCCACACTAGCGCGAATGGTGGAGATGGGGATCTGGCGCGTCGTCGTGGCCCGCGTGGATAGCGCCATCGTGGGTTACTGCTGCTGGACGCTGGCCACCAACCATGAGGCGGACAGTCCTCCCACCATGATGCAGGGGCCGTTCTACGTGCTGCCCGAAGCGGCGCGGCACCGCATCGGCCGGCGGCTGCTGGACGTGTCGCGGGCGCTGTTCGAGGTGGGCGGCATCCGGGCGCTGCGGCTGCACCACACGTCGTATGGGCGCGGCGCGCGGACCGGCGTGCTCTATCGCCGCATGGGCGCGGTTGAGGCGCAGCGCGAATACCATATGAACATCGGGGCCTGACATGGGCAGCATTTCGGCACCTATCGCGGCCATCGGCTCGGTGATCGGCGGCATTTCGGCCCCCACCGCGCTGGCGGCTGCCGGCACCGCAGCGACGATCGGCAGCGGGCTGCTCACGTCTGGCGCCGCATCCGATGCCGCGAACACGCAGGCCAACGCCGCAGGGCAGGCGCAGCAGCAGCAGTCGGCCCAATTCCAGCAGACACGGCAGGACCTGCAGCCGTACACCGCCGCCGGCCAGACCGCGCTGGGCCAGTTGAGCGGCAACCTTGGGACGTATGGCGACACCAATACCGGGCAGGGCTACCTCAACCAGAACGACTATTTCGTGCAGCAGGGGCAGAACAACACGCTCCAGCAGGAGGCCAACACCGGCTACCAGCTCCAGCAGGCCGGCATCGCGGATCAGGTCGGTCAGCAGCAATATGCCAAGGCGCAGGGCATCGGCGAGGCCGGGTTCGCCAACGCGCAGAACGTCGGCGCCCAAGGCTATGCGGCGGCGGGCAACGTCGGGGTCGGACCCGGCGGGCAGGCGGCGCTGGAGGCCACGCCAGGCTACCAGTTCACCCGCGACCAGGGGCTGGAGAGCGTGCAGAACAGCGCGGCGGCGCGCGGGCTTGGCGTGTCAGGGGCGGCGTTGAAGGGCGCGGCCAGCTATGCAACCGGGCTGGCCGACAACACCTACCAGCAGCAGTATTCGGACGCGGTAAACAACGCCACCAACCAGTATAATGTGGCTCAGACCGGGGCCAGCAACCAATACAACGTGGCCCAGACAGGCGCAGCGGCTCAGACCGGGGTGCAGAACGCGCTCACGGCGGCGTACGGCAACGTGGCCAGCGGCTATGGCGCGGCGGCGGCCGGCTCAGTCGGGCTGGGGCAGGCGGCGCTAGGCAGCAACACCGCGCAGCAGGGCAACCTCACGAACAGCTACAACCGGCTGCTCGGGGCCTCCTCGCTGGGTGAGAATGCTGCAGCTCAGACCGGCTCGCTGGGGCAGGCGTCCGCCTCGGCACAGAACGCGCTCATCACCGGCGCGGGTCAGGCGCAGGCGGCAGGCACCGTGGGCAGCGCGAACGCCCTGTCGAGTGGGTTCACTGGCGCGGCGAACAGTGCGTCGAACGCCTACTACGCCAACCAGAATAACCAACTGATGCAGCAGATCGCGAAGAACGGATCGTACTGATGAGCGGCAGCGTCAACAACCTCATCGCGCTCCAGGCTGGCCAGGGTGTGACCCCGGTGGAAAACCCGCTGGCGCAGCAGGCTCAGTACATGCAGGCGCGGCAGGCGATGCTCCAATCGCAAAACGCGATGAACCAAAACCGCCTGTTCCAGTCGCAGCAGAAGCAGGGGCAGCTTGCCCAACAGGCGATCGATCCGAGCACGGGGCAGTTCAGCCCGTCGAAGTTCAACATGCTGCTGGGTCAGTCTCCGGGCGCGGGGATCGGCGCGCAGGATGCCATCGCGGCGGCACAGACCCAATCCAGCGCGCAGCAGACACAGGCGCAGGGATCACAGAAGCAGCTCGCCAGCGGCATCGGCGGCCTCTTGCAGCTGAACAATGGCGCGGGGCCGACCTACGGCCAGACGACGGACTTCCTGCAGCGCGGCCTGGCTTCCGGGGCAATCCAGCCGCAGAGCGCAAAATCGGCACTGATCGGGATGCCATCTGGCGACGATCCGCAATCGATGGCCACGCGGACGCACATGATCCAGACGATCCAGCAGCAGATGGCGTCGTCGCAGGAACAGCTGACCAATGCCTATGGCACGCCAACCTCCGTGAGCAACGGGCAGACGGTGCAGCCTGGTTTGGCGGGTGGAATGCTCAGCGGCAACCGCGGCGCATTTAACCCGGCCGGTGCTCCGATCCAGCAGGTGACCGGACCCGAAACCAACGCGGCGATGTCGACGCAGTACGTGCCGGACCCGCAGCATCAGGGCCAATACATCCAGGTGCCGGTGCCGCGCAGCGCTTTGCCCGGAGCCAGCGGCGTGGCTGGGCCACAGCCTTCCGCGTCGCCAGGGTTGGGAACCGGACGCCCGCAAGCGCCAGCGGGAACGCCTTCGCCCGCAACTGGCGGCGGTGCTCCAGCCATGGCTGGCTCCGCTCCGCCCGCGCCGTTCCTCGCCGCGCAACCGCCGGGCGTGGCTGTCTCCCAGCAAGCTGACACGACGCAATTCAAAACGGATCAGGCCGCCTTGCCAGCCGCGCAGACCACCACGCAGAACATGCAGCACGCGCTCACGGCGTTGCAGCTCAGCAGCTCCGGCCGCACGCCACAGGCGATGGTCGGCATGGGGAACCTGCTGCAGAGCGCCGGGTTGCTGCCGGCCGGCATGACCAACGACCTCGCCAACTACGAGCTATTCCACAAACTAACCGAACGGCTGGCGATGAATGCGGCGGGCAGCAGCAACACCGATGCCGGGCGGGCGCTTTCGCAAGCATCGAACGCTGGCACCTCGCTCTCGACGCCGGCCAATATTGCGGTGCTGCAGAACGACATCGGCAAGCAGCGCCAGGCCATCGCGCAGAACCTCACTGCGCCCGATCAGCAGACCGGCATTGGCTACGGCGGCTATGCCGGCAAGTTCTCCAACAGCACCGATCCGCGCGGTTTCCAGTGGGACATGCTGCAACCGGCGCAAAAGCAGCAAATCCTGTCGGGCATGAAGCCGGGATCGGCGCCTTGGAACAACCTGCACCGCTCGATCGGCATGGCAACGAAGCTGGGCCTGTTCGACAACGGCGGGTCGGTGCCGCTTGGGGCGCCCGGTGGCAACTAGCCAGTGGGACCAGATGTATGCCGATGCTGGCACACAATCGAATGTTGATCCGCTGCTGCTTAAAGCCCAGGGGATGGTCGAAAGCGGCCTCAATCCGAACAATGTAGGACCACAGACCCGTTCCGGCACGGCCAAGGGCATCGCGCAGTTCATTGACAGCACCGCACAGCAATACGGTGTGACCAACCCATTCGCACCGTCACAGGCCATCCCTGGCCAGGCCAAGATGATGGACCACCTGCTGACCAAATACGGCAACCCCGCCGATGCGCTGCGGGCCTACAACGCCGGGGATGACCAGTCGCGCTGGAATAATCCTGAGACACAGGCTTACACCGGCAAGGTGGCAACAGCTTACGCGCAGTTGCAGGCCGCTCAACAGCAACCAGGGGCATCCGTGGCAACACCGCAGACAGATGCCGTTCTGGCACAGCTTAGGGGTGGGAGCACGCCAGCCGCCGCCCCACCGGCAGCCGATGCCGACCCGTACGTGACGCTTGGCGAGCAGGTGACTTCGGGCAAGCCGGCATCCTCGGCCGCAGCCGCCGCACCTGATCCCTACGTGTCCGCAGGCGAGGCCGTGACGGCACCGATCCTCGCCGCTCCGCCGGTAAACGCCGCGGCAGCCGATGTGCCGCAATCGATCGACCCGCCGAAAACCACCGTTCCCCTAATCGACAATTTGGCGTCCGGCGCGTTGCAGGGCGTGCGCGATGTGGTCGGCACCGGAGCCAACCTCGCCAAATACGTCGACGCCAATGTGCCGCTCCTATCCCGGTTGGATAGTTCAATCGGCATCGATGCGGGCGCAACGGCGAACAAGCTATTGGCGGATCGGCAGCAATACGAGGCATCGCCGGCCGGGCAAACGCTGGCGGGCGGCATCGGCCGGTTCGTTGGGCAGGGTGTGGCCACATTGCCCGCGCTCGGCCCCCTCGGTGGCGCGATCGGCGCGGGGGGTGAAGCGTTGGCCGGCGCCGCCGATGCAGTTTCGCCGGCGCTGGGCCGCGGCATCGGCGCGGTGGGCAACCTGCTGACCGGCACGGCATCGGGAGGCGCCAGGGCCGGCATCACAGCGAACATGCTGGTCAAGAGCGCGGGCTTGGCAGGGCAGGGCGCGGTTGCTGGCGCGGGATACGGTGCGTTGACCGCGGGTGCCAACGACCAGACGCTTGGCCAGAACATGCTATCCGGGGCCGAGGGTGGCGCCATCGCGGGACCAGCGATCGGTGCGGTTGCAGGGGGCATCGGAGCGCTGGGCAAGGGCGCCGGCTACTTGGCCAACAAGCTCACCGGCGCCAAAGATCCTGCTGTTCAAGAGGCGATCGACGCCACGATTGCGCGGGCCAAGGCAGCCGTAGTGCCCGCTTCAAATAACCCGGTGGCGCCTTCAATCGCTCCACCGACTTCTCCACCGACTTCCGGCAGCCCCGCGTCATTCACGGCCGGCGCACCGCTCGGCGCGTCACCGGCGCCCGCCAGCATGGGAGCCGCCGCCGTGCCACCGGGTTCCGCTCCCGCCATGACGGCGGCGCAGGCGAACGCCTCGAAGCTCACGGGCTTCAACTACAGGATGTCCCAACAGGCGCCGCTGGCCTACGACAACACGCCCTACGTTGCCGGTTCAACTCCGACGCTGGCCGAAGCGACAGCCGATCCGGCAATGGCGGGGCAGCAGCGGGTGATCGCCGCCGGCGACGCGGACTTCGCCAACCTGGATCGGAAGAATAACGAGGCGCGCTACGATCATTTCGACGATCTGGCTGGGACGCCAACTACCGTGCAGACGATGCAAGCGCAGCGCGGCGAGCAGGCCAGCGCCGATCTGCAGGCGGCATTCAGCAAAACCACGCCGGTGAGCACGGCTCCGGTGATGGACACCATCAACGGCATCCTGAACGACCCAAGATTGGGCGAGAACAGCGACGTAAAGCGTTACGTCGGGCAGGTGCAGCAGCAGATGCTTAAACCGGACGGCACGCTGAAAGACGACCCTGAGAACCTATACGGCGTGCGCGAGAACATCACCAACATGCTGAACAAGGCATCTGCCGCCAACGATCCGACCGTGGGCAATGCTGGTGGCCAGCTGCTGCAGATCAAAAGCGCGCTGGACAGTGCGATCGAGACGGGGGCGCCGGGCTACCAGCAATACCTATCGAACTACGCCACCGCCTCAAGGCCGATTGATGCCCAGCAACTGCTACAGAGCTATCGACCGAACTTGGCGGGAGCGGACGGTACGATGCAGCTCAGCCGCGTGAACTCAATGCTCAAGAATATCGGTGGGCAGATGTCGTCGGGCGGGCTGTCACCTGCCAAGTCGCTCACCGACGATCAGCTGGACGGGCTGTTCAACCTGCGCTCGGACCTGCTGCGCCAGAACAACCGCAACTTGGCGCGGCCGGCCGGATCGGACACCGCCAACAATTTGAGCGTAATGGGTCAGCTCGGGACCGGGGCGGCGACGGCCGGCGCGCACGCCCTGGTGTCACACATCCCTGGCGCGAACATGCTGCTCAACGCCGTGATGGACAATGCTACCGGCAAAGCCGCCGCCGCGAACAGAGCGACGCTAAAGAACGCGCTGCTGAACCCGCCCCAGTAGCAACTCTTGCTGCGCCAAGGGCATCGCTTCCCACTCCCTCATGGTCGGATGCCTTGGTGCGATATACTCCGGCTGGATGGGCCGTCGCCTCGCCTGCGCCCGCTTCTCGGCCCGCCAGAAGAACGTCGGCAGCGATGCCACCAGCCACGCGAAGCCGAGGCCAAACGTCCAGGTGAGGGCGTAATCCAACGGCGGCTGCTGGTTCGGTATCGCACCGATCATCGCCATGAATATCCAGCAGCTCGGAATGACCAACGCGATGGCCACCAGCACCCTCGCGAACCACTGGCCGAGCAGCCAGAAGTAGAACAGCCCCAGCCCGGCGAACAATCCGACGATCAACACCACGGCACGCACCCCCTGATTTACACGCATTCTGCTAAGCGCGATTTCGCGCCTGCCAGTAAAGAATTGGCCCCATTGCAATCAAGCACGTCACGCCCTCAGCGAACGCAACGCAGAGAACGAACTTCCACCCGGTTTGACTGTACGGATCGCCGCCATAAGCCTCGACGGCGCCCATATAGATCGGTCCGCCGATCACTAGCCCCACCGGCGTGCAGGCAAACCACGAACCGAGCAGCCAAGAACGAAGCACCCCAAGGCCCACACCCGCCAAGACGATCCCACCTCCTGCCATCACAGCCACCCGCAGCACTGTTTCAAGCATCGCAGCCGCCCTCGTTATGCAGGCGTCCTGTATGCCCTCCGTTACCGAATTGCAAACATATTCCGCAGCGTGCGGATAGGAGCCATCATGTCCGAATCTTCGCCGCTCTCGCCGAACCAGCTCAAGGACACGGTTCTGCTCAACGCGCAGTTCCATCAGGTGCCCGCGTCCAAACTCATGGTCACCGCGCCGAACGGCGTGCAAATGGCGCTGGGCGACTACCTCGCGACATCGGGCGCCACCGGCATCACCACCGAGGCCACGCGTGCGCTCGCCGCCGAACAGGCGTTGACCACTGCCGTCAACAACGAGGCCACGGCCCGGCAGAACGCGGCCGCGCTCACCGCCGGGCAAATTGCGGCGCTGTCCACCAGCGTGTCCACCCTCCAGGCGGTCACCAACACGGTTCCGGCCGCGCCGCCAGTGCTCGCAGCTCCCCCATCGTTCACAACACCCGCATCAAGCGTCATCACGCTGGTCGGCGTCACGTTCACCGATCCTGGTAGCGTGGTCGCAAACTACCCGTTCGCCATCACTTGCCTGCATGGCACGCTGTCCGTGGCGGGCGCCACTGGTGGAACGCTGGCGGGCAGCGGCACGGCATCGGTCTCCGGCTCCGGCAACCTGGCCACCGTCAAGATGGCGCTGGCGGCGATCGTCTACACCGCGCCCGTGGCCGCGGGCGTCGATGTCATTCTGATCTCAATAGCCCGCAGCACCACCGCCTCGTACAGCGCCACCATAGCCGTCACCATTGGTACCGCAACCGGAAGCGCCACGGGCAACAACGGCGGATACCCGCTGTTCGCCTTCCCCAGCGGCCCGTTCACCGTCGTTGCCGGCAAGGCGCTGGCGGTTCCAGGGTTTGCCGTCACCGACCCCCCCGCAGTAACCGATGGCGGGGCCGGCGTGCTGTCTGTCACAGTGACGGGCGGCGGCTCAACGCTGGCGATGGTGCCGAGCGGCGTCGCCATTGCGGGCAGCGGCACCGCCGCCATCAAAATTACCGGGACCGTGGCGGCGGCCAACACGGCGCTGGCCACGCTGACGCTGACCGGAAGCACAGTCGGCACCGCGATCATCTCGGCCGTCTACACCGACATCATGGGGTTCGTCAGCCCCATCGTCACCGCGAGCGTCACCGTTACCGCCGGCGCCGTCGTGTCACCTCCCGCAAATCCGGTGGGGCCGGTTGATCCCAGCCTGTCCGTGCCGTCGCTGTCGATTACCCCCGGTGGCGTCCACACTTTCACGAACATCTACTGGCGGGATTCCTACGGCGCCACCAACACCGGCCTAGCGTTGGTCAACCTCACGGCCAACGCTGGCACTGTTACCGTGGCGCTGCAGGGAGGGGCCACCGTCACCAGCGGCACCAACGGCAGCGCGTTCGTGCGCGTCAGCGGCGCTTTCGCCGATGTGATCGCCTGCCTCTCCAACATCACCTACACCGCGCCGTCGACCGCCGGCAACGCCACGCTCAATGTCGACTGCTACAACGGCTATGGCCTTGAGTACTACCACCTCATTCAGATCACTGTCAGCGCGGCGAACGCCATAGCCCTGCCGACCACGGTGACTGTCGATCGGAACACCGGAAGCGCCATCACCGGCATTGCCTTCGCATCCACCGTTGGCGCCGCGACGCCGGCCCAGTCATACAACCTGAAACTCTACACCAACGGATATTACGGCGGCGACCTGTCATTCTCCAACCTCTCCGGATGCGCTCTGGTGAGCGGCGGCACGCTCCATCAAGGTGCCAAAGGCGCCATCATCTCGGGCACCTATCCGAACCTCCAGGCGGCGCTGCAGACGTTGCAGTACGGCAGCTACACGTCGCAGCCCGACACCATCAACGCCTTTTTCACGGATAGCGCCGGCAACAACCTGCTGGTGTCCAACACCTGCACCATCACCATCACGGCGGGCGCCACGTACTCGCAGGGCACCACGCCCACCAATGCCTCTGCCACCGAAAGCGGCGGCTACAACCCCGGCAACCCCAACACCACCACCACCACCACGCCGGCGGCCGGGGCAGGCGCCGGAGCCGGAGCCGGAGCAACCACTATCTCCACCGGCCAAACGCCGCTGCGCATCGCCGACATGCTCGATAACCGCATCGGTTTCAACACCTTCAGCGGCTACGGCACCGGCACGGACTACGGCAACGTTTGGGGCGCCTACCCGTCAAACTTTCAAGCGCCGATGGTCATCTCGATGTTGCAGTGGCTGTTCAGCGGCACCGGCTTCACACCTCGAATTCGCGAGTACCACAAGGCCGCCGCCTACGCGCAGCAATTGCCCTGGATCCAGCAGGTCCACAACGCAACCGGCGCGCTGTTCGAGCTGGCCGGTCAGCAACCAGTCGAAGTGGCCTCAGCCATACAGCTCACCACCGCGCTATCCAGCCAGTCGTTGACCGGCGGGCCGATCATCGACTGGCTGGAGCCGATCAATGAGCCGAACCTCAACAACTGGCCGATCGCGCAGGCCGTCGCGGCGCAGCAGCAGGTTCAAGCAGGGGTCGCATCCCTGCCTGGCGTCGGCGGAATCATGTCCAGCATCGTGCTGCTGGGCCAGCCGTTCACCGCGTATCTCAGCGGCTATGTCGACAGCAACGCCGGCTCCTACACGGCGACGCCCGGCACCACCGCGCTGGCGGCGATGTGCTCGGCCAACAACGCCCACATGTACCCTGGCACGGTCGGAGACCTCGACGACGGCTCGGCGAACCGGGGCATCATCGGCGATTTCATTACAAGTTACTTGACGACGTTTCCAAGCAACAAGCCGCTGCATTTCACCGAATACCATCCGACCTACTACAACAACACCGCCAACGCCAGCACCGTGCAGTTTAACCAGCCTTATGATGCCTATTACTATATGTGGGCAATATTTAGCCTGTTTAAGAACTTCCAATCTGGTCCCCTCTATTACTTTGCACTAGAAGATTACGGCGCGGCTGGAACCTTCGGCTATGCCACAGGGCTATTCGGCGCGGCCGGCCTGAGTGCGCCGAAACTGGCGGCGCTGTCGTTGCGCGCGTTGCTGCAACTCACCGGCGACACCGGCACGAACAAGCATAGTTTCGTGCCGTCGAACTTCGCCTACTCAATCAGCGGCATGGCCCCGCCGATCAATGCCGCTAGCCCCTACACCGGCGGACAGTCGATGGTGCTGGCAAGCTCGGATGGGCGCGTGTTCATCATGTTTGGCAACCAGCAGGTGGTGCCGGGCGGGGCATCATCGCCCGCTGTCATCACGTTCAGCGCCGGCGCGGTCACGCGGGTCATCGAATACGACCTGACCACCAATCCGGCGAACGCCATGACACCCGTTCAGAACGTCACGGGTCTCAATAACATCACCAGCAACTTAAATCCCTCGATGCGGTTGCTGGTGATTACGCGCTGATGCCTGAGCAGCCTGCCTTCGGATGGAATATTCCCGTCCCTGATCCATCGCTACTTACAACGGATCAGCTGCGCCGTGAACTTTCCGCACTAAAGGAAATCTTATCTACCAGAATGGATTCGCTGGAGGATGCGAATAAGATATTCCATGAAAGTCTTTCAAGCGCGCCGACTATTTTAGATAGGGAAGTATCGAGGCTCAACGGCCTGTTCGAAGTGCGAATGAACTCCGTGCAGGTGCAGTTCCTGAATGTTCAGCAGCAGTTCGCAGAGCGCAAAGAGGCCGCAGCCGAAGCCAAGGCCAACACCGCCAGGCAGCTTGAAACTACCAGTTCCTTATGGGTGACGAAGACGACTGCGATTGACGACAAGATCGCCGCCATTGTGAGCCGGCTCGACCGGGGCGATGGCGGCAGCTCAGGCAAGGCCGTCCAGCAGACCAGCGCGCTGGCGATCATCGTGGTGGTGATCTCCGCCATAAGCCTCGCACTTGCGGGCGTGTCACTCATCAAACCATCGGGCGGCGGAAGCAGCATGGCCCCGCAAGGCAATGTCACGGTGCAACAACCGAACGCGACCGGCAGCATCAGCAACGGCTCCCGGTGACCGTCAACCAGCCGGCCGCACAGGGACTAATCGCCAAATGATCTACCTCCCCACCGACCATCCCGCCGCGTTCCAGATCCTCGTGCTGGACGAGGGTAGTGCGCTCGACATGGCCCCGAACGACGGGGGCAACTGGACCGGCGCACAATCTGGCATCGGAACGCTGGGCGGGTCGCGCTACGGGATTTCCAGCGCGACCTATCCCAGCGTCGACAAGGCCACGCTCACCGCTGCGGCGGCGGAGGCGATCTACCTGCGGGATTTCTGGACACGGCTGCGGTGCACGGACTTGCCGCCGCAGTTGCGATTCCTGGTCTACTCGTGCGGCGTGAACTCGGGACAGGGCGCGGCCGGAAGGTGGCTGCAACGGGCGTTGGCTGTCCATGGCGCTGTGAACTTTGGCGGTATCGACGGCTCCATTGGGGATAAGACCGTCAAGGCGGCCAACGCCGTTGCATCGCCGCTCACCCTGGCCTTGGAAATGACCGCGCAACGCCTGAACGACGTGTCGCAAACTGCGATATTCGCATCTGATC